>Ga0073903_10000673_pt1 | contig 17681 bp, 17 predicted proteins | sample KloWWTKNB14_bulk_FD_66665 | JGI IMG/M metagenome (GOLD analysis project Ga0073903, IMG submission 66665) | Active sludge microbial communities from Klosterneuburg, Austria, studying microevolution and ecology of nitrifiers - Klosterneuburg... | ecosystem: Engineered > WWTP > Aerobic digester >... | reverse complement strand
AAGACGTGTCGCAGATCGAATCGGTTCAGGTCGATGCCGATCTGCTGGTGGCCAAACAGGCCTCACCCCAGGCCGTGTGTCGGTCGATGCGCCGCTTCCTGCCAGAGGCGGCCTGAAGGCCACTCCGGCGCTGCCAATGAAGCAGCACCGGGATCCTGGAATCAGCGCTCGATGCGCGCCCAGGCAGAATGGTTGTGGATGGACTCGAAGTTCTCCACCTCCACCACATAACGGCCGATGCGCGGTTCGGCATTGAGGCGCAGCGCCACATCCCGCACCAGATCTTCGACGAACTTCGGGTTCTCGTAGGCGCGCTCGGTCACCCACTTCTCGTCAGGCCGCTTCAGCAGGCCCCAGATTTCGCTGGAGGCACTCTCTTCGGCAAACCGGACGATCTCGGTCCAGGCCATCGGCTCCAGAAGTTCCAGCCGCAGACTCACTTCGGAGCGCTGGTTGTGAGCCCCGTAGTCGGAGATTTCCTTCGAGCAGGGGCACAGGCTCTTGACCGGCACCACCGCCTCGGCCCAAACCGACAATTGACCGTCCCGTTGCTGCGCCGCCCAGCCGCCGCGGTACTCCAGCAGGCTGGCCACGCCGGACACCGGCGCACGCTTGCGGATGAAGAAGGGAAACCGGGCCTCGATGTGCCCTTCCTGCGCATGCAGGAGGTCCAGCATGGCCGGCAGTTCGCTGCGCAGCGACGCGGCATCGAGGGGACGATCCAGCGACTCCAGCCAGGCCACGAAGCGGGACATGTGGGTGCCCTTGTGCTCGGCCGCCAGCGCGACGTCCAGCGTCCACTCTGCCACCGTCGGGCAGACGTCGCCACCCACCTCGATCGACAGCGGATACCTGAGCCGCCGCACACCCACCCGCTGGATGGCCAGATGGCGCAGGTCCTGCTCGCTCTGGGTATCGGGAATATGCCGGGTCCCGGCAGACAGGGGGGCAGAGGTATGGAGACGGTCGTTCATGTTCAAGTTCCAGCCGTGGAGTGTGCCAGCGCCGCACACTCGCTGCTCCGGCGGGGTGATGCCCCCAGGTCCGCAGGTCACAACGGCTCAGCCGGTCGAGCCACCAGTCAGGTATCCAGACGGGCCGGATTCAGGCGTTGGCCACCGTGCGCAGGTGCCCTGCCGCCACCGCCGTCGGGAAACGCGCCCGGATCGATGCCTCGATCCCCGCCGCATCCAACCCGCACATGGACAGCAACAGCGCCGGATCACCGTGCTCGATGAACCGGTCCGGCAGGCCCAGCGTGAGCACCGGCAGGTTCAGCTGGGCCGACTGAAGGGACTCCAGCACCGCAGCACCAGCGCCTCCGGGCAGGCAGCCTTCTTCCACCGTCACCAGGGCATCGTGGCTGCGTGCGATGGAGAGCAGGAGCTCCTCGTCCAGCGGCTTGACGAAGCGCATGTTGACCACCGTGGCATCCAGGGCTTCGGCCGCCTCCAGCGCCGGGTACAGCAAGGTCCCGAAGGCCAGGATGGCCAGTCGGCGCCGACTGCCGGGCGATGCGGACGTCTCGCGGCGAAGCTCGCCCCGCCCCCAGGGCAATGGCTCCAGGTCACTGCCCGCAGCCAGACCCACACCGCTGCCGCGCGGATAACGAACTGCCACCGGACCGTCGTGCCGATAGGCGCTGGTCAATGCCCGGCGCAACTCCGGCTCGTCGGCCGGAGCGATCAGCGCCATCTGCGGAATGCAGCGGGTGAAGGCGATGTCATACGCGCCGGCATGCGTCGCCCCATCCGCACCCACCAGCCCCGCACGGTCCAGTGCAAAAACCATCGGCAGGTTCTGCAAGGCCACGTCGTGGATCATTTGATCGTAGGCGCGCTGCAGAAAGGTGGAGTAGATGGCCACCACCGGCTTGAAGCCTTCACAGGCCAGCCCGGCAGCAAAGGTCACCGCATGTTGCTCGGCGATGCCCACATCGTGGTATCGCTCCGGGAAACGGCGGTGAAACTCCACCATGCCGGAACCCTCACGCATGGCCGGGGTGATGCCCACCAGCTTCGGGTCAGCTGCCGCCATGTCGCAGAGCCACTGGCCGAACACCTGAGTGAAGGTGGGCTTCGGTGCTGTAGCCGGCTTGACGATGCCCACGGCCGGGTCAAACTTGCCGGGGCCGTGGTAGGTGATCGGGTCCGCCTCGGCCAGCTTGTAGCCGTAGCCCTTCTTGGTCACCACGTGCAGGAACTGGGCACCCGGTTTGTCGCGCAGGTTCTCCAGCGTCGGGATCAGGGCATCCAGGTCATGGCCGTCGATCGGGCCGACGTAGTTGAATCCCAGCTCCTCGAAGATGGTGCCCGGCACCACCATGCCCTTGGCATGCTCCTCCAGGCGGCGCGCCAGCTCGAACAGCGGCGGTGCGTTCTTCAGCACCTGTTTGGCCCCCTCGCGGGCCGCCGCATAGAAACTGCCGCTCATCAGCCGGGCCAGGTACTTGTTCAGTGCGCCCACCGGTGGGCTGATCGACATGTCGTTGTCGTTGAGCACCACCAGCAGGTTGGGCACCTTGCCCGCATGGGCCATGCCTCCGTTGTTCAGCGCCTCGAAGGCCATGCCTGCGGTCATCGCACCGTCGCCGATGATGGCCACCGCCCGCCGTCGTTCGCCCTTCATCTGGGCAGCGATCGCCATGCCCAGCGCAGCGGAGATGGAGGTGGACGAGTGGGCTGTGCCAAAGGTGTCGTACTCGCTTTCGTCGCGGCGAGGGAAGCCGGACAGGCCGTTGAGCTGCCGCAGGGTCGCCATGCGTTCGCGGCGGCCCGTCAGGATCTTGTGCGGGTAGGTCTGGTGGCCCACGTCCCACACCAGTCGGTCCTCCGGGGTGTTGAAAACGTGGTGCAACGCAATCGTCAACTCCACCGTACCCAGGTTGGACGACAGGTGTCCGCCGGTGCGCGACACCGATTGCAGCAGCTCCTCGCGCAGTTCGGTGGCCAGTTGCTTGAGTTCGACCCGGTTCATGCGGCGCAGATCGGCCGGGCTGTGCACGCGGTGGAGCATGGGGCGAGCGTGAGGACTGTTCATGTCGGGATGATGTTCTTCGAAACCTGCTTCGGTGTGCGCCCGGTCACGACTGGCGCTCGACGACCCGGTCGGCCAGCATGACCAGCCAGTGCCGGTCGGCCACCTCGCTTCGCTCCAGGGCTGCGCGGGCGCGTTGGTGCAGCGCGTCGGCACGCCGCCGCGCTCCGTCCAGGCCCAGCACGGACACGTAGGTCGGCTTGTTCTGGTCTGCGTCCTTGCCGGCGGTCTTGCCCAGCACGTCGGAGCCCTGGGTCACATCCAGGATGTCATCGACCACCTGGAAGGCCAACCCCAGCGCAGCCCCGTACTCTGTCAGCGCATCCCATGAAACCGAATCCAGACCGACGCCGCCACAGGCGGCCCCCATCTGAACACTGGCCTGCAGCAGCGCCCCTGTCTTGCGCCGGTGCATGTCCTGCAGTGAGGCCTCATCCAGCGGCTGGCCAACGCTGGCCAGGTCGATGGCCTGGCCACCGGCCATGCCCTGGACGCCGGAAGCACGGGCCAGCAGGGAACACAGGCGGGCCTGCAGCGGCGGCGCCACCGGATTCCCCCCACCGGCATCTTCGTCGGGGGTCAGCACCTCGAAGGCCAGTGCCTGCATCGCATCGCCAGCCAGCATGGCCTGGGCCTCACCGTACTTGACGTGCACGGTGGGTTTGCCACGGCGCAGCACGTCGTTGTCCATGCAGGGCATGTCGTCGTGAATCAGCGAGTAGGCATGGATCAATTCCACCGCGCAGGCCGCTCGCAGGGCGGCCTCACCGTCGGCACGCAACGCCTGCGCCGCCGCCAGCACCAGCAGGGGACGCAGACGTTTGCCACCGTCCAGAACTCCGTAGCGCATCACCTCGCCGAGGCCGGCCGGCACATTGGCGCACACCAGTTCGTCAAGCTTGCACTCCACCCGTGCCAGCTGAGAGTCCATCCAGGACTCGAATGATTTGCGCATCATGAAACGTCCCCCCAGGCCTTGAGCTGCCCCTCCTCCAGCACCTTCACCTGCACTTCCACCGCGTCCAAGCGGGAGCGGCAGTGATTGAGCAGTTGCATACCGCGCCGAAAGGCTTCCAGCAACTGGTCCAGCGGCAGCTGGGAGCTCTCCATGGCCTGCACCAGCCGGTCGAGTTCTTCCAGGGCCGCCTCGTAGCTGGCGGGTTCGGGAGGTGCGGCAAGAGCCGAGGCGCGCTTGGTCATGTCGGCAGGGGAAAGCTTTCCATTGTAGAGGGGGGTCGGTCATTCGATGAGCCCCTGTGCAACCTGTAACCCTCTGGCCGCCATGATGGCGCAGACATTCGAAGGGGCTCGACCGGCCGCTCGCCGCCACAAGGCCTTGCACCCTTTGGGCCGGCGCTCCTGTCCAGGCAGGCTAAAATTCACGGTTCGCCTGGGCAACCGCCCACCCTGGTCCTGCCGCACACCCGCCGGACAAGTTCCGACGCCGCGGCTTTTTCTCCTCCTGCCCTGGCCTGGACCGTTCCGGGTGGTGGTTCGACATGCATTTTTGGAGATCCTGGGGATCATGTCCGACCTGAGCCTCGCGCAGACCGCGCTGCAAAGAAGTCGCACTCAACTGCCGGTGACGAGTTACTTCGATCCGGTGCTCTTCGACCAGGAGCTGCGACTCATCTTTCAGTCCGGTCCCCGCTACCTGGGGCACGAACTGATGGTCCCCCAGGTTGGCGACTTCCATACCCTGCCCCAGGAACAGGAAGGGCGTGCGCTGGTGCGCACCGACAAGGGCGTCGAGCTGGTGTCCAACGTCTGCCGGCACCGCCAGGCCGTGATGCTCAAGGGTCGCGGCAACACCGGCGGCCAGGTGATCTGCCCCCTGCACCGCTGGACCTACGACCTGCGCGGCAAGCTGCTGGGGGCGCCGCACTTCGTCGAGGATCCCTGCCTGAACCTGCGCAACTACCCGGTGCGCAACTGGAATGGCCTGATCTTCCAGGACAACGGCCGCGACATCGAGGCCGACCTGGCCGGCATGGGCCCGAGGGAGGATCTCAGCTTCGAAGGTTATGTCTTCGACAAGGTCATCCAGCACGAGTGCCACTACAACTGGAAGACCTTCATCGAGGTCTACCTGGAGGACTACCACGTTGCACCCTTCCATCCCGGTCTGGGCAACTTCGTCACCTGCGACGACCTGCGCTGGGAGATGGGCCGCGAGTTCTCGGTGCAGACCGTGGGTGTGGCCGACGGCATCGGCAAGGCCCTGGGCAAACCCGGGTCGGAGGTCTACCGCCGCTGGCACGAGCAGGTGGCGCGCTACCAGGACGGCCGCACACCCAAACACGGCGCGATCTGGCTGACCTACTACCCGAACGTCATGGTCGAGTGGTACCCGAACGTGCTGACCGTCTCCACGGTCTACCCGGTCGGCCCGGAGAAGACGCTCAACACGGTGGAGTTCTACTACCCCGAGGAGATCGCCGCCTTCGAGCGCGAATACGTCGAGGCCCAGCAGGAGGCCTACATGGAAACCTGCATCGAGGACGACGAGATCGGCGAGCGCATGGACGCCGGCCGCAAGGCCCTGATGCAGCGTGGCGACAACGAAGTCGGGCCCTACCAGAGCCCGATGGAAGACGGCATGCAGCACTTCCACGAGTGGTACCGGCGTCGCATGGGCGAACACGCGCCCGAATGACGTTGCCCCGACGCGATCGGCCCACCGCCACATCGGGAACGCCGCAGCCGCGCCCGGCAGCCACCTCGGCAGGCCTGCTGATGGTGGCAGCGGCGTTTCTGTTTGCCACCATGGGGGTGTGCGTCAAGCTCGCCTCGGCGCACTACGGCAGCGCGGAGATCGTGATGTACCGTGGCCTGGTGGGCGCCTTGCTCATGGCCGTGCTGGTGCGATGCAGCGACGCAACGCTGCGCACCGCAGTCCCCGGCATGCACCTGTGGCGCTCCATCAGCGGGGTCAGCGCGCTGGTGCTGTGGTTCTATTCGATCGCCGGCCTGCCGCTGCCCACGGCGATGACGCTGAACTACATGTCGTCGGTGTGGATGGCGCTGTTCCTGATCGGCGGCGCCATCCTGGCCGGCGGCTCCCGGGTGGATCCCCGCCTGGTGGCCACCGTGCTGGCCGGCTTCGCGGGCGTGGCCATGGTGCTGCGCCCCACCATCGACGGGCAGCAGCTGTGGTACGGCCTGGTCGGGCTGATCTCCGGCGTGCTCTCTGCCATGGCCTACCTGCAGGTGACTGCACTGGGGCGCGTGGGCGAACCCGAAACCCGGGTGGTGTTCTACTTTTCAGTGGGCGGCAGCCTGGCCGGAGCCATCCTGTCGGTGCTGACGGGCGGCTTCAGTGCCCACACCCCTTGGGGCCTCTTCCTGTTGCTCGCCGTGGGCCTGCTGGCCTCCAGCGCCCAATTGTTGATGACGCGCGCCTATGCCATCGGCCGCCCGCTGGTCAATGCCAGCCTGCAGTACCTGGGCATCGCCTTTGCCTTCGTCTACGGCGTACTGCTGTTCGACGACCCGCTGCATCCGCTGGCCGTTGGTGGCACCTTGTTGATCGTTGTCGCCGGGCTCGGCGCTCTGATGCTGCGCCAGGGCCACCAGGCGCGCACACGGCCGCAGGAGACGCTGCCCCCCGATCTTGAACCCTGAACCCGCCCCTGACCTCCACTCAGACCGCCACCTGCACCGAGAGGATTCCGCCATGACCGCCGCCTCCCCGCTGATCGACCCCGCCGGCCTGCGTGCACGGGGCCACGCTCCCCTGGTGTTCGACTGCCGCTTTGACCTGGCCCGCCCCTCCTCAGGTGAAAGCGCCTACGCAGAAGGTCACATCCCGGGCGCCCTGTACCTGCACCTGGAGCGCCACCTCAGCGCCATGCCACCCGCCCCGGCGCTATGCGGCGGCCGCCACCCCCTCCCGCCACGGGAGGTGTTTGCCGCCACGATGGCGGCCCAAGGCCTGCGGCCAGGACGGCCCGTGGTGGTCTACGACGCCGCCAACGGCATGTATGCCGCCAGGGCGTGGTGGATGCTGCGCTGGATCGGTCACGACAACGTGCAGGTGCTCGACGGTGGCTGGGCCGCCTGGTTGGCCACGGGCGGAGACATCGAAGCGGGAATCCTTGCACCCACGCCCGTCGACGCCCCGCATCCCCTGCCAGACGAGCCGGTCATGCAGACCATCGGGGCGAGCGAACTGCTGGCGCAACCGGACCGGTTCACAGTGATCGACGCCCGCGCCCCGGAGCGTTACCGCGGCGAGACCGAACCGCTGGACCCGGTGGCCGGCCACATTCCAGGCGCCCTGAACCACCCCTTCACGACGAACCTGCATCCCGACGGGCGCTTCCTCGACGCGGCCACCCTGCGCGCGCGCTTCGACGAGTTGCTGGGCACTGCCCCCGCCCGGCCAGTGGTGCAGCAATGCGGCTCCGGCGTCACCGCCTGCCACAACCTGCTGGCCATGGCGGTGGCCGGGCGGGGCGACACCTGCCTCTACCCGGGATCCTGGAGCGAATGGTGTTCGGACCCCGTCAGGCCGGTGGCCAGAGGCTGACACGGAGCGGACGCCGCAGCAGCGCCGATTGACCCCAGTCAAGATGCACGGGCCCGATCGGCGCATCATCAAGTCCGTCCCACTCCCCGCCCGCAGTAGGAGGTTTCATGTACAAGCGCATCCTCGTCCCGACCGACGGCTCCGACATCACGGCCAAGGCGGTTGACTCCGCGGTCCAGCTCTGCAAGGCCTTCGGTGCCGAACTCTGCACGCTGGCGGTGAAGGAGCCCTTCCCCTACAGCGCCATCTCGGAGATGCAGCCCATCCCGCCGCAGGAGTTCTTCGACTCCCAGGAACGCATCGCCGTCAAGCACCTGCAGGCCGTGCGCGATGCCGCCAACGCTGCGAGCGTGAATTGCACAGCCGCCTCCATCGAAGCGCTGCATCCCTGGGAAGCCATCCTCGACTACGGCAAGCAACAGGACTGTGACCTCATCGTGATGGCCTCACACGGCCGTCGCGGTGTGGCCGCCCTGTTGCTGGGCAGCGAAACCCAGAAGGTGCTCACCCACAGTGCGGTACCGGTGCTGGTGGTGCGATGATCCGAGCGGTCAGACCCGCCCTGAATCGGGTCCGCAAAGAAGAAGGGGGTGGCACTGCGCCACCCCCTTCTTCCTTGTTCATGGCACCCGGGAGGCCCCAAGGCCTCCGGTGCGCCGGCGATCAATCGTCGTCGCCGCCGCCAAAGACGCCACCCAGCAATCCGCCGGCCGCCACCCCGCCGAGCAGGGAGCCTTCCTCCCGGCCACCACCACCGGCCTGGGGTGCTGCGGCGAAGACTCGGCTGGCCAGGCGCGAGAACGGCAGGCTCTGCAGCCAGACCGTGCCCGGGCCGCTCATCTTGGCCAGGAACAGGCCCTCGCCGCCGAACAGCGCCGTCTTGATCTTGCCAACGTACTGGATCTCGAAGTTCACGTCCGGCGTGTAGGCCACCACACAGCCGGTGTCGACCATCAGTACCTGCCCCGGCTGCAGCTCACGCCGCACCACCGTGCCACCGGCATGGACAAAGGCCAGCCCATCGCCTTCGAGCTTCTGCATCACGAAGCCCTCGCCACCGAAGAAGCCCACCGACAGCTTCTGCTGGAAGTGAATGCCCAGGCTGACACCCCGGGCCGCGCAGAGGAAGGAATCCTTCTGGCAGATCAGCATGCCGCCCAGCTTGCGCAAGTCCATCGGCAGGATCTTGCCCGGATAGGGTGCAGCAAAACCCACCCGCTGCTTGCCGCCGCCGTGGTTGGTGTACACCGTAGTGAACAGCGACTCTCCGGTGATCAGCCGCTTGCCTGCGCCCATCAACTTGCCAAAGAAGCCACCACTCTGTTTGGCACCGTCACCAAACACCGTGTCCATGCCGATGCCGCCGTCCATGAACATCATGCTGCCGGCTTCACCGATGGCTGCTTCGCCAGGGTCGAGTTCAACCTCGACGAATTGCATCTCCGAACCCTTGATCTCGTAGTCGATCACGTCCATTGCCATGTGGGAATCTCCAGATGAGTGCGCCGGCCCCTGCCGGCCCGGTCTGCCAGAAAAAGTTCGGGCGGGATTGTGCTTCAGTTGTTCTTCAGTTTGCGGCGGTCAGGGTGCGCTGGCCGCTGCAGCAGCGCGCAACGGTCGCAGCAGCCGCTCTTCAAACTCGGCAGGCGCCACGAACTGCAGCACCGGCCGAGCCTTGCCGTTGCCATCCAGGCTGACCACCAGGCCGCGCTCCGGATAGAGCAGGTGCACACTCCCATCGGCCAACCCGACACGTTCGGCCTGCGCCCCGAAGCGCTCGCGCACCGTCGCCTCTTCCAGCCGCGCCCCCGGCAGAAACACCAGGCCCGTCACCGGCGCCTGCGCAGCCGTCTGAAGATCTGCAGCCCCCAGTGCGTACCGCCGTGCCCCGCTGGGCTGCGGCTCGTTGGACGGTGCCCGCGCCACCCAGTCGGCCAATTGCGCGGCCTCGACACCCCCACTCAAGATCAACTTGCCCTGCAAGGTTCCCACCTGGACCAGCTCCAGGAAGGCCTCCAGACTGGCCGCACCACCCCCCGCCTGCACCACGGCCACCTTCATGGCTTCACCGGGCCACAGGGCCTGGGCCTGCTCGAGCCGACTGGCCGCCCGCCCACCCACCGTCAGGCCCATCACCTGCACCCCACCTGAGGGCTCCACCTGGGCCCGCCAGGGCAGCTGTGCCAAAGCCGCAACCGGCGCTCCCGCTTCCTGCCGCCCCGCTCCGCCTTTGCCGCCCAGCAGCACAGCGACCACGATCACGACCAGGGCCCCGAAAAGCACCGCCAGAACGATCTGCCACATGGGACGTGGCGCAAGGGGCGGAGGGGTCGCAGCGGAGGGATCGGTCATGTGGAGTCAGGCAGTTTCACGCCAAAGAGGCCCCAAAGCCTACCCCAGTCCGCACGGCAGACCGTTGATGGCGTGCAGCTCCTGAGTCCACAGGATGCATTTCGCCAACGTCGTCAAAGACATCAAAGACGATGATCCTCCGGCCCAGCCGCGCCATGCCGAACCTGTCTGCCTTGGGAGACTCCCCCGCCGGTCAATGAAGATCGTCAGGAAGCATCGTCTGGCGGGGAAGCTGATCCGTGCTGACCAGGCAAACCATGTCCTCCATGGCGGCCGGGCGACGGTGTATCGGCTTCACACCTGCCCAGCGGCATGCGAACGGGCCACCGTGCGGAGCACGGCCCAGTCCTCCTCGGACATCGGGGCTGCTTCACCGCTGTCGATGCCGGCCTGATACAGACCTCGCAGCTGCCTCGCAGCCTCTTCGTCGCGCCGAATCAACTCCCGCACGTACTCGCTGGCGTTCCCGTAGAGACCGGAACGAAGACGCTCATCGACCACCTCCCGAAGGGCATCGGTGAGCGAGACGTTCATGGTGGGTGTCTTGGCTCGCAAGACGCCATTGTTGGCGATTGGCAAGGATTGTCAACCCGAGACAGGTGGCCTCCAACAACGCCAACCAGCGCCGCGCGCAGCGCTGTTGTCGGATCTGGAGTTGAGCCTCACTCCACCGTCACGCTCTTGGCCAGGTTGCGCGGCTTGTCGACGTCGGTGCCGCGGGCGCAGGCGGTGTGGTAGGCCAGCATTTGCAGCGGCACCACGTGCAGGATGGGGCTGAGGGCGCCGTAGTGCTCCGGCATGCGGATCACGTGGATGCCCTCGCTGCTTTCGATGCGGGTGTCGGCATCGGCAAACACGAACAGCTGGCCGCCGCGGGCGCGCACCTCCTGCATGTTGCTCTTGAGCTTCTCCAGCAGGTCGTCGGCCGGGGCGATGGTCACCACCGGCATTTCGGCGTCCACCAGCGCCAGCGGACCGTGCTTGAGCTCGCCCGCGGGGTAGGCCTCGGCGTGGATGTAGCTGATTTCCTTGAGCTTGAGCGCACCCTCCAGCGCGATCGGGTAATGGCGCCCACGCCCGAGGAACAAGGCGTTGTGTTTGCCGGCAAAGGCCTCTGCGAAGGCCATGATCTGCGGCTCCAGCGCCAGCACCGACTGCACTGCGGCCGGCAGGTGGCGCAGGTTGCGCAGGCCGGCGTCCAGGCCAGCCTCCGGGATGCTGCCGCGCTGCTTGGCCAGCACCAGCGTCAGCAGGAACAGCGCCACCAGCTGGGTGGTGAAGGCCTTGGTGGAGGCCACGCCGATCTCGACGCCGGCGTGGGTGATAAAGGCCAGCTTGCATTCACGCACCATCGCGCTGGTGGCGACGTTGCAGATCGTCAGCGTGTGCTGCATGCCCAGTGAGCGGGCGTGCTTGAGCGCGGCCAGCGTGTCCGCCGTCTCGCCACTCTGGCTGATGGTGATGACCAGGGTGCGGGGGTCCGGTACGCTCTCACGGTAGCGGTATTCGCTGGCAATCTCGACCGCGCAGGGAATTTTGGCAATGCTTTCCAACCAGTACTTGGCGGTGAGGCCCGAGTAGCTGCTGGTGCCGCAGGCCAGGATCAGCACCCGGTCGATCTGCGCAAAGATCTCGGCCGCCTGGTCGCCGAACAGCGCCGGGGTGATGGCCTCGATGCCTTCGAGCGTGTCGGCGATGGCGCGCGGCTGCTCGAAGATCTCCTTTTGCATGTAGTGGCGATAGGGGCCGAGTTCGGCGGCACCGCTGTGGGCATGCACGGTCTTGACCGGGCGCTCGATGCGGGCAAAACGACCCTCGGCCTGGCGGGCACTGATCCAGTACTTGCCCTGCTGCAGGTCCACCACATCGCCTTCCTCCAGGAAGACGATCTGGTCGGTCACGCCGGCCAGCGCCATGGCATCGGAGGCCAGGAAGTTCTCGCCCTGGCCCACTCCCAGCACCAGCGGAGAACCCTCGCGGGCACCCACCACCCGCTGGGGCTCGTCGCGGCAGAACACCGCGATCGCGTAAGCGCCCTTGAGCTGGACGATGGCGCGCTGCACCGCATCAAACAGATCACCTTCGTAGATCGAGTCGATCAGGTGGGCGATGACCTCGGTGTCGGTCTGGCTGGTGAACTCGTAGCCGCGCGCCTTCAGTTCGGCACGCAGTTCGTCGTGGTTCTCGATGATGCCGTTGTGCACCAGCGCGATCCGGCCGGCCTTGGCGCTCTTGGCGTCATCGCCCGGGCCGTGGCTGAAGTGCGGGTGGGCGTTGTGCACCGCCGGCGCACCATGGGTGGCCCAGCGGGTGTGGGCGATGCCGACCAGGCCTTCCACCCCATCCTGCGCGACCAGCGCATCCAGCTCCGCCACCCGGGAGGTGCTGCGCGAGCGGCGCAGCTGCCCACCTTGATGCACCGCGACGCCGCAGGAGTCGTAGCCCCGGTACTCCAGACGCTGCAGGCCCTGAATGAGGATGGGGACGATGTTGCGCTGACTGACGGCGCCGACGATGCCACACATGGGTGCGAATCTCCGTGGAAGGGAAGGAGAAGCGGGAGCAACCCGCTGAAACAGAAGCTGGCCGCGATGGTAAGGACAGACCCGTGAAAGTAATCATCCAAAAGTCACAACTTGCGCAACAATCCACCATCAAATCACAGGAAAGGCGTTATCTTTCTTCTGTCCACCATCAGCGCACAAAAATTTCATGACACCCCCTGTTTCAATGGATGCCATCGACCTGCGTCTGCTGGAGGAACTGCAGCGCGACGCCGCCCGCTCCAACCAGGATCTGGCCGAAGCCGCACACGTCTCTGCGGCCACCAGCCTGCGGCGGGTGCGCCGGCTCACGGACGCCGGTGTGATCGAACGCACCGTGGCCGTGCTGTCGCCGCAGGCCCTCGGACATGGCCTGACGGCGATCGTCGAGATCACGCTGGACCAGCAGTCGGCCGAGCGGCTGCAGGCCTTCGAGGCCCGGGTGATCGCCGATGACGGGGTGCAACAGTGTTATCGGACCAACGGGGGTCCGGATTTCGTTCTGATTGCACAGGTGGCGGACATGCCGGCCTACCAGGCGCTGGCGCAGCGCCTGTTCAACAACGATGCCAACGTGCGCAACGTGCGCTGCTTCTTCAGCGTGCACCGCGCCAAGGTGGGACTGGGGATCGCGTTGCCCCCGGCCTCCCCTGCCACGCCAGCCTGATCCGGAAGGCCAGCCGCCTTCAGCCACCGCGCCCGACAGACCACAGCAGCAGGGCCAACAGCGGCAGCCAGATCCACCAGCGGCGAACCCAACGGCCCCACCGTCCCGACTTGGCTGCCGCGCGGGCCTGCAGCTGGGCACGCAGCCGCCGTTCACGCTGCAGCCACTGGTCGTAGACGTGGCGCCGCGCGGCGTCCGACAGCACCGCTGCGGCAAGCTGCAGCTCGGCCCGACGGGCATCGGCCCGCAGAGCGCCCCCCGGCACCACCGGCCCCTCCAGACCGAGCCGTCCGATCGCCCGGGCCACATCCTCGGCAGGAGCACCCTCGGGCAGATTCAGCAGGGCATAGTGGCTGGGGTCGATCGGCAGGGACGTATCCACCAGGCCGTCCTTGCCGGCCGGCTCCGGGTGCACCGCCGCGCGGTGCCGGTCGATCTCGGCATCCAGATCGGACGGCGGGCCGGAACGGGGCTCGCCCGCCGCGGCCTGAGGTCGGCGCAGGCGGGGTTCGATGTGCGGCTCCAGCGTGGTGGTCACGGCGGCAGCTTCGGTCAACTCTTCTTCGGCGCCTTCACCGGGCGACTCCAGCCGGTGATGGCGGCCTGTTTGCCCCGCGCCACCGCCAGGCTGCCGGGAGCGACATCCTTGGTGATGGTGGAGCCGCCGCCGATGGTGGCCCCCGCACCCAGCGCCACGGGCGCGACCAGGACGCAGTTGGAGCCGATGTGCACATCCGCCTCGATCACGGTGCGGTGCTTGTTGGCGCCATCGTAGTTGGCGGTGATGCTGCCGGCGCCGTAGTTGACCCGCTCGCCCACGGTGGCGTCGCCCAGATAGGCGAGGTGGTTGGCCTTGGCGCCGCGCGCCAGGGTGGAGTTCTTGACCTCGACGAAGTTGCCGATGTGCACCTCGGCACCCAGCCTGGCGCCCGGGCGCAGTCGGGCGAACGGGCCGATCAGCGCACCCTCGCCGACTTCCACCCCGGCGGCTTCGCCGTCGATGTGGGTGAAGGGATGCAGCACCGCACCGGCGGCGATGCGGGCGTTGCGAACCACGCAGTTCGCGCCGATCGACACCTCATCGCCCAGCTCCACCCGGCCTTCGAAGATGCAGTTGACGTCGATGGCCACATCCCGGCCGCACAGCAGTTCACCGCGCACATCGAAGCGGGCCGGATCGGCCAGGCGCACGCCGGCTTCCATCAGGTCTTCAGCCCGCTGGCGCTGGTAGCGGCGCTCCAGATCGGCCAGCTGCACGGGGCTGTTCACACCCAGCACCTCGGTCTCGTTGTGCGCCAGGGTGGCCACCACCGGCACACCGTCGGCCACGGCCATGGCGACGATGTCGGTCAGGTAGTACTCCTTCTGGACGTTGTCGTTTCGCAGGTTGGCCAGCCAGCGGCGCAGGTGGTGGGTGGGCGCGGCCATCATGCCGGTGTAACCCTCGCGGATCTCGCGCTGCGCAGCGGTGGCGTCCTTGTGCTCGACGATGGCGCGCACCTGATGGCCTTCGCGCAGGATGCGGCCATAACCGCTGGGGTCGTCCAGCAGCACTGTCAGCAGCACCAGCTTCTCGCCGCTGCAGGCCTGGATCAGCGCCTGCGCGGTGTCGGCGCGCACCAGCGGCACGTCTCCATTGAGGATCAGGGTGGTGCCCGCCTCGGCCAGTTCAGGCACCGCCTGTTGCACGGCATGGCCGGTGCCCAGCTGCGGCTCCTGGCGCACGAAGGCCAGCGGCGCCTCGGGCAGCGCCGCGCGCATGGCCACCTCCACCGCCTCGGCGCCATGGCCGGTGATGGTGATCAGCCGCTGCGCCCCCAGCCCCGCCCCGGTCTCCAGGACGTGCTGCAATAGCGGCTTGCCCGCCAGGGTGTGCAGCACCTTCGGCCGGGCGGACTTCATTCGGGTGCCTTTGCCGGCGGCCATGATCACGATGTCGAGGCTCATGCACAGATCCTTGGAGCGCTTGGGAGCTTGCTGATGGAGATGGGAGAAACCGCCATTATCAAACCCGGGTTGACCCGAAGCTGTCGGCCGGGCATCTCGGCAACCGCTGCAGCCGTGACCCCCTGCGCAATCCGGCTGCTGCGTTGGGCCTTCGCATCGGTTCTGGGCCTGTGGCTGGCGGGCTGCAGCAGTGTCCAGCTGGCCTATGGCAACGCCCAGACGCTGACCTGGTGGTGGCTGGACCGCCATGCCGACTTCACCGCCGAGCAGAAGCCGCAGGTTCAGGCCGCCATCGACCGGTGGTACGACTGGCACCGCCGCACGCAGATCCAGGACCTGGCCCAGCTGCTGGAACTCGCGGCCCGGGACGCACCCAATGAAGTCACCGCCACCCAGCTCTGCACCTGGATCCCCCAGTTCGAACAACGTCGCAGCCGTTATGTGGAGCAGCTGGTGGCTCCGGTGGCGGAGATCGGCGCCCAGCTGTCCCCCCAACAGTTGCGCCAGGTGGAGGCCCGTCTTGCCAAGACCCTGCAGGACTGGCGCCGCGATCACCTGCAGCCCGACCTGGAGGAGCGCCATGAGGCCGCAGTGAGCCGCCTGCTCGAACGCGCGGACACCGTCTACGGCCGGCTCGACCGGGCACAGAAGGACTTCATCGGCGAGGGCGTGCGTCGTTCGGCCTGGGATCCGGAGCGCAGCCTGGCCGAGCGTCAGGCCGATCAACGCGACACGCTGGCCACCTTGAAAGCTCTGGCCCAGCCCGGTCTGAGCGCCTCACAGCGGCAGGAGCTGGCCCGCAGCAGCCTGCTGCGCCTGGGCCAGCCCAGCAGCGACAGCCAGCGGCGTTACCGCGAACAGCTCTACGCGGCCCAGTGCCGCTTCACGGCCGAACTGCACAACCGCATGACGCCCAAACAACGCGATCATGCCGCCGAGCGGCTGCGCAGTTGGGCCAGAGACCTCAGGGGCTTTGTGCCGGATTGAGTCGGGTCCCGATCCGGCTCAGCGCGTCACAGCCGATGCCGCCGATGCTGCCGCTGGCGCAGGGGTCGGCGCCGCGGGCAGCGCCACATTCACCCGCTGCTCCCCCGCGGTCCACTGCGGAAAACCGGCCAGCGCCGCGTCGAACAGCGCCGGCAAGGCCTCATCGCCCAGCACCCGGGCCTCTTGGCGCACATGGGCTTCGATCAGCGGCTCCCGGGTGATGCAGTCACGCAGCAGCAGCGCCACCTCCCGGACCTCGTAGGTGGGCTGTGCCGGCCACCCGAAGCCGACCGATCCGCCCCAACCCACACCCGGGGCGCGACGCAGCCCCACCGGCCCCGGCCCTCGCCAGGCCCCCAGGCGGCCGCCCCAGTAGAAATCCGCCCAGGGATCGACCACGCGCCCCTCGCGCAGGCCGAGTTGCACCAGCACGTCGGCCGAGGCGGCATCCGCCGCCCGTCGGAACCCGGCCCGCTCCAGCGCCGCCTGGGCGGCCGCCTCCAGGCGCTGCTGTGCGGGACTGCGCGGCTGCTGCGAAGGCAGCCGCTCCAGGGCATAGCTGCCCGCCGGCCGGCCTGCAGGCCAGGCGCCAAAGCGCTGCACGTCCACCGTGATCTGCGACAGGGAAGCACAACTGGTCAGACCCACCAGCGGCAGCGCACCCAGGACCAGCAGCAGGCCCAGCCCCCGGCGCCGGCTCAGCGAGCGGGCGGAACTGGCGGAAAGGGGGGAATGGGCGGAACGATCGATCGCGATGGACATCGATGGCCTCCTGGTGCTGCGGTCGGGCGGGTGGTCGCACCGATCAGTTCGGGCCAGCGCCGGTCAGTGCCGGTCAGCTGCGCTGCCGGGTCATGAACTGCACCGGCGCCTCCTCCGGCAGGGCGGCGGAGGCTGGCGTGGCGCAACTCTCGTCCTCATCCTCGTCGAAGGCATGGTCTCCGGCCGGGTCCGCCACCCCGGTGGGGCGGATCGTGGTGAAGGGGTAGAGCTTGCGGTCCATCAGGTGCGAGGGCACCACATGCGCAAAGGCGCGGTGCATGTTGTCGATGCGGCCAGGGTACTTCTGGTCCCACTCGCGCAGCATCTGCTTCATCTGCACACGCTGCAGGTTCTCCTGGCTGCCGCAGAGGCTGCAGGGAATGATGGGGAACTGCCGGTGCTCGGCCCAGCGCTCCAGGTCCTTCTCGGCCACGTAGGCCAACGGGCGGATCACGGTGTGGCGGCCATCGTCACTGACCAGCTTGGGCGGCATGCCCTTGAGCCGCCCGCCGAAGAACAGGTTCAGGAAGACGGTGCCGAGGAAGTCGTCGCGGTGGTGGCCCAGTGCAATCTTGGTGGCCTTGAGGTCGTCGGCCACCCGGTACAGGATGCCCCGGCGCAGGCGCGAACACAGGCTGCACATCGTGTTGCCCTCCGGGATCAGGCGCTTGACGATGCTGTAGGTGTCCTGGTTCTCGATGTGGAACTCCACCCCGCGGCTTTGCAGGTACTGCGGCAGGATGTGCGCCGGGAAACCCGGCTGCTTCTGGTCGAGGTTGACCGCCACGACGGAAAAGCGCACCGGCGCACGCTGCTGCAGGCCGATCAGGATGTCCAGCAGACCGTAGCTGTCCTT
>Ga0073903_10000668_pt1 | contig 17739 bp, 15 predicted proteins | sample KloWWTKNB14_bulk_FD_66665 | JGI IMG/M metagenome (GOLD analysis project Ga0073903, IMG submission 66665) | Active sludge microbial communities from Klosterneuburg, Austria, studying microevolution and ecology of nitrifiers - Klosterneuburg... | ecosystem: Engineered > WWTP > Aerobic digester >... | reverse complement strand
GGCTACGCAGGATTGTTGCTGGTGCAGGCTGCGATTCTGTTCGGTGTCGGCCCTGTTGCGCCAAAGTGGCTTCTGCTCGGGGCGCTGTCGGCGGTCAATTCGCAGGCCTATCTGGCGACAGCCAACCATTTCCCGCGCGAGATGTTCGGCCGCGTCAGCACCTCGATCAATCTGATGGCCTTTGCGGGTGCCTTCCTGGTGCAGTGGGGCATCGGCCTGGTACTTGACGCGTTGCGTGCCAGCGGCTGGACGATGGCCGATTCGCTGCGCCTGGCTTTTGCAGCGTTGCTCGTGCTGCAGGTGATCAGTTTCCTGCCGCTGCTGTCACGGCAGAGGCCACCCGAGTCGGCGTAGTAGGCTTACGGGGCGTAGGGGGCGGGGAGGGCGCGATTCTGTCAGGCCGCCTGGCCGCAGGCCACGCCCGACGACCAGGCCCACTGGAAGTTGTAGCCGCCGAGGTGGCCGGTGACGTCCATGACTTCGCCAATGAAATACAGGCCCGGGCAGGCGCGGGCCTCCATCGTGCGTGAGGACAGCGCGTTGGTGTCGACGCCGCCCAGGGTGACTTCGGCTTTTGCATAGCCCTGCGTACCCGAAGGCGCCAGTGGCCAGCCCGACAGCGTGGCGGCGATGGCGCGCAGCTCGGCATGACGGAACTCGTTCATTGGCTTGATCCAGTCGTGCAGCTCGCACCACGCCTGGGCGAAGCGGCGCGGCAGGCGTTCGGACAGCAGGTTGGCGAGCAGGGTGCGATCGCTGGAGTGCTCCAGCAGCCAGTGTTCGGCATCGACGCCGGGCAGCAGGTCGAGCGTGACCGGTTCCCAGTCCTCACTCTGATAGGCTTGAGCCTGCCAGTAGTTCGACACCTGCAGGATCGAAGGGCCGGACAGGCCGCGGTGGGTGATCAGTGCCGCTTCGCGGAACACCGGCCCACGACAGCGCGCCTCCACCTCCAGCGAGATTCCCGCCAGCGGTGCGAGGCGCGACAGGGTTTCGGGCGGCAGGGTCAGCGGTACCAGTGCCGGTCGTGGCGCGATGATGGGCAGGCCGAACTGCTCGGCCAGCTTGTAGCCCAGTGGGCTGGCGCCGATTTTTGGAATCGACAGCCCGCCGGTCGCGACCACCAGGCTATGGGCGGTGAAGCGGCCGATGCTGGTGTCGACGATGTAGCGCTCGGCGCCACCCTTGGCATCGTTTTCGGTGTGTGACACCTGCAGCACCGTGGCTGGCATTGCCCAATCTACGCCGACGTCATCGCATTCTGCCTGCAGCATGTCGATGATCTGTTGTGCGGAATCATCGCAGAAGAGTTGGCCCCAATCCCTTTCGTGAAAATTGATGCCGTGGTGCCGTACAAGCTCGATAAAATCCGCCGCCGTGTAGCGCGAAAGGGCCGATCGAACAAAGTGGGGGTTGCGGCTGAGGTAATGCTCCGCCGCCACACGGCGGTTGGTGAAGTTGCACCGACCGCCACCCGAGATACGAATCTTTTCGGCAAGCTTCCCAGCGTGGTCTACGAGCAGTACACGGCGTCCGCGCTGCCCGGCGATGGCCGCACACATCATGCCGGCCGCGCCGGCGCCGATGATGAGCACATCGTAGCTGCGGCCCGCTGGCGAGCGAGCGGCGGCAGGTTTTGCCATGTGAGTACCTGCGACAAGGAAAGCGGCGCAGAATACGCGCTGAGCCCGCTAGCGGCAATTGCCGCCAGCTGTCCCCGAGGCCCGTTTGCGGCCAGGCATTGGTGATGCAATGACCCAATCAGTAACTTCCGTTTGTTGGAGCGCTTTATGACCGATACCACCACCGGCCCGAACACGCCGACCCGAAAGCGGGGTCTGGTTCGTCCGGCGTTGTGGGTAACAGGGGTGGTGATTGTGACGGGTGTGGTCGGATTCTTCGTCCTGCCGCCGGTCGCCAAACACTACACCGTCAAGATTCTGGGGGAAACGATCGGGCGGCCGGTTTCGCTCGATGCCGTTGCCCTCAACCCCTTTTCGGTCACGGCCGAGCTGAGGGGCCTGAAGATTCTCTCGGCCGATGCTCAGTCTGAAGACTTTGCTTTCGATTCCTTGCGCGCCAACATCGAAGTGATCGAATCCCTGATGCAGCGCGGTGTCGTGGTGCACGAGTTGACGCTGACCGCGCCGCGCCTGAAGGTCGCGCTTGATGAGGGCGGGCGCCATAGCTGGAGCGATGTTGCCGAGCGCATCGAGGCGAGTGCGGCGCAGGCGCAGGATCCGGAGGCTCCCGCGGCGGACGGCACCGGGGCGCTGTTCTCGGTTGGCAACATTCGCGTCAGTGGCGGGCACATCAGTGTCGATGACAGACCGCGTGGGCTGCAGCATGAGCTGGCCGATCTAGAGCTGGGCGTGCCCTTCCTGTCGAACCTGCCGGTGAAGGTCGACGTTTTCGTCGAACCCACGCTGGCCGCGACGCTGGATGGCAATCCGTTGAAGATGAACGCGCGGCTCAAGCCGTTCGCCGACACGCAGGAAACCATCCTCGACGTCGTGCTCGACAAGTTCGACCTCGCCCCCTGGTTGGCCTATGCGCCTTTCAAGCCGGCGTTCCGTCTGCCATCGGCGCTGCTGACCACCAACCTCGAGTTGTCGTTCAATCAGCCCGTCGATGCGCCGCCGGTGCTGTCGCTGCGAGGGCCGCTCAAGCTCGAGCAGTTCCTGCTGCAGGACAAGGACGGTGCGCCAGTTGCAAGCATCCCCGAATTCGAACTCGAGTTCGCCGACGTCCAGCCCTTGATCGGCCGCTGGCATTTCACCCGCCTGCGCGTGGCACAGCCCGAAATCGATCTGCTGCGGCTGAAGGACGGAGGCTTCAACCTCACGCAACTGTTGCCGGCCAAAGCGGAAAAGGCCCCGGCGGGCAGGAGCAAGGATGCGAAGGCGGCTCGTGCGAAGGCCGCCGATCCGAGGTCTGCTGATCCGAAGGCTGTTGACTCGAAGGCCACGGGTGCGAATACCGATGCCACCGCAGCAGCGAAGACGCCCGCGGTGGAGCCAGACTTCCTGCTTGCCCATGCCCGTATCCGCGACGGCGTGCTGCGCTTCGAGGATCGCAGCCTGGCGCAGCCTTTCAAGGCGCGCATCGAGGCGATCAATCTCGACCTGCGCGATCTGGCGACCGTTTCCGAGTTGCCGGCAGAGATTCGCCTCGACTACACGACGGACGCAGGTGAAAAGTTCGTCCATGAGGATCGCTTGCGTCTGCAGCCCTTCGCCTACGAGGGCATGCTGAACTTCGAGTCCATCAACGGACCCCGTTACGCGCCCTACCTGGCGCTGGCGCTGCCGGGCGCAGAGTTGCGAGGCGGCACGCTGAGCGGCAACCTGCGTTATCGCATCGCAGAAGACGACAAGGGCGGGTCAAAAGTCGATCTGAGTGCCGATACCCTGGCGCTGCGCGGCTTTGCGCTGGCGTTGAAGGGGGCGAAGGACGCTGCGCTGAAGCTGCCCGAGCTCGACGTGCGCGATGCGGTCGTCGACCTCGGCGCTCAGCGCGTCAGGCTTGGCGAACTGGCATTGAAGGGCGCGAGTGTTTCAGCTGTGCGTTTCAAGGATGGCGGGATCGATCTGCTCGGTCTCGTCGGCCCGGCACCAAAGGCTGACAAATCGGGCGCTGCACCCTGGACCGTCGAGGTCGAAAAGCTCGCGTTGCAGGCCGCATCGGTGCGTGTCGAAGACCGCAGCGTGGGCCGGCCGGTGGTGCTGGCCGTCGACAATATTGGCCTTGAGGTCGATGGCTTCTCGACCGCAAAGGATACGCTCAGCCAGATCAAGCTTGATTCGCGCATCAACAAGACCGGCAAGCTTGGCGTGTCGGGCAGCCTGGGGCTGGAGCCGCTGAAAGCCGATTTGAAGCTCGACCTGCGCAACATCGATCTGCTGCCTGTTCAGCCCTATGTGCTGGAGCAGACCAAGATCGCGATCTCTCGTGGCAAGCTCAGCACGCAGGGACAGCTCAATGTTGGCAGTGGGCGCGGTGGCGCAGTGCTGGGTAGTTTTCGTGGCAATGTCGCCGTGGGCGATTTTGCTTCGATCGACAAGCTCAATGCCACGGACTTCGTGCGCTGGCGGACCTTGCGTGTGGACGGGATCAACGCGCGCCTCGAGCCTTTGTCGCTGGCCGTGCAGCGGGTTGCACTCGACGACTTCCGTACGCGCCTCATCCTCGACGAGCAAGGCCGTCTGAACCTGCGCGAGATCCAGGGCACGTCCGGTGACGAAAAGCCGGCGTCACGCTCGCAGGTTGGCGCGGATCCGTTTGCCGAGCCCTCTCTGGCCAATGCCCGGCCGCGCGAGATCGAGGGCCAGCGCACGGCCGATTTGCCGCCGCCAGGCGAGCCACTGCCCCCGATCAGCGTTGACCGCATCGAGGTCAAGCGCGGCAACATTGCCTACAGTGATCGCTTCATTCGTCCCAATTACAACGTCAACCTGACCGATATGGCGGGGACGCTCGTGGGCCTGTCGACCCGCCCGGACACCATCGCCAAGCTCGACCTGACGGGCAAGGTGGACAAGGCCGCGCCGGTCAAGGTCAGCGGCGAACTCAACCCTTTCCGCCAGGATGCGCATCTCGACATCCTCGCCTCGGTGAAGGACTTCGAGCTCACCGGGCTGTCGAGCTACGCGGGCAAGTATGTCGGCTATGGCATCGCCAAGGGCAAGCTCTCGGCCGATCTCAACTACAAGATCGAGGATCGCAAGCTCACCGCGACCAACCAGATTTTTCTCGATCAGCTCAACTTTGGTGAAAAGGTCGACAGCCCGGATGCGGTGAACCTGCCGGTCCAGCTTGCGGTCTCGCTGCTCAAGAACAGCCGTGGCGAGATCGATCTCCATCTGCCGATCAGCGGCACGCTCGACGACCCCGAGTTCAGCGTCTTCGGGCTGGCGATGAAGATGCTGTTCAACCTGATCGGCAAGGCGATCACCTCGCCGTTTGCGCTGCTCGGCTCGGTGCTGGGTGGCGGCGAAGAGCTGTCGCAGCTTGCGCTTGCGCCGGGTAGTGCGACGCCGGGCGAGGCACAGCACGAAAAGCTGGTCACGCTGGCCAAGGCCCTGGTCGATCGTCCCGCCCTGAAGCTCGATATCACCGGACGCGCAGACCCTGTGGTCGACACCGACGGTCTCAAGCAGGCGGCGCTGCAGCGGCTGGTCAAGGCACAAAAGCTCAAGGCCCTGGTGACGAAGGGGCAGGAGGCCCCCTCCCTCGATGACATCGAGGTGGCTGAGGCCGAATATGCCGAGCTGCTGAAGAAGGCCTATCGCGCGGGGGACTTCAAGAAGCCCACCAACTTCATCGGCCTGACCAGGGACATACCCGTGGCCGACATGGAGGCGCTGATCCTCGCCAACACCGAGGTCGGTGACCAGTCCCTGCTCGCTCTGGCGCAGCAGCGTGGCCAAGCCGTGCGTGATTGGCTGGTAAACGAGGGCAAGGTCGCGGGTGAGCGTATCTTCGTGCTCGAACCCAAGCTTGAAGCGGGGGGCGAGGGAGGGCAGGTGCAGTTCTCGCTGCGCTGACGGGTTTTCGCTACCAAGTAAATGAATGCGGGGGCTGCGGCCCCCGTTTCAATTCGTGCTCAGAACATTCCCATCTCCAGCCGCGCTGCTTCGCTCATCATCTCGCGGCTCCAGGGCGGGTCCCAAACCAGGTCGACCGTCGCATCCTTTACCCCGGGCAGATACAGCAGCTTGTCGCGCGCTTCGTCGGCGATCAGCGTGCCCATGCCACAGCCTGGGGCAGTGAGGGTCATGCGTACCTCCAGGTTATAGCCGCCATCAGCCAGCGGCTCGGCGGTGCAGGCATAGACCAGGCCCAGATTGACGATGTCGATCGGGATTTCCGGGTCGTAGCAGGTGCCCAGTGACTTCCAGGCCGCCTGCTCGACCGATTCGACGCTGATCTCGCCGTCCGCGTGCACAGCGGGCGCTTCCTCGATTTGAGGCTCCAGCCCCAGCGCATCCGCATCGCGTTCGGCGATGCGGTACAGGTTGCCGCCACACATCACCGTAATCGAGCCGCCGAGGCGCTGCGTCACCATGGCATAGCTGCCCTCTGGCAGGGTTTCGGGGCGCCCCCAGGGCACGCTGACTGCATCGCAGTCGCGACTCATGACCCGTGATTCGGTCTCTCCATAACGCTCACCCATGATCGTCTCCGTGCTTGGGCCTATTCGGTGCGCGCCGGGTCTTGCGCACCGACGATCGCGTTGTGCAGGGTGTGCCAGGCCAGCGTGGCGCACTTCACCCGTGCGGGGAATTCGCGTACGCCGGACAGCACGGCGAGCTTGCCGAAGTCGCGCTCGGGCGGCGTGTCGGTCAGCAGCGCGTGGAAGTCGTGGAACAGGGCTTCCGCCTCGGCCACCGGCTTGCCCTTGATCGCTTCGGTCATCAGCGAGGCGGAGGCCGTGGAGATGGCGCAGCCATGACCAACGAAGCTGACGTCCCTGACGATGTCGTCCTCGATACGCAGATACACCGTGAGCTGGTCGCCACACAGCGGGTTGTGGCCGTCGGCGTGATGATCGGCTTCGGGCATGGGGTGGAAATTACGCGGGTTGCGGTTGTGGTCGAAGATGACCTCCTGATACAGCTCGCGCAGGTCTGGGCCGCCGTCCTTCATGGTTTTCATCCTTGTTTGCGGGTGCCGAAAAGGCCCTGCGCCTTGTCGATGGCGGCGACCAGGGCGTCGATGTCGGCGCGGGTGTTGTAAAGGGCCAGTGACGCGCGCGCAGTGCCCGGAATGCCGTAGCGGGTCATCAGCGGCATGGCGCAGTGGTGGCCGGCGCGGATCGCCACGCCTTCCGCGTCCAGGATGGTGCCCAGGTCGTGCGGGTGAATGCCGTCGACCAGAAAGGACAGGATGCCGGCCTTTTCCCTGGCCGTGCCGATCAGCCTCACGCCCGCAATGGCGCTGACTGCGGCTGTAGCGTAGTCGAGCAGGGCGTGTTCGTGCGCGGCGATGCGCTCGAGTCCGACCGCGCTGACATAGTCGATTGCGGCGGCCAGCGCGATGGCGCCGGCGATGTTCGGCGTGCCGGCCTCGAAGCGCTGTGGCGGTTCGGCATAGGTGCTGCGTTCGAAGGACACGGTGCTGATCATGTCGCCGCCACCCTGCCAGGGCGGCATGGATTTGAGTGCGCGGCGGCGGCCGTACAGCACGCCGATGCCGGTGGGGCCGTAGAGCTTGTGGCCGGAAAAGGCGTAAAAATCGCAGCCGATGGCCTGCACGTCCACCGCCTGATGGGCCACTGCCTGGGCGCCATCGACCAGCACCACGGCGCCCGCAGCGTGCGCACGGGCGGTCAGCGCCGCCACCGGGTTGATGCTGCCCAGGGCGTTCGACATGTGGGTGATCGCCACCAGCTGGGTGTTGTCGTTCAGCAAGGCGTCGAAGGCCGTGAGATCGAGCTCGCCTTCGTCGTTGACCGGTGCCACCTTCAGGATGGCGCCGGTTTGCTCGCACAGCAGCTGCCACGGCACGATGTTGGAGTGGTGCTCCATGGTCGTGATCAGGATCTCGTCGCCTGCGCGCAACTCGGCGCGCCCCCAGCTCTGGGCGACCAGGTTGATCGACTCGGTGGTGCCGCGGGTAAACACGATTTCGTCGACATGCGCCGCATTGATGAACTGCTGCACCGTGGCCCGGGCACCGTCATAGAGCTCGGTCGCGTGTTGCGACAGCCAATGCACGCCGCGGTGGATGTTGGCATTCGATTCGCGGTAGTAGCGGCTTTCGGCGTCGATCACGGCCGCCGGCTTCTGGGTCGTGGCGCCGTTATCCAGGTAGGCCAGCCGGCGGCCATGCACAGGCCGGGCAAGAATTGGAAAGTCGGCCGCCAGATCGAGCGCGGGCGCGCCTGTGTGCGGGCCAGTGTTGGTGATCGCAGTCACAGGATGTCCTCCAGCAGGGCGCCGCCCGGCAGGCGGGCGAGCAGGGCGACACGGGCATTGTCGCGCAGCGAAGTCAGCGCGATGCGCTCGAGCACCTCGGCGGCGAAAGCGTAAGTCAGTAACTGACGTGCGTGGGTCTCGTCGATACCCCGGGCACGCAGGTAGAACAGCGCATCTTCGTCAATCTGGCCCACGGTTGCGCCATGTGCGCACTTCACGTCGTCGGCGTAGATCTCGAGTTCAGGCCGGGCGTCGGCCTCGGCCATGCGCGACAGCAGCAGGTTGTCGCAGCGCTGGATGGCGTCGGTGCGCTGCGCATCCTCGGCAACGATGATGCGCCCGGCGAACACCCCGCGCGCACTGCCATCGACCAGGCCGCGGTAGTACTCGCGGCTGATGCCCTGTGGGCGGGCGTGTTCGATCAGGGTGTGGTGGTCCACATGGCGCCGGCCGTCGACGTGGTACAGGCCGTTGAGCAACGTTTCGCAGCCTTCGCCGTCGAAGCGGGTGTGGATGTCGTTGCGTGCCAGGCGTGCGCCGAAGGACAGCGAGTGCGATGCGAAGTAAGAACCGCGTGCCTGCTCGGCCTTGATCTGCGCCAGGTGGATTGCCGCACTGTCCTGCTGCTGCAGCTTGAGATGGGTGATGCGTGCATCCGGCCCCGCCTGCACGCGGGTGACCACGGTGCCCAGCGTGGCGCCGCCGCCGAGGTGATGCTCGACGATGCTTGCTTCGGCATTGGCCTCGGTCACGATCAGGTTACGCAGATGGGTATCGGCGGCGCCGGTGGCACTGATGAAGACCAGATGCAGCGGCTCGGCAATGGTGGTGCCGCGCGCCAGATGGACGAACGCGCCATCGGTGCACAGCGCCAGGTTGAGGGCGTAAGGGCTGTCACCGTCATCGGCGTAGCCCAATGCGGCCTCGGCGACTTCGGCGGCTTTGTCCTTTCGCTTGAGCACTTCGGACAATGCGCCCACGGTGACGCCACCTGGCAGGCTGCCGATCACCGACAGCGTGGGTTCGAAGCGTCCGTCCACGAAGACCAGCCAGCGGCCCCCATCGTCAAATCCACCGCGCAGCGCGGCCAGCGTCGCAGCGGGGTGGGCTGCGGACTCCGGGGCGGACAGCGCGTGCTGTTCGAGGAAGGTGAGCGAGGTGTGGCGCCAGGCCTCGAGCCGGTTCGTCGGCCAGGCCAGTTCGGCAAAGCGCGCGATGGCATCGCTGCGCCGCTTCGCCAGCCAGGGCAGGGCGGCCCCGGGCAGGCTGGCGGCGCGCTCGCGGTGACGGGCGACCCAGGTGTCGACGGTGCTCATGGCCGCGCTCCTTTTGCTGCGCTGCCCGCCGAGCCGGCTTCGGCATCGATCCAGCCGTAGCCGTGCTCTTCCAGTTCGAGCGCCAGTTCGCGCCCACCCGAGCGCACGATGCGGCCGCCGGACAGTACGTGCACCTGATCGGGCACGATGTAGTCGAGCAGACGCTGGTAGTGGGTGATGACGATCATCGAGCGCTCCGGCGACCGCAGGCGATTGACGCCCTCGGCGACGATCTTCAGCGCGTCGATGTCCAGGCCGGAGTCAGTCTCGTCGAGTACCGCCAGCCGGGGCTCGAGCAGCGCCATCTGCAGCACCTCGTTGCGCTTCTTTTCGCCGCCGGAAAAGCCTTCGTTCACCGAGCGGTAGAGGAATTCTTCCTTCATGCCGACGGCCTTCATTTCGGCCTTGACGCGTGACAGAAAGTCCATCGCGTCATATTCGTTCAGCCCGCGATGGCGACGGATGGCATTCACCGCCGCCTTCAGGAAGTAGGCGTTGGACACCCCGGGGATTTCGACCGGGTACTGGAAGGCGAGGAACAGGCCGGCGCGAGCCCGCTCTTCGGCCGGCAGGGCAAGCAGGTCGGTGCCGTCCCAGTCGACGCTGCCGGCGGTGACCTCGAAGGTATCGCGCCCGGCCAGCACCTGGGCCAGCGTGCTCTTGCCCGAACCGTTGGGGCCCATGATGGCGTGCACTTCGCCGTCCTTCACTTCCAGGTTGAGCCCGTTCAGGATGCTCTTGCCGTCGATGGCGGCGTGCAGATTGCGGATGTTCAGCATGTGTTTTCTCCCTTGTCCTTAACCGACGCTGCCTTCGAGGCTCACGCCCAATAGTTTTTGCGCTTCCACCGCGAACTCCATCGGTAGTTCCTTGAACACCTCGCGGCAGAAGCCATTGACGATCATCGACACCGCGTCTTCGGCACTGATGCCGCGCTGCATCGCATAAAAAAGCTGGTCCTCGCCGATGCGCGAGGTGGTGGCCTCGTGCTCGACATGCGCCGTGGGGTTGCGCGCTTCGATGGTGGGGAAGGTGTGCGCCGCACAACGGTCGCCGATCAGCAGCGAATCGCACTGCGTGTAGTTGCGTGCGCCTTCGGCCCGCGGCGTGATCTTCACCAGGCCGCGGAAGGTGTTGCTGCCGCGCCCTGCCGAGATGCCCTTCGACAGGATGGTGCTGCGCGTGTTGCGCCCCATGTGGATCATCTTGGTGCCGGTATCGGCTTGCTGGCGGTGATTGGTCAGCGCCACTGAGTAGAAGTCGCCCACCGAGTCGTCACCGCGCAGGATCACGCTCGGGTACTTCCAGGTAATCGCCGAGCCGGTCTCGACCTGCGTCCACGAAATGTGCGAGCGCGGCCCGCGACAGTCGCCGCGCTTAGTAACGAAGTTGTAGATACCGCCCACGCCGTCCTTGTCGCCCGGATACCAGTTCTGAACGGTGGAGTACTTGATTTTGGCGTCATCCAGCGCGATCAGCTCCACCACCGCGGCGTGGAGCTGGTTCTCGTCGCGCATCGGCGCCGTACAGCCTTCGAGATAGCTCACCGACGCGCCTTCCTCGGCGATGATCAGCGTGCGTTCGAACTGGCCCGTGTCGCGGGCGTTGATGCGGAAGTAAGTGGAGAGCTCCATCGGACACTTCACGCCCTTGGGGATGAAAACGAAGGAGCCGTCCGAGAACACCGCCGAATTCAGCGCCGAGTAGAAATTGTCGGCGGGGGGCACGACGGTGCCGAGATATTTGCGCACCAGCTCCGGGTGCGTCTTCACCGCCTCGGAGAACGAACAGAAAATGATGCCGTGCGCGCCGAGTTCCTTCTGGAAGGTGGTCGCCACCGATACGGAATCGAACACCGCGTCGACCGCCACACCCGCCAGGCGTGCGCGCTCGTGCAACGGAACGCCCAGCTTTTCGAAAGTGCGCAGCAGCTCCGGGTCGACCTCGTCCAGGCTCTTGGGGCCATCCTTCTTCGACTTCGGCGCCGAGTAATAGACGATGTCCTGGAAGTCGATCGGCGGAAACTGCACCGCGGCCCACTTCGGCGGCGTCATCGTCAGCCAGCGACGATAGGACTCAAGGCGCCATTCCAGCAGGAATTCCGGCTCGCCCTTACGCGCCGAGATCGCCCGGACGACGTCTTCCGACAAGCCCTTGGGAAGGCTGTCACTTTCCATCACGGTCTCGAAGCCGGCGGTGTAATCCTGCTCGAGGAATGCGCCAATCGCATCGCCGCGCGCGCTGGGTGTCGCGGGGACGGGAGGCGGGGGTGTTTGACTGGGTTGCTTCAGGGTAGGGGCGTTCACGTCGGTTTCTCCAGTTGCTTCAGCCAGCGTGGCGGGCAAGACGGTTGGGGCCAAGAACACGGTGCTCCCCCGATGTCGGGGCGTGTTCAGGCAAGGGGGCGGGTGTCATTTCGGCGATGCTGACGGCCTGCAGTGCGTCGCGCACGACCGCGTTGATCCGGATCCAGCTGTCGCGGATACGGCAGTGGGACTCGAGGTTGCATACGCCGCTGTTGGCGCTGCATTCGGTCAGGCCGAAAGCGTGCTCTTCGAGCGCATCAATGATGTCGGCAATGCTGATCTGCTCGGGCGGACGAGTCAGCACATAGCCGCCCCGCGTGCCGCGCTGGCTAAGGACCAGTCCGTGGCGGCCGAGGGCCTTCAGCACCTTGCTGACCGTGGCCAGGCCAAGGCCGAGCGTATCGGCCAGTTCAGCGGCGCTGATGACGCGTTCGGGCGCCGTCGCCATGTGCGTCACGATCAGGGTGCCGTAATCGGTGAGCTTGCTGATTCGAAGCATGTTGGGCATCTCACTGTCGGGTATGCTTGATACTGTACTGAAACAGTACTGTATTTGCAAGCACTACGGAGCTGTGCCGTGGGCGTCGAGGTCTATGATCAAATCAACAGAGGCGCTCACCGCGGGAAAGAGGTCTGGAAGCTGGGGTATGGAAGCGACTACATGAGGCTGTAGAGCAGGGAGCTGTAGGATATGAAACTGGAACTCGACCGGGTCTACTCGATTCGGCTTTGCAGCGGAGAGCTCCGCCAGTGGCGGTTCGAAGGCAGGGACGCACGGGACTTCGCATGGTGGCGCGACGTCGAGACCGGCGCCAGTTTTTCGGAAACCGGGCTGATGTATGCGTGGGAGATTGTGCCCGAGGGAGACGAGCGTGGCTGAAGCTGGCCTGATTCGCGTTGCGCTGCCTTATCCGGCCTCGCTGGCAGTGCCGGCGCTGGGTCTGTGCGCGTTGGGCTTGATGTGGCCGAGCGCAATCGGGCCGAGCGCAATCGGGCCGAATGCAATCGGGCCGAATGCAATTGAGCCAGCCGCAGCGGTTCCGGACACGATGGGCCCTTGGTTGGCCGCCGCCGCCGTGTTGGCGGGGCTGGCGGCATGGACGCTGCTGGAATACGTCCTGCACCGCGTGCTGATGCATCACGTCGAGCCGTTTCGCACCTGGCATCTCGCGCATCACCGCAATCCGGCAGAACCGATCCGGGTGCCGCTGGTGTTCAGCCTTGTCCTGGTGGTGGCGGTGATTGGTCTGCCTCTGGCCGCGTTGACTTTACTGGGCGTAGATGGCGGGCTGGCGCTGGTGTTCTCTGCCGGGCTGCTGCTTGGCGACGTACTGCAGCAGACCGTGCACCAAAGGCTGCACCCGCAGCCGGTGTCCGGCCCTGGATTGGCCCGCCTGCACCTCGCACGGTTGCGTGTCCATCATGGCTATCACCATTTCGTCGACGAAGAGCGGGCGTTCGGCACCCTCACCGCGTTCTGGGACCGCTGCCTGGGCACGGCACCGCCGCGCCGGCGCTGAGTTTCTGGCACTGGGCCGCTTCACAGGGCGCGCGGTGTGCTGCGCAGTACCCGCCAGGCCAGCACCAGCCAGCCCGCAATCATCAGGCTGCCGCCCACCGGAGTTACCGCACCCAGCCAGCGCGGCCCACCCAATGCCATCGCGTACAGCGTGCCGGCAAAGATGATCGTGCCTGCGGTCAGCAACACCGCCGGCAGCAGGCTGCGCGGCAGACGTGCCGCACCCAGTGCGATCAGGCCCGTTGCGTGCCACATCTGGTATTGCACCGCGGTTTGCCACCAGGCCAGCGCATTTTCGTCGAGCACAGCGCTTAGCAGGGTGTTGAAAGTCTCACCGTCACCTTCGGCTTCCAGGTGCCTGGGAAAAAATCGACGCGAAGAAGATCCGACCCGAGCCGCCCTGATGACGATTCCAGCCGCTTTGCCAGCAGATTGTGCAACCGCAATTGAGCAGCGCTCCCGTCGCTGCAAAGCCAACGTATTCAACAATCCAATGCCGCAGTGCGAATGGCGCGATGGCGCCATTGGATTACGGCGCCAGCAAATTACCCAGCCGCGTGAGGTTGTAGGCGGCGAAATTGAGCAGCGCATGCGCGCGAATCGCTTCCAGCCCGCGCGCCATCAGACGGCGGAGCGTGCCGATGTCCTTCACCCAGCCAAACCCCTCTTCGATCATCTTTCGCCGACGCAGGCTGACCGCATAGCCTTCCGTGGCCTTGAGTGCCACGGGCACGGCACTGCCCTTGGTCTTGGCGGCAACGTGCGCCAACACGCCCAGCGGCTTGAGCGCAGCGATGAACTCGGCGGAGTCGTAACCCCGATCGGCGGCCAGCGTCGGCTTTCGCGTCGCGTCGGCCGGCCTCACGGCGCGCTTGACCATCACCAGCGCGGCCTCGCGCTCGGCGGTGCCGGTGGCCTGCGTGGTATGCACATCGACGATCAGCCCATTGCGGTTCTCCGCCAGCGCATGGGTCGTGAAGCTCAGGTAGGCGCCTGCACCGCCTTTGCTGGCAAGCAAGGCCTGCGGGTCGGTGCGCGAGACATGCGTCGCGTTCGAGCGTTTCTGGCCTCGGAAGTCCACCTCGGGGTTTCGCCCCTGGTCCGGTCCGGGCGGTTCGTCCGAGCCGTCGCGCGCCATCAGGCTCTTGTGCGAGGCCCACGCCCGCAGCAGCGAACCGTCGACACTGAAATGCTCGTCCGACACCAACTCGGCCCACTCAGCAATCGCCACCACGCCACCGAAGAATTCGCGCATCACGCTTTCCTTGAGCAGCCGTTCGCGATTGGCGCTGAACGTCGAGTGGTCCCATACCGGATCGTCCAGCGTCAGGCCGACGAACCAGCGGAACATCATGTTGAAGTCGATGTGCTCGACCAGCGCGCGCTCCGAGCGAATCGAAAACAGGCATTGCAGCAGCGAGGCCCGCAGCAAGCGTTCCGGTGCAATCGAGGGGCGTCCGCCCTCGGCATAGAGCGCATCGAAATGCGGCGACATCGTACGCAAAACCATATCGGCCAGTGTCTTGATCCGGCGCAACGGATGGTCCGGAGCAATTCGGTCTTCGATATTGACGTAGCTGAACAGGGCGTTCTGTTTGTGGTCGATGCCGCGCATTGGAATAATCAGTATCGTAATGCAGACGTAATTATATCAGCCGTAGAATCCCTGCAGATGCTGGAAAATGCATTAAGTCAACGCCCTGCTAGAGGCAGGCAAGCCCACGCTCCGTCTTGAGCATGTACTGCGCGTCGTCGATTCACTTGGTGGCGAATTGACCTTGAATGGGTTTGCGTCAGTCCAGTGCGAGCCCAGCCATCCAGCTACGGCACCGGAGGCTGCCAATGCGCACGATGCCAAGGTGGCCCGCCTTCATGCCTTGGACGAACTCACTGCGCAGGCCCAAGAACTCAAGATAGGATACGAGTAGCGCCAACCATCTTTACCCCTATGCAGGGCCGTGGCGCAGTTTCAGGAACCGCGCCATATTGGGTGTAAATAGGTGCCACAGCATCGCACCGGAGACCTCGTCTTCAGTCTCTATGTGGCGCAGATCTCTCTGAACTGCGCCACTTTTCCTGTTTAAATTGGCGCGACTCGATAAACTGCGCCATAATTGCGCCACTTGTACCTCAAACGGCGCCACAACGCGATGTCATCTACAACGGACCTACTGAACAGCATCCGGGCATCCGAGAATGGATTGACGCTGGCCGAACTACTGACCGCGCACCCTGGCATTGCCAGGCGAACAGCGCAGCGCTTGATCGCGAAGCTGATTGAGAGCGGCCAAGTCGCAGCAACGGGTGAAGGTCGGGCCCGCCGCTATTTCCGTGCAGATGCCCAATCTGGCAGCGGTGCACTGGTCACCAAAGCAGATGGTTTTCCGCCCTTCATTCCCCTGTCTGCCGACAGCCAGGACATCCTTGCCTATATCGACCAGCCGCCAGAGGCGCGCAAGCCGGTAGGCTATCAACGTGATTTTCTCGATGCCTACCGTCCCAATGAGACCTGGTATTTGTCGGAACCGCTGCGCCGCCAATTGCACAAGATGGGCAAAACCACTGACGTTGACGAGCCTGCGGGAACTTACAGCCGCGCCATTCTCAACCGATTACTGATCGACCTGTCATGGGCATCGAGCCACCTGGAAGGCAACACCTACTCCCGGCTCGACACGCGTGAGCTCATCGAGCACGGCAAGGCTGCGCGGGGCAAGGCGGCCATCGAAACCCAGATGATTCTGAACCACAAGACGGCGATCGAACTGCTGGTCGAAAACATCGACAGTGCGGAGTTCAACCGCTACACCTTGATGAACCTGCACAGCGCCCTGGCGGAGAACTTGCTGCCCAACCCTGCAGATGAGGGGCGTGTTCGCCAGCATGCTGTGGATATCTGCAAAAGCGTTTATCGCCCGCTCTCAACACCACAGCAGATCGAAGACGCGCTGGACGCACTGCTTAACAAGGCCAACCAGATTCGTGATCCGTTAGAGCAATCTTTCTTCATGATGGTGCACTTGCCCTACCTGCAGCCCTTTGCCGACATCAACAAGCGCACCTCGCGACTGGCCGCGAATCTGCCGCTGTTCCGCGCCAACCTATGTCCGCTAACCTTTCTGGACGTGCCAGAGCAGGCCTACAGCCGCGCCACCCTCGGCGTATACGAAATGACCCGAGTGGAACTGCTGCGAGACCTTTATGTCTGGGCCTACGAGCGTTCGACGCAGGAATACCTGGTCATCAAGCAAGACCTTGCTGAGCCCGATCCCCTGCGCTTGGCCTGGCGTGACTTCATCAAACAGACCATCCGCGAAGTGATCACGCAGCCGGGACTTGAGCCGCTCTCCAGTATTCAACAATCCGTGGCAGAGCGTGTCCCAGAACAAGAGCAGCCAGCCGTTCAGGCTCTGATCGTCGAAGAACTTCGGCGGCTGCACGAGGGGGTGCTGGCGCGCTATGGTCTGCGACCGTCTGAATACGCGGCGTGGAAGGCACGCCATGGACATTGACGGACGCGGGTTCAGTTCCCGTTTCGGGAATTGAACTGGCTTCAGAGAGCGGACAAGGTTGAGAGCCTTTTTCGGTAGCCAATCTCGGCGGAAAACCTGTCTGATTGTCCACAGCCGTCTGGCGTACCGGCAGGCTTTTCGATGCGATTCGCAGTGGTTCGCAGCAGCCCGCAGCGCTTCGATTCCGTACTTTCAATAGTAGTTTGGTGCGGGGTGCCGCCCCACCACCAAATTTTGGGGCTCGGTTAATCTCCGAGCCCTTTTTCTTGCCTGAAATCTCCGCGCAACGCGGGATTCCGGCCACCAGCGCTGCGGGTGGCGACGCGCCGAAATGCCCTGTTTTCAGCGTTTTTGGCTCCCAATCAGTCGCTATTCTCTGTCTGGCCTGCGGGTAGGTGCAGATCGCTGCTCTGCAAAATCACCAACGTACGCGTGTCGGTTCATCGACAACCATGGCGGTCGGTCAAGCATCAAACGCTAATCAGAGAGAGAGTGACGCGGTACCGCATCGTGCCCTATCATGAAACGTCAAGACGAATCATGATGGAGGGTGTCATGACCACTGTTGTCCGCGAAAAATTCTCCTCCCAAGCCGCTCCCGACGTGCTGGCAGCATTGCGCCAGATCGCCGAAAGCCAGGGGCGCCAGTTTCAGGCTGTGCTGGATGACGCCCTGCGCGACTACATCGACCGGCAACAGAAGGATCGTCCCCGTCGCCATGTGATGGCTTCGTTCGCGTCCAGCCTGGACGAGTTCGACAGCCTCTACCGCGAACTGGCCAAGTAAGCTGTGCCGCACGATTACCTGACTGTGGCCGATGTGCTGAGCATGCACACCGTGCTGATGCAGCGTTACGGCGGCGCGCTGGGCGTACGTGACCCTGGCGCACTGGAAGCCGCGCTGTTCCGCCCGCAGACGGGTTATTACGAAGACATCGTGGCTGAAGCAGCGGCGCTACTGGAAAGCCTGGCGATCAGCCACCCATTCGTGGGTGGCAACAAACGCATCGCCTTTGCCTCTGCCGACGTGTTCCTGCGCATCAATGGCTCGCGCTTGCAACGATTACCGATACAGATCCACGCCGAGATGATCCAGATGTTTGAGGCCGGAAACTTTGACATCGCCCACCTCGATCCATGGCTGCGCAAGTTCGCGGCCGTCGCAGAA
>Ga0073903_10000660_pt1 | contig 17864 bp, 17 predicted proteins | sample KloWWTKNB14_bulk_FD_66665 | JGI IMG/M metagenome (GOLD analysis project Ga0073903, IMG submission 66665) | Active sludge microbial communities from Klosterneuburg, Austria, studying microevolution and ecology of nitrifiers - Klosterneuburg... | ecosystem: Engineered > WWTP > Aerobic digester >... | reverse complement strand
ACCAAGCCGCCCAAGATATCCGTTTTCATGGCTGCAAAAGCGGCCTCGGATGCCAAGGACTGCTGCAGCACATAAAGCAGAACAGGGATAAGAAGGAAGATCACCACGCCAGATATACGATGAAGAATTGAGGCGATGGCAACCGGAGATGAATTGACGGCCAAAACGGTCGACAGGCTGAGATTGACTGGTCGATTGCTTTTCACTGCGGGTTTCCTGTTCGGGGCCTCGGTGGAGGCAGACCTAAGGGAGAGCATGGTTTAAAACGCCAAGCCGTTGAATTTCTTTGACTTTAAGAAAAAACAAGTGCCAGCGCAAAACCGGGCGCAAAGTATAATCCTGCCCCCCCCGAATTACAAACGGGTAACATGCTTGTGTGGCACCCCCCTCGGTTGCTTGATATTCGGTTCTGCTGCACCCTTTATTACCGGGTCGCTCCTAGCCGTCAACATAACAAGGAGAGGTCAAAATCAAAGGAACTCGTCAGTCACGCTATAAAGATGATCATTTGGACTGATCTAGCGCAGAAAGAGACAGTTCTTCTGTAACCGTTTGTTGACAAAATCCCCTCACAAATTATGCTAGCGCGCCTTCCCCGAAGCGTTTTTGCCCCGTCTTCGCATTCCGGACCCCGGAGAGCCAAGCTTGCAAATCACCTTCGATCGCGCTGAAGCCAGAGTCATGAATTAAATGGCTCGTATAGGAGACTGCCATGTCGGGTAAAAAAGTCACACTGACCATCGACGACAAGTCGATTGATCTTCCCGTCACGTCCGGCACCATGGGACCAGACGTTATTGATGTGAAAGAAGTCCTTGCCCAAGGCTTTTTCACCTATGACCCAGGCTTCATGTCCACTGCAGCCTGCGAATCAAAAATCACCTTCATTGATGGTGATAAGGGTGTACTGCTGCACCGCGGTTATCCTATCGAGCAGTTGGCAGAAAAGTCCGACTACTTGGAAACCTGCTACCTGCTGCTGAACGGTGAACTCCCGAATACCGCACAAAAGGAAGACTTTGTCGGCCGCGTGACCAATCACACTATGGTTCACGAGCAGCTACAGTTTTTCTATCGTGGCTTCCGTCGTGATGCTCATCCGATGGCAGTTATGTGTGGCGTTGTGGGTGCCCTATCTGCTTTCTATCATGACAATCTGGACATTAATAATCCGGAGCATCGCCGTATTGCCGCCATTCGCCTAATCGCGAAAATGCCGACAATTGCAGCCATGAGCTATAAATACAACGCTGGTCAGCCGTTTGTGTATCCACGCAACGATCTGAGCTACGCCGAAAATTTCCTGCACATGATGTTTGCCACCCCTTGTGCCGATTACGTAGTGAATCCGGTTCTAGCCAAGGCAATGGATCGCATTTTCATCCTTCATGCTGACCACGAGCAGAATGCCTCTACCTCCACAGTACGACTGACGGGCTCTACCGGTGCAAATCCTTACGCCTGTATCGCAGCTGGTATTGCCGCACTCTGGGGTCCTTCACACGGCGGAGCCAACGAAGCTGTACTGAAGATGCTCGATGAAATTGGTGACGTCTCCAACTTGGATGACTTTATACGTCGCGTAAAAGACAAAAACGACAGCACCAAACTGATGGGGTTTGGTCATCGCGTGTACAAAAACTTTGACCCTCGCGCCAAGGTGATGAAGCAGACGTGTGATGAAGTTCTTAGCGCACTGGGTATCGAAGATCCGCAGCTTGAACTTGCCATGAAGCTGGAAGAAATCGCCCTCAAGGACGATTACTTTGTGTCTCGCCGCCTGTATCCGAATGTAGATTTTTACTCCGGCATCATCCTCAAGGCTATTGGTATTCCACCTAGCATGTTTACGGTCATTTTTGCTCTCGGCCGTACACCTGGCTGGATCGCACACTGGCTGGAAATGCATTCGGCTCCTTACAAGATCGGTCGCCCGCGTCAGCTCTACACTGGACACACGCAACGTGACTTTACTGATCTGGGTAAGCGTTAACCGCCGAACCCTCAAAATGGGCCGCTTAATGCGGCCTTTTTTGTGTCTGCTGATTGGCATAAACGCTTCAGCAACGTAGTTTTGATGGGCTGGCCAACAAAGGAATCAAATCATGACCACAATCGCCTTTATCGGACTTGGCACGATGGGCTACCCCATGGCCGGCCATCTTGCCCGCGCCGGACTCAGCGTCACGGTGTTTAATAGAACACTCTGCAAGGCCGAAGCTTGGTGCAGCGAATTTAGCGGAAATAAGGCGCCATCACCTGCCAGTGCCGCCAAAAATGCGGATATTGTGATTACCTGCGTTGGTAATGATGATGATCTACGTGAGGTCATTACGGGCCCAGAGGGTGCGCTGTACAGTCTTAAACCGGGAGCACTACTGATTGACCATTCAACGGTATCTGCCTCCGTTAGCCGAGAGTTTGCCAGCAGTGTTGCTAGCGCAGGGGCGCGCTTTGTTGATGCCCCGGTCTCTGGAGGCCAGCAAGGCGCCGTTAACGGCCAACTGACCATCATGTGCGGTGGATCTGAGACTGATGTTACCGATGCTGAGCTCATTATTCGGCATTACGCGCGCGCTATTACCCATATGGGCCCAGTCGGTAATGGACAGCTCACCAAGATGGTCAATCAGATATGCGTAGCGGGCTTGGTACAAGCTTTAGCAGAGGGAATGCATTTCGCAGAAAAGGCCAACCTTGATGTGGAGAAGGCAATGGAAGCGGTTTCACAGGGGGCTGCATCCAGTTGGCAAATGCTGAACCGTCATAAAACCATGATAGCCGGTGAATATGAACACGGGTTTGCCGTGGACTGGATGCGGAAGGATCTGGCTATTTGCCAAAACGAGGCCCGACTTACAGGGGCCACACTGCCCATCACTGCCTTGGTAGACCAGTTTTACGCTGAAGTTCAGGCAATGGGCGGAGGACGCTGGGATACCTCTAGCCTGCTAGCTAGACTACAGAGAAAAGAATAACAAGGCGCAGATCACAAGTTATAATCCGGAAATAAAGCCGTTCATCGGAAATAACTGAATAAATGCTAAATTCCAGCCAGCCTTCTAGAATCAGATCGACATAATTTATAAACTGATTGATAGTTGTATACGCGATCCCCATGGAATGGACGTCATGAAAAAAATAACATTAATCAACGGATGCCGCTTTCTTCTTTTGCTAGCGACTCTTGGCTTGGCAAATAGCGTGATGGCTTCTCAGGCCAGCATTAGTCACTCTGCGCGTAATGCCTGCAACGAAATGTCAGATGACCTGACTGGCGAGGCTCGTCGTCAAGCAATAGCTATTTGTGTGCGCAAGAAAACTCAAGCGACCAATGTACCACCCATATTTGCAAAAGTTAGTGAGTGCAACCGCAAGGCCGGTGAAATGTCTGGAGATGCGCGAACTGTTTTCATGGACGACTGCATAAAAAATAATTAATACCACCCATAATTTTAATAGTGATCTTCACGATAACTAGACCCACAAAAAAGCCCGCAATTAAGCGGGCTTTTTTGTATCAATCAACCATCATCTTTCGATGATCGCCACAACACCCTGACCACCCGCTGCGCAAATGGAAACCAAGACACGGCCACTGCCCTTTTCATTGAGCATTTTTGCCGCTGACGCAACGATACGACCACCAGTAGCCGCAAAAGGATGCCCTGCTGCCAGTGAGGAGCCGTTCACGTTGAGCTTGCTACGGTCAATACTGCCCAATGGCTTGTCGAGACCCAGACGGTCTTTGCAGAATTTTGCATCTTCCCATGCCTTGAGCGTGGACAGAACTTGACCCGCAAAAGCCTCATGAATTTCGTAGTAATCAAAATCCTGCAACGTCAGGCCGGTACGGGCCAGTAAGCGAGCAACGGCATAAGCAGGAGCCATCAGCAGGCCTTCTTTCTTGTGCACAAAATCGATAGCCGCTACCTCTACAGTGCTTAAATAAGCCAGCACTGGAAAGTTATGGGCTTTGGCCCACTCTTCGGATGCCAACAGCACAGCCGATGCACCATCTGTTAGCGGCGTCGAATTTCCAGGGGTCATTGTGCCCTTTTCTTTGTCACCAAAGCAGGGCTTCAATGTCGCCAGTTTCTCCATCGTGGAGCCAGGACGCAAATTATCGTCACGCTCCAAACCCATGTATGGGGTGATCAAATCTTTGAAGAAACCACGCTCATACGCCGCTGCCATATTTTTATGCGACAGGAAAGCCAGCTCATCCTGAGCTTCACGAGAAATGCCCCACTCGGCGGTCGTGAGAGCCTGATGATCGCCCATGGACAGACCGGTACGTGGCTCGCCATTATTGGGGACTTCAATACCCATCATGCTAGGGCGAAACTTGGTTAGCGCCTTAAGGCGCTGCTTGTTGTCCTTGCAACGGTTCAGTGACAGCAAGAACTGACGCAACTCGTCGCTAACAGCAATCGGTGCATCGGAGGTGGTATCAACCCCGCCGCCAATACCACACTCAATTTGGCCAGTAGCAATCTTGTTGGCAATGTAATTGAGTGCCTGAAGACCGGTTCCACATGCTTGCTGCATATCGCATGCAGGGGTTTCTGGTGCTAGCTTGGTACTCAGCACCACTTCACGGGTCATGTTGAAATCGCGGGACAGCTTAAGCACCGCTCCGGCAGCCACCTCACCGAGACGCTCACCCTCCAGCTTATAGCGACTGACCAGTCCATCAATGGCCGCTGTCAGCATATCCAGGTTGGACGCAGTGCCATAGGCACCATTGGAGCGGGCGAAGGGAATACGATTACCACCGATGATGGCGACACGACGAATGGAAGACATGCGGGGAGACTCCTGCTGGTTTTACGATGACGGCACCCTAGCATAGAAACCGCCACTGGAATTGGCATTAAAAACAGAAATTAAAGGGCGTTACGGCAAATGAACTGCGAGATGGCCTTTGCTAGCCTGCGCTCCGCACTGGACAGAATGAGCACGGAAAAAGGCTCTGCCTGTCTGGCGGCAGATATTTTGCCATATTCCGGTCAATGCCAGTGCGCCTGGGTTCTGCTAAAGTGCGCCCCCTTAATCCGGCCACTTCCGGAAGCCCTCCCTCCGCCTTGCGCTCCCTGCGCCAGAAACCAAAGGACGATGTCATGAGTGACCGTTATACCCTGTTCGCGAACTCCGCACTTGGCCGCCTGCTGGCCAAGAACCTTGGCCTGCCGATGCCTCTTAATCTGGATCGCTTTCAGCCGGGCATGCCTGTCATTTCCGGAGCCGTCCTTTTGGGGGCTGCTCCCGGCGGCCAGTTAACCGGCGCTGCAGCGTCCACTCTGAACAACATTCAGGCTGAAGTGCACACCTATGCGCAGGATCAGGTCACCAAGATAGCAACTGCTTCTGGCCTTAATGCCAAGGTCTGGAATCCTGAAGTGGATACGGAGCAAAAGTTCAAGGCGCTGATATTTGATGCCAGTGGTATTACTTGCAGCGATGACCTTGTACAGGTCTATCACTTCTTCCACCCAGTCATGCGCAAGTTGGCTGAATGCAGCCGCATCATCGTACTTGGCCGCACACCTGAATCGTGTGATACCCCTCGCCAGGCGACTGCACAGCGCGCATTGGAAGGATTCATTCGTTCGCTCGGCAAAGAAGTGAAAAAAGGTGGCGCAGCACAGCTTGTATATGCGGCCCCTGGTGCTGAAGACCAACTAGAGTCTTCTTTACGTTTCTTCTTGTCGCCTCGCTCTGCCTATGTATCCGCACAGGTTGTACGCATCTCAGCATGCACCACTAAAGCCAAGCTGGATTGGGCAAAGCCATTGGCAGGCAAGGTTGTATTAGTTACAGGGGCTTCTCGCGGAATCGGTGAAGCAATTGCCAAAACATTGGCGCGTGATGGCGCTCACGTGATTGGTCTCGATATTCCTGCACTGGCGGATGACTTACGAGTAGTCACCAGCCTGATCGGCGGCTCCGCTTTGGCATTAGACATCACTGCCGCCGATGCGCCGTTGAAGATTGCTGAACACGTGAAGGCCCATCATGGTGGCGTGGACATTATTGTTCACAATGCAGGCATCACTCGTGACAAAACATTGGCTAACATGACACAGCAGCAGTGGGATATGGTGATGAACATCAACCTGTCCTCTGAAGAGCGTATCAACGATGCACTTCTCGATGCAGGTGTCATACGCGACAACGGCCGTATTATTTGTGTGTCCTCCATCTCCGGTATTGCCGGCAATATGGGACAAAGCAACTATGGCATGAGTAAGGCTGGCGTTATCGGCATGGTGAACTCAATGGCACCGATACTGTTTGCCAAAAACATTACTATCAATGCTGTGGCACCTGGATTCATCGAAACACAGATGACAGCGGCCATTCCATTTGCTATCCGTGAAGCTGGACGTCGTATGAACTCGATGTCTCAGGGCGGCCTGCCTATAGATGTTGCTGAAGCAATTGCCTGGTATGCCTCTCCTGCCTCTTCCGGCGTCAATGGCAACATTGTCCGTGTGTGTGGCCAGTCGCTGATCGGTGCCTGATACAAATGAATTGTGAGAGAGCAATTGCTCTCTCCTTTTTATACCCTCACTGGAGTCTTGATAATGGCTGTACGTGAATTTAATGCCCTCCCGAGCACACTCGCACTCTACTCGCGCGCCTTACTGGGAAGCTTGTCGGGAAAGAAAGGTACCGAGCTACCTGCGCTCGAGCTGGTCTTGCGTGATGTAAAAATTGATCGCGAGAATCTGGCTGCCTACAACCGTGTTTGTGGCTTTAGCCAGCGTGAAACTTTACCGGTAACTTACGGCTTTGTGCTGGCATTCCCATTGCACATGAGCCTGATAACAGATTCATCTTTCCCCTTTGCGGCTATGGGCTTGGTGCATATTCAGAACCTGATTACCCAGCATCGCCCTGTCAGTGCATCGGAAATTCTGACCATCATCGCAAAACCAGCGAATCTGCGCTCGCATGAAAAAGGGATGCAGTTCGACATTCTCACTACCCTTGTTTCGGGCAATGAGGTGGTCTGGGAGTGTGTTAGTACAATGCTGCGCCGACAGGCTGGTGGAGCTGAAAGCGGCAAATCCACATCACCCCGAAAGGAAAAGTCAGTCGTATCACCAACCGCAATTGTGCAGTGGAATGTTCCTGGTGATATAGGTCGTCGCTATGGCGCCATTGCAGGTGATCGTAATCCCATCCATCTCTATGCTTTTACAGCCAAGCTCTTTGGGTTTCCAAGCGCTATTGCACACGGCATGTGGTCGAAAGCCCGCTGTCTGGCTGCGATGGAAGGACGTATTCCTGATGCCTGTAAAATTGATGTTCAGTTCAAACTTCCGGTATTACTGCCGGCAAAAGTAGCTTTCCATTCTGAGCCTCAGGGTGATGGCAGTTTCACTTTTGGCTTGAATGATCAGCGCAGTGGTAAGCCACATCTTTCTGGATTAATTCAGACCATCTGATATCCGTGATCTTTGACCAATTAAAAACGCCCTTTCCGGGCGTTTTTAATTGGTCAAAGTAATGCATTTATAGTGCGGCAATTCGCTCTGCTGCATTGATCGTCGCAGTATTAATGCGTGAAATTCGCAAATCTCCAAATGGAGAACCGCTGCCATAATTTACGGTATAGCCTACTGCCAATTCTCGCGAGGGATCACACCATGCGCCAGATCCCCCATAACCAAAATGACCAAAAGCATTAGGGGTGCGCGGCCCCGTCGTAAATACACGGTGATATCCCAAACGCCAACGCATAGGCAGTGGAATAACGACACCTCGTTTAGTATTTTGGACAACTGAAATGGCACCTAAACTATTTGGCGAAAGAATTCGACCCCCGTCATATTCGCCATTGTTTGCAAGCGCGGAATAAATACGCGCCAGTGAGCGTGCTGTAAACATACCTCCGGCACCAGGAATCACTGCTTGCCTTGTTTCAGTGGCATTCCAGTCGAATCGACTCATACCTTTGGGAATCATCGCCTCCTGAAACGTGTCGGCATCAAAACCGACTAACGCCAACCCTGCATCCATCATTTGAGCAGAGGCTTTTTTCATAAGCGACTTGCGTGGCACATTGCCACTCTCCACCCGGGGTTTTCGCTCAGGCACAATCAGATCAGCACATCGCTCTAGCTCGTCATCGGGCACGCCAATGTAACAGCCATCAAGATTAAGCGGATCTGCCAGTAACTCCTTCAAAGTGTTTGCCAGTGGCTGACTTGTCACTTTTTCAATCAAGCCACCCACCAGCCATCCGTAGGTCAGCGCATGGTATCCATTTTGCCGCCCAGGATGATGAGCCGGTGATGCTGCTTCCATAGTGCGAAGCATGTGCTCCCAGTCACGCATCTCTGATGCGTCTGCGATGAGAGAGCGAATGCCATACAGGCCCGCCTCATGTGTGAGCAGATGCCTAACGGTAATATTACTTTTGTCTCTTCCAGCAAAAGCAGGCCAGTAATGCGCTACGGGGGCGTCATAGCTGACCGCGCCCTGATCCACCAACTGATGTAGCAGCGTCGAAATAATGCCCTTGGTAGTAGAAAATGACAGCGAGAGCGTATCGGCTGCCCAAGCCTCATTCTGTCGGTTACGAGAGCCTGCCCATATATCCACTACCGGCTGACCACGGTAATAAACACACAGTGCAGCCCCACCTGCCTTTTGCCCTTCTGGCAGCGTCCGATAAAAGGCATCGGCAACCGCAGTAAATTCGGGTTTAACGAAACCGCTTAGCATGTCTTGACTCCAATTGAGCAATAAGCACTGGTTTAGCATGCTCGTCACAGCTAGGCTATGGCATCTTTTATCATCCTCTCTGTCATTCTTGCCGTGATAAATTCACGTACTGCCCTTTTCCTACTTTTCGTATCTGCTACGGTCACTCTAGGCTTGGCGGCAAGTGATTTTGCTGCCTTGCCAAACGAGGTCTGGATGCAGCTACGGCTCCCGCGAATACTGTTGGCGGCCTTTACAGGTGCTGCATTAGCACTGGCTGGCCTGCTATTGCAGACCTTCTTCCGTAATCCATTGGTAGAGCCTGGACTGCTCGGTATCTCTGCCGGCGCTGGCCTAGGGGCTGTTATCGCCATCAGCCTTGGCTTGGGTGGATTATGGCTATTGCCATTAAGTGCCTTTGCTGGAGCACTAGGGACACTGGCACTGATTCTTTTGCTGGGCCGGCAGCTTCGCGGTAACAATGCAGAACTATTGCTGGCGGGGGTTGCCATCAACTCACTTGCTGCGGCACTGATTAATTTGATTTTGAGTGTTGGCGATGCAACCACACTTCGTAGCGCTATTTTCTGGTTGATGGGCAGTTTCACGTTGTCCGAATGGCCATTACTTTTAGCCAGCATGGCAGCATTGATCGCCTGCATCATTTGGACAGCACGAAAGACCCAAGCACTTGATGTCTGGCAATTGGGTGAATCTGAAGCAATCCATCTGGGCATCAACATTCATCACTTTCGCCGACAGATCCTTGGGGTGACATCACTGCTGGTGGCACTTGCTGTCGCTCAATCCGGTGGGATCGGCTTTATCGGTCTGTTGGCACCTCATATGGCCCGACGACTCGGACTGGCTCAGCACCGTCTGCTCTTACCTGCCACCCTAGCCCTTGGCATGACATTGGCCGTATTGTCTGATCTGTTGGCACGACGCCTGATTTACCCAATGGAGCTACCTGTTGGTGTACTGACCGCACTGGTTGGAGCACCGGCATTTCTTCTACTGTTTCTGAGGAGAAATCGGTCGTGACACTGGTACTGGAAAATGTTGGCTGCCACCACGGTAATACGAAAGTTCTGCATGATATCTCTATCGCTGTATCGGCTGGCTGCACAGCGCTGATTGGAGCAAACGGCGCGGGTAAATCCACACTGCTCCGGTTATGTGCGGGTGAAGGACGCTACCTGCATGGGTTAAAACCGGATGGGGAAATATTCCTGAACGGCACACCCCTAGCCTCATGGCCATTGCAGGATCTGGCCAAGCGCCGATCATTTCTACCTCAGCAGCATGCTGACCAACTACATGGCTGTGTGCGCGATATCATGTGCTTGGCTATGTATCCACATGGTGGCGGCGGAGACCATGCCGTAGCGCTTTACCAACAGGCACTCTCTATCTGGGAGCTTGATTCATTAGCTTGCCGTCATTACGACGACCTGTCCGGAGGAGAGCGGCAGCGAGTGCAACTGGCGCGCACCTGGTTACAAATGCGCCTGCACCCTATCGCTTCCGAACGATTATGGCTGCTTGATGAACCTCAAACCGCCCTCGATCTGCCGCATCAGCGACGACTACGTGACCACTTGCGTCAGGAGTCTGCCGAAGGTGCAACGGTATTTTTCTCCACCCATGATATCAACTTTGCCTTACGTACCGCTGACCGATTGATTGCATTACGCAATGGCGTGCTCTGCGCGGATGCTTCACCAGATGACTTCTCAGACAAAGCCTTACTAGAGCGCATATTTGATGTTCCGTTCTACGTGACACATCATCCCGTTGATGGCCGCCCTTGGGTCATGGCTGAATAACGCAGGAATAATTAATGGCTCTTTTTTCCAGTAAAAACTTCACTGCCGATAGCCTGCGTAAAGACCTTGAAAGCCATGGCTATATCGCTTCAGAGAATGTTGCACTGACACTTTTTTTGGCGGCTCAATTGGAAAAGCCGATTTTGGTAGAAGGCCCTCCCGGCGTCGGAAAAACCGAGTTAGCCAAAGCAGCAAGTGCTCTCTTCCAGCGCCCTCTGATTCGCCTACAGTGCTACGAAGGGCTTGATGAAAGCAAAGCCCTCTATGAGTGGAAGTACGGTAAGCAGCTACTTTATACGCAAGTCCTTAAAGAACAATTAGGTGATATTCTTCGTGGAGCTCAAGGGCTTTCTGAATCCGTTGAGCGCTTACATCAGTTCGGTGATATTTTTTATTCCACTGAGTTTCTAGAGCCACGACCACTGCTATCTGCACTGCAATCTGACGAAGGCGCTGTACTTCTGATTGATGAAATTGACAAATCTGACCAAGAGTTTGAAGCGTTTCTTCTTGAGCTACTATCTGACTACCAAATTTCTATTCCTGAAATAGGCACAGTAAAAGCCCACAAAAAACCACTGGTACTTTTGACCAGCAACAACCAGCGCGAACTGTCCGATGCCTTAAAGCGTCGCTGCTTGCACCTTTATATTTCTTATCCTGACCAATCGCTGGAATGCAAAATTCTGGCCAGCCAAGTGCCATCACTTCCTGAGAAATTACGTGAACCTCTCGTTAGTTTCGTGCAGAGCCTGCGTGCGCAGGATCTACGCAAAGCACCTGCCATAAGTGAAACAATTGACTGGGCACGAACACTCTTACTGCTGAATGTTGAGGCCCTTGATGCCGTATGGGTTGAAAAAACTCTGGCCGTCCTACTTAAACATCAAGATGATGTAGAGCGAATTCGCGAAAAGCTTCCTTCGCTTCTAAAGAAGCGATAAGCAGCCTCTTCCGAGGGAAGAAGAATACATGGAACGGAAGCTCACTGAGTTCGCGGCACTTTTGCGCAATAACGGACTGCTCGTATCCCCTCCAGAACTAGCAGATGCCGTACATGCCATTGCCGTCATTGGCTATACCGATCGCCGCCGCTTTCACGACGCACTGTCTTGTACGCTAGCAAAGAGTCTGCAAGACAGCCTAACCTTCGAGCGTTGCTTTGATCTATTTTTTCAGTTTTCTAGCATTGATGCCGAAGATAGTTCAAAAGACAGTGCTTCTGCTCCCCCTCCGGCTCAATCCGGTCAAGGCAACATGGGATCTGGTGGTAGCAGCGGCTCAGGGAGTGATAACACCAGCACACCACCCTCTGAATTAGGCATACAACTTCTGTCATCGGACCGGAGTGAACTGGATATTTCAATGGCACGTGCCATTGAAGCGGCACGTCTCCAGGATATAAATGTCATTACGCAAAAAGGGCTTTATAGCCACCGCATCCTTCAATCGATGGGTATGGATGATTTTGAGCGAGAAATTCAGGCGCTTGATGCCATTAACTCACGAGAATCTCTTCTAAGAGTGAATGCTCTGCGTAATGCTCGTCAGTCACTTCGTCAGCAGATTCGAGAAACCGTAGAGCGCTACTACCTACTCGCACGTCAGCAAAATCGTGACGGCATTATTCGTGATATGGACTTTTCTGTCTTACGTGACTCCAAGGACGTTAAACGTGTTGTTCAGCGCATGGCCAAACGTTTGATAACCTTGCATAGGCGACGACAAAAACTAGCCGCACGCGGCATTCTGGATGTGAAGGCTACGCTGCGCCACAATATTGCCTATGACGGCATTCTGGCTGAGCCTCGTTGGAAGTACATTCGCAAGGATAAGCCCCGTGTTATGGCTATATGTGATGTGAGCGGATCCGTTAGTCTCCATGCTCGTTTTCTGCTGATGTTTCTCTACAGTCTTCAGGAGGTTATCCCTAAGTTACGTGCATTTGCATTTTCATCTTCGCTCAGTGAAGTGTCTGATTATTTCAAGCAACACACACTGGAAGATGCAATCGACCTTGTAATGGCACGGCATGGTATGGGTAGCACAGACTATGGCCGCGCTTTATCAGACCTAAACAATCTGGCCTGTCGGGAAATTGATCGACGCACTACCCTTATAATTTTGGGGGATGCCCGGAATAACAATGGCGAAGCAAACGCAAACTTAATGCATCAGTTTCATGATCGTGCAAAGCAGGTTATCTGGCTAAATCCGGAAAGACGTAACCGATGGGGGACCGGTGACTCAGAAATGCTGCGCTACCTCCCTGCATGTACAAGCGCCTGGAGCTGTCGAAATCCCGGCGAACTAGAACGTATCGTTGACCGACTTCTAAAAACCGCCTGATTTTTTCCATAAAAAAAGCCCGCATCTCTGCGGGCTTTTTCAGACAGATCACTAATTATTCAGTGATTGCACTGATTTCCTTCAGCAGTTCTTTCTGCTTGTCGCTAGGACGTGCAGTCTGCATAGCCATCAGCTTGCTCATGTCGCCTTCAACCTTGATCTGGCCGCTCATGAAGCCCTGCATGCCAGCAGCTTGATCCTGCTCAACAAAAATACGACGAGCCAAGTCAGCTGGTAGCGTCAGCTTAGTGGCGCCACTGCTGTTGTGACCAGCTTCAAAAAGGCCACCGTTCAGGCACATATCAACATTACCTGCCGCAGCACCAGTCACCGTCACATTCAGAACCAAAGCAGCCAGATTGGAAGGCACTTCCAAGTCGCCCTTTGCTGCAGTCATCTCACCAACTTTCACGAACCATTCGTTAGACAGGAAAACAGCCATTGTTGTACCTCCAGTAATACACGCAAATTGGACAGCCCGAGGGAGCTGCTGCACTAAACGTTCAATTCAAGTGGGAGACCACAGCCCTGCAAGGCTCAAGAGACTGCCTGTGCCATGGACCCGCTTGTAAAACGAGCCTGTACCCTACAAGAGCACCGGATGCTTGGCAATAACCCGAAACGTACACTTTTCATGACTATTTCGCTCAAGTCACTTATAAAAATGCTACATCACACGGCCAAGCGCTCAAATCAGAATCAGGATAAATGATCGTAGAGAAAAAAAGTCCTAATCCTGCCAGAAAGGCATCTCAAACTTAAAATATGCATTTATTTCAAACAATTACGATAAATACTAAATAGCGTCATCATTGATTTCACCCGTACGAATACGGACTACTTGCAGCAAATCGCTCACAAAAATCTTGCCATCACCGATCTTGCCAGTGCTTGCGGATTTTATGATCGACTCAATACATTGATCGACCTGATCATCACGCACAGCAAGCTCTAGTTTGACCTTGGGTACAAAATCAACCACATACTCGGCACCCCGATAAAGTTCGGTGTGCCCCTTCTGGCGACCAAACCCTTTTACTTCAATGACCGTCAGCCCCGTCACTCCGATTTCGTGAAGCGCCTCACGTACATCATCCAGCTTGAATGGCTTGATCACCGCTGTAATCATCTTCATTTGCAACACCTTGATAAATAAGGATATATAGATATTCGATTACCGGTAGTAGTATACACTGTTTCATCGATTACTTTATGAGATGTGGACGATACGAGGAAGACGCCCCCAGAAAATCCTTTTCTCTTAATCACAGCAAACTGATCCACCAGATAAATCACACGCACCATAAAGGTGCATTACGGCTTACTTGCAGCGCCAACCACATCATCATGAGATACTTGATCACCATCAAGGACAAATATCCGCACTTTTTCGATGCACTTTTGTTAACTCTTCCCTAGAATATGCACCGCGCTGAAGGGCTGGCGTGACCAAAAATGACTTTGTCACCCTCTCGTACAGCTAAACAGGCACACAGCCGGCATTACACTTGATTTATATCAACATTAGATAGTTACACATTCGACTAGACTAACAATGCTAGCTATGGGGTGCCTGAAGCGTTTCACCCTTCGGCCAATCGATAATGTTTTCCTTAGAAGGTAGCCCGGATGAGTCGCTGTATTACTCACTCAGTGTATTACCTGATACTGACATCGTTTCGATGCACCAAAGGTACATACATGCAGTTTTTTGGCGCTACTGGTCACTCCTCTGGAGATACCCTGACCAGCGCTTTTCCGCTTTTCTTTTTCACACAAGGGTAGTGTTATGTCACATGCACCTGCTGCCAGCACGGTGACTCCGAACTACGACATGAGCGTCGTTCGGCAGTTCGCCATCATGACGGTGGTTTGGGGAGTTGTAGGCATGCTCGTGGGGGTAATTATTGCCGCCCAGCTCGCCTTCCCCTCACTGAACTTTGATATCCCCTGGCTGTCCTATGGCCGCTTGCGCCCGCTGCACACCAATGCCGTGATTTTTGCATTTGGTGGATGCGGCCTGTTTGCTGCCAGCTATTATGTAGTGCAGCGTACGTGTCAGGCATCGCTTTTTGCTCCCGGACTGGCGAAGTTCACCTTCTGGGGCTGGCAGCTCGTCATTGTTCTCGCCGCAATTACCTTGCCGCTGGGTCTTACCACCACCAAGGAATATGCAGAGCTTGAGTGGCCAATCGATCTGCTGATCACTGTCGTATGGGTGTCATACGCTATCGTATTCTTTGGCACTATCGTTAAACGCCAGACGTCACACATCTATGTGGCCAACTGGTTTTTTGGCGCCTACATTCTGACGATTGCCGTGCTGCACATTGTAAATAACCTAGAAGTACCCGTGTCTGCATGGAAGTCCTATTCCATCTACGCCGGCCCCGTCGATGCCATGATTCAGTGGTGGTACGGTCATAACGCCGTGGGTTTCTTCCTGACAGCTGGCTTCCTCGGCATGATGTATTACTTCGTGCCTATTCAAGTGGGTCGCCCGGTTTACTCCTATCGCCTGTCGATCGTTCACTTCTGGGCACTGATTGCAGTTTACATGTGGGCTGGCCCTCATCACCTGCACTACACCGCCCTGCCTGACTGGACCCAATCTATTGGCATGGTGTTCTCCCTGATTCTGCTGGCGCCAAGCTGGGGCGGCATGATCAACGGTATGATGACTTTGTCGGGTGCGTGGGAAAAGCTGCGCGATGACCCTATCGTCCGCTTCCTAATTGTCGCTCTGTCGTTCTATGGTATGTCGACCTTTGAAGGCCCGATGATGGCTATCAAAACGGTTAACGCACTGTCTCACTACACCGACTGGACTGTCGGCCATGTGCATTCCGGTGCACTGGGCTGGGTTGCCATGATCACCATTGGCTCCATGTATGTACTGATTCCGCGTCTGTTTGACCGTAAAGCCATGTACTCCACCAAGCTGATCTACCTGCATTTCTGGCTGGCGACGATTGGCACCGTGTTCTACATCGCCTCAATGTGGATTGCCGGAATTATGCAGGGCCTGATGTGGCGCGCCGTGAATCAAGACGGAACGCTAACATACAGCTTTGTTGAAGCACTGAACGCTACATTCCCTTATTACGTGGGCCGTATGGTCGGCGGCATCATCATCCTCACAGGTATGCTTATCATGGCGTACAACGTGTGGATGACCTTGCGCCATACCGAACCCCGCGATCTGCCTAACCAGTGAGGAGCAGTAAATAATGTCGACCTCGCATGAAATAGTTGAAAAAAACGTTGGTTTGATGATCGTGCTGATTCTCGTTGCTATTAGCTTCGGTGGTCTCGTTGAAATCGTGCCGTTGTTCTTCCAGAAGGAAACCACCCAGCCTGTGGCGGGCATGAAGCCGCTGACAGCACTGCAAATGGAAGGCCGAGATATTTATATCCGCGAAGGCTGCCATGTTTGCCATTCGCAGATGATCCGTCCCCTTCGTGCTGAAACTGAGCGTTATGGTCACTACTCAGTTGCTGGCGAGTCCGTGTGGGATCACCCCTTCCTTTGGGGTTCTAAGCGCACTGGCCCTGACTTGGCTCGTGTAGGCGGACGCTACTCGGATGACTGGCAGCGTGCTCACCTTATGAATCCACGCGATGTAGTACCAGAATCAAACATGCCTGGATTTCCTTGGCTGGCCGAGCGTGAGCTAACCGGCGAGTACACCAGCAAGAAACTGGAAGTGTTCCGTAACTTCGGCGTGCCATATACCGATGAGGATATCCGCAAGGCTCCTTATGTCGTACAAGGCAAAACCGAAATGGATGCACTGGTGGCCTACCTCCAGCAGCTAGGTACCGTTATCAAGTCGAAGAGGTGAGTCATGGACTATGGCCTATGGCATAGCATTGCCACCGTTGCAGCCATTCTGGCGTTTGCCGGCGTGGTTTGGTGGGCCTACAGCCCATCCAATCGCAAGCGCTTTGAAGATATCGGCAACCTGCCGTTTGAAAATGATCCGATCCTGACGCGCCCCCGCTCTACAGCGGAGGTGCAGGGCACCCGGGAGAAAAGTGAATGAGTAATTTCTGGAGTAACTACATCATCGCCATCGTGGCGCTGAATATCTTCGGCTGTGCTTGGCTGTTGATGTGGACGCGCAAGATGGACCTGACCAACATGCCGGAAGATGGCACGACGGGTCATGAATACGACGGCATCCGTGAATACAACAATCCACTACCTCGCTGGTGGTTGATGTTGTTCTGGATCACTATCGCATTCTCGATCATTTATCTGTTCCTCTATCCTGGTCTGGGCAAGTTTCAGGGTTATTTGGGCTGGACGTCTGTAGGAGAGCATGCGCAGGCTGACAAGCAGTACAACGAACAGTACGGCAAGCTCTATGCTGACTATGCCAAGGTGCCCATGACGGAACTGGTAAAAGATGAGCGGGCCATGAAAATTGGCGCTCGTCTGTTTGCCAACAACTGTTCTGTATGTCATGGCACTAACGCTCGCGGCGCTGTCGGCTTCCCTAATCTGACTGATAGTGACTGGCTCTACGGCGGCACACCTGAGCACATTTACGAGACTATCCTGAATGGCCGCAACGCTGCTATGCCTGCATGGATTGATACGCTGGGCGAAGATGGCATTGAGCAAGTCGCCAACTACGTTCTGTCATTATCCGGTCGCAAGGCTGATGCCAAGCTCGCCGCTATTGGGCAGGAAAAATTCGCTGTTTGTGCTGCCTGTCATGGTACTGATGGCAAGGGCAACCAGATGATGGGTGCTCCAAACCTGACCGATAATGTCTGGCTTTATGGTGGCAGTCTGGCAGCGGTAAAGAAGACGCTTACCGAAGGTCGTGCAGGACAGATGCCCGCACAGAAAGAAATCCTGGGTGCAGAACGTGTGCACCTGCTCTCCGCTTACGTTTACTCCTTGTCCAACAGCAAAAAGTAAACTGTGGTGTGCCTGCGGCATGATGCCGCAGGCAC
>Ga0073903_10000656_pt1 | contig 17924 bp, 17 predicted proteins | sample KloWWTKNB14_bulk_FD_66665 | JGI IMG/M metagenome (GOLD analysis project Ga0073903, IMG submission 66665) | Active sludge microbial communities from Klosterneuburg, Austria, studying microevolution and ecology of nitrifiers - Klosterneuburg... | ecosystem: Engineered > WWTP > Aerobic digester >... | reverse complement strand
GTCGTCCTTGCGGCGTTCGGCACCGAGCGTGATCTGGCCGCCCGCCGGGGTGAAGGTGATGGCGTTGCGGATCAAATTGATGATGGCCTGTTGCAGGCGGCGCTCGTCGCCCGCTACAACGCCGACATCCTTCGGGCATTCGAAAACGATTTTGATGTCTTCCTTGCGCGCCCAGTCCTGTACGAGATCGAAGACGCTCTGCAGCATGGCGCGGACCTTCATGTCGGCGCGCGAAAGCTTCATGTAACCGGCCTCAAGCGTCGAGAGATCGAGAATGTCGTTGATGAGGCCGAGCAGGCGTTCGCTGGCGTCCTTGATGTCGCGCGTGTATTCCTTCTGCCGATCGTTCAGGGGTCCAAAATATTGCTGCTCGAGGATTTCGTTGAATCCCATGATGGCGTTGAGCGGCGTGCGGAGCTGGTAGGAAACGTTGGCGAGGAAATCGAGTTTCAGTTGTTCGGCGGCTTCGAGCGCGGCGTTTTTCTCGCGCAGGGCATTTTCCACGCGCATCTTGTCGGTGACGTCGGTGTAGGTGATGAGGACGCCGCCGTCGGGCAGCGGTACGGTGACGAAATCGACCAGTGCGCCGTCACCTCTTGTGAGTCTTCCTTCGTGCATCAGGCGATCTAAACCGCTGGCGATCAGTTCGTCACGGCGTGTGGGCCAGTCGTCGTTCTGGAAGTTGTTCTGCATTTTCTCGACGATTTTGGTGATGTGCGGCTCGCCCTCGAGATCTTCGGGGTGCAGGCCCCAGAGGCGGCCATACGACGGATTCCAGAGTTTCAAACGCCCATCGCCGCCGAACACCGCGACGGCTTCGGCGAGGTTGTCGAGCGTTTCCTTCTGCACGGCGATCAAGGTGTTGTAGGAGGATTCAAGCTGCAGGCGCGAGGTGACGTCTTCAAACGTCATCATCAGGCCGCCGAGTGAATGCGGCACAACGAGCACGCGCAGCGTCGAGCCATCGGGCAGGTGCATCATGTCTTCGTAGGGGCCGATCAGGCCGGTGAACATGCCGACCCAGCTTTGCTTGAAGCGTTTGAAGTCGGCCTGCTCGGGTAGCCTGCGCGTCTGGCGCAGTTTTTCCATGATGTCGCCGAGCTTCGGCCCGGTGTTAAGCCATTGATCCTCGAGGCCCCAGAGCTGGGAGAAGGCGGAGTTGTAGAATTCCAGTTTTTCATCGGCGCCGTAGATGGCGATAGCGCTGCGCAGCTGCTCGAGCAATTCTTTGTTCGAGGACTGGTAGCGCTTCATGTTGGTCTCTAACTCTTCCTCGCGCGTGATATTGAACGCGATGCCGAGCGTGACGGGAAGCGGCGCCAGCGGAATTTCAGAAATGCGCATCAGGATACGCGCGCCCTTGACGACGGCGTGCGCGGTGGTGTCGAGCGTTTTGCCTTCTTTCAGCGCAAGCGTCGCGAGGGTTTTACCGGGCGCGAGTTCATCGCGGCTGGCGGATTTTTTCTTGAGCGCCTGCGCGGCGATTTCCTTTTGATCTTTCAGAACGGTTTCGACAGTGGTGTTGGGGAAGTCGGCGTAGGTCGTGTTGCACCAGATGATTTTCTGGCCGGAATCGCGGAGCCACAAAGGACGTGGAATGGCGTTCAGCGCGGCGCGGGATTTGACCAGTTCGTTTTTGTGCGACTGCATGGCGTTTGAAAGCGACGCGTTTTGCATCGGCGCGGCGCTTTCGGTGTCCTCGATCCAGAGAACGTGGAAGACGTGTTTGTTATCCGGGCCCGCGCCCTTCGCGCCGGAAATGCGCAACGATTTTTTACCATCATGCGTCCGGGCTGCGATGGCGAAATTCGTGCCGCTGCGCCGCAGGCGGTCCATGAGGCCTTCGAGCGCGGCGGCATCGCCGGGGTCCAAACGCGACTGGATATCGGCAAGGCTGCGGATGGATTCGGCACCGAGCAGGGCGGGAAGGCCAGGGCTGGCGATGACCTCGCCGCGTTCCGACCAGCCGCAATATTCGCCCGGGAATGCTGAAAGAAAGGCCTCGAGCCGCGCGGCGTCATTGGCTTCCGCACCGCCACCGGTGAGTTTCCTTAAAAACGAGGATTTATTGCTGTCCTTCACACAAAGAGTCTAGGAAGGACCGGGGAAAAGAACAAGAGCGGAAATTCTGGTATCAGGCGGGGTGGAGCAACATATCGTCGGCAGATGTCTGGACAGGCTGCTGCGGAGGAGGCAGGCGTTTTTCTTTTATCAGGTTTTTAACCGCAGGATCCCACAGGTTTTGTATAGCGCCATATTCAGTAGACATATACATGAGCGCCCTGCGCGCGACATAAAGTTGTTCAGCCCTGTATTGTACTTTCTTTTCCGGTGACAGGAGCTTCATGTCTTCCCTTTCCGCGAGAAGATAATCTTCGGGAAATGCCGCCAAAAATTCCACGACGCTGCTGCCACGCCTGATTTTTCCATCCTGTATCGCGCGTAAGTAAGCCAAAGCTATGTCGTAACATTCACCACGCTTGTACATGTCATGTTCCTTGCGTATGCCCGGTATGGCGCGCGAAGAATCCATGTTGTGTTTAAGATCCTCGATCTTGATGCGGCCTGCGCGCAGGCTGGTGCCTATTTTGCGGATATAATCCAGATAGGGCATGTTTTTGTCGTGGGTCAGCAGTTGAATGTCATTCACAACATCTTTCGGGAAGTCAAAGTCCTTATGCCGGAGAAATTCAGCAACGAGATTTGAGTTCTCCAGGACATCATGCAGGAGGGCGATTACTTTTCCCCAGGGGTCTTCAAATTTCGAAGCGAGGTGCTCGGGGTGTTCGATATAGGGTTTATTGTCCGCCTTAAGGAATTGCCCTTCATGTGCCGCATGCGCAACAATACTGGCAATGCTCACGCGTATTACGGCTTCGAGCTTTTCCCTTTTATCTTGTATGGCTTTAAGATTGATTTTGACGGCCGATACAGCCAGGCTGGGGAAATATACAACCCTGAGCCAGCGCGCATGGTTTTTAGCAAGCTTCCTGAGCTCGTCTAATTCATCATCGTCAAAAATCTTCCTCCTCTTGCTTTTTGGGGGAGGAATTTTTTCCGTGCCGCTCTGAAATTTGCTTTTTAGCTTGTCCGTGGCCATGGGCAGTTTCTAGCACACCGATTAATATATGTAAATTTTATTATGTATATTAAAGGCTATATTAGATTTTTCTTATAAAATGACCGTCCGCTTATTATGCAGGAATATTCGTCTTTCCGCATAAAGCTGGAGGGCGCGGGCAAGTACCCGTGCCTCGGTGTCGCGGCCCAGAGCCTGCATTTTTTGCGGTGTGTAGGCGTGGTTAACATGGACAGTTTCCTGCTCGATGATGGGACCTTCGTCGAGGTCGGCGGTGGCGAAGTGGGCGGTTGCGCCGATAATCTTGACGCCCCTTTCATACGCCTGGTGGTAGGGTTTTGCTCCCTTGAAACCGGGCAGGAATGAGTGGTGGATGTTGATGATGCGGCCCGCATATTTCGCGCAGAGATCCTCCGAGAGGATCTGCATGTAGCGCGCGAGGACGATGAGTTCGGCCTTGGTTGAATCCACGAGTTCGGCGATTTTCTTTTCCTGCGCGTCCTTGCCGCCATCCATGTAATGAAAAGCGAGGCCGCGGTCGGTCATGAGTTTTTTGTGCGTGTCATGATTGGCGGCGACGGCGGTGATTTCAATCGGCAAATGTTTCGTGCGCCAGCGGTAGAGCAAATCATTCAGGCAGTGGTCTTCTTTTGAGACAAGAACCAGCGTGCGCACGGGATCGCTAGCGGCGTCGATGTGCGAGGTCATGGAAAATTTCTGCGCGATGGTTTTAAACGCGGCGCTGAATTTTTTTTCGGACGTTTCCTTCAGCGGCGCGTAAACGACGCGCATGAAGAAGTGACCTGAAAACGGATCGTGGAACTGCGAGGATTCCTCGATGTTGCATTCCGCTTCGCTCAATGCGCCCGCGACCGCAGCAACGATGCCGGGCTGGTCCTTGCAATTTAAACGTAAAACGAACATTCAAATAACCTTTATAATTTTATCGTCATTGCGAGCGTAGCGAAGCAATCCAGAGGCAACAACCGAAAACTGGATTGCTTCGTCGGCATAGATTGCCTCCTCGCAATGACAAGCTATATATTATTAATATGAAACCTGAAATCATATTTAACCAGGCTGAAAACCGCTATGAAATGACGGTCGAGGGCCATATTGTTTTCGCCAATGTCCGCAAGGATAAAGGCACGCTTTATATCGATTACGTTTTTGCGCCGCCGGAGTTGCGCGGTAAAGGCGCGGCCGGGACATTCATGGAAGAATTGATGGATGTTGTGCGCGCGGAGAAGATGAAGGCAGTGCCCATATGCGGCTATGCCGCCAGTTGGCTCCAGCGGCATAGCGGATATCAGGATCTGGTTCCGGATTAATAGCGGTATTCGTCTTTCTTGAACGGGCCGCTTGGCGAGACGCCGATATAGTGCGCCTGTTCCTTCGACAGTTTCGAGAGTTTCGCGCCGACTTTTTCAAGGTGCAGCATCGCGACTTTCTCATCGAGTTCTTTCGGCAGAACGTAGACCTTGTTTTCGTACTTGCCCTTGCTGTTCCAGAGTTCGATCTGGGCGAGCGTCTGGTTGGTGAAGCTTGCAGACATCACGAAGCTCGGGTGGCCCGTGCCGCAGCCGAGGTTAACAAGGCGGCCTTCGGCGAGCAGGATGATGCGTTTTCCCGAGGGGAATTCGATCTGGTCGACCTGTGGCTTGATGTTGACCCATTTCATGTTGCGTAGCGGCTCGACCTGGATTTCGTTGTCGAAGTGGCCGATGTTGCAGACGATCGCGCCGTCTTTCATGCCGCGCATGTGGTCGACGGTGATGACGTCCTTGTTGCCCGTGGTGGTGACGAAAATGTCGGCGCGCGGAACAGCATCTTCCATCGTAACGACTTCGTAGCCTTCCATCGCCGCCTGCAGTGCGCAGATCGGGTCGATTTCGGTGACGAGAACGCGGCAGCCGGCATAACGGAGCGAGTCCGCCGAGCCTTTACCCACATCGCCGTAACCCGCGACGACCGCGACTTTGCCGGCCATCATGATGTCGGTGGCGCGGCGGATCGAGTCGACGAGCGACTCGCGGCAGCCGTATTTGTTGTCGAATTTCGACTTGGTGACGGAGTCGTTGACGTTGATGGCAGGCACTTTCAGCGTGCCTTTTTTCGCCATGTCATGCAGGCGAAGAACGCCGGTTGTCGTTTCTTCCGAAACGCCCTTCACGTCTTTCATCAGGTCGGCATATTGCTCGTGCATGATTTTCGTGAGGTCGCCGCCGTCATCCAAAATCATGTTCGGCACCCAGCCGTCCGGGCCCTTGATGGTCTGGTGGATGCACCAGTCATATTCCTCTTCCGTCTCGCCTTTCCAGGCGAACACGGGCGTGCCGCGCGCAGCAATCGCGGCTGCAGCATGATCTTGCGTCGAGAAAATGTTGCAGGACGACCAGCGCACGGATGCGCCGAGAGATTGCAGCGTTTCGATCAGGACGGCGGTTTGAATTGTCATGTGGAGGCAGCCGACGATGCGGGCGCCTTTCAAAGGCTGCTTGCCTTTGTATTCTTCGCGCGTCGACATCAGGCCGGGCATTTCCGCTTCCGCGAGGTCGATTTCCTTGCGGCCCCATTCGGCCAGGGAAATGTCTTTTACCTTGTAATCATTCTGTACGGCCTGCGGCTTGGCGCTCATCGGGAGGTCTCCTAAGGGGGTTAAAAAACGCACGCTTCTTTTGGCACTTAACCCCCGTGGAATCAAGAGAATTAAGGATTTTTTTACCTTTAAAGCGTGATAATATGGCGCTATGGGACTGAAATTTAACGAACAAAGCGAAAAACCTGAATTCACCAGCAAACCGAATCCGCTGGTGCCGCATTCATGGCAGATTTTTCAGTACAAAAATAATAAAGACGAGTACGAACCGGTGGCCGATTATGTCCTGGTCGATACCGACGAACCCATTGAAATTACTGAGAAAAAAGTCATAAACATGGTGTCGATCCTGAACGGCAAAAAGAAGCTGATCGATTTCACAAATTTGACCGGAAAGCGGGTTTTGTTTAATATTATTCCAGAGGCATCGGATCCAAACCGTCAAAAAATAGTCTTCAGAACATATGACGGAGCCGGTGTTTCAAAAGAAAATGCGGTACTAACAATAGATAAGGGTGTGTTTCATGAAGATTCTTGATCTGGCAGTCGAATTCGCGAAAGTGAACAGCGATTCCAATTTATCCAGCCCCACGGCAATTCCGAGTCCGGGTCCTTTCGTTCCGGGTCGATAATTATTTCCTGATATCGCGGTGCTCGATATGGGCGGTGTAGCCCATCTCCTTGAGCCATGCGCCAAGTTCGCGCACGGCGAAAACCGAGCGGTGTTTTCCGCCCGAGCAGCCGATAGCAATCGTGAGATAGGATTTTCCCTCTTCGGCGTAGCGCGGCAGTAACGGTTTCAAAAGCGATTTGAAATTTTTTATGAACGGACCCCATTGCGGGTCTTTTTTTATGTAGTCGCCGACCGGTTTATCGAGGCCGGTTTTTGGTTTCAACGATTTCACCCAGTGCGGATTTTTCGCGAAGCGCACATCCATGACGAGGTCGGCCTCGCGCGGTACGCCGTTGCGGAATGCGAAGGACATCAATGTTACAACTAACCGCGCATCCTTGCGGCGGATGGCGAAATGGCCTTCGAGAATATGGCGAAGGTCATGAATGGAAAGTTCCGATGTGTCGATGGCGAGGTCGGCCTTGGCGTGCAGATTTTCGAGTTGTTTGCGTTCTTTGCGGATGCCGGTGCTGGCGGGCGCGTCTTTTGCAAGCGGGTGGCGGCGGCGCGTTTCGCTGAAACGTTTTTGCAAAACGGCGGCATCACAGGTGATGAAAAGAAGCGTCGCGCCCAGCGCTTTTGTTTTTTTCAAAACCGTGCCCACGGAAAAACCGCGGCTGCGCGTGTCGATGCCGATAGCGATAGAGCGGCCTTTTTTCGTTTTCTTCACCAAAGTTTTAACGAGCGTCAGCGGGAAATTATCGAAGACCTCGTAGCCGAAATCCTCAAAAGTTTTCATGACAGATGTCATGCCTGCGCCCGAAAGGCCGGTGACGATGACGACTTTGTTTTTTCCGAGCTGTGGCATCAGACCTTGCCCAGGATGACGGTGAAACGCGCGCCGGTGACGCGCAAATCCGGGTCCTTGATGTTTTCGGCGAAGATCTGACCGCCATGCGCGCCGACGATCTGTTTGCAGATGGCGAGGCCTAGGCCGGAATGGCGGCCGTAATCCTCGTGCTCGGGGCGCTCGGTGTAGAAGCGATCGAAAATTGTCTCAAGGCGGTTTTCAGGAATGCCCGGGCCTTCATCTTCGACAGTGACGACAACTTTTTTCCTGACGGGAACGATGGTGATGTGCACCGTGCCGCCGGGCGGCGAAAATGAAATCGCATTGGCGAGAAGGTTTTGAAAAACCTGCGCAAGGCGCATCTCCAGGCCCCAGACGAAACTGTCTTCTTCGCCCATGTCGCTCAGCGTTATGTTGACGTCGGCGTTCGCGGCGCGGGTCGTGCGGCTGCGGCTAACGGATGTTTCGCGGTCGAGGGGCGATTTGTGCAGATCGACCAGCTCGCTCAGTACGCGGCGCAGGTCGAGACTTTCGAAACTTTCGCGCGAAAGCTCGGCATCCAAACGCGAGGCATCGGAGATGTCGCTGATGAGGCGGTCCATGCGCTCGATGTCATGCGTGATGATGCCCATGAGCCGCGCGCGGTCTTCGTCTTTTTTGACGATGGATGCGGTTTCGACGGCGCTCTTGAGTGAGGTCAGAGGGTTCTTCAGTTCATGCGCGACGTCGGCGGCGAAACGCTCGATGGAATCCATGCGGTCCCACAGCGCCTGCGTCATGTCGCGCAGGACGATTGAAAGCTCGCCGATTTCGTCATGACGCGCGCTGAGATCCGGGAGTTCCACTTCGCGGCCCCGGCGCAGGGCTTCCGCCGCCACCGCGAGCTTGCGCAAGGGTCGGGCAATTGTGCCCGAGAGATAAATCGAAAGCAGGATGGTGATGACGAGCGTGATGCAAAATACTTTCAGAATATTCAGCCAGACATTGCCGATATCTTCCTCGATGTCCTGCCCGCCGCGTGCAAGCATGACCGCGCCGAGCAGGTTGCCGTTTCTAAACATCGGCGCTGCGGCGGTCAGGAAAATATGGCCTTCCGCGTCGTGCCAGGCGGAGAGGCTGACGATTCCCTTTACGGCGTCGGCGGCATCAGGGTGGCCGTCAGCGGTGCGGGACGTGATATCGGGATAGGACGGCAGAACCTGACGCTCGGGCAGGAACTGGATGATGAGCCCCGCCATTTTCTTGAGCACGCGGATGCTGGAGAGCGTCTTGGGATATTCTTCGGTGTCCCTTATATGCCCGGGCTCGGTGATCTCGGGGATGTGGTCGGAATCAAGAAGGAGTTCGCCGGAAGCATTGAAGAGGTAAACGCGCTGGGCCATCGTCTGGCTAAAGCGTTTCAGGGCGCGCGTGTAGGTTTCGGGCACTACGGCCTCGGGGTTCGGTGTCGCCTCGGACAGCGCGGCGGCGACCAGTTCGACTTCGGTCTTGAAGGTATCGAGTTTCGTTTCGATCAGGCTTTTCTGGTAATGGCCGAGATACAGCATGCCGATGGCCAGCATGAAGAGCGCAGCGGCGTTGACACCGATGATGCGGACGGTGAGGCCAGTGATGCGGCGTTCGGGTCCGCCCCAGTAAAGATCAAGAAGATCGTCGAAAGGGGCCTGCACATTGGGGCGGCCCAGCGGGAACCAGCTACTCTTCTTCTTTGTAGCGGTATCCGACTCCGTAGAGGGTTTCGATGTGGTTGAATTCCGGGTCAAGGTCCTTGAATTTCTTTCTGACGCGTTTGATGTGCGAATCCACGGTGCGGTCGTCGATATAGATATTCTCACCATACGCCATGTCGATCAACTGGTCCCGGTTGCGGACATGGCCGGGCCGTTCGGCCAGGGCCTTGATGAGGAGGTATTCTGTAACGGTGAGGCTGACGGGCTCGTCCTTCCAGGTACATAAATGCTTTGCGTCGTCGAGTTTCAGGTGGCCGCGCACGATCTGTTCTTCGGAACCGGAGGTCGCGGCGGCGGGTTCTGCTGCACTGTTCCGGCGCAGCAAAGTCTTGATGCGTTCGATGAGTAAGCGCTGGGAAAACGGTTTTTTGATGTAATCGTCAGCGCCCATGCGGAGGCCAATGACCTCGTCGACCTCGTCATCGCGCGAGGTCAGGAAAATCACCGGGATTTTGGATTTTTCGCGGAGGCGCGAGAGGACTTCCATACCGTCCATGCGCGGCATCTTGATGTCCAGTACGACGAGCTGCGGCAGGGATTCCAGCAGGCCCGCAAGGGCGGTCTCGCCGTCATTATAGGTTTTTACCTTAAAGCCTTCGGCTTCCAGCGCCATGGTGACGGAGGTCAGGATGTTGCGGTCGTCATCAACTAGGGCAATGGTCGGGGTGGTGGTCGGCGTCATGCCGTTATTATCGCCTATCGGCGCAGCTTTTCAAGACATGCCCGGCGAGATAAAGCGAGCCTGCCACTAAAATGCGGCCGGGGTCGTTACTGGCCGTGAGATTTTCGATGGCGGCATTGATATTCCCTTGAGTCGCGGAGTCGAGGCCGGGCAACTGCGATTTTGCCTGTCTTAACATGGCTTCGCCGGTGTGGGCCTGCGGCTCACCCGGGATATCGACGAAGGTGACGGATGAAATATGCTTTTGCAGAATCCTGATGTAGCGCACGGGGTCTTTGCGTCTCATCATGCCGAGGATGAGGTGGAGTTTTTTATCGTCTGCTGCCGCCCATTTTTCGGCCTGGGCGGCGAGCGCGTGGGCGGCGTCGTCATTATGGCCGCCATCCAGCCAGAGTTCCCAGCCATCCTGAAGCGCAAATTCTTTTGTCAGATTCTGAAGCCGAGCGGGCCAGCGGATTTTTATCAGCGCGGCTTTCAGTGCGTCCTGTGGAACGGGGAACTGGTCCCTGATGATCTCCAGTGCGGCGATTGCCGCGCCAGCATTAGCGATTTGATGACTCCCCTGCAAATTCGGGTGCGGCAGAGTCATTTCCACATCCTTATGCACAAATTTAAACACGTCATCATTCTCGTGTGTGAACCATTCCGCACCGCTGCGCGACAGGGGTGAGCCGTTTTGAATTGCGATGCCTGAGAGGATTTTGCCGACGCCTGCGGCTTGCGATTCCGGGCTCTGTGCGGCGATGATGCAGGGTACACCGGGCTTGATGATGCCGCCTTTTTCAGCGGCGATTTTGTGCAGGGAATCGCCCAGGAATTCCATGTGGTCGTAGGAGACGGAGCCGATGATGCTGACCAGAGGCTTATCGATGATGTTTGTGCAATCCAGCCGCCCGCCCAAACCGACCTCCAGCAGCAGAATATCCGCCGGGGTGCGGGCAAATGCTGCGAAGGCGAGGGCGGTGGTGAGTTCGAAAAAGGTGATGTCGTTATCGCCGTTATATCGAAGCGCTTCATCGACCAGTGATTCCAGAAAATCGTCCGCAATATTTTCACCGGCCAACACAATGCGCTCGTTAAATTGAATGAGATGCGGCGAGGTGTAGGCGTGGACCTTGTAACCTGCTGATTCCAAAGCGGATCGCAGAGTCGCGACAATAGAACCCTTGCCATTGGTGCCTGCGACATGAATGACGGGCGGCAGGTTTTTATGCGGATTGCCGAATTTTTCCAGCAGTTCAAGATACGGCGCGCGGAAGCCGGGATTTATGGTTTTACGGCCAAGCGTGTAGATGTGTTCGAGTTTTTTCCCGAGGGAGGGCGAAGGATGGCGGAGATCGCTCGCATACATGGTGTTCGGCTCTGTGCTTTAGGCCCGGCTCTGCTTTGTTTTCTTCTTTTTTGCAGGAAGGCGGAGTTTTTTGAGCGTGACACGGGCGGCGCGGACCTGTTGTTGCGCTTTTATGGCGCGCTCGCCTTTACCGGCTGGTGCGGAAACCATGGAGCCCGCCTTGCCGTTGGCGCGGGGGTTGCCGCCGCCGCTTTTCTTGCCGTTGCCGGATTGCGCATTCTTGTTCATCAGGATGTTCAGGATGCGGGACAGCGTTTCGTGCTGGTCCTTGCGGGCGACGACAAGGTCGACCATGCCTTTTTCGCGTAAATATTCGGCGGTCTGGAAATCGTCGGGCAGTTTTTCGCGCACGGTTTCCTCGATGACGCGGCGGCCTGCGAAGCCGATGGTCGCGCCGGGTTCGGCGATATGGATGTCGCCGACCATCGCGAAAGAGGCTGAAACGCCGCCTGTCGTTGGGTCGACGAGAATAACGATGTAGGGGAGGCGCGCTTCCTTCACCATTTCAACAGCGATGATCGTGCGCGGCATCTGGATGAGCGATAACATGCCTTCCTGCATGCGGGCACCGCCGGATGCGGGGATGATGATCAGGGCCGATTTTGTGCGCACGGCCTCTTCAGCGGCCATGATGATGCCTTCGCCGACGCCGGCACCCATCGAGCCGCCCATGTAGGAGAAATTGAATGCGGCGACGATTGCGTTCTGGCCGCCAATTGTGCCCTTGGCGACTGTCAGCGCGTCCTTGAGGCCGGTTGCATTGCGCGCTTCGCGGATGCGGTCGGCATATTTTTTGCGGTCTTTAAATTTCAGCGGGTCGGCGGCGACGTCAGGCAATTCCATACGCGTATATTTGCCACCGTCGAACATGATGGGCAGGCGTTCTTTCACCGTCAGGCGCAGGTGGTGATTGCAGTGATTGCAGACGTTGAGATTTTCACCAAGATCGCGGCTGAACAGCATGCCGTCGCATTTCGGGCATTTCTGCCAGAGATTGTCGGGAACCTCTTTGGGTTCGACGAGCGAGCGGATTTTCGGACGGATAAAATTGGTTAGCCAGTTCATATAGGGTCTATGTGCCGTTTGTTTTTATTTATCTTTAAGTGGCTCTTTTGCGATGCGGAAACTATCGCCTATGGGCATGGAAAGTCAAGCCCGGCCTAGCCCACAAGGCCGCCCGAAAGGCCAGAAACCTGTTTTGAAACAATGGTTTGAAGGTCTTTGGCATTCTGGTTTCCGGCGATAGTATTGACGATGGCCGAGCCCACCACGACGGCGTCGCCGATCTTGGCGAGGGCCTTTACGTCTTCCGGGGTTTTGATGCCGAAACCGATGGCGATGGGCAGTTTCGTGTGCTTGCGGATCTGGTCAATATGGGGGCGGATGGACTCCGGGTTGGCTTTTGCTGCGCCGGTGATGCCGGTGACGGAAACGTAATAGAGAAAGCCGCTGGCGTTTTTGACGACGGTCGGGATGCGGTCGTCTTTCGTCGTCGGGGTGAGCAGGCGGATGAAATCGAGGCCGTTCTTTTTTGCTGCGGCTTCCAGCTCTTCGGATTCCTCCGGCGGCAGGTCGACGATGATCAAACCGTCAACGCCCGCTTTTGCAGAATCAGCGCAGAATTTTTCGTTGCCGTATTGCAGGATCGGGTTGGCGTAGCCCATGAGAACAATGGGCGTCGTCGAATTTCCGGCACGGAATTGCTGCACCATTTTCAGAGTTTGCTGCATGTCGGCGCCGGTCTTCAATGCACGAAGGCCTGCGGCCTGGATGACGGGGCCGTCGGCCATCGGGTCGGTGAAGGGCATGCCGAGTTCGATAATGTCGGCGCCAGCGGCGGGCAGGGATTTCAGAACTTCCAGACTGCGCGCAGCATCGGGGTCGCCCGCTGTGATGAAGGTGATGAGGGCCGGGCGTTTCAGCGCAGCAAATGTTTGTGCAATACGCGACATCAGAGTTTCACGCCCAGCTTTTCGGCGACGGTGAAAATGTCCTTGTCGCCGCGACCGCACATATTCATGACGAGGATATGGTCTTTCGGCAGTTTGCCCGCGATTTTGCAGACATGCGCGAAGGCATGGCTGGGTTCGAGCGCCGGGATGATGCCCTCAAGCTTTGAGCACAACTGGAATGCATCAAGGGCCTCTGCGTCGGTGACTGACACGTATTCGACCCGTTTCTGGTCGAACAGCCAGGAATGTTCGGGGCCAATGCCGGGGTAATCGAGGCCTGCGGAAATCGAATGCGCCTCTTGGATTTGCCCGTCGTTATTTTGCAGAAAATAAGATTTCATCCCATGAAGTATACCGGGCTTACCCCCAGCTAAAGATGCGGCGTGTTGATCCGTGTCAACGCCGTAGCCGCCCGCCTCGACGCCGATGAGTTTGACGTCGGTATCATCGAGGAAGGGATGGAACAGGCCCATGGCGTTCGACCCGCCGCCGATGCAGGCGACCAAACTGTCAGGCAGCCGGCCTTCGCGCTCCTGCATCTGCTCGCGCAATTCCTTGCCGATAATGGATTGGAAATCGCGGACCATGGCCGGGTAGGGGTGCGGGCCTGCGACCGTGCCGATCAAATAGAACGTGTCGTGGACGTTCGACACCCAGTCGCGCAGGGCCTCGTTCATGGCGTCTTTGAGCGAGGCCGAGCCGGAGGTGCAGGGGCGGACTTCCGCGCCCAGCAGCTTCATGCGGAATACGTTCGGGGCCTGGCGTTCGATATCCTTGGCGCCCATAAAAATTGTGCAGGGGATTTTGAACAGGGCGCATACGGTTGCGGTCGCGACGCCGTGCTGGCCCGCGCCGGTTTCTGCGATGATGCGCGTCTTGCCCATGCGGCGTGCGAGCAGTCCCTGACCGATGCAGTGGTTGATTTTGTGCGCGCCGGTGTGGTTCAGCTCGTCGCGCTTGAAATAGATTTTCGCGCCCTTCAGGTGCTTGGTCGTTTCCGCAGCAAAATAAAGCGGCGATGGCCGGCCGATATAGTTTTTCGCGAGATCATCGAATTCCGCCCAGAATTTCGGGTCGTTCTTTGCTGCGTTCCAGGCTTTCTCTACACTCAGGATCAGCGGCATCAATGTTTCCGCGACATAACGACCGCCGTAGGGGCCGAAATGGCCTTTTTCGTCGGGTGCGTTTTTCAGAGTGTTGGGCTTCGAATTCATGCGGGTGTTATAGCTTTATTGGGGCTTGCTTGAAAAGGATTGATTTCGGGCGCGATTTTTGGAACCCTGAAGACACAATCTTCATTGTCTGATCTGCGTACGTACAAAACGAGTCGCCCAAGCGCGACACATAAACACTGGGATTCATCAATGATTCAGGACATTTTCGACGTACTTGGTTTCAAGCAGGAAGAGGCGAAAACCTACCTCGCCCTCGTCGAATCGGGACCGAGAACGGCGACTGAATTATCAAAGCTGGTCGGCGCGCCGAGGCCGACGATTTACGGATATCTGGAGAGGTTGCTGGCGGCGGGGCTGGTTTCTGAAAATGCCACGCGCGGGACGAAGGTTTTCATGGCGGCGGCGCCGACGCGCATCCGCACGCTGTACCGGAACAAGATCCGCGAACTGCGCGGGCGCGAGGATTCGCTGGAATCCCTTATTACCGATTTAGAGAACAAGACGGGTGGCGATTTGCTGAAGCCACGCCTCGTGAATTTCGAAGGCCGGAAAGCTTTGCAGGGCGCGATGGAAGAGATTTTGTTGACGCGTCCCGGCACGCCGACTTGTGCTTTCTGGCCGGTGCGCGCGGTGATGACGATGTTATCGCCGGAATATCTCGCCTATCACAACAAGAACCGCATTCGCAAAGGCATTCACCTGCAGGCGGTGTGGCCGCGTTCGCAGGGAATCGATATCGGCCAGCACCCGTCGATGGCGTGGGGCCCGGAATTCAAGGCCGAGCTGCGCTATGCGCCGATGGGCGTCGACTCGCCGATGGCCTACTGGGTTTACGGTAATAAAACGCTGTTCCTGACCTCGCGCGAGGAGCCGAGCGGGTTTGTGATCGAGAGCGCCGACATGGCGCAGCAAATGCGCGCGCAGCATAGCCAGATCTGGCAGCGCTCGGAGCCCGTGCCGTTTGATCGTAACGCGGCGAACGAATTCATCGCGCAGATCGCAGCATAAAATTATCCAGGTGCAGGCATTGGTATTGCTGCGGGGGTAATCGCCGCAGCATTCGCTACGGTGTTGAATGCCGTTAAGGCCATGTTGCCGATTTCGCCGAGGATGATCGAGCCGCCGGGCGCCGCGAATTCTACAAGCGTTTTTCCCATCATGCCCCAGAGCGTGAAGATCATATCGAGCAACCCCGCGCCCGGGTCCGCGGCTTTGGCGAGTACCGCCGCCTTGGGCAGGAAGGCATACATCGCCGGGATACCGAACAGGCCGACAAAGGGCGCGACTGTGTTGTGCGCTTTCCACACTTTCGACAGGAAGCCTTTTTCTTTGGGCGATGGTGTTTCGTTTGCCATGGCGGGAATTTGACTGAAATCGCGAAAACGTGCAAAATAGTGTCACGACAACTCGACAACATATGTCGTAATTTTCCGACAACACCGACATAAATGCTGAAAACCAATGATTGATGAGCTTTTTGAGACGCTGGGATTCAAGGAAGAGGAGGTTAAAACCTACCTCGCTTTGTTAGACCACGGGGCACGGACGGGGGGCGATCTCGCCAAAATCATGGGCGCGGCGCGGCCCACGACCTACGGCTATTTAGAGAGACTCATGGCCGGGGGCCTTGTGACGCAGAGCCAGAGGCGCGGCGTGAAAATTTTTATTCCCGAACCGGCGGAGAAAATCCGCCTGCTGTACCGCCGCAAGATTGAGGAGTTGCGCGGGAAGGAGAAAAGTTTAGACGCCGTCATTCCCGAACTTGAAAAACGCTCGGGCACGAATTTACTCCGGCCCCGGATGCAGTTTTTCGAAGGGCGCGAGGGCATGGAATCGGCGATGGAAGATATTTTGACCGCGCCCGGCGGGACGATGACCTATTCCTTCTGGCCGATTCATGCGGCGATGGATGTGCTGCGGCCTGAATTTTTCCGTTATCACAATTTGGAGCGCATCAAGCGTGACATTCACATTCAGGGTATCTGGCCGCGCAAGGGCAGCATCGATATCCGCAAGCACCCGTTTCTGGGGTGGGGTCCGGAGTACAAGCGCGAGTTGCGATATGCGCCCGAGGGAATTGAATTCGTGATGGGTTACTGGGTTTACGGGCACAAGGTCATGTTCCTGTCCTCGCGCGCCGAGAGTTACGGCTTCATCATGGAAAGCGCCGAGCTTGCGCAGACGATGATCACGCAGCACCAGGCGATCTGGAAGATGTCGGAGCCTATTCCGTTCGATAAAAAATACGTGCAGGGCTTTATTAAAGAATCGCAGGAATATTAGCGCTTCGCGGCCTTGATGAAGGCGCGGATTTTTGCGGCGTCTTTCACCCCGCGTTCGATTTCGACGCCGGAGGAGACATCAACGGCTTTGGGCCGGAGAATGCCGAGCGCGGAGGCGACATTGCCCGCGTTCAAACCGCCCGAGAGCATCCATGGTTTTTCAATTTTGCGGCGGCGGAGCAGCGACCAGTCGAAAGATTTCCCGGTGCCGCCATGCTCGCCCTCGACTTTCACATCGAACAGCAGCCAGTCGGCGACGGGCAGGAACTCGTCGAGTTGTTCAAGATCGGTTTTATCGCCGATGCGGATGGCTTTCATGACGGGAATGCCGAATGCCCGTTTGATATCCATGATGCGGTCGGGCGTTTCCTCGCCATGAAGCTGGATCATGTCGAGCCGCAAGCCGACGGCGAATTTTTCGAGGTCTGCGTTGGACGGGTTGACGAACAGGCCGACGGCCTTGACGTTTTCAGGCGTGAGCTGGCGCAAATTCGCGGCGGTGTGAAAATCGATGTTGCGCGGCGAGCCTTCGAAAAACACGAAGCCGACGAAACCGGCCCCGGCGTCGATGGCGGCTTTGAGGTTTTCGGAGTCTTTGAGGCCGCAAATTTTGACTTCGGTCATGGAGCGGTTCGCGGGTTATTGATCGCCCACTGGTAATAGTTGGAGAGGACGGTGACGCCGATGACAGCCAGCAAGGGCTGAGCCAGGACGATAACAGGCAGCAGGACGACAAACAGCAGGAGGTTGAAGCCGAGGGTATGGACGCCGAACAGGGTGCCGCCAATTATGCCGCCAATTGCACCGGCGCCAACCGCATAAACCATCATGACAAGTACGACGCGCCAGCCTGAAAGAAATCCGGCGGTGAAGATTTTCCACAGATAGCCGGTCGTCATATTCCAGGATTGTTTAAAGGTTATGCCCGCATCAACAGCCTTGGCCGGAAGGTAGAAACAAATTTTGAAGGCAGCAACAAGGCCGAAGAGGACAGCGATGGCCAGGATGATGCCTGCGATGGCGGGACTGCCAAGCTTGGCCGCAGCAACGGCAAGGACGATCGATCCGAATCCATATGCAAGCGCCAGCCCGAATGGAACGAACATGAAAGCAAGTTCGCTTTTTTTCGGCTTGAACGGGTTCATCGGTACGTAACGGTCGGCACCGTGGATGACGACGCGGTGCCATGAAATCATTAATGCACCGACGAAATAAGACGCCACGAGCGAGCCGAGCGTGAGCTCTTTGTTGCTACCCGCAAAAAAGAAATGATTGATGAAAATATCGATCAATTCGAGTCCGACAATGAAAGGCAGGAGCGGTTTCAGGATTGCCCAGAACGTGTCCATATTATTCTTGATGAAGTTGCGGACGTTTTCGGACGTTTCAACGGGCGGCAATGTGGGTGTGAAATGTTTCATGGTTTTTCCTCTTATAAGGTGTCCAGAATTTCGCGGGCGGCGAGGGCCGGGTCGGGTGCGCCGGTGATCGGACGGCCGATGACGAGGTGCGTTGCGCCTTTTTGAAGGGCTTCCTTAGGTGTCATGACGCGCTTCTGGTCGTTTTGGTCGGAGCCTTCGGGGCGAATGCCGGGAACCATGAGGATGAAGT
>Ga0073903_10000645_pt1 | contig 18031 bp, 14 predicted proteins | sample KloWWTKNB14_bulk_FD_66665 | JGI IMG/M metagenome (GOLD analysis project Ga0073903, IMG submission 66665) | Active sludge microbial communities from Klosterneuburg, Austria, studying microevolution and ecology of nitrifiers - Klosterneuburg... | ecosystem: Engineered > WWTP > Aerobic digester >... | reverse complement strand
CCTTTTTCTAAAACACAAACCGTCAGTTCAGGTTTCAGCTGTTTCAATCGAATCGCGCATGACAAACCAGACGGTCCCGCGCCGACGATGACGACATCGTATTCCATGCTTTCGCGGTCAGGGCGGACGGAAGGAGGCATAGGTTTTTCCTTATCTTGTGGCTCCCCTTACTTTAACGTATTTTGAAGGCGTTCCCTAGATTCTAAGACAGGTTTTTCGCAACTAATGGCCAGCACGCAAGCCTACAAAGCCGCCCTTGAATGGCATCTCGACAACGGGGTCGACGAGGCGCTGGATAATGAGCCGCCGAAACGTCAGTCGGCCGCGCCTGTCATCGAATCCCTGCCTGAAAAGCCTGTTGTCACCGTGGCCGCTGTGCCTGCCGCGCCCTTAACACCTTTAATGGGCCGTAACGACGCCCGCGCCGAATCGGAAAAACTGGCCGCCGCCGCCTCGACGCTGGATGAGTTGCGCGAAGCCATTGCTGCTTTCGACGGCATCGCCCTTAAAAAGACCGCCACGAATATGGTATTCTGCGACGGCAATCCCAGGGCCTCTATCATGCTGATCGGTGAGGCCCCCGGCGCAGACGAGGACCGCCTCGGCAAACCTTTCGTCGGCGTCAGCGGCCAGCTCCTCGATAAAATCCTCAAATGCATCAATCTCGACCGCAGGGAAGAGGATGCGGCCAAGGCCATCTATATCTCTAACATTCTCAACTGGCGTCCGCCCGGCAACCGCACGCCGAGCCCCGCCGAAATCGATGTCAGCCTGCCTTTCATCGAAAAGCACATCGCTCTCGTCAAACCGAAGCTCCTGATTCTCTGCGGCGGTGTCTCCGCCCAGGCTCTTCTTAATACGGAACAGAGCGTTTCGAGATTGCGCGGCAAGTGGCACGATTACAGACCGTCTTCGCCTTTCCTGAAAGACGCAGCCCCCATCCCCGCGATTGCCACCTATCACCCGGCCTATCTTTTGCGCACCCCGTCTCAGAAAAGAGCGGTCTGGCAGGACATGCTCACCCTCCAGTCTAAGTATCTGGAAATAGGACAAAAAACCTAGTTTTTGGCCCTAAAACTGGACAAAAAAAGCCCCTTGGTGTATTCAGGGCGCCTTATGCAAGGAACAAACATAACGAACATAGCGCGGCTTGGTGCCGCCGTCCTGGCTTTGGGGTGTGTATCCGGCCCCGTTATGGCGCGTACCGATGGCGTTGTTCCGGTGCCTCCGCTCAAGCCTGCCCAGCAAAATACCCCCTCCGAGGCCGGCCCTGTGCAGGCTACTGAACAGCCTGCCGCCCAGCCGACAACAGTGGAGGGTTTTGCCCGTAACCTATTAGGTCTTGAGGCCGCTCCGGCCCCCGTTGAAAAACCGGCCCCGCGCAAAGCGCCTGAACCTGTCGTTTATCCGGATGAACCCATGTCCGATGCCGATGCCCGCACCTACCAGGCCATTTTCGACTACCAGGAGGAGGGCAAGATCGAGGCTGCCGACCGCCAGATCAATAAACTTCACGACCGCCGCCTTATGGGCCATGTCCTCTATCAACGTTATATGCACGCCGATTACAAATCCGCTTTCGAAGAACTGCAGGACTGGCTGGCGCTCTACAGCGACCATCCCGGTGCCGAGAAAATCTACCGCATGGCGAACGGCCGCATGCCCGAAACTTTTGACGGCAACATTTCCAAACCGGAAAGCGCTGAAATCATCGGCCCGCATCTCGAACCGACCATGATCGTCGGCAAAACTTACGGCTCACCGCGCAAGCGCACCGATGAGCAGGTAAAAACTATCGACAAGACCCGCAACGAAATTTTGACTCTCGCGGGTGATTACAAACCCACCGCCGCTCTCTCGAAACTTCAGTCCAACATCAAATTGTTCGACTCCGTCGAATACGACCAGATTCAATCGAAAATCGCTGCGTCCTATCTTTATTCCGGCAACGGCAAGCGCGCGGGCGAACTTGCCGCCGCATCGCTGAAACGCTCCGGCAAATACGTCCCGATGGCGGGCTGGGTTGCCGGTCTCGCGGCGTGGGAAAACGGCCAGTACAAAAAATCCGCCGCCGCGTTTGAAATTCCCGCGACCTCCGATTACGCATCCGGCTGGACCGCAGCCGCCGCGTCTTACTGGGCCGCCCGTGCGCACATGCGTGCCGGTAACGTGCGCGTCGTCAGCAAATGGCTGGAGGCTGGCATGGAACACCCGCGCACATTCTACGGCCTGATCGCCACACGTTCGCTCGGCCGCGATTTCGATTTCAACTGGAAGGTCCCGACCTTCACGAAAAACTATTTTGATACCCTGATGAAAACTGATTCCGGCAATCGCGCCATCGCGCTCGTCGCCGCAGGCCAGCCGCACCTCGCGGAAAACGAACTGATCCGCATGAAGCCGGAAGACGACAATATGCGCGATGCGCTTCTGGCTTACGCCGGTTACGCTGATCTGCCCTCGCTCGGTATGCGCCTCGCCAGCCTTGTTTCCGACGAGGCGGGCGCTTTTTACGACGCCGCGCTTTATCCCACCGGCCCGTGGAAGCCGGAAGAAGGATACAAGATCGATCCCGCTTTGATCTACGCCATTACGCGCCAGGAATCGAAATTCGATCCCATGGCCAAAAGCTCTGCTGGCGCCGTCGGCCTCATGCAGGTCATGCCATCAACCGCGTCTTCGGTCGCCGAAGATCCATCCCTGACCAACCCGCAGGAAAATCTTGAGGTCGCGCAGCGTTATCTTGAAAATCTGCTGAAAGATAAGTCCGTGCGTGGTGACATGGTCATGTTGCTCATCGCCTACAACGCCGGGCCCGGCAATCTCGCGAAATGGAAAAAACAATGGCCCGAGGTCAAAGACCCGCTGCTGTTCATCGAGTTGATCCCGTCATCCGAAACCCGCGCCTATGTCGAGCGTGTGCTCGCCAATTTCTGGATTTACCGTCTGAAGGACGGCCAGCCGACACCGACGCTGGATTCTCTCGCTACGGGAAAAATCGCGAAATACACGCACAATACTGTTTCGGAACATAAAGCCCCGTACCGGACGGCCTCAGCGCAATAACTTCAGAATTTCCGCGTGAACTTTCGCATCACCCGCAGCTAAAACTCTGCCATCCGATTTGATCGTCAGTTTATTCCCCGACCAATCTGTAATAATCCCGCCCGCATTTTCAACAACCGGAACCAGCGCGCAGAAATCATACGGCGACAAACTCGCCTCAACACAAACATCCATATTGCCGCTCGCCAGCAAGCCATACATATAACAATCGCCGCCCCACGCCAGCATCTTCGCTGCCTTCTCGATTTTCTCGTAAAACGGGCCGGTTTTGCTGAACATCGCGGGCGTCGTGCTGCCCACGCACGCCGATTTTAAATCAGGGCAGGGGCGCACATTCACCGCCTTGCCGTTCAGTGTCGTTTTGCCGTCCGCGCCTGTCCATCGTTCTTTCGAAATTGGCTGGTCAATAACGCCCAATACCGGCACATCCTCTTCGCATAATGCAATCAGGGTTCCAAAGGTCGGCTTGCCGATGATAAAGGCTTTCGTCCCGTCAATCGGGTCGATCACCCATGTCAGGCCGTTCTTGCTCGGCTTGATCCCGAACTCCTCGCCGTAAATCCCGTCCTCGGGACGCGCCTTTTCGATAGTCGCGCGGATGGCCTCCTCGATTGAACGGTCAGCAATAGTCACAGGGCTTTCATCCGCCTTCGAAATCACCTCGAAAGGCTGGCGGAAATACTTTCGGGCAATTTCGCCCGAAAGATCGGCCAACCCATTGGCAAGCGTCAGAAATTCCTGCATAAATAGCCTCTTGCTGGATAAACAGGGGCCAGAATAGAGTGAAGCCATGAAAAGCGTCAATGACATACGTTCGGAATTTTTGAATTTCTTCAAAGGGAAGGGCCACGAAATCGTGCCCTCCAGCCCGCTCGTACCGCAGAACGACCCGACTTTAATGTTCGCCAACTCCGGCATGGTCCAGTTCAAAAACGTCTTTACCGGCGTCGAAAAACGCCCCTACACCCGCGCCACCACCGCGCAGAAATGCGTCCGCGCGGGCGGCAAGCACAACGACCTCGACAATGTCGGCTACACCGCGCGCCACCATACTTTTTTCGAAATGATGGGTAACTTTTCTTTCGGCGATTATTTTAAAGAGGACGCTATCGCCTTCGCATGGGAACTCGTGACCAAAAATTTTGGCATGAACCCGGACAAACTTCTAGTCACCGTCCACTCATCGGACGAAGAAGCCGCCGCCATCTGGAAAAAAGTTTCCGGCTTTTCGGATTCCAAAATTATCCGCATTCCGACCAACGACAATTTCTGGATGATGGGCGATTGCGGCCCGTGCGGTCCATGCTCGGAAATTTTTTACGACCAGGGTGATAAATTGCAGGGTGGCCCACCGGGCTCCCCCGATCAGGACGGCGACCGTTACCTCGAATTCTGGAACAATGTTTTCATGCAGTTCGAGCAGGAACCCGACGGCAATGGTGGCCATAACCGCAAACCACTTCCCAAGCCAAGTATCGACACAGGCCTCGGCCTTGAGCGCACCGCCGCGCTCATGCAGGGCAAATCCTCGAACTACGATATCGACCTGCTCAGGAACATCATTGAACACAGCGCCGACCTAACGGGCGTTTCGCCTGACGGGGAAATGGCGGCTTCACACCGCGTCATCGCCGATCACTTGCGTTGCTCCGCGTTTCTGCTCGCCGACGGCGTCATGCCCTCAAACGAAGGTCGCGGCTACGTTCTTCGCCGCATCATGCGCCGCGGCATGCGCCATGCACACCTGCTGCGCCAGCCGTCCCTCGGCCCGAAATTAAAAGAGGCTATGAAAAAAAATGATAATCTGGAATACGTGAAAATTCTCGGCAAATCTGATGATGAACCGCTGATGTACCGCCTGTTTCCCACGCTCCTCAATATGATGGGCGCGGCCTACCCGGAACTGAAGCGCGCCGACAGCCTCATCACTGAAACGCTGAAACAGGAAGAAACCCGTTTCAAAACGACGCTCGAGCGCGGCCTGAAACTCCTCGACGAGGAAACCAAAAATCTCTCGAAAGGCGGCACACTCGCTGGCGACGTCGCATTCAAACTCTATGACACATATGGATTTCCGTTAGACCTCACGCAGGACGCACTCAAATCCAGGGGCATCGCCGTCGATACGGCTGGCTTCGAAAAATCCATGGAAAAACAAAAATCCGAAGCCCGCAAATCATGGGCTGGTTCGGGCGATGCGGGCAACGAAAAAATCTGGTTCGAAATTCTGGAAGAAGCCGGGCCCACGGAATTCCTCGGCTATGAAACTGAAATTGCCGAAGGCCAGATCAAGGTCATCGTCAAAGACGGCAAAAAAGTTCAATCCCTTAAATCCGGCGAAGAGGGCATCGTCATCGTCAACCAGACACCATTCTACGCTGAATCCGGCGGTCAGGTCGGCGATACGGGGTTCCTCATCTCCGCCGCGTCCGCAGACGGTAAACAGGCATCCGCTACCGTCGAAATCCTAGATACCAAAAAACAGGTCGGCGCACTCTGGCTGCACATCGTTAAAATGGGGCAAGGCGAGATTAAAGTCGGGCAGGGCGTCGAGCTCAAAGTCGACAATGCCCGCCGCAGCGCCATCCGCGCCAACCACTCCGCCACGCACCTGCTGCACGAGGCACTCCGTCAGGTTCTCGGCGATCACGTCGCGCAGAAAGGATCGCTGCAGGATTCAGGCCGCACGCGTTTTGACATCTCACATCCGAAAGCCATCACGAAGGAAGAGCTCGAGCGCGTCGAAAAAATCGTCAACGACGAAATCAGGGCGAACACCGACGTCATCACCCGCGTCCTGCCGCTCGACCAAGCCCGTGATTCCGGCGCACGCGCGCTCTTTGGTGAAAAATATTCCGACGAAGTCCGCGTTGTCTCTATGGGGACAATGGCCAAGGGCGCGAACCACGTTTTCTCTGTCGAGCTGTGTGGGGGCACGCACACCAAAAAAACCGGTGACATCGTCCGCCTGAAAATCACGTCTGAATCCGCGCTCTCCGCTGGTATCCGCCGGTTAGAGGCCGTCACCGGTTCTCGCGCCGACGCCTATGAACAAAACAAGGCGCAGGGAGAGAAAGATAAAATTAATAAGCTCAATGCTGAAACATCAAGGTTGCGCATTGAACTTAAGGCAGTGGGTGGAGAAGATGTGATATTCGTAGAAAGTAACGATGAAGATCTTTTAATCGCACGTAATAAAGCATTGCAAAAACAAGTTGATGATCTCCGCCGAAAATCAGCTACGGATTCCGCCGACGAAATCAAAACCATCGGCAGCGTCAAATTCATCGGTAAAGTGCTCGAGGGGTTCCCCGCGCGTGACCTCAAACCCATGGCGGACGATTTGAAAGCCAAGCTCGGCTCGGGCGTTATTGCATTAGTCTCAACGGAAGAGGGGCGTGCTTCACTCGTCGTCGCCGTCACATCCGATCTCACCGGTAAAATCTCAGCCGTCGATCTCGTCAAAATCGGTGCGGAAGCACTCGGCGGCAAGGGTGGCGGCGGCCGTCCCGACATGGCGCAGGCCGGCGGCCCCAATGCGGGCGCGGCGAACGATGCTGTATCAAAAATCGAAAAAGCCCTGGCGGCCTAAGTTCGCATTAATGCAGGACTACTGCATGTTCGGGAAGTTGAGCCGGGATGCGATATGTTTTACCGGCTGCTTGCAGCATGCCGGAATTCATTACACCTGTAATTAAATGTTGAACCTGTCCATGCGTGTTGGAATTTTTTGGTCCCTCATCCAAAATCATTCTTATTATTTCTTCATGACTCATCGGGGTATATTCATGCACCAAAGCAGGATCCATCAAACGGTCAAACCCGTTATCCGCAAAAACCCTGTTATAAATTTGAATGCCGACGCGGGTTGTAAAATCGCTCCGCTCTTTCGCGCGTCTTGATTGCCCGGTGATATTTGAATCGTATGCAACAGAGGAATGCAGGGTCGAAAGCCATGTTCCGGTTTTTCTGCTGAGCGCAATAATCTGGTTTCTGGTTTGCCTGTCGACATCCATCTGGCTTTCATCTTCGACTTTAACCTCGCCATGTATCGCCCAGTCTTTGAATGCTCCGCTCGTTATGTCTTCCTGCCAAATGGATTTATGGTCACGGAAGCCGGTGACTTCATTGGGCCTCCAATAGGAATTCTTTCTGGCAAGTGATCTGGGATCATTTTCAATCGCATCGACCACCTTTGCCAGGAGAGCAAGATCTTTTTTATCTTTGTAGCCTTTGACTGGCGTGCCGCTTTTAAGCGTAACCATCATGATGCCGAGATAATCGGCATTCTGACTGGGCTTTTTATCTTTATCGCCCTGTTTCCTTTCGGCGGATTCAAGTGATTTTATGCGCGGCCCGATAATTGCGATCTGGGCATTTTTGGGAAGGTGGTTGCGTTCGCAATAATTGTTGAGCCATTGGCGGAAAGGAATTGTTCCTTTTTCATACGCGTCCGCAAAAATGCTGTGTGGAATTTCAACAAAAGATAAACCGTTTTCATCGCAAAAGTCCCGGGCTTTTTGAGAAAAGCCGGGGGCCGCATGCTTTGCAAGTTCTATGTAATCGCGTGCGCTGAAATCGGGATCAGGCTGTTCAAGCTTGTCCCAACCCTTTTTATAGTCGTACGGTTCTGCAACAGCAGTCGCGAATTTTTTCCCAGCCAATGTCATTTTTTTATCTTTATTGTACTTATAAAAGTACTTTTCCCTTGTTTAAGGCAACAATAAAACCCTGTTTGATTCAAGGGGAAAACTTTATTTCAAGAGATTCGCTCCCCAGGAAACACTGACACCCTACCAGAAAATTTAACATAATGCAAAAATGAGGGGGTTTCCTTAAGGGGCAGGCAGGGGGTTGCGTTGCCGGGGCGGGGCCTATATATAACGCATCCACGAAACGATTTGACCCTATTGAGGACCCAAACCATGGCGCAGGAACGCACATTTTCAATCATCAAGCCCGATGCCACCCGCCGCAACCTGACCGGCGCGATTAACGCGAAACTCGAAGCTGCCGGCCTTCGCATCGTCGCCCAGAAGCGCATCCATATGTCCAAAGCCCAGGCCGAAGGCTTCTATGCCGTGCACAAGGCGCGCCCCTTCTTCGGCGAGTTGACCGAATTCATGAGCTCCGAACCCGTCGTAGTCCAGGTTCTTGAGGGCGCCAATGCTGTCGCGAAAAACCGCGAAGTCATGGGCGCAACCAACCCTGCTGAGGCCGCCCCCGGCACCATCAGGAAAGACTTCGCGCTCAACATCGGTGAAAATTCCATTCACGGCTCTGACAGCCTTGAGAACGCGAAAACCGAAATCGCTTATTTCTTTAAATCTGAAGAAATCGTCGGCTAAGCTTCTAGCTTAACCATGATCTGATCGCCGCCTTGGTCCGCTCCGCGGCCTCCGGCAGTTTCTCGATCTCAGGCGCTGCCTTTTCCGGCTGGTTATTATGCATCGCTTTTTCTATGACCGCCGCAATCGCCGCCAGCTCTTTCATCCCGAAATTGGCCGCCATGCCGCGTAGTTCATGTGCGCTTTCATGAGCCGCAACATTGTCGCCCTTTTCTGAAGCCGCCGTCAGCGCCGCGACGATTTCATCGGTCTTTTGTATGAAGCCGTCGAGAAGTTCTATGATCTGGTCCCTGCCGAGCGAGCGCAGCAAGCCATCCAGCATTTTCACATCGAACACAGCGCTGAAATCCATTTTCTCTGCCGGGGCTGTTTCCTGTTCCTGCAGGAATTTATGGAGCGGCGTGAGTTCTTCATCGGCTTTGTGCGTATCGTCGTCCTGCGCATATTGCGGCGGCGGCATGGCTATGGCTTCTTCTTCCGGCGAGGCTTCCTGCGGCTCGGTGCGCGGCGGTGGCGCAGCGCTGGCCGCTGAATCCGGGTGCGCGTGCTTGTTTTTTCGCACCTCGCCAAGCAGGTGAATCAACTGATCGTAATCGATCGGCTTGGCCATGACGGCATTAAAGCCCGCGCGGTAGAATGACTTCACATCCTCTTCATCGACATTACCTGTCAATGCAATCATCGGCGTCTCCGCCATGCGCTTGTCCGGCATCATGCGTATAATTTTCGCAGTTTCGACGCCGCTCATGCCGCTCAGATTGATATCCATGAACACCGCGTCGAATTCGCTCCGTCCGAAAATATCGAGGCCCATTTCGCCGCTATCCGCCAGCGACACCATATGATGCTGCTTCTCCAGGAAATTCTGAAGAACCTTCCTGTTGATCTCGTTGTCCTCGACTACAAGCAGTCTTAGTGGCGGACCTGACGGCACCGGATCCTGCGTGGCGTAGTCTTCCAGTGTGGTCTCTTCGCTCGCATCCGCGCTTCCTTCTTTCATGAGTAACGAGAAGAAGAACGTGCTGCCGACGCCGATTTGGCTCGACAGGCTGATTGTGCCGCCCATCGCGGTGACGAGCTTGCGGCAAATCGCCAGTCCTAAACCCGTGCCGCCATATTTGCGCGAGACCGATGCGTCGGCCTGCTCGAACGGGGTGAATAGTTTTTCCTGCGCTTTTTCCGATATCCCGATGCCGGTATCTTCAACGGCCATGTAAATCTCGTAATTGCCTTTCACGCCATCCTTTTTGTTTTCGAGCCGTGTGGCGCGCAGGCGAATGGTGACGTTGCCGTTCTCGGTGAACTTGATCGCGTTATTGACGAGGTTCAGCAGGACTTGCCGCAAACGCGTTGGGTCGCCCATCAATGCGACAGGGAAATCCGCCGGAACATCGCTATGCAGCATAACGTTGCGGTCGGCGGCATGTCCCGCCATCAATGTCACGACGCCCTGCACCAGTTTCGGCAGGTCGAAATCGATCTCTTCAAGTTCCATGTTGCCGCTCTCGATTTTCTCGAAATCGAGAATGTCGTTCAGCAGCACCATCATCGTATCGCCGGATTTCTGGATCGTCAGCAGGTAATCGCTTTGCTCTTTCGAAAGCTTGGTGTCCCTGAACAAACGCAAAATCCCCATGATGCCCGTCATGGGCGTGCGGATTTCGTGGCTGACGACCGCAAGGAACGCCGATTTCGCGCGGTTGGCATGGTCGGCCATTTCCTTGGCGCGGCGCATCTCTTCCGTGCGTTGCATTTCCTGCTCGCGCAGTTCAGCCATCAATTCACGCTCGCGCTCGATGACGCGCAGCAATCTCGCCTGGTCGGCCGTTTCCTTTGATTGCTTGAGCCTTGCCAATGACTGCGCTGCGCGGTTCTCGCGCGAAAAAGCCACACGCTCCGCTTCGCGCATTTCCAGGATTTTCTTCGAAAACCCGCCGGCAAAAAACAGCGCCTGCGGGACCAGTGAAATCCAGTAGGCATTCAGAAGTACCACGTTACTGCCGAAAATCTGCGCGCCGGAGAGCAGGGTCAGCAAGCTGCCGAAAAATGCCATCACCCATCCGCTGGCCAGGTAATATGCCGCGAATTTTCCGTTCTGTGCGTGGCTGAACGCCAGCGCCGCAAGCGCCAGCATGCCGATCGTGCAGGGCAGGAATGTCAAAAGCTCATTGAAAATCGTCGAGCGGTCCGGTAGGACGGCGGCGATCAGGGAGCTGACGACAATGAACGAGCCAAGCGAAAGAACGACGGCATTGTCGCTGTAATCCTCAGCCGATATGTCCAGGAACATCCATGTCATCACGATGCCGATCAGGAAACAGGCCGGGTATAAAAGCGCGGCGATATAACCGCCCGGCGAAAAAGGAATAAAGAACACCACCAGCAGCAGCACGAACATAATCATGTTCATGGCGTAATAAGCTGAAAAAAGGCCGAAGGTCGGTTTTTTCTCAAGATACGCCGCAGCAGCGAAGAATGTCGCGGCGGCGATAAAGAAGGCAATAAGCACCCACGCGGTGATCTTCGATGCCGAGAACCCGTTCATCTGCTCATGCTCGCTCGTCAGCTTGGGCACGAATGTGGCCGGCAGGTTTCCTTCGGTCTCGATGTAAACGACAAAAAGCTCAGACTTTTGGATGCTTGTCTTGACCGGAATTCCGGTGCCTCTCAGCGATTTGCCGAGCGACTCCGGCTTGTCGTCTTCGCGCATCGCGCGGACAAATGTTTCATCGCGCGTGTGGTTTTTGACGACCAGCTTTTTCACCTTGCCCATCCGGCCTTCGGTGAACATCCCGAAATCTAAAATCCATTCTTCCTGTTTCGAATTGTTCGTGATGGAAAACACCAGCCATGTCGGACCGGGATCGACACCAAGATTGATGATGTCGGAATCCTGCCGCGCGCCGCGCAGATTGTTTTCATGGCGGGTGGCGACGATCTGCTCGTTCAGCCTTTTTTCTTTATCGTACGTGATATAAACGTCCGCGCCGAAATTAAGCTCTTTGGTGTTTTCGCCGAGCTCGATCCGCGCCGTGCGCGTGATCTGCGCCGAAACCGGCCATGCCATAAGCAGCGCCGCCAGCGCCAGCAGGGCAAAGGTCAGAATTCTTAAATTTGGCATGGGTATAGGTGACATGGCGAAACGGAAAACTCCCCTTCGCCATTATAATTAACTTTTGTATGAAAGTGGTTAAGTTTTTAGAAATCTATGAAAAGAAGCGCCAGCCCAACCAGGATAATAACAGCGGCGACAATGCCCCATTTTCCGGCCTTTGTGGCGTTATGCCATGTCTCCTGCGCGCGCTGGATTTCCTTGGGGTCTGCCTCGACGGGGGTGTGCTGGGCCATGAATAAATCTCCATTCTCTTCTGTTAATTGATAGCGCTCAGGCGGTTTTTTTCAAGTTTTTTTCTGCAATCATCCGCACGGCCTCTGCATAAGCCTTGTGCTCCTCCGCTAGGACACGCTTGGCCAAGGCCTCATGCGTGTCGCCCGGCTCAACCTTTACGCGTTTTTGCAGGATGATTTCACCCCGGTCCACATCGGGGATCACATAATGAATGGTCACGCCACTCTCTTTGTCTCCGGCGGCTAACACCGCCTTGTGCACATGCTCGCCATACATACCCTTGCCCCCATGTTTGGGCAGCAGGGCAGGGTGCGTGTTTATAATCTTGCCTTCCCATTTCGCGATGAAGTCCGGCGTCAGGATTCTCATAAAACCGGCGAGGCAGATCAAATCGACATTATATTTGCCCAGAACATTATGCAGGACATTTTCGAAATCGCCCCGGTTCGCATATTTCGTATGATCGACTGTTTCGACGGGAATGCCCGCCTTTTCTGCGCGCTGCAGTCCGAACGCACCCGGCTTGTTTGAAATAGCCACACTGATTTTCGCTGGATAATCCGGCGCCGCGCACGCATCAATCAACGCCTGGAGATTGCTTCCGCTGCCGGAAATCAAAACCGCAAGGTTGATCTTCTTTATTGCCATGTGTCCAGATTGTCTATGATGACTGCGGCGTCCGCAAAGTCTTTAGAGCGCTTCGTAATTTTGCCGATGATCGAAACCGTCTCGCCCGATTTCTCGAACGATTTTTTAACCGCGTCGGCCTGCGTGGGCTCGACGACGACGACCAGTCCGATACCGCAATTCAGTGTCCGTGCCATATCCGCCGGTTCAATGCGCCCGGCCTGCAATAGCCATCTGAACACCGGCAGAAACTCCCACGCCTTCGCATCGAGATGGGCGCATGCATCATCCGGCAAAATCCGCGGGATGTTTTCATACAGGCCGCCGCCCGTAATATGAGCCATTCCTTTTATTGAGGATTGTCCGCTGGAGTCCTTGATTTTCATGGCTTCCAGCGCCGGTTTCACGTAGATTCTGGTGGGTGTCAACACCGCGTCCTTCATTGAGCCCGATCCAAAGGGTGCCTTGCCTTCATACGTATAACCCTGTGTCGTGCTAATAATTCTCCGGACCAAAGAATAGCCATTCGAATGAACCCCACTGGACGCCAGCCCAAGAATAACGTCGCCCTCCTTGATGTTCTTTCCGTCGATCACGCCATCGCGCTCGACGGCGCCAACGGCGAATCCGGCAAGGTCGTAATCCCCCGGCGCATAAAGACCTGGCATCTCGGCCGTTTCGCCGCCAATAAGTGCGCACCCCGCCTGAAGGCATCCGGCCGCGACGCCGGCGATAACCTTTTCCGCAACATCATTTTCCAGCTTGCCTGTTGCGAAGTAATCAAGAAAGAACAGCGGCTCAGCCCCCTGTACAACGATGTCGTTCACGCACATCGCGACGCAGTCGATACCGATAGTGTCATGAGTATTGGTATCTATCGCGATTTTTATCTTTGTGCCGACGCCGTCTGTCGACGAGACGAGAACCGGGTCCTTGAAACCCGTACTCTTGAGATCGAACAACGCGCCGAAACCGCCGATGCCGGAAACGACGCCGCTGCGGTTGGTCTTCCTGATATGGGGCTTGATCCGCTCTATCAGCTCGTCTGCCGCGTCAATATCAACTCCGGCTTGTTTGTATGCGCTTTCTTTCATTTTGCATCTTTAGTGTGGGGGAGTTATAACCATCATTCCACCCCTAACAGGATGTCCGATGGCCACAATCTATAAGACTTTTCGCGCAATCCGTACAGTCCTTTACGCGATTTTGGCATGTTTTTTACTGCCCGCCGTCCCGGCGCTGGCACAAGCCGACCTTTTCACGGTGGAAGGGGTCCAGGTCGACGTTACGGCTGACAGTGCCCTGGCCGCCCGCGACCAGGCCTTCGACAAGGCCCAGGCCGATGCCTTTATGGTTCTGGCAGGCCGGATGCTCTCCGAATCGGAACTGGCCGGTTTCACCGCGCCTGATGTGGCCAATATTTCCTCCATGGTTCAGGACTACGAAGTCACCGCCGAGAAGCTTTCGAGCGTCCGCTATATAGGAACCTATACGTTTCGTTTCCGCGCCAGCGCGGTTGAGCGCTACCTGAATGTTCAGGGTAATTCCTATACGAACGTCTCCAGCGCGCCCTTGGTCATTCTGCCGTTCTTTCAGGCAGGCGGCCGCACCTATTTATGGTCGCCTTACAATAGCTGGATGCGCGCATGGAACCGTACCGGCGGTGCGGGCGGCGCTCTGGTCCCGGTCATCGTCCCGATGGGCGATTTGGAAGACGTCAGCGACATCGGCGACGACGATGTCTTCAGTTATAACCCCTCGAAACTGGCGGCCCTCCTGAAACGTTATGACGCTGGTGACGCCGTCATCGCCGTCGCCGCGCCGGACGGCAATCTCGCCCGCGCGACCGAAAGCGATGAAGCGAATGGTGGTGCCATCACCGTCAGCCTTTACCGTACCGACCGCGGCCAGCCCGAACATGTCAGCGAAATGGTCGTTGAATCCCAGCCCGGCGATACGCTCTCCAAACTTCTCGACCGCGCCGTCGGCGAAGTGCAGGCAGCTTTGAAACAGAACTGGAAAGAAAAAACCGTCGTCTCGACCATCCGTGAAGTTCCCGGCGAAACCAAAAACGCCGTCGTCGCGCGTGTTAAAATCGCCAGCCTCGAGGAATGGGCGCGGACGCAGCAATCGCTCGCCCGCGTCAACGCCATCACGCACACGACTTTGAAATCCCTTTCCCCGCGCGAGGCGCTGGTCGAACTTGCCTTCCGTGGCGATGAACAGATGCTCCGTCAGGCGCTCGCGCAGGCGGGCATGACCTTGTCCCATCCGAAATTCGCAGGCTATCAATCGCCTACCGATGGCAACCACCTTGTTTATGATCTCGTTGTCGGCGGTCGTCCGGTCCAGCAAATGCAGCCATCTTCCTATCAACCGCCCCAACAATCTCCTAAACCGCCGGGCTACCAGCCCTCGCGTGCGCTGCCGCGCGACCAGATCGGCGACACATCGCCGCATGGCTATCCGATCCAGCCGCGCGGGCAACAGGATCCCTACACAGGCCGCTTCTAGGAAGGGATAATCCATGACCGCGCAGCGCCATTTCATATTCTGGGGCCTAGCTCTTGCTTCCTTTATCCTGCTGCTGTTCGTCTTCAGCGAGATTCTGCTGCCTTTTATTCTGGGCGCAGTCATCGCCTATCTTTTAAATCCCGCCGTCGATGCGCTGGGCCGCAGGAAAATCAAGCGCGGTCCTGCCGCGCTGCTCATCCTCGGTATCTTTTCGGTGATTGTTGGCGGCCTTCTGGCGGTAACGCTTCCCGTCATCACGCGCGAAGTCATCGAACTCTGTAACAACATCCCCGCTTATCTCGACAGGCTTCAGGACCTGCTGGCACCGCAACGCGCCCGGCTCGAGGCGTTCCTTTATCCCGAAGGCACGCCCGCCCTGAATGAAATCGCCAAGGAACATGCGGGCACAGCCGCAACTGCCGCTGGCGTTATTGCGGGCGGTGTCGCGCAGGGCGGTCAGGCCTTGCTGCACGTAATCGGCCTGATTGTTATCACGCCGATTGTTGCCTATTTTATGATGAAGGAGTGGCCCCGCATCATTGCATGGGGCAAAGACCTGATGCCGCCGAAACGTAAAGACACAATTTTGGGCTTGTTCCGCGAGATCGACACCAAGCTCTCCGGTTTCATCCGGGGGCAGGTGACCGTTGCGCTCATCCTCGCCGTATCTTACGCCATCGCGCTCTCCGTTCTCGGCCTCAAATACGGTTTTGTGATCGGCCTTGCTTCCGGCTTGCTCTCTATCATCCCCATGGTCGGCTCTGTCGGTGGCCTGTTCGTCGGCACGCTGGCCGCATGGATGCAAACCGGTGAATGGCAATTCGCACTCGCCGTGGCCTCCGTCTTCATTATCGGCCAGATCATCGAGGGCAATCTTTTAACCCCCAAAATCGTCGGCGACCGCGTCGGCCTGCATCCGCTCTGGATATTCTTTGTCTTGATGGCGGGCGCCAGCCTGCTCGGCTTCCTCGGCCTTTTAATCGCCGTGCCTGTCGCCGCGATCATCAGCGTCCTCGCCGCTTTCGCCATCCGTCAGTACAAAGCAAGCCCGTTTTACAAAGGTGACAAGCGTGGGTGAGGCTCTCCAGCAAATCCCGTTAGACCTCGGCAGCCGCCAGACGCTGGGCCGCGAGGATTTTTTGATCGGCGCCTGCAACGTCGCCGCCGTCAGCATGATCGACCGCTGGCCGGAATGGCCCGCGCCTTTGATGATTATTTCCGGCCCGCCTGCCTCCGGAAAATCGCACCTCGCCGCCGTGTGGCGCGACCGTGCCGGCGCCGAAACGATCCGTCCCGAAATGCTGCTTTCCCGCACGGCTGAACAGATTTCCGAGGCGGGTAAACATCTCGTCATCGACGGCTTAGACCCGTGGCTCGGCGACCGCCAGGCCGAAACGACTCTCTTCCACCTCTACAATATTTTCTGGAGTGAAAAGCGGAACATTCTCGCCACCATGCGCATGACCCCCGCCCAGACCCAGTTCGCGGTTGCCGATCTTGCTTCCCGCGTCCGCGCCTCGCTCACCGTCCCGATTCAGCCGCCCGACGACATGCTGCTCGGCTCGGTCCTGATCAAACAATTCAGCGACCGCCAGATGTCTGTTAACAACGATGTCATTCAATATATTTTACCGCGTATGGAACGCTCCTTCGACGCCGCCCGCACCATCGTCGAGCGCGCCGATAAGCTTGCGCTATCGCAAAAACGCGGCATCTCAGTGCCGCTGCTCCGCCAGGTCCTTGCTGAACTTCAGGAAGATTAAGTCTCGATTAAATCGATAATAGAATTCTCGCCCGGCTGTAAATCAGCCCAGCTCGCGCGGGGCACATCAAGCACCGTCAACGTCGCCGGTGCATAGCCCGACGACAGGCTGTTCATCAGGTCATGATCCTCGCGCGCCATGCTGGCCGCGAACTGGTGAATCGCCGGGTTGTGCCCGACAACCAGCAGCGCCATGCAGGAATCATCGACACTCCGCACGAGACTCAAAATCTCCTCGTACCCACCTTCGTAAATCACCTTTTGAAACTCGGTCTGGATTTTCCCGAGCGTGGCCGCGATCTGGTCGAGCGTCTGCCGCGTACGCGTCACCGGCGAGCATAAAATAAAATCCGGCACATAATTTTTTGCCTTCATCGTCTCGCCGAGCATCCGCGCATCTTCAAGTCCCTGCGGTGTCAGCTTGCGCTCGCGGTCGCCGCCTTCGCCTGCAGGCGCAGTTTGAGCATGGCGCAATATCATCAGACGCTTCATCGGCTACAGGTCCGAAACGTTATATTTGGTGATCTTTGAATTCTTGAGGCCGACGGCGATTTCCCCGGCCTTCAGCGCCTGCGCCTCGCGTCCGAACACTTCAAACCGCCAGCCTTTCAGCGCCGCGATGTCGGGGTTATCTTCCGTCGCGATCCGCTCAATATCGTCCTGGTCCGCAACCAGTTTCGCCGCCACGCCGTGCTCCGATGCCTGGATTTTCAAAAGCATCTTGAGAATATCGATCGTCGCCGTCGCCTGCGGCGAAATCATTTTCCGCTCCGCCGGTTTCGGCCATGCGTTTTTATCCGAGGAAGCGGCTGCGGCAATAATCTCGAGCAGCGTCTTCCCGATATGCCCGCCCGCCATATCCGGCGTCACCCCTCGTATTTTCTTGAGCTGCTCCACCGTCTCCGGCATCTGCGCCGCCATATCGGCCAGCGTTTCATCTTTCATGATCCAGCTGCGCGGTAAATTCTTGTCCTGCGCGCGTTTTTCGCGCCACGCCGCCAGCTCTTTCAAAATCGCCAGCATCTTCGGCTTCGGGCTGCGCAGCTTGATCCGTTCCCACGCCCGCTCCGGCGAATTCTGATAGGTCTCGGGGTTGGCAAGAATTTCTTCTTCCTCGAACACCCATTCGGTGCGCCCGTGCTTCTCCAGTTCGCGTTCCAGTTTTTTATAAATCTCCGCGAGATAAATCACATCGCCCAGCGCGTAATCGATCTGCCGCTTGGAGAGTGGCCGCTTCGACCAGTCCGTGAATTGTACCGATTTATCGAGGCTGTGTCCCGTCAGCCCGCGCACCAGGCTTTCATACCCGATAGAATCCCCGTACCCGCAGACCATCGCCGCAATCTGCGTGTCGAAAAACGGCGT
>Ga0073903_10000640_pt1 | contig 18055 bp, 15 predicted proteins | sample KloWWTKNB14_bulk_FD_66665 | JGI IMG/M metagenome (GOLD analysis project Ga0073903, IMG submission 66665) | Active sludge microbial communities from Klosterneuburg, Austria, studying microevolution and ecology of nitrifiers - Klosterneuburg... | ecosystem: Engineered > WWTP > Aerobic digester >... | reverse complement strand
GCCACGCCGGCGGCTTCGACATCCGCGGGTTCGTACAGGTTGCGGCCGTCGAACACCACGCCGTCGGCCAGCGCCGCCTTGAGCATGCCGAGGTCGGGGCTGCGGAACTGCTTCCACTCGGTGACCACCACCAGCGCGTCCGCGCCCTGCACTGCTTCGCCCGCGGAATCGCACAACAGCAGGCCGTCGCGGTCGCCGAAGATGCGACGGGTCTCCTCCATCGCTTCGGGATCGAAGGCGCGCACGCGGGCACCGGCCTCCCACAGCTGGGCCAGCAGGGTGCGGCTGGACGCCTCGCGCATGTCGTCGGTATTGGGCTTGAACGCCAGCCCCCACACCGCCACGGTCTTGCCGCGCAGGTGCTGCACGCCGCCGTAATGGCGGGCGATCAGTTCGAACAGGTGGCCCTTCTGCGCGGCGTTGACCGCTTCCACCGCATCCAGCAGGCGCGGCTGCACGCCATGCTGCTGGGCGGTCTTCGCCAGCGCCTGCACGTCCTTGGGGAAACACGAGCCGCCGTAGCCTGCGCCCGGGTAGATGAAATGCCAGCCGATGCGCGGATCCGACCCGATCCCCTTGCGCACCATCTCCACGTCCGCACCGACCTGTTCGGCGATGTTGGCGATCTCGTTCATGAAGCTGATCTTGGTCGCCAGCATCGCGTTGGCGGCGTACTTGGTCAGTTCGGCCGAGCGCACGTCCATCGCCACGATGCGCTCGTGGTTGCGGTTGAACGGCGCGTACAGGCGCTTGAGCTTCTCCAGCGCCTGCGCGCTGCCGGTGCCGATGACGATCCGGTCCGGGCGCATGCAGTCCTCGACCGCCGCGCCCTCCTTCAGGAATTCGGGGTTGGAGACCACGTCGAAAGCGATCTCCACGCCCCGCTTCGCCAGCACGGACGCGATTGCGGCGCGCACCTTGTCGGCGGTGCCCACCGGCACGGTGGACTTGTCCACCACCACCGCCGGCCGCGCGAGGTGCTGGCCGATGCTGCGGGCGACCGCCAGCACGTAGGTCAGGTCGGCGCTGCCGTCCTCGTCCGGCGGGGTGCCGACCGCGATGAAGACGACATCGCCATGGGCGATGCCGGCGGCGGCATCGGTGGTGAAACGCAGGCGCCCGGCGGCATGGTTGGCCTGCACCATCGGGGTCAGGCCCGGCTCGTAGATCGGGATCACGCCGCGGTTGAGGCCTTCGACCTTGGCCGCGTCGATGTCGACGCAGACCACGTCATGGCCGACCTCGGCCAGGCAGGTGCCGGTGACCAGGCCAACGTAACCGGTGCCGAAGATGCAGACGCGCATGCGGTGGGTTCCAGGGTGGACGTGGAGCAAAGAAACGGGGCGCACCCGCGAGGATGCGCCCCGCGGGTGTCGCGCAGATTACTTCTTCGCGCCCGGCTTGATGATGTCCAGCAGCTCGACTTCGAACACCAGCACCTGGTTCGGGCCGATCATCGGCGGCGCCTGTTCGCCGTAGGCGAGCGTCGCGGGGATCCAGAACTTGTACTTGCCGCCGACCGCCATCAGCTGCAGGCCTTCCTGCCAGCCCGGGATCACGCCTTCCAGCGGCATCACCGCCGGTTCGCCGCGGTCATACGAACTGTCGAAGGTCTTGCCGTCCAGCAGGGTGCCCTTGTAGTGCACCTTGACGCCGTCCTTCGCGCCCGGCTTGGCGCCGGTGCCGGCGGTGAGGACCTGGTACTGCAGGCCGGAAGCGGTGGTGGTGATGCCGTCCTTCTTGCCGTTGCCGGCCAGGAACTTGTTGCCGTTGTCGAGGTTGTTCTTGGCATCCGCCATCATCTTGGCGATCTGCTTGGCCTGCATCTTCTGGCCGAAGCCTTCGAAGATGGCCTTGGCCTGCTCCTCGGTCAGCAGCAGCTTCTCCGCGGCCATCTGCGAGCGCATCGCCTTGACCACGGTGTCGAGGTTGACCTCGTCCTTGATCTCGGTGAGCTGCTTGCCCATCGCCATGCCGATCGTGTAGCTGATCTGCTCCTTCTCGGTGGGCAGGCCCGGATAGGTCGACTTGCCGTCGCTGGCGGCGGCGTCCTTGGCCGCTTCCGCGGGCTTGGCGGCTTCGGCGGGCTTTTCGGCGATCTTGTCGCAGGCGCCCAGCGCCATCATGGTGGCGACGGCGATGGCGGTGGCACGGACAACGGGCTTCATCGATTGGGACTCCGGGGAATGCGATTGGGAATGCAGCAAGGGGCGGGCGCGGTTACAGGACGCCGAGCAGTTCGACATCGAAGGTCAGGGTGGAGTTCGGCGGGATTTCCCGGCCCGCGCCCTTCTCGCCATAGGCGAGCTTGCCGGGGATCCAGAACCGGTACTTGCCGCCCACCGGCATCAGGCCAACACCCTCGGTCCAGCCCGGGATGACCTGGCTGAGGCTGAATTCGGCCGGCTGGCCCCGTTCGTATGAACTGTCGAACACGGTGCCGTCGAGCAGCTTGCCCTCATAGTTGACGCGCACCTTCTGGCCCGGCTTCGGGCGCGCGCCATTGCCCTGGCGCAGGACCATGTACTGCAGCCCGCTCGGGGTGGTGAACACGCCCTTGACCGCCTTGTTCCTGGCGAGGAAGTCGTCACCGGCCTTCGCGTTGGACTGGGCCTGCGCGATCTGCGCGGCCTGTCGGTCCGCGGTCAGGCGTGCCGAGAACGAGGCCCTGACCGCGTTCGCATCGGCTTCGCTCAGCAACGGCTTGCCGGCGGGGTCGGAGGCGGCCTTGAACCCGGCCAGGAACATCGGCATGTCGAACTCGCCCTTGATGTCGGCAAGCGAGCGCCCGATGTCCGACCCGACCAGCAGGCCGACCTTGGCGCGATCCACCGCGGCGGTGGGCGCAGCCCCGCCCTTGCGGGCATTGATGCTGGCCATCAGCGCCTGCCCGACCTGCTTGCTGGAAGCCTCGTCCAGCAGCGGCTTGCCGCCTTTGAGGGCGTTGTCGATGGCGCGCTGGAACGCGGCCATGTCCATGTCCGGCACCGCCGGGGCCACCGATTTCGCCACGTCCATGCCGATCATGTAGCCGACCTTGTCGCGCTCGCTGGAGGGGGCGGACTGGGCATGCGCGAAACCGCCGGCGAACAGCGCGATCACCAGCACGCAGGCGGCGCGCAGGCGCGCGCTCAGGGGAAAGGACATCGGGAAACTCCTGGGGTGTGTGCCGCCGTAGCCTAGGTGGCCATGGCTGAACGCACTATTGTCGGGTGCCGCCGCGGCGACGGCAATGGCAATGAGGCCTCAGCGGGCGGGTGTCGCCGGGATGGCCGGGACTGCGAGCGCCGCCTCGATCGCCGCCACCAGCGCCTTGTCGTCAGGCGCAGTGCGACTGCCGAAGGCCTTGACGGTCCGACCGTCGCGCGCCACCAGGTACTTGTGGAAGTTCCACTTGGGCGCTTCCCCGGTCTTGGCCGCAAGCTCCTTGTAGAAGGGATCGGCGTCCTTACCCTTGACATGGGTCTTTGCAAACATCGGGAACTTCACCCCGTAGGTGAGCGTGCAGAACTCCTGGATCTTCTTTTCGTCGGTGAATTCCTGCTCCATGAAGTCGCCGGACGGGAAGCCCAGCACCGCGAAGCCCTTGCCCGCGTACTTGGCGTGCAGGGCCTCCAGGCCCTCGAACTGCGGGGTGAAACCGCACTTGCTGGCGGTGTTGACCACCAGCAGCACCTTGCCGCCATAGGCCTGCTGCAGGTTGACCGGGGTCTTGCCGGCGAGCGGGCGGAAACTGCGGTCCAGCAACCCGCCCTTGGCCGCGCCGGCAACCAGCGGCAACAACAGGACCAGGGCAAGCAGCAGGTGGCGTGCGCGATTCATCGGGGGCTCCGGGCATTCTCGGCGTGGGTGGGCCAAGTATGACTTCAGTTGGGTTGGTCGACACTTGACGGGTCGAAAACTAGTGTTATAGTTGCCTACAACACCGAACCCCCAGAGCAGGACGTTCACCATGAACCGCAAGCTCCACAACACCGTCATGGCCATGATCGCGAGCAGCAGCCTGTTCGTGCTTGGCCTGCTGACCGCGGGCCCGGCCAGTCCGGCGTTCGCGCCGGCCCCCGCGTCGGCCACCCTTGCCTCGACCACCCCGGCGGATGGCGTGGCCAGCCACGACCGTACCGGCAAGGTCGAGGCTACCCCCCGCCGGCACCTCCGCCGCACGCACCGGCAATCGGTCGCGATGCCCTTCTTTTCCTTTGCACCCCGGGGCTGACCCATGACCGCAGTCGAATGGAGCGATGGCGCTCCCATCTACCGCCAGCTGAAGGAACGCGTCGTCGCGATGTTGCTCGACGGCGTCCTCAAGCCCGGCGACGCGCTGCCTTCGGTACGCCAGGTGGCGGCCGAATACCAGCTCAACCCGATCACCGTCTCGCGCGCCTACCAGGAGCTCGCGGACGACCAACTCGTCGAAAAACGTAGGGGACTTGGCATGTACGTGACCGAAGGCGCGCCTTCGAGGTTGAAGACCAGCGAGCGCGACCGCTTCCTGCGCGAGGAATGGCCGCTGGTGCTGGAGCGCATCCAGCGCCTCGGCCTGGACCTGCAGGAACTGCTCGACCCGAAGGGCAAGTGGGGTGCCAAATGAGCGCCGTCATCAACAACGTGGTCAGCGCCCGCGGCCTGCGCAAGGGCTACAAGAACAAGCTGGCGCTCAACGGTACCGACTTCGACATCCCGGTGGGCCGCATCGTCGGCCTGATCGGCCCCAACGGCGCCGGCAAGACCACCGCGCTGAAGGCGATCCTCGGCCTGATCCCGTTCGATGGCCAGCTGGCGGTGCTGGGCAAGGATCCGCGCACCCAGCGCGACGAACTGATGAACGATGTCTGCTTCATCGCCGACGTGGCCGTGCTGCCGCGCTGGATGAAGGTGAAGGAAGCGATCGAGTTCGTGGCCGGCGTGCATCCGCGCTTCGACGCCGCCAAGTGCCGGCGCTTCCTCGAGGGCACCCAGCTCACCCCCGGGCTGCGGGTGCGCGAGATGTCCAAGGGCATGATCGTGCAGCTGCACCTGGCGCTGGTGATGGCGATCGACGCCAAGCTGCTGGTGCTGGACGAGCCCACCCTCGGCCTCGACATCCTGTATCGCAAGCAGTTCTACCAGCGCCTGCTGGAGGATTACTTCGATGAAGAGAAGACCATCCTGGTCACCACCCACCAGGTCGAGGAGATCGAACACATCCTCACCGACGTGATGTTCATCCGCGACGGCAAGATCGTGCTGAACGCGCCGATGGACGAGTTGGGCAACCGCTACGCCGAGGTGCTGGTCAATGCGGACAAGCTGGATGCCGCGCGCGGCCTGAAACCCATCGACGAGCGCGCCCTGCCGTTCGGCAAGACCGTGATGCTGTTCGACGGCGCCAACCCCGGGCAGCTGGCCCTGCTCGGCGAAACCCGTACGCCGGGCCTGGCCGACCTGTTCGTCGCCACCATGAAGGGAACCTACGCATGAACACCTCTGTTGACGCGATGGCACTGGACGCCGACCGTCCGCGCGCGCCGCGCGCCGCGCCGCACGCCACCCACAAGCTGAAGCTGCTGCTGCGCCGCGAATTCTGGGAGCACAAGGGCGGATTCCTGTGGGCCCCGGTCTGGGCCGGCGGCATTTCGCTGGTGCTGACCCTGATGGCACTGATCTTCGGTGAAGTCGCGGCCCGCCGCGCCGCCGCCAGCGGCAAGCTGCAGATCGATGGCGACGTCATGATCAACGGCCTCGACCTTGGCATGATCACCTCGAAGATGGATGCCGAGGACCTGCGCAAGCTGGCCGGCGGCATCGACCTCAGCATGCTGTCCTCGTCGATGTGGCCGCTGATCGTGCTCGGCTTCGTCGTGTTCTTCTACTGTTTGGGCAGCCTGTACGACGAGCGCAAGGACCGCAGCGTGCTGTTCTGGAAGTCGCTGCCGGTTTCCGACCGCGACACCGTGCTGTCGAAGGCCGCCAGTGCCCTGCTGGTGGCGCCGACCCTGGCGATCGGCGCGGCGATCGCGACCATGTTCGCGTTCCTGCTGCTGCTCAGCGTGTTCGTGCTGCTGCACAACGGCAACCCGATCCAGTTGCTGTGGGGCGCGGGCAATCCGCTGGCGAACGCCGGCCTGATGCTGGCGGCGATCCCGGTGTACGCGCTGTGGGCGCTGCCGACCGTGGGCTGGCTGCTGCTGTGCTCGGCGTGGTCGCGCAGCAAGCCGTTCCTGTGGGCGATCGTGATCCCGCTGTTCGCCGGCATCTTCATCACCTGGTTCGACGTGATGAACCTGTTCGACCTGGAAAGCGGCTGGTTCTGGAAGAACGTGGTCGCCCGCCTGCTGGGCGGCGTGTTCCCGGGCACCTGGATCGACGTCGCCAACACCGACGGCCTGCGCTTCAAGACCCCGGGCGACATGTTCGGCCACCTGGATGCGCTGAAGGCGATGTACTCGGTGCTGGCCACCACCCAGCTGTGGATCGGCGCGGCGGCGGGCATTGCGATGATCACCGGCGCGATCCGCCTGCGCCGCTGGAGGGACGAGGGCTGAGGCCCTCGTTCCACCCGACCCCAACACAGGACCCTGACATGAAGCGAATCCTCGCCGTCGCCCTGCTCGCCAGCGCCCCGTTGTCCGGTGTGCAGGCCCACGGCAACCATGGCACCCAGGTCGGCATCGGTGCCGAGATCCGCCACGAACTCGCCGACGCGCGCAAGGAAGTGCGCATCGACCTGGCCAAGGCCAGGCGCGAGCTGGAGACCGACAACCTGCGCCTGGACAAGGGCCTGCGCTTCGGCCAGGACGGCACGCGCAAGCAGGCACGCAACACGGCGCTGCCGCAGGCTGAAATCACCCCGCGCGGCGATTTCCTGATCGACGGCAAGCCGCAAGCCATCGACGGCGGCCAGCGCCGTCAGCTGCTGGCCTACCGCGGCCAGGTGATCGGCATCGCCAAGAGCGGGATCGACATCGGCCAGCGCAGCGCCGAAGCGGCGCTGGATGCGGTCGGCAATGGGTCCCTGTTCGGACTTGTCGTGGGCGCGATGACCGGAAGCCTGGAACGCCGCATCGAGCGCCTGGTCAGGGCGGAAGTCGAGCCCGGCGTGCGCGGCATCTGCCGGCAACTGCCGGCGCTGCTGCAGGCCCAGCAGCGACTGGCGTCCAGCCTCGCGCAGTTCCGGCCCTATGCCACCCTCGAAGCGGGTGACGTGGACGACTGCGAAAAGCAGGTCCGCCGCGATTTCGCATCACTTTGACCCGGAGCCACGCGCAATGAAGCAGATCCACGCCCTCGCCCTCGCCCTGCTTGCCGGCACCACGTTGCTCGCCTGCAGCGAGCCCCCCGCGCCGCCGGCGCCGCCCGCCCCACCAGCGCCGCCCGCGGGCAGCGCGTCCCCGAAGGGCTTCATCGGTCGCGAGGTGGAGAAGGCGATCACCGAAGCCCGCCAGGAGCTGCGCAACGGCAACATCAGCATCAGCGACGGCTTCAACCTGAACGTCAACGGCACGCAGGTGCACACCACCGACGCCGGGCTGCCGAAGGCGGAGATCACCCCGCAGGGCGACCTGCTGGTCGAGGGCAAGGCGGTGCCGGTCAGCGCCGGGCAGCGCGAGCAATTGCTCGACTACCGCGGCCGGATCATCGGCCTTGCCGAGGCCGGCATGGCGATCGGCGTGCAGGGTGCGGACATCGCCGGCGAGGCGATCGCCGGCGTGGCCGGCGCGATCTTCGGTGGCAAGGAGGGCGAACAGGCCTTCGAGCAGCGGATGCAGGCGCAGGGCAAGAAGATCGAGGCCGAAGCGATGAAGCTTTGCACGCAATTGCCGGGGCTGCTGGCGAGCCAGCAGGCGCTTGCGGCCTCGCTGCCCGCGTTCCAGCCGTATGCGCGGATGACCCAGGAAGACATCGACGATTGCGGCAAGCACAAGACCGGCAACGGCGTCAGCGTCACCAGCAACTGATGGTTGTCCCGGTCCGGCGTGCTGCGCCGGGCCGGGTTCAGGTACTGCTTGCCGAGCCGCTGCCAATCCCTCCCTTCGTCAATCGGGCCGGATCGAGCAGGTGGCGCAAGGTCTTTTCCGGCAGTCCGCTGTCCTCCAGCGCCACCTCCAGCACCGGGCGGTTTTCCGCATACGCGCGCTTGGCGATCTTCGCCGCCGCCTCGTAGCCAATCACCGGATTCAGCGCGGTGACCAGGATCGGGTTGCGCGCCAGCGTGGCCGCCACCCGGTCCTTGCGGATCGTCAGTCCCGCGATCGCCTTGTCCGCCAGTGCGCGCATGCCATTCGCCAGCAACTGGATCGACTCGTCGAGGTCGCAGGCGATCAGCGGCAGCATCACGTTGAGCTGGAAGTTGCCGCTCTGGCCGGCGATGGAGATGGCGTGGTGCAGTCCCATCACCTGCGCGCACACCATGCACAGCGCTTCCGGGATGACCGGGTTGACCTTGCCCGGCATGATCGAGGAACCGGGCTGCAGCGCCGGCAGTTCGATCTCGCCCAGGCCGGCCAGCGGGCCGGAATTCATCCAGCGCAGGTCGTTGCCGATCTTCATCAGCGCCACCGCCAACACGTTCAACTGCCCCGACAATTCGACCAGGTCGTCCTGCGCGGCCAGGCCTTCGAACCTGTCGGCGGCGGATTCGAATTTCGCACCGGTGGTGGCCGACAGCGCCTTCGCCATGCCTGCGCCGAACTTCGGATGCGCGTTGATCCCGGTGCCGATCGCGGTGCCGCCGATCGGCAGGCGGCGCACGCGCTCCAGGGTGTCCTCGATGCGTGCCTGCGCGGACGCCAGCTGCGCGGACCAGGCACCGAATTCCTGGGCAAACGTCAGCGGCATGGCGTCCATCAGGTGGGTGCGGCCGGTCTTGACCGTCTTGCCGATGGCCCTGGCGCGCTTGTCGATGGACTTGCGCAGGTGCTTCAGTGCAGGCAGCAGGTCGCTGGTGGCGGCATGCACGGCCATGACCCGGATCGCCGTCGGGACCGCGTCGTTGCTGCTCTGGCCCAGGTTGACGTGGTCGTTGGGATGGATCGCCAGCCCGGAGGCGCGGGCCGCCAGGTGCGCGACCACCTCGTTCGCATTCATGTTGCTGGAGGTGCCGGAACCGGTCTGGTAGCGGTCCAGCGGGAACTGCCCGTCGTGGCCGCCGTCGGCGACCGCGCGCGCAGCGGTGGCGATGGCCTCGGCACGCGCCGCATCCAGCAGCCCCAGCCTGCCGTTGACCGCGGCCGCCGCCCCCTTGACCTGCGCCAGCGCACGCACGAAGCCGGCCGGCATCGGCCGCCCCGAGACCCGGAAGTTGTCCAGCGCGCGTTGCGTCTGCGCGCCCCACAGCGCCTCGGCGGGCACCTGCAGGTCGCCCATGCTGTCGTGTTCGATCCGGAATCCGCTGCGCCTGGCCACGACTCGCTCCCGCCGATGTCCACCCGAGCATAGCGCCGCCGGGGTTTAGAATTGCGCATTCCCCACGCAGCTGCCGCCCCATGCCTGACGCCCTGACCGCCCTGTCCCCGCTCGATGGCCGCTACGCCGGCAAGGTCGATGCCCTGCGCCCGATCTTTTCCGAATACGGCCTGGTCCGCGCGCGGGTGAAGGTGGAGGTGGAATGGTTGCTGGCGCTGGCGGAGGCGCCCGCCATCGCCGGATTGCCGCCCTTCTCCGAGGCCGCCGCGGCGCGCCTGCGCGCACTGGCCGATGGATTTTCGGTGGCAGACGCGGCACGGGTGAAGGAGATCGAGCGCACCACCAACCACGACGTCAAGGCGGTCGAATACCTGATCAAGGAACGCCTGCAGGACGATGCCGAGCTTGGCCCGGCGCTGGAGTTCGTGCACTTCGCCTGCACCAGCGAGGACATCAACAACCTGTCCTACGCGCTGATGCTCAATCAAGCGCGCCTGTCGGTGCTGCTCCCGAAGCTGGATGACCTGATCCAGAAACTGCGGGCGATGGCGCACGAGCATGCGGCGCTGCCGATGCTCTCCCGCACCCACGGCCAGACCGCGTCGCCGACCACGGTGGGCAAGGAACTCGCCAACGTGGTCGCCCGCCTGCAGCGACAGGGCGAAGTGCTGGCCGGGCTGCCGATGCCGGGCAAGATCAACGGCGCGGTGGGCAACTACAACGCGCATGTCGCGTCGTACCCGGACATCGACTGGCCGGCGTTCTCGAAGCATTTCGTCGAATCCCTCGGCCTGGACTGGCAGCCCTACACCACCCAGATCGAACCGCACGACGGCATCGCCGAGCTGTGCGACGTGGCCAGGCGCATCGACACCATCGCGATCGACCTCTGCCGCGACCTCTGGGGCTACATCTCGCAGGGCTATTTCAAGCAGGCGGTGAAGGCCGGCGAAGTCGGCAGCAGCACGATGCCGCACAAGGTCAACCCGATCGACTTCGAGAACGCGGAAGGCAATTTCGGCATCGCCAGCGCGCTGTTCGAGCATTTCGCGATCAAGCTGCCGGTCAGCCGCTGGCAGCGCGACCTCACCGATTCCACCGTGCTGCGTGCGCTCGGTACCGCCTTCGGCCACATGCTGATCGGTTTCGATGCCCTGCTGCGCGGCCTGGACAAGCTCAGCGTGAATCCGGACCGCCTGGCGGCCGATCTTGATGCCGCCTGGGAAGTGCTGGCCGAAGCCGTGCAGACGGTGATGCGCCGCCACGGCCTGCCGAACCCGTACGAACAGCTGAAGGCGCTGACCCGTGGCCACGGCATCACCGAGGCCTCGATGCGCGAATTCATCGCCAGCCTGGACCTGCCCGCCGGCGACAGGCAGCGGCTGCTGGCGATGACGCCGGGCAGCTACACCGGCCTTGCCGAGCGGTTGGCGCGGGAGATCTGAGGTGAGTGCCCCTCGTTCGTGCGTGGCGACACTGCTGTTGGTTGCATGCGCCGCGCCGGCGCCGGGCGTCGAAGCCATTCAGCGTGTCGCGACCGCGGTGCCCGTGGTCGCGCCCTGCAAGGACGAAGGCGACTGGGACGAAGCGACCGCACCGCGCCACGTCTTCGGCAACACGTGGTACGTCGGCAGCTGCGGGATCAGCGCGATCCTGATCACCTCGCCCGCGGGCCACATCCTGATCGACGGTGCCACAGAGGCCGCCGCCGGCGGCATTGCCCGCAGCATCGAGGCCAGCGGACATCGCGTCAGCGACGTGCGCGTCATCCTCAATACGCACGAACACTTCGACCATGCCGGCGGCATCGCCCGCTTGCAGCAACTGAGTGGCGCGCAGGTGCTGTCGCGCGCAGCCGCGCTGCCGGTCCTGCGCAGCGGGCGCAGCGAACGCAATGATCCGCAGCACCTTGAGCTGAAGCCGTTCCCGGCGGTTCCCGGCGCACGCGCCATCGCCGATGACGCGCACGTGCAGGTGGGTCCGCTGTCCGTGCAGGTGCATGCCACGCCCGGGCATGCGCCCGGCAGCACCAGCTTCAGCTGGCGCAGCTGCGCAGGCACCGATTGCAGGCAGGTCGTCTATGCCGACAGCGTGAGCGCACTGGCGGATGGTGAATACCTGTATCGCGACCATCCCGACTACGGCACGGCTTTCAAGGCCGGGATGCAGGCGCTTGCCGGCATCGAGCCCTGCGACATCCTGCTGACCCCGCATCCGTCCGTCAGCGACCTGTGGCCGCGCCTGCGCGGCGAGCAACCGATGGGCAGCGCGGGCGCGTGCCGGGCGCTGGCCACCACCGGTTTGCAGAACCTGCAGAAGCGCCTGGACCGCGAAGCCAAGGAGGCACCGCCATGATCGAGATCGATGCCGCCAGTGGGCCGCAGCCGCTGGGCATGTCGCCGGCGAAGTTCCTGCGCGAGTACTGGCAGAAGAAACCCCTGCTGATCCGCAATGCCTTCCCCGGCTTCGTGTCGCCGGTGCAGCCGGAAGACCTGGCCGGGCTGGCCTGCGAGGATGGCGTGCTGGCCAGGCTCATCGAACACGACAAGGCCGACGATTCATGGCGCGTGCGCCACGGGCCGTTCGCGGAGACCGATTTCACCACCCTGCCCGACCACGACTGGACCCTGCTGGTGCAGGACATGGACAAGTGGGACGCCGATATCCGTGCCCTGCTTGCCGGCTTTGCGTTCCTGCCGCGCTGGCGGATCGACGACGTGATGGTGAGCTTCGCCGCCGCCGGCGGTTCGGTTGGCGCGCACATCGACCAGTACGACGTGCTCCTGCTGCAGGCGCAGGGCCGCCGCCACTGGCAGATCGACGCCAGCGCGAACCCGCCGCTGGGTTTCCGCCCCGATGTCGAACTCAAGCTGCTGCGCGAATTCCATCCCACCCACGACTGGGTGCTGGAACCCGGCGACATGCTCTACCTGCCGCCCGGCGTGCCGCACCATGGCATCGCGGTCGATCATTGCCTGACGTTCTCGGTCGGCATGCGCGCGCCCTCGGCGGCGGAACTGCTCGGCGATTTCGTCGACACCCTTGCCGCCGATGCGCCCGAGGACCTGCGCTACACCGATCCCGGCCTTGCGCCGGCCAGCGACGCCAACGAGATCGACGGCGCGGCGATGGCGCGGGTGGTGGAGGCGCTCAACCTGCTGCGGATGAACGATGCCGACGCCCTTGGCGACTGGTTCGGTGCCTTCATCACCACCTACCGCTGCGCGGTGGAACCGGCCGCGGATGACGCCGGGCGCGCGCGGATCGAGGTCGAATGGGACCTTGCGCACGGTGCCGTGATCCTGCGGCATCCGTGGTCGCGGATGGCGTGGCGGCGCGCACACGGCAAGCGCGGCGGCCGCCTGTATGCCGGTGGCCGCGTGCTCGCGCTGCCGGTGCGCGACGCCCGGCGGCTGGCCGCCGCCGAGGCGGTGGATGCCGCGCTGTACGACAGCCTGGGCCAGGCCGGCCGCGACGCCGTGTTCGCGCTGCTCGATGCCGGCCATTACCGTTTGCAACTGGCGGAGGACGCGCAATGAACCCCAATGATCCAGGCCTGCAACCGTTCCATGTCAGCGTCGTCGATTTCCAGGCGGCGCTGGCCGAACTGCGCGCAGTGCGCGACGAGGTCTTCGTCGGCGAGCAGGGCGTCCCGGTCGAGATCGAGCACGATGCGCTGGATCCGGCATGCACGCACGTGATCGCGCGGCTGCTGGACGGCACCACCATCGGCACCGCGCGTTTGACCCCGGACCAGCACATCGGGCGGATGGCGGTGCGCGCGCCGTGGCGCGGCCGCGGGGTCGGCGATGCGCTGCTGCTGGCACTGGTCGCGGAGGCCCGCAAACGCGGCTGGACCGAAGTCCGGCTGAATTCGCAGGTGTCGGCGCTCGGGTTCTACGAGCGCCATGGGTTCAAGCCCGAAGGTGACCGCTTCATGGAGGCCGGGATCGAGCACCAGGCGATGCTGCGGATGCTGGATGGTCCGCAACGCATCGAGTCGCGCGCCGCCGGGGTCGAGGCGACCCTGAACGCCATCGACAGCGCCCGCCGCAGCATCTGGATCCGCAGCCGCGATCTTGACCCATTGCTGTATACGGATTCAGGCGTGCTGCAGGCCCTGCGCCGGTTCGCCACCGCCGGCCGCGGCGGCGAGGTGCGGATCCTGCTGCACGACGTCGCCACCCCGCAACGTTCGCAAGCCCCCCTGCTGGCGCTGGCGCAACGGCTGCCGAGCATCTTCCAGTTCCGCGAGCTGCAGGACCCGGTGGACCGCGACGACCCTGCCGCATTCATCGCGGGCGATGGCGGCGGCTACTACCTGCGCAGCATGGGCGAGCGGATCGACGGCGAGGCCGAACCGCATGCCCCGGCACGCGTGCGCCAGCTGCGCGCGGCCTTCGACGAGGCCTGGGAGCGTTCGCGGCCGGTCAGCGAATACCGCGCACTCGGGCTGTGAAGCACGGCCGGTGCCGCTAGCGGCCAGCGGCTGGAGGCCGTCTTAGACAAAAGACGTGGTGCAGTGCGCAACCGCCTGCGGCTATAATTCCCGTCCTTTCGCCCGCCCATTCAGCGGGCACCGGCTGGACATCGCTCCTCCCGGATCAATCACTTATCTCCAGGTCGCCCTCGACGCCATGGTGGACAGTCTCCTGAAGCAGTTTGCCCAGTCCTCGCAACTTGGCGCCAGCGGCGCCTACATCGAGGACCTCTACGAGCAGTACCTGGTCGCGCCGGAAAGCGTCGGGCCGAAGTGGAAGCAGTACTTCGACGGGCTCAAGGGCCGCGAAGCCGGCGACGTCCCGCATTCGGTGGTGATCGAACAGATCGCCGAGGCCGGCCGCCGGGCCGCGCGCGGGGTCGTCGCCAGTGGCGGCGGTGACGAGCGCGAACGCGCGGTCGGCAAGCTGATCACCGCCTACCGTTCGCGCGGGCACCTGGCCGCCAACCTGGATCCGCTGGGAATGGCGGTCAAGCCGGATGCACCCGACCTGGCGCTGGCATTCCACCGCCTGTCCGAGGGCGATGCCGGCGCCGAATTCAGCACCGGCGGCGTGGCTGGCCGCGAGCGCATGAAGCTCGGCGAGCTGCTCGCCACCCTGAAGGCGACCTACACCGGCAGCATCGGCGCCGAGTTCATGCACATCACCGACGTCGAGCAGCGGCGCTGGGTGTATGAACGCCTTGAGGCCGCGGCCGGCAATTACGGGCGCACGCCTGCGGACAAGCAGCGGATCCTGGAGCGGCTGACCGCCGCGGAAGGCCTGGAGCGCTACCTGCACACCAAGTACGTGGGGCAGAAGCGCTTCTCGCTGGAAGGCGGTGATTCGCTGATCCCGCTGATGGACACCACCATCCGCCGTGCCGGCGCGCAGGGCGCGAAGGACGTGGTCATCGGCATGGCCCACCGTGGCCGCCTGAACGTGCTGGTGAACACCCTCGGCAAGCCGGCGCAGCACCTGTTCGACGAATTCGAAGGCAAGTTCGAGCACGTCCATAGCGACCTGGCCCACCAGGGCGACGTCAAGTACCACATGGGTTTCTCGGCCGACGTCGCCACCCCGGGCGGCCCGGTCCACCTGGCGCTGGCGTTCAACCCGTCGCACCTGGAGATCGTCAACCCGGTGGTCGCCGGCTCGGTGCGTTCGCGCCAGACCCGGCGCGGCGGGCACGGCCGTGCGCAGGTGCTGCCGATCCTGATCCACGGTGACGCTGCGTTCGCCGGCCAGGGCGTGGGCATGGAGCTGCTGCAGATGTCGCAGGCCCGCGGCTTCGCAGTCGGCGGCACCGTCCACGTGGTGGTCAACAACCAGGTCGGCTTCACCACCAGCGCGGTGCAGGACGCGCGCTCCACCCTGTACTGCACCGACGTCGCCAAGATGGTCGGCGCGCCGGTGCTGCACGTGAATGGCGACGACCCGGAAGCGGTGGTGTTCTGTGCCGAACTGGCGCTGGACTTCCGCAACCGCTTCGGCAAGGACGTGGTCATCGACCTCGTCTGCTACCGCCGCCATGGCCACAACGAGGCCGACGAGCCGGCGGCGACGCAGCCGCTGATGTACCGCACGATCCGCGCGATGAAGACCACCCGCGAGCTGTATGCGAACCGGCTGGCCGCCGAAGGCACGATCGCCGCGGACGCGGCGCAGGCGCTGGTGGACGCCTACCGCGACCGGCTCGACGCCGGCGAGGTCACCACCGAGGTGGTCGCCCGCACCCCCGACGAATTCGCGGTCGACTGGTCGCCGTTCATGGCCGGCAAGCTCGCCGATGCGGTCGATACCCGCTTCGACGGCACCCGCCTGAAGTCGCTGGCGGATGCGATCAACCACATCCCGGACGACCTCAAGCTGCACCCGCGGGTCGCCAAGATCTACGAGGACCGCCGCAAGATGGCGGCCGGCGAATTGCCGGGCGACTGGGGCTTCGCCGAGAACCTGGCCTACGCCAGCCTGCTCGACGAAGGCTACCGCCTGCGCCTGGTCGGGCAGGACTGCGGCCGCGGCACCTTCTTCCACCGCCACGCGATCCTGCACGAGCAGACCAGCGACGAATACGTGCTGCCGCTGCGCCGGCTGGTTTCGAACCCATCCGATGTCGCCATCATCGACTCGCTGCTCAGCGAGGAGGCGGTGATGGCCTTCGAATACGGCTACGCCACCGCCGACCCGATGACCCTGGACATCTGGGAAGCGCAGTTCGGCGACTTCGCCAATGGCGCGCAGGTGGTGATCGACCAGTTCCTCGCCGCCGGTGAAGCGAAGTGGGGCCGCCTGTGCAGCCTCGCCCTGTTCCTGCCGCACGGCTACGAGGGCCAGGGGCCGGAACACAGCTCGGCGCGGCTGGAGCGCTTCCTGCAGCTGTGCGCGCTCGACAACATGATCGTGTGCGCGCCGACCACCCCGGCGCAGGATTTCCACATGATCCGCCGGCAGATGCGCATGCGCACGCGCAAGCCGCTGGTGGTGATGACGCCGAAGTCGCTGCTGCGCCACAAGCTGGCGGTGTCGAGCCTGGACGAACTCGCGAACGGCGAATTCCAGCGGCTGATCCCGGACACCACCGCAACCGCGAAGGCCGTGCGACGCGTCGTTGCCTGCTCCGGCAAGGTCTACTACGACCTGCTGGAGGAAGCGCAGCGGAACGGGATCGACGACGTCGCCCTGGTCCGCGTCGAACAGCTGTATCCGTTCCCGCGCCAGGAACTGGCGGCGGAACTGCAGCGCTTCGCTGCCGCGACCGAAGTCGTCTGGTGCCAGGAAGAGCCGCAGAACCAGGGTGCGTGGTACCAGATCCAGCACCACCTGCGCGCCTGCCTGCAGCCCGGGCAGTCGCTCAGCTATGCCGGCCGCGCGCGTTCGCCCTCGCCCGCCGCCGGCCACATGGCCGAGCACGTGGAAGAGCACAGCGCACTGGTCGCCGATGCGCTGGTGAACCCGATCGCCGGCGAAATCTGCCCGGAATAAGCCACCACCTCCCCTTTCAACACCGCATTCCCGACAGGACGCCCGCATGGCCACCGAAGTCAAAGTCCCGGTTCTCCCCGAATCCGTTTCCGACGCCACCATCGCCAGCTGGCACAAGAAGGCCGGCGACGCGGTCCGCCGCGACGAGAACCTGCTCGACCTCGAGACCGACAAGGTCGTGCTGGAAGTCCCCTCGCCGGTCGACGGCGTGCTCAAGGAGATCCGCTTCGAGGCCGGCGCCACCGTCAACAGCCAGCAGGTGGTCGCGGTGATCGAGGAAGGCGCGGTTGCCGCCGCCCCAGCCGCCGCCGCAGCGGCACCCGCAGCGGCGCCTGCCGCCGCGGCTCCGGCCGCACCGGCTTCCGCTCCCGCCAGCGGCGCGCTGCCCCCGGGTGCGCGCTTCGCCGCCACCACCAGCGGCGTGGACCCGGCCGACGTGGCCGGCACCGGCCGCCGCGGCATGGTCACCAAGGAAGACATCGTCAACTACGCCAGTGGCAAGACCGCCGGCGTGGCCGGCGGCGCGCGCCCGGAAGAACGCGTGCCGATGACCCGCATGCGCGCCCGCATCGCCGAACGCCTGATGCAGTCGAAGAACTCCATCGCGATGCTGACCTCGTTCAACGAGGTGAACCTGGCCAAGGTCATGCAGATGCGCAAGGAACTTGGCGAGCAGTTCGAGAAGGCCAACGGCATCAAGCTCGGCTTCATGGGCTTCTTCGCCAAGGCCGCGGCGAACGCATTGCAGAAGTACCCGGTGGTCAATGCATCGGTCGATGGCAACGACGTCATCTACCACGGCTACGCCGACATCTCGGTGGCGGTGTCCACCGACAAGGGCCTGGTCACGCCGGTGCTGCGCAACGTCGAGCGGATGAGCTTCGCCGACGTCGAATCCGGCATCGCCACCTATGCGAAGGCGGCGCGCGAGGGCGGCCTGAAGCTCGAAGACCTGCAGGGCGGCACCTTCACCATCACCAACGGCGGCACCTTCGGCTCGCTGATGTCGACCCCGATCGTCAACCCGCCGCAGAGCGCGATCCTGGGCATGCACGCGATCAAGGAGCGCGCGATCGTCGAGAACGGCCAGGTGATCGCCGCGCCGATGATGTACATCGCGCTGAGCTACGACCACCGCATCATCGACGGCAAGGACGCGGTGCTGTTCCTGGTCGACATCAAGAACCAGCTCGAGAATCCGCACC
>Ga0073903_10000639_pt1 | contig 18061 bp, 8 predicted proteins | sample KloWWTKNB14_bulk_FD_66665 | JGI IMG/M metagenome (GOLD analysis project Ga0073903, IMG submission 66665) | Active sludge microbial communities from Klosterneuburg, Austria, studying microevolution and ecology of nitrifiers - Klosterneuburg... | ecosystem: Engineered > WWTP > Aerobic digester >... | reverse complement strand
GGTGTGGTCCCAGTTGTACGGGGTTCCGTAAAGGATCCCGTTGGTGGCACCCTTGAGCTTGTAGTACAGGTTTGGGTGGACATAGGGGGAGATGAGATCCCGAAGAGTGCGGAACCCATTGGCAGACAGCCTGATTGCACGGTATGACCGCCCATCGCCGTAGTTGTCCAACCTGTGGAAGCAATCCACGCTGAATTTCATGCGAAGGGTGTCTACCATCCGGTCATGGCTCTCCTCATCGAAGGAACATGTGTAGAGGGTGGCCCCACAGTCCTTCTCCCGAGCCTGGACGACACTCCCATCGTCCATGTACCAGACAGCGAGAGCACGGACATCCATGGCATCCAGTACCCACTGAGGGCAGTGGCCCTTCCGCTCGGGGAAATCAGCATCCCAGCCGAACACCTTGGTGGTGAACTTGGTCAGGGGGGTTGACCCATAGCTGGGCGGGATTTCTGTCGGACTCACCCCAAACATGGATGCTTTCCACGCACAGTAGTCCGACTGGTTGATCCCATGGGGCTCAGACATCCGGTACCTGTTGAGACCACACTTGGAGATGTGACCATCCCCAAGGAATGACCCCAGAACCACCTGACGCTGGTCCTCATTGAGAGCGGAGATGATCTGGTGTCGCGCTGGAACTGTAGTGCGGAGCATGTCCCCAACCTTGAGGTCTCCAGCCTCAATCCAGCCTTTGGCCCCGAAAAACCTGTGGTTGGGGGTCACACGCACCTTCTGGTTGGCACACCGGAACATCATCAGGTCGCGGGGATCCCGCTTCCACGCATGGGTGACTTTCTTGTGTTCCCATTGCCCTGATGCCTCGTTGAAAGACAGAATGGCAGGGACATCCCGCCCCATGCGCCACTGATTGTAGATCCAACTGATCGTCTTGTTCCCGTCAGATGTGGCGATCCTCTGGGTTCCGGGGAAACACTCGTCGAAGAGCATGAACGCCCGAGGGATGGAGCGCCCACGGATGGAGTGCATCGGCTGGATCTCCACTTGGCCCGACTCCAGGAGTTGCTCCCAGTTGCGCTCCTTGACGTTCTTGCGAGCGTTGTCCTTCTTGTCTGTCCCGATGATCTGGTCCAGGTTGTCGAAGAACGGCATCATCCACGGGTGCATCTTCTCACCCAGGTCACCCGGGAGGAACCCCAGGTCCCGACCCATGGGCACCACGGGCTTGGACAGGATGATCTTGTCGTAGTGGGTGGTGAGTTGCTGAAGGCCCGCTTGCAGCGCCATGAGCGTGTTGTGCGTGACGATGTAATCGTCCGTGAGGTAGAGGTGGGACGGGTGGTCAATGAGGATGCACTGGGCCTCCTTCGTCCCGACGTACTCCACCCGGTCGATGTACCTCCTGGGGTGGTACTTCACCCTGGGGGATACTCGCTCCTGCTTCCTGGCGAGGCGGAATGGGGTGAGGTCGTTCGGGAGGCACAAGTGCAAGGTGTAAGACACCCGACCCAGACGCTTCTCGCCCTTGTAGGTGTAGGAGGTCTGCCTGGAGCCCACCGAGGCCGTCCCCCCAAGGGACTGAACGAGATTCTTCACGCCCTCGCACAGGTGGGGGGAGGTAGTGGTGAAGCTGACACCACCAAATTTCCCCGCTGTACCGTCTGTGTCCATCAGACCCTGCAACAGGGCTGTGCGCTGCGGGATTGAGGAAAACAGGTACTCGTTGGGGATGTGCTTCTCGTAGGACTTCTTGCCCCACAGGCCCACCCCCATCAGTGCGTCTTTCAGAGCATGGGTGGACTGTGTCCCCGGGTCCATGCTCCTCCATTGGTACCCGTGGTGATGTGACGAGGTACCATCACAGGCTCGGTACACGGCGGTCGTGAAGCCATCCTTCTCGACCTCCTGGAAAGAGGCATAGTCCTTTTTGGTTCCGGTCTTGGGGTCCAGCCGGGAGAAGGCCATCCCCGCAGGCCCCCCCTTCCCGCAGCCCAGGATCGCGTAATCGCACCCGCTCTTGTGAGTGAGTGTGCAACCCATCTGAGCGAGGATTTCCCGGCACTCCTCGATGAGTTGCGGGTCATCCGATGAGAGAGTGGGACCGCCCCCAACCATGGACCCATCCCCAAGGAGACACCCCATCAGATAGGGGTCCACGGGGAGGGGGCGAGCCGCGAACGGCACAGGCTCCGTCATCGGGATCGAGTGGTTGCGTTTGGAGTTTCTCCCGTACCGGAGAGTCCCCATGATCTCTTCCAGATTCTTGACGGTGCCCGTTCGACCATAGGTCCGGTCTGGAACGGTTTGGGTCTGCCACAGGTGCTCCTTGCAGCACTCCGTGGAACTCCCATCGGTGAAGTGAACCCGGTAGATGTCCTTGGCCCCTTGCGGGAACACTGCCTGAACCGTTGCTGTCTCACCCTGCGGGGTCATCACGGTGTCACCAGGGAGGATCTCCCCCATGACCTTCCACCCCGTCGGGGTCATCACCTTGGCATCGAGGGGCTGGGCCTTGCCACTGCCCGCCATCCCCAGGAGGATCACCAGTTGGACCTTGGGGTCCATGAGAAGGTCCAGCGCCATGCGCTGGCCGTCGTTCCGGGGCTCGAACCGGACCTTGTGGGACTTCTGGGTGGGACGGAGGGATGCCCCAGTCCACCGGAACAACTGCCCGTCCGAGAACTTCAGGAACTCGTTGGGCTTCACCCCAGACAGGTCCACCCCCTCCACACTGGCAGGAGGCTCCCGCCCGTACAGGGACTGGAGGGCATCCAGGTCGTCAAGGGCCACCTCGTGTACGCCCGTGGGAACGTCGTTGGCGTCCACTCGGTCCTTGCGGTAGTCCTCGGCCCGGAGGCCCTTCGCCGTGGCGAGGATGCGAAGGTTCACGTCCTTGGTGACCAGGACCACCTTCTTGTGGACGAACCTGTCCTGGAGGATGAGGGCCTCACCCAGAATGAGGAGGTCCATCTTCCGAGAGAGGGTGGTGTTCTCAATGCTCTCAAAGTGGGTCTCCTGACCCACCATGTAGAAGGTGCTCTGGGTCTTGGGATCCTTGATCCCGCCCGGACTGTTCACGTCTCCGAGAGACACGATGTCCGAGATCCTCCGAGACGCCTGACGAGCAGACGATGCCACCTCGTACCGAGGGCTCACCTTCAGGTCGTCGAGCTCCATCACCACGAAAAGAGGGACCGCTACAGACACATCTCGAAAAGACGAGAGGCAGTACGGGTCGTGGATGAGAACGGAGGTGTCGATGACGTAGCAGATGTCTTTCATAGGCGGTCTCCTTGCCTGTGGTGTTGATAGGAGAAATCTTACTCCAACACGAAACCATCAGTAGTTTCGTTATGGGTTACAGTTGGTGTGAAACAGGAACTCCGCACTCCGCGCCCTCCCACCCACCTTTTGGGTACCCGATACGGTACCCTGGTCATCCTGGAGCTCCACCATGTACCAAGGTCCGACTCCAGGAACTGGTCCTATTCTGCGACATGTCTATGTGATTGTGGTGGACGCAAGGTCATTTCGGTCGGGTCATTGAAGAATGGGAGGACCAAGTCATGTGGCTGTGCCGCACGAAAACTCCCGGTCGGATCACTCCACCATAACTTCAAGGGGTTCGAGGGGTTGCCCGGTCGCTACTGGATCAGCATCCAACGGGGTGCCACCAGTAGAGGTCTGCCGTTCACCATCACCATCGAGTGGGCTTGGGGGTTGTTTCTTCGGCAGGGCATGAAATGCGCCCTCTCCGGTGTACCTATTGGATTTGGAAAACGCTGTGACACAGCGTCGCTTGACAGGATTGATAGCTCTCTGGGCTACACCGGGTCCAACGTCCAATGGGTCCACAAGAAGGTGAACGCCATGAAAAGCTCATTCCCGGAGAACGAGTTTGTCTTCTTTTGCACCCAGATTGCAAAATATCGTGGAAATGGTGTGACATCGCCGGAGGAAGCATCGGTTTATGTGATGTCCCCCACACCAACAGGACCAACCCCCACCCCATCACTGGCCCCTAATGCTAAAATCACTGAATCCCAGGCACTTTTGGTGATCTGTGATTATGATCTCGGTCTTCGTGTCTCGGACCTTGCCACCAAGTACAAGCTCACCAAGGAGTCCATCGGAAATATCCTGTCAGGGAGAACCTGGGGGCATCTCCCTCGGTCGGTACGCTACGTGACCAAACGGATGTCTGGTGGTGTTGGGTAGGGGTGCTGTAGCGGGGCTATTCGCGAATCGCGAAGTCACCGTCCCAAGTAAGGGTTATGACGAAAGCCTCCAGGTGAGGGTCAAGACCGAGTTGTTGGGTTTCCCGATGGGGCCAGTCCCTTGCCCCATGGTGGTGTAGTTGGCGAGGATGTCGTAGGTGGACAGGTCAATCGTCGGGTCGTACACGGGAAACGTCGCCGGGACCGGGTTGGTGGCCGTAGTGAGGGGCATGGCGATTGAACGAATCAGCCCCATCTCGTTGAGCGGCCCCACGGCCTCACCCACCCCGAATGTCACCGTGAAGTCGCACACGTTGGTGGGGTAGCTCACTGCTGCCCCCACCGCGTTGCGGAACACCGTCCCGCCGGGCGAGAACGCTTTGCGGGCAATTTCGGTGTTGAGCCGACGCTGTCGGGGGTCCGGTGCGTCCGGGGAAAGGACCGGGCCCGTCGCGCCCGTGCCCACGGCCAACATGGTGAGCCCACGCTGCGACGGCGGGACGGGGGTGCCGCCCGACGCGAGGTTGATCATCACCAGGACCCCGCCGTCCAGTGTGACAAGATTTTTCTTGTGAAAATGCGCCAGGACCTCTCCAGTAGTGGCATCCTCCAAGTGAAAAATGTACTCCCCAGACACCTTGAAATTCGGGCTCGTGATCAGGTCAGACATGTCGGGCTCCTGCTACCGTCTCGTTGAACAATCCGAAACCGCAGTTCCGGGTACTGCTCCTGAAATGCCTGGATCTTGGCGTACGTCCGATGCTTAGGCCCCCACCATCCCTTCACGTCCTCAATATCTACGGCAGGTGCCGGGAGGTTTCTGAGATAGGTTCGGAAGTCCTCGGGTACGTCAACCCTTGATACTCCTGGAACAACCCAGAAATCAGGGGTGTAGGTGTGCTTGCGGGTGCCCTGAGCCACGCTGAACCTCTGAACCTCGTAGAACCACACGAGGTTCAGAGCATCAAGCTCCTGTGCCCGCTGTAGCTCGGACGTGGATCGGAGAGTCACTACCCCTTGGAATGGTGATAGGTAGGGCACCCGTTTCCCATAACCAGACTTGGCGGACACTACCTTTCGGCCTTCAGCATAGGCCCTGAGCATCCCTGATGACCGCTTCTCGTTGGACTCCGTTGACTGAGCCTTCCCCCTCTTGCTGGCAGAAATCTTTGCCTTCCATGTCGTGGCCTTCTCAGGCGCGATAGGTTTGGACCTCCCAGTCAGGGTGGCAGAGATTTGTTGCCGCACGGACTCAGGTCGTGGTCCCATCTCTGCACCCTTGTTCCAAGGTACGTGGTGACCGGAGGTCAAGGTGGCACTGATCTGAGCCTTCTGGGCATCGGTGAGCTTGGTCCCTTTCCGATGTTGTGCACGGACGGGTTGCTTTCGCCCCTCTGCATAGGCCAGCTTCACTGCGGCTGAAACCCTTGCTCGCTCCTCTTCCGTGTGGGGCCTATTGAACGCCACAGGGTTCCCCAACCGTCGAGTGCTCCGAGTGGTGAAGCACCTCCCCCGTGTCCGAGTCCACAAGGTGGATGATGTAAGTGCCCTTGAGGGTCCGTGTTCCGTCCTCGAACCCGACGGCCAGACCCATCTTCATGGATTCTTGGGGAGTCGGAACCTTGTCGCTGTGCCTCATGTCATCCTCGCAGTGATAGCCCTAAAACCCTACCCTTGACGACCAAGTGGCGCTATCATGCAGCATGGGCACTCCAGCCAAACCTTTCGGGATCATCTACCTCATCACGAACAAGGTGACGGGAAAGCAGTACGTGGGGCAGACCGTTCAGGCGCTGGTGAAACGCTGGGTTGCTCACGTCAGTGTCGCTAGGAAGTCCCCCTGGCCGTTGGGATTTGCGATCCTCAAGACAGGACGATTGAGGCCCCCCGAGGCTGTCCAGAAAACTGCTGACGCACTTAGAGGGAGAGTTCAGCCAAGGGATCAAGTAGAGAGAACCGCCTCCGCCAATAGGGGCAAGAAACGGACTCCCGAAGCCGTGGCGAGGATGAAGGCCGGGAGACTGGCAGCATCCTTTGCCCGCATGGCCACCACTACCGCAACAGAAATCCGTGATCCATCACCCCGGGTCGAAGGCGGTCCGACAGAGCCTTGAAAGCTATTTGGAGTGTTTTCCACGCCATAGGCGCAACCTCGCGGAAGAGCGTTTTCAACTGATACAGCCCAGCGTCGTGGGCCATCAGGTGGAGCTCTGGCCGTGACGTGGCGCAGCTCTCACGGTGCGGGAGAGTCTCGACCAGCAAGGTGTCCAAGATCCGAAGGCACTCCCGGGCCTCGGGCGACAGGTTGAGGGACGGGAGGATGGTGGCGAGGTAGCTGTCCTCCGTCTCACCCCTCACGTCCGCATAGAGGGCCTGGGTGTCCGGTCGGTCGTAGAGCTCCTTGGACTGCTCCCGGGTCTTCCACCAGAAGTTGTTCTTGATGCGCCACGTCTTGCCCTTGTAGGACACGTCCCTCATGGCGGTGCAGTTGTTCGCGTTGTGCAGTAGAGCGTACACCACGCAGTCATCGTTCCACTGCTTGTAGGCGTCCGAGCCGGTGTCCGTGGGGGTGAGGTACTCGTCCTTGTCGTTGACCCAGGTTCCGGCCACCAGCTTGCGAGCAGCGTAGAGGGCCATGCAGCGCCGAAAAGACTCACCGGGCATGACATCAACGTGGCAGCAACCTTTGTGTGAGGGCTTCCCACTCAGAAGGTACACGTTTGGTCCTGATTCCATCACATTGTTGCTCATGTTGCAGAACACACCAAGGCTGCCGGGTGCCTGCCCCGCAACATAGCCCTCCCGTACCTTGAGCCCGCTACTGAACTTGGGTGAGTCCCCCGTACCCTTTGGCCCCTTCAGAATCCAGGACGATGCGTCGCGGCCCACACTGTTGTAGATGGACTTGGTGCCCGTGGGAACCACGTTGAAGTCCGCCACGTCCTTCAACGTGATAGGGAGGGTGACGGTGCTGTCGGTCTGCCCCTCACTCCACACGGTGAATGAGATCCCCCATTCTCCTGACACGTCCGCGAAGTGGGACGCCTGGAAGAGCATCCCGCCTCGATAGGCATGGCGGCTGTACCAGAACTCCCGGAAACCCTTGTAGCTCCCCGAGCTCATGTACGTGGGCTTGGTGAACGCCGCCACGGTGTAGTGCTTGAACCCATACCCTTCTGCCAGTTTGGCACAGCGGTACATGCACTGGGCATAGAGCTGCCGAGCCGCCCGGCCCATTTTGCCCATCTCCGTGTTGGTTGCCGTGAGGGCCACGCCCTTCTTGGTGTTTCCCTCTGCCCCCATCACGCCATCCTCCGCGTAGGGAGGGTTCATGAAGAACACCAGCCGCTTCCCAGCCTTCGCCGCCCCCCGAAGCATCGCGTCCACGTCACTCGGGATCACGTTCTTTTCGGGGAAGAACGGCGAGGAGTCGTCACCTTGACGGATAGACTGTTTCGGTACAGTCTTAACGACGTGTGGCATATCAAGCATCCTCCCGCTGAAGTCAGGTTTTGGAGTAGGGTCACGGCTGGGCTTCCCACCGAATGTTGGGAGTGGCAGGGTTGCCGGGACCCCAACGGATACGGGAGAATAAACTGGAGCGGGGGGTCGCTGGCCCACCGCCTCTCGTGGTTTATCCATAACGGGGAGATCTCGAAGGATCTCTCGGTCTGTCACACCTGTGACAATCCCCCCTGCGTCAACCCCGCACACCTGTTCCTCGGGACTCACCTTGAGAACTTCGCTGACGCCGTGAGTAAGGGACGGATGCGGACTTGGGTCCGGGCCAGGGGTGAGAAAACCAGAACCGCTGTCCTCACGGAGAATCAGGTCCTGGAGATCCGCGCCCGTAGAGCCCTTGGAGAACGCCTTGCGCCCCTTGCGGTTGCCTTTGGGGTGGGTGTCGGTGCGATCTGTTCGATCTGCACCCGAAAGTCTTGGAAGCACATTTGACGGTCCACCGAGGAAGTCGTAGGCGAAGAGCTTCGCGCCCGGGTTGTAGCCCTGCGAACGGATCACGTCCACGTCGGGCTTCTCGACGGTCGAGAGAATCAGGTCACGGAAGGTGTAGTCGCGGGTGATGTTCGCCGTCCCGGCGGCACAGTCCCAGACCACACACTCGTCCCGCCAGTTGGGACCGAGCACCTCGCTCACCATCTTGTGAGCCTCATCCACCCAGAGGGTCGGGGTGTAGAACGCCCCCTGACGGCGGCGGGCGTCGTCTTCCATGAGGCGGTCCTTGGCCGCGTAGAACGCCTCAACCTCACTGGGCTTGTAGCCCCGGACGAAGTGGCCGATGAAGCTCTCCCACTGGTGCCCGTTGACGGGGATCCTCCGACCCTCGACCACCAACAGGTTCTTGTTGGTGGGGTGTGAGTACACGTCGTCGGGCTTGAACAGGCATCGCAGGAACACGTCCACCTGCTCCACCGGGGTCAACCCCGAGGTCTTGAGGAAGATGCGATCCTGCCACTGGGCGAACATGGCTGCGATGTTGGACAGGGTGGCCCGCACCCGATGAACCTCACCCTTGGCGAGCATCTCGATCTTGGCGATCACGTCCCTGAAATCGCAGTCCACCACGTCGAACACGAACGGGGACACGTCCAGCCCGGCAATCAGGGCTTGGGTGAGGTCGGGCGAGCCCGCCGACGGGGCCACCTTCCAGTCGATGGGGAGGGACAGGAACCGCTGCACCGCCGCGGTATCCAGGGCGAAGCACTCGTTCTTGTCCCCGACGAACAGGACGTTGGGCATGGGCTGGCCCGATGCCTCGAACTTCTTGAGGTACAGGACCATCTGCCCCAGCACACCACACTGGTCCGTGCGGACCTTGAGGTTCTTGTCGTACTTGAACTCAAGGAGAGCTCGCACGGTCCCCCACTGGGCGTAGCCGTCCGTCCCGTGTGGGGACGTGATGCCCACCGACGGGAGGTTCTGGTTGAACTCCCCGCGGTAGGCGTTCTCCACGTCCTTCTCGTTCTTGGACGTAGCGAGAAGGGCCTTGGTCTGTGCTTTCATGGGTGTATTACGCCCACACGGTCTCAGCCCCAGGTCTGACGGATACTCGCACCCGTCCACACGGTGACCGTGCCCGGTGCCGGGAGCTCATGCAGGACGAACAGGGTCTCGCGGTTGATGGCCCCGGTGTTGGTCCCGCGCACAGCACCCTCGGACGGCCCTGTGGCGTAGAGCATCGGGGGGACAGCCTCTGTGGTGGTGGGTGCTGTCCCCGAGAACGGTCGGGTGACCTCGTAGGATGCCCCGGTGCCCGTCACCACCACGTCGGTGAAGCGGTACGTCCCGAGCTCACCGCCGTTGAAGGTGCCGCCCGAGGCCATGAGGGACAGGGGGTACACCCCGGGTCCGCGCCCACGCTGGGCAGCGCCCATCCCGGCGTAGCTGTCCCGGAGGACATCCCCCGTGAGGCCCAGGTCACGGACGCCTTCACCCAGCCCGGGACCGTCCTGGTACGAGGCAATACGCCCGGTAGCACCACTGTTGCCAAGCTGGAAGAACTCCAGCTTCTCGTAGAGCTCTGTGTTCTCGAACGACCGGACCACGTACTGGTCCCTGAGGAAGTAGTTCGGGTCCGCAGGCACGGCGGGCGGGAATGCCGGTGTCAGCCCTCCGTCGCCCGACACAGTGGACACCGTGAAGGTGCCCGTCTGGGACATCTGGATCGGTGGCGTGCCCTCGTTGAGGAGGGTTTGGGACTCCTCGATGGGTTGGGTCTGGAGGTACGTGGTGGTGATGGTCTTGCCCGGTGCGAACACCACGTTCACGGGGTAGCCACTTGAGGGCAAACCAACCACCAGGGTGATCTCTTGGCTGTCCCGGTTGAACCGCCAGAGGTTCGTCGGGAGGGTGGCTCCACCCACCCGCACCGCGAACACCCGGTCCGCGAAGATGTGGCACGGGCGCAGAGACACCCGGTTGGTCGTCACACTGGACACGACCACCTCTTGGGGAGTGGTGTCCTTGAGGAACTCACCACTGTTGACCACGTTCCAGCGGTTGAGCACCATCCCCTGGGGTGCCGTGTAGTCCACCGAGGTGTTCGTGAACACCCGGTACCGCACGTCGTCCCACACGGACCGCACCGAGCCCGATGGGTTCAGGGCACCGAAGGCCACGGACCCAAACTTCTCCTCTGGGGTGGTGCGGGGAAGGCGGGGGTACTCAATCACCACCCAACCCGCCGTCGGGTCCATGGACTGCGTGGCGAAGTTCCCGGTGTACCCAGGAGGGGGGGCGAGGTCGGGTCGGATGAAGCTCGCGCCGAAGGTCGGGTCAAGGAACACCCTCACCCAGCACTGCGACCGCCAATCCATCTCCGTGATGACCGAGCTTGGGTTGCTGTTCGGGACATTGAGCCCGTCAGTCCGCACCAAGGCCCAGTTGTCCAGTTCACCCTCATCGCCGCCTTTGAACAGGCCAATGGTGCGATGGAGGCCCGTGATGGTCTCCTCGGTGCCGCCGTAGCACAGTCCACGGAGAGCGACCCGGAACGTGCCCCCCGAGGTGGCATCTGCAAGGATCTCAACGCTGCCCGTGAGGGTCGAGGGGTTGTATGCCGCAACTGCCGTGACCGCTTGCAGCACGTTGTCAACGTACAGGCTGATGGTCGCCCCGCCGACGCTGTACTCCAGCCGGTACGTCCGCTCCACACCGTCGTCCCAAGGGATGGTGACAATGACGATGGCACCTCCCCCGGGGGCATTGGACATGACCAAGCTCCCACCGCGGAACTCCAGGTAGGCTGCGACGGTGCTGAAATCCGCCGCAAACAGCAGACCAGTGCGCCCGGTACCACCAAGGGTGTAGTCGGTGACCGCGAGGCGGAACTCCAGGAACCGTCCCACACACGGGGAGTAGTACGGGGTGAGCACCCGGGCCATGTCCCAAGAGGTGCCGTCACCCGTGAGGAACATCTCCGGGCCGTTCGGGGAGGCGCTGCCGCCCACGGTCCCGTCCCACCCTTGCTGGTAGTACGGGATCGACCCCACGAGAGACACGGTGTCCAACTTTTGGACCACTTTGCCGAGCACACCATCATCCCGGTACAGGATGGTAGCGAGGCGGGCCTCACGGTGAGTGTCCCGGAGAGCCAGGGTCGCACCACCGACACCCGCCGTGTCGCGCTCGACTGAGAACTTGGCGTCAAACGCCGCGACCCGTCTGCCATTGAGGAATGGGTCTGTGTAGCCGTAGCCGTACGACGTGCCCAGCCCAGCGTCCGCGGGGGTGCTGGTGAGGGTGAGGGTGCCCGCCGTGGTGTGGGAGTCGCCAAAGGGCGTCTCCAGGTACCAGTCCCCGTCCTCGGGGTCGGCTGACATGGTGGTGTCCACCACGGTCCCCCGTGAGAACGTGTACGCCCCATCGGGCGTCGAGGCACACCGCACGAAGTCCCACACGGTGGTGTTCGTGGCCAGCCGGTCGATGGAGCCCCAGAGCGCCCGCCCGTAGCCCTCAGGGAGGATGTCTGGCCCCAGGTACGCCGGGGATGCCACGGTGCCAGATTCCACTGTCGTGGTGGACCCGGACTTCCCACCAAACACCAGGGAGACCGACTGACTCCGGGTGTTCGCGTAGAGCCGCCACGTACACAGACCGTCGTCCCAGCCCGTGTCGAAGTACATCGTCACGTCTCGGTTGCCGAAGAGCTCCGGGTCCGCCGGGAACATCGGGGACACCACCAGGAACGTGTTGCCGGTGCTGGACTGGTAGAGGTCCGTGATCGTGTACACCCCGGTCTGGGTGCCTTCGAGCACCTGGAACTTGTCCCCCGCACTCAACAGGGTGGGGATGGAAGCCGTCGGAACGGTCACCGTCCCAAGCGTCGCCCCCGTCTCGGGCTTGAGTACCTGTCCGAAGGCGTTTGGACCCACCGTCCAGGACGTGAGCTCCGAGAGCTTCCCCGGGCGAAGGAGCACACCAACATGGCGCAGTGCCGTGGCCGTCACCGGGTTGGTCACCGTGAGCGCACCCACGAAGAACAGTCGCTGGTTGTTGTGGAATCCGAACCCCACACCCGTGAACACCCCGTCAGGCACGTACCCGGTCACCTGGATGCGAGCCGCCATCACGACATTGGTAGAGGTGGGCAATGGAAAGTCACGTTTCCAATAAGCCACCTCAGTGGGCACATTATCAACCAATGTGTAGAACTCGCCGTTGACGAACCCCTGCACTCCACCGACGGACACCCACGGGTCCGTCGGGAATGCGTTGCCCTCGTAGCGGAAGTTCTGGGGGGTCACGTCTGCCGTCGCGTACGGAACCGACACCCTCCCAGGTGACTGGTTGAGGAGCATCGTTGTCGGGCTGTTGAGCCCAGCCGTGTAGCCCTTCTCGAACCCGATGAAACGGTGGGCGATCTGAAGGATAGGTGCCCGTCGGGCGAACCTGCCAAGGGTCACACCCATTGGGAACCGGGTGCCTGCGAAACCACCGCCGTAGCCCGTGTAGGTCGGTGAAGTGGTGTTCCTCCCACCACGGAGGCTCCACTTGTTGAGGGTCAGGCCCTTGGTGTTGAGGCCCGCCATCCCAGTGACTGGCACCGAGAACCACTGGTAGCTCACCGTCACCATGTGCGCCCCCGGTGCGAAGCTGATGACGGGCGCGGCCAGCGTGATCTCCCCGGTGTACGGGTTGACGGCACTCACCGTCTGCTGGGTGCCGTCATACAGCACCACCACGTCGGCGGTGCTGGCCGGAGTGGCGTCGCCCCATCCCTTGACCAGTGGACCCAAGGCGGTGAGGAGAGTGGTGAACGTGGCCACCCCATCCCCGTAGAACTGACTGCTCACGTCCTCGTTGGTGACCGTCTGGGGGGTGCGAGCACCGAGCCGATCCACCGCCACCGAGTACGCGATGGACGTGCCCGCAGTCATGATCCTGGGGGCCACCCGGAGGAAGCTGGGTGCGGGACGGACCGACGTAGTAGGCCCGAGACCTGAGCCCCCCACGGGGCCTCCATTGAGGCCCACGAGGGTCTCCAGGAGATACGTCCCGGCGTTCGGTCCGGTGGCCACTGTGAGGGTCTCCCCCTCGACGCACAGGGCGAAGTTGACCGAGGTGTCCGTGAAGGCCCCATTGGTCACCGTGACGGACCCCGTCAGCCCGGTCGGGGACGTGGTGTATGCCCGGGCCACCGGGTCATCACCATACGGGAACGAGAGAACTGCGGATACCTTGTAGCGATGCTCGCGGGGGAGGTATGTCGAGGGCAGAGGGGCCGGGGTCACGGGGACCACGAGTTCTGACCCAACCCCCACCGACCGGAAGGACAGCGTGGGGTCCTGGAACAGATACCTGTCAGCCCCCACCACACCATTGGTGCCCGTGATGGCCTTGACCCCTGACCAGTCTCGGCGGAAGTCCTCGTAGTAGTAGGCTTCGAGGTCCGCCTGGGTCACTTGGTCTGTGATGAGCCCACGGAGGTTCTCACGGAACAGGTTCCGGTACTCGTACAGGGTGCTCGCCGGATCCAGCGCCTGGAGAACCAGCCCCACGTTGCGTTGCAGGATGACCGGGAGGTCTGGGAAGGCCGAGATGAGGTCGTGGGTGTGGGCGTTCTGCCCTGTCCCATTGCCCTCTTGCACCACGAAGTCCGTGATGTCGTGAGTGTGCTCTGGGCCTGACCCGGCGCTGTACACGGCAGCCCCCGTCACGCCCTCACCCGTGACACTGACCGTCACGGTGTGGTAGTGGGTGGTGACCAGGAGGGCTGTGGTCGGCCCGGTGTTGTTGAACTTGGAGACATCCACCTCGAAGGTGAACTGGTCTGCCATGGTCCAGAGCACACCCGGGTCGTTCAGGTACTTGAACTTCTCCAGGAGAGAGACGTTGGCGTCGGTGAGGGCTTCAACACCACCCACCAGGGTGACCGCCGTGCTCCCTTGGAGGAGCAGTGCCACCATGCGCTTGAGGAACTCCCGGTACGTGAGGTCCCCGTCGATCTGGGGCAGTCCCTGGTTGTCCGCGTCCGGGAACACCAGCGTGGCAAGGAACTGGAACAGCACTTCTGGGCGGGTGAAGTCGTAGTCCGTGTCCTCATAGGCGTCGTTGAGGAGAACCTGCACGCGGGCGAGCTCTTCCGCCGCGGCCATGAACTGCTGGACGTAGTACGGCCCCTTGGTCTGGGAGACATAGTTGGACGGAAGGGAGTTCAGGAAGACGGTGACGATCTGGTCTGCCAGGGTCTTCACCCGGGCACGGTCCACCTGTCCATGGAGGTCCATGGGAGCCGGGTTCTGCGGCGCGGGTCCGTAGACCGACGGCGGGAAGAACCTGTACAGCCCGTACAGAACAGGGTTCTTAGGGATGATCGGTGTTGTCACTGTGCAGCCCCGCTCTTCTCGGATGCCCTGCGGGTTTTCTGTGAGAGCGACATTTTGGCGCGTGTTTCTTCTGAGTGGGGCTTGGTAGCCCTGCTTTTCCGTGCAGCGGAGATTTTGGCCTTGATTTCATCCGACAGGGGTCGTCCCGGTCGCCCCTTCCTCGCAGACGACATCTTGGCCCGAGTCTCATCTGAGTGGCGTCGGCCCGTACCCTGACCCTTTCGTGCGGTGGACATCTTGGCTTTTGTCTCTTCGGACAACGGACGACCCTTGTGTGATGCCGACATCTTGGCCCGAGCCGCCTCTGTGTGAGGCTTCCCGAGTTTGGCCTGCCGGATGTTCTCCCTGGTCTGCTCACTCATCGGGCCACGGGTCGCCACCCTGGGGCGTGACACCCAAGCCTCCCGCAGTTTTGCCTTTGTTCCTTCGCTACGCGGGCCGTAGACCTTCCCAAGGTTGATCTGACGAAGGTGATCCCTCTGCTCCGGGGACAGAACCAGTGTCCCATTCTGTCGGCGCTGCTCAACGGACTCCCGCATCTTGGCCTTGGCTTCTTCAGTACGGGGCACCCCACGCTTGGATGCCCCCCATGTCTGAGTGGCACCAGTGGCCTTCAGTTTTGCCATGGATGCCCGGACAGCATCTACACGTTGTGCCTCGGCCTCTGGGGGGAGTTTCCTACCCAGCTTGGCCTGACGGATCTTCTCCTTGGTTGCCTCTGTGTGTGGTCTCCGGGGCCGTGAGTTCACAGGAGAGTGTGGGCCTACCTCGGGTTCGAGGTTGTAACACCCTTTTCCGAAGTGCTGGTGAATCAACGCACCTTCAGCAGAGAGGCGGGAGCCTCTGTCTGGGATCACCTCCAGCACCTCGACAACGAACGCATCTGCCCCGCACTTGTTGAAGTCGTTCTGGAGAAATGCGTTACAGTGATTCCCTTTGAGAAGCTCACGGCGATGGGTTGCCCATCTCACCTTGAACTGACAAGTGCTGCCAATGTAGAACCGACCGTTGATCTGGTTGGTGATCTGGTAGATCCCACCCTCATTGGCGTGACCGTCGTAGAGGAACCGCATACCCTCCGGGAGGTATAAGCTATCTATCCTCGTCAAACGTAATTTGCACATCACCCAATACCAAGTACTCCATCGAGTTCGGGTCGATGTCGTGGTCGCCCGTGTCCTCCGCGGTGATGTAGGTACACCAGTACGTGTGATTGGACGGTGCATCCCCGATGGGGAGGGACACCAACACACAGTTCTTGACGGGTGTCGTCCCATACCCGGGGATTGCCAGCCCACCACTGCCAATGATGTAGGCTTGGTTGGGCACCATCCCGAGGTTCTGCGGTGCCGTGAGTTGCAGGGCCATCTCCCCATCGTCCTGGTACACCCCGCGGAACATGCTGGTGTCCCCGCCGCCCGTGGAGGTGGGGGCGTCGAGACTTTGGATGACCAGCCACACGGCGGACGAGGTGTTCGACCAAGCGTCCACTCGGAAAGCGTCACCGAAGGACGAGGTAGTCAGGTCGTTCCGCACGATCTGGTACCCCGGTGCTCGCACCATCTTGGTGAGAGGCACCACCACGTAGGAGACCCCAGTGGTGTTGTCCATCTCCCCGATCACGTCAGACCTACGCATCGGGTCACCCAGCTTGAGGGTACCTACGAGGTACTGGAGATTGTTGCGGAGGGCGATGTCCGTGTTGGTGCGGTCCGCACCCTTCTTGAGGATCACCGTCGCGGTGATGTCCACAGGGGTAAGGACCGCCTGCTTGGCAAGGACGTTGGCCGTGGCGTGGGCCATGTCGTCCAGGGACTGTTGCAGCACCGAGGTCACCAAGTTGGTCTGGTAGGTGACCGTGAAGTTCTCGTAGTACACATACGAGATCAGCACCGTTTCGCCGTCCGCGATGGCACTCGTAGTCGTGCGCTTGATCCCCGCGGCAGTGGTCGAGGTGCCCTCGATGACCGTGTAGTCGGGAGACCCGCTGGGGTCGAACGGACCCTTGTAGGTGACCGTGCCCAGTTGGTTGGTCACCACGATGGACAGGGTGTCCGCCCCGAGATTGTACAGGAACTCCTGGTAGAACCCCGTGAGGAGGTGGAGCTCGTCCGTCACCGTGATGAGGTTGCCCGAGGGAGACACCACGGTGGGGTCGGTGGACTGGTTGATCTGGAGGTAGTCCCCAGCCTGTGTCGAGCACCCGAGTCCCAATGGGGAGTTCGGGTGGATGAGGGTGAACAGGGACAGGTCCAGAGCACCAATCACCTCACCCGTGACACCCGACACGGAGTTCACGGGCTGGCGGGAGAACAGATGCTGGTCACCCAGACGGAACCGGAAATCCCCCAGGATGATGTCCGTGAGGGTGACCGGCGGCTGCGGGATGGTCACGTCCAGTTGGATGGTGTTGTAGTTGATGTACGTGACATTGGTGAGGTCAAACACCTCGCCCGTGGTCACGTTCTTCAGACCCAGGCCAAGGGACGGGTAGTCCAGCATCGAGGCGATGGGGTTCGCAGAGGTGATCTCATCGCTCACCGCCCGGAACGTGAACACGTCCCCTACCGCGACGAACTGCACAGCATTGCGGCGCTCGTAGGTGAACGCGAACGTGTCCGTCACGTCCACAGAGCGGGACCCGCGTGCCCACACGTCCACCTTGCCACCCATGTGGCGCTTGAGTTCGGTGTCGTAGTCCCGCTGCATGAGCGGGTCGCCCGCCCGGACCACCATGTTCTGGACCGTGCCAGGGACACCCGCCGCCGTCTGGAGGTAGCCCTGTGTGGTGCCCGTGTCCACGGATGACAGGGCGGTGCGTGCCCGTGCCGCAAGCTGGGCGTTGGACTCTTCCTCGGTGCCACCGAAGGTCGCCGCGTCGTTGATGACGGACATCCCGTACACACCCGAGGCGTTGATCTGCCGGGCACCCACGTTGGTGGACCGCCCCACTGCCGCGGAACGGATGGGGACCGTGATGCTGTACTGCCGTGTGGACGGGTTCCAGTACGAAGCAAGCTGCGAGACAGACAGGGTGGCCGACCGCGTGGTGCGGAACTGAATGCCCCCACCCGTGACCACCGTCCCAAGTGGGATGATGATGGACTGGGTGGGCGTGCCCGAGGTGTAGAACCGCACTTCGCCCACGGAGTTCTGCCCCGCGAGACGGGTCACCGCGAAGTTGGCCGCGATCTTGTCGAAGCTCCCGTCGATGACGTTCTGCACGTCGGCCACGTTCGAGTAGAACAGCGCCGCCGCCAGCGCGGTCTTGTACCCAGAATTTGCTGGCGGGATGGACACCCCTGAACCGCTGGGGTCGTCCACCAGGAGGAGCGTGTCAAACGAGCTTGCCCGGTACACGTAGTCCAGGAGCAAGCGCAGTCGCTCGGCCTCCGTGGTGAACGGGTCGAGGAAGATGTCCCGGACCACCGACCCAGGCTGCACCGCGATGTCGGGGTTCTGGCGGTACAGGGTCGCGATGGCCTGTTCCAGGATCTGTTGCCGGGAGACCGCGGTGATGCCGTTGATCTGTTG
>Ga0073903_10000628_pt1 | contig 18192 bp, 15 predicted proteins | sample KloWWTKNB14_bulk_FD_66665 | JGI IMG/M metagenome (GOLD analysis project Ga0073903, IMG submission 66665) | Active sludge microbial communities from Klosterneuburg, Austria, studying microevolution and ecology of nitrifiers - Klosterneuburg... | ecosystem: Engineered > WWTP > Aerobic digester >... | reverse complement strand
GGGTTCTAATATTTTTTTGCAGGTGCCCGGTTTTCCCGGCGAAGGCGTGCGGCACGGATTTTTCGGCCGCGCAGGCGGCACGAGTGGCGGGATTTACGGCGGGCTGAATTGCGGTGTCGGTTCGTCGGACAATCCTGCGGATGTGAAAGCGAACAGGGAAGCGGTTGCGGCGCTGATGGGTGTCGAGCCGGGGAATGTTTTGTCTCTGTATCAAGTTCACGGTGATGTCTGTCTGAAAGTGAATGCGCCGCATAAAGAGAGGCCGCAGGCCGATGCACAGGTCACGGATGTTCCCGGTCTCGCGATTTCAATTCTGACCGCCGACTGCGCGCCGGTTTTATTTTACGGGCGAAACGATAAGGGTCCGGTGGTCGGTGCGGCGCATGCGGGATGGAAGGGTGCGCTGGGCGGCGTACTCGATTCTACTGTCTACGCGATGGAGGAATATGGCGTGAAGGCGAAGGATATAAAGGCGGCTATCGGGCCGTGTATATCCAAGCGGTCGTACGAGGTGGGGCAGGATTTCGCCGCGCCGTTCCTGAACGAGGATCCGGAAAACGAGCGGTTCTTCATGAACGGGGAGGCCGGAAAGCTGATGTTCGATCTGCCGGGTTACTGCGCGGCGCGGCTTTATAATTGCGGCCTTACCAATGTGGCCATTACGGGCATCGATACCTATGCCAATGAGCGCGATTATTTCAGCTTTCGCAGGGCTACCCACCGGAAAGAGCCGGATTACGGGCGGCAGATTTCGGTGATTGTCATCGCATAAGCCCTTAATTCCCATTGATTTTTGCCCCGGTTTCTTCTAAAAAAGCGGCATGAAGCTGATCGCCGGAAATTCGAATAAACCTCTCGCTGAAGCGATTTCCGCCTATCTGAACGTTCCCCTGACACAAGCCAGCCTCAAGCGTTTCTCGGACATGGAAGTGTTCGTCGAGATCATGGAGAATGTGCGCGGCGAGGACGTTTTCTTCATCCAGTCGACGTCATACCCGGCCAACGACAATCTCATGGAACTCTTGATCGCCATCGACGCGCTCAAGCGCGGATCGGCGCGGAGGATTACGGCTGTCATCCCTTATTTCGGCTATGCGCGGCAGGATCGTAAAACGGGCGGGCGCACGCCGATTACGGCCAAGTTGGTGGCCGATCTGATTACCGCCGCCGGAGCCGACCGCGTGCTGGCGATGGAGCTTCATGCCGGGCAGATCCAGGGTTTCTTCGATATGCCGGTTGATAATTTGATTATCGCGCCGGTGTTCGTGCCGCAGATCGAGAAGAAATTTACTGGTGAGAGGCTTTGTATTGTTTCTCCCGATGTCGGCGGCGTTGTACGCGCGCGGGCGTTTGCCAAGCGCCTTAATGCCGATTTAGCCATCATCGATAAACGCCGTGAAAAAGCGGGCGTGTCGGATGTCATGCATGTGATCGGTGAAGTCGACGGGCGCGTTTGTATCCTCGTGGATGACATTGTCGATTCCGGCGGTACGCTGTGTAATGCGGCGGTGGCCTTGAAAGAGCACGGCGCCAAGGAGGTTCATGCCTATGTCGTGCACGGCGTTTTGTCCGGCGGGGCAGTGGCGCGGATTACGTCCTCGCCGCTGCAGAGCATGGTGATCGCCGACACGATCCAGGCGACAGAGGCCGTGCGCAATGCTCATAACATCGAGCAGCTCAGCGTTGCGCATCTGATGGGCGAGGCTATTCGCCGGACGTGCGAGGAGCAGTCAATTTCCGAGCTTTTCCGTTAAAACTCTACTAGGGCGGCCTGCAAATCGCGTATTTCTGCGCTTCCGCTTCTCAAATACCACAACGTACTCTGCTTTAAATCCGCACGCGCTACGCGCTTCGCGGAGGGTCGGTTCTCGAAATACGCGATTTTTCGTCATGCACCAGCGAGTTTTTCTGGTTTAATGACCAGTATTTTACATATTGTATAATTCAGAATTAATATTTCCTTCCAAAATAGGGACAATTTGTCTATAAAGCGCCATCTGAACGCTGTACGGCACCCCTGGAGGCTGGCGGCATAAACATTGAAGGAAAATACCATGTCCAAGAACTACGCTTTGAAAGCGGAATCAAGGGACCGTGCCGGTAAAGGGGTTGCACGCAGTCTTCGCCGCGAGAACAAAGTTCCTGCCGTCGTTTATGGCGACGCCAAGGCCCCTGTAAAAATCTCCCTGACCTCGAAAGAGACTAATATTGAGTTCAACAAAGGTCATATGTTTACGAACCTTTGCGACCTCGAAGTTGACGGTCAGAAGCACCTGGTGCTGGCTCGTGACGTGCAGGTTCACCCTGTTACGGACCGCGTCGAGCATATCGATTTCCTGCGCGTGACTGCGAAGACGAAAATCGCCGTTAAAGTTCCGGTGCATTTCATCAACGAAGACAAATCGCCCGGCCTCACCGCCGACAAAGGCGTTCTGAACGTTGTGCGTCACGAAGCGGAACTGCTCTGCACCGCGACGAACATTCCTGAAGAAATCGTGTTCGATCTTTCCGGCACGAAAATCGGCGAAGCTGTTCGTATTAACGACGGTAATCTCGGCGATGCCGTTCCGGCCGACCGCAGCCGCAATTACGTTATTGCGACCCTGCAGGCTCCGAAACAGTTCGTTGAGGAAGTCATTGTCGCGCCTGTTTCTGATGAAGAAGCCGCCGCTGCTGCCGCTGCTGAAGGCGGCGCCGCTCCTGCCGGTGATGCGAAAGCCGCCCCGGCTGGTGATGCCAAGGCCGCTGCTCCTAAAAAGGAAGAAGCGAAGAAGTAAGGCTTTTAATGGATTAATATTAAGCGGCAAGTATGCTAAAAGCGTCTTGCCGCTTAATTATTTCTGGATGGGGCATGCTCTTTAAAAAGAAAACACCGAATGATATGTGGCTGATTGCCGGGCTTGGCAATCCGGGTGCCAAATATGCGCGCAACCGTCACAATATCGGGTTCATGGCAGCGGAAAAAATTTCCGAGGTTTATGGCTTCGGCCCATTCAAGACGAAGAACAAGGGTTTGCTGAGCGAGGGAAATATCAAGGGGCAGAAAATCGCCCTGCTGTTGCCGCAGACATATATGAATGTGTCGGGCGAGAGCGTGCAGCCGGTCGCGAAGTTTTATAAAATCCCACCGGGGCGGATTATTGCGCTCTATGACGAGATCGAACTGCCGCCCGGCAAGATGCGTGTCAAAAAAGGCGGCGGCAATGCGGGGCATAATGGATTGAAGTCGTTAGATGAGCATTTGCCGGGAACGGATTACTGGCGCGTGAGGCTGGGTGTGGGGCGCCCGCCGCATAAAGACATGGATGTTGCGGATTATGTGCTCGGGAATTTTGCGGCGGATGACCAGGTTTGGCTGGATGGTTTGCTGAAAGCGGTGGCGGAGCATATTCCGCAATTGCTGGAGGGGAAAGATTCTGAATTCATGAATAAAGTAACGTTAGATACGAAAGAAAAATTGGGGGAAAAATAAAATGGGTTTTAATTGCGGGATTGTGGGTCTGCCGAATGTCGGGAAATCGACACTGTTTAACGCCTTGACGGCGACGGCGGCGGCGCAGGCGGCGAATTTTCCGTTCTGCACGATTGAGCCGAATGTGGGCCGCGTTGCGGTGCCGGACGAACGTATCGACCAGATTGCCACCATTGCAGGTTCGGCGAAGATCGTGCCGACGCAGCTTGAGTTCGTCGATATTGCCGGTCTGGTAAAGGGCGCGAGCAAGGGCGAGGGACTTGGAAATCAATTTTTGGCGAATATCCGTGAGACAGATGCGATTATTCACGTGCTGCGCTGTTTTGAAGATGCCGATATCGTTCACGTCGAGAATTCTGTCGACCCGCTGCGCGATGCCGACATTATCGAGACGGAATTGATGCTCGCGGATTTGGAGAGCATCGAGAAGCAGGTTCAGAATATGGAGCGCAAGGCGAAGGGCGACAAGGCCCTGCAGGCGCAATTCGATTTCATGATGAAGATCAAGGCGGCGCTTGAGAGCGGAAAATCGGCGCGCACCGTGAAGCCGGCCAATGAAGATGAAGTGGTGTGGATGAAAACCTTCATGCTGCTGACGTCGAAGCCATTGTTATTTGTCGCGAACGTGAAAGAAGGTGACGCGGCGACGGGCAATGAATGGACGAAAAAAGTCGAGGCGATGGCGAAGGCGCAGGGCACCGAGGCCGTTGTCATCTGCGCGGCGATTGAATCGGAAATTGCGCAGCTGACCGAGGCGGCGGAGCGCAAGGAATTTCTGGACTCGTTAGACCTGAAAGAGCCGGGACTGAATAAAATTATCCGTGCCGGTTATAAAATCCTGGGCCTGCAGACCTATTTCACGGCGGGGCCAAAAGAGTCGCGTGCGTGGACGGTGCGTGTCGGCGCGAAGGCGCCGGAAGCGGCGGGAGCGATTCACACGGATTTTCAAAAAGGATTCATCCGCGCGGAGGTGATTTCATTTACAGATTTTGTCGCGCTGAAAGGCGAAGTCGCCGCCAAGGAAGCCGGGAAGATGCGCCAGGAAGGCAAGGATTACACGGTCGCCGACGGTGACGTGATTTTGTTCCGGTTTAACGTCTAAGAATTACGCCGCCGTTTTAGCTTTGGGTGCGGCGGAGTTCACGAGGTCGCGATACGCATCGCGCAGGCGGCGCGTAACGGGGCCGACCTTGTATTCGTTGGAGTCGATTTTTCCTACGGCGGTAACTTCGGCGGCGCTGCCGGTGACAAAAATTTCCTCAAAGCTGCTGAGTTCCTCGGGGCGCATGCGGCGTTCCTCGGTTTTGATGCCGAGATCGCGGGCGATTTGCAGAACTGTTTGTCTTGTGAGGCCGTTCAGGAAGCGGTCGGCGATTGGCGTGATCAACGCACCATCCTTGATCGCAAAGAAATTCGCGCCGGTGCATTCGGCTATGTAGCCTTCGAAGTCGTGCATCAGTCCGTCGGTATAGCCGGCGGAAATCGATTCCTCGCGCACCATCGTGCTGAGGTTGTAGTGGCAGCTGGTCTTGCTGTGGATGGGCGCGGCGTCGGGCGCTGGTTTTTTCCAGCGCGAGGTTTTCAGCGCGATGCCTTTTTCAAGAATTTCTGGTGAGAAATAGCTGCCCCAATCCCAGGCGGCGACCATGACATGAACGGATGTGCCGTTGAAGCCGACGCCGAGAGATTCACTGCCGCGCCAGGCCATAGGGCGGATGTAGGCGCCGCTCAGCTTGTTGGCTTCGAGGACTTCACGTTTGGCCTGTTCGATGACATCGACCGAGATGGGGATCTGCATGTGGATCAGTTCGGCGGATTTATGCAGGCGCTCGGCGTGTTCTCTTGATTTGAAGATGTTGCCGTTGTAGGCGCGCTCGCCCTCGAAGACCTGCGTTGCGTAATGGAGCGAGTGGGTGAGGATGTGAACCTTTGCCTCGCGCCAGGGCACCATTTTGCCGTCGACCCAGATATAGCCGTCGCGGTCGTGCAGGGGTTTGAGAGGGGGCTGGGCCATTTAAAATCCTTGGGTTTCCCTGTATTTACAGGGTTTTTCGCTGTTTACGCTTGCGTCAATTCCGTCTAGGTTAATACAGGAAAAACATAGGGTTTGTAAACATTTTCATGAATTCCCCAGCCAATACAACGCTTGATCTCGCTGCCCGGCCGCATGTGCTGGTGGTGGACGATGACGAGCGCATTTCCGACCTGGTTTCGCGTTACCTGCACGAGCATGGCTTTGTGGTTATGTCGGCGGGCGATGCCAAAGAGGCGCGCGCGATGCTGAAGAATTTCGCGTTCGATGCGATGGTTGTCGATGTGATGATGCCGGGGGAGAGCGGGATCGAGCTGACGCGCGATTTGCAGAAGAGCCATAAAATCCCTGTGCTGCTCCTGACGGCGCTTGGCGAGGCGCAGGACAGGATTACGGGTTTCGAAGCGGGCGCGGATGATTATTTACCCAAGCCGTTCGAGCCGCGCGAGCTGGTTTTGAGATTGAATGCGATTTTGCGCCGCACTGTTCAGAAGAGCGAAATGCTGAAACCTTTCAGGATTGGTGCGTGGCGTTTTGATCCGGATCGCAACGAGTTGCAGGATGGCGCGGAGATTTTACCGCTGACCGCGGCGGAAGCGCTTTTGATCCGCGCGTTGGCGGGAAGGCCCGGCGAGCCGGTTTCACGTGAAGAGCTGGCGCAGAAATGCGGGCTTGATGCGGGCGAGCGCACGATTGACGTGCAGGTGACGCGTTTGCGCCGCAAGATCGAGAAAGACACGAAAGTGCCGCGTTATCTGCAGACTGTGCGAGGCAAGGGCTATCTGCTGCGGATCGAGGAGGGGTGATGTTTTCAGTTAAATCATTCCTGCCGCGCACGCTGCTTGGTCGTTCGCTGATGATCCTGATTACGCCGATCCTGCTGATCCAGGTGATCGCGACGTTCGTTTTCTTTGACCGGCACTGGGGCAAGATGACGATGCGGCTTGCCTATTCGGTCGCGGGCGAGACGGCGTTGATCGCCAGTGAATTCGAGAATGATCCTTCGCCGCAGCAGATGCAGGATATTATCGGCTATGCGAGCCAGCATCTTGATCTGCTTGTCGGTTTCAAGCCGGGCGCGGCGATCGAGCAGAAATCCAGCAACTTCCAGCCGGATGCATGGAAATCGCACATGGCGGAAACGCTGAGAGGGCAGCTGGAGACGAGCCTGCAGCGGCCGTTTTTTCTTGCCATCGATGACGATGAAAAATGGATTATCATCGATGTGCAGCTCAGCGAGGGCGTACTCAGTGTTATGCTGCCGCAGCGGCGGCTGTTTTCATCATCGGGTTATATTTTCCTGTTGTGGATGATCGGGTCGTCGATTGTGCTGCTGGCGATTGCCATCCTGTTCATGCGCAACCAGATCAGGCCGATCCGAAAACTCGCGGCGGCGGCGGAGCGTTTCGGCAAAGGGCGGGATGTTGCCTATTTCAAGCCGGAAGGTGCAAAGGAAGTGCGGCAGGCGGGAGAATCTTTCCTGGATATGCACAAGCGCATCAAGCGCCAGATCGAGCAGCGCACCACGATGCTGGCAGGTGTTTCGCATGATCTGCGTACGCCGTTAACGCGGCTGAAATTGCAGCTCGCGATGTTGCCGGATAATAAAGACGTCAAAGAGATGAAGGGCGACATCCAGCAAATGGAAAAAATGATCGAGGGGTATCTCGATTTCGTGCGCGGCGAGGGCGACGAGGAAGCGCAGCCGGTGAGTCTGAGTGCGACGATTGATAAGGCGACAGACGCGGCGCGGCGTCATGGGCTGAATATTGAATCCAGCGTAGGGCGTGACACGCAACTGATGCTGCGCCCGGTAGCGTTCGAGCGTTGCCTGATGAATATCATCACGAATGCGGGGCAGTACGGGAAACATATCTGGCTGTCGACGCAGCTGGATGGGAAATATCTGAACATCATCATCGAGGATGACGGGCCGGGCATTCCGGCGGATCAGTATGATGATGTTTTCAGGCCGTTCTACCGCGTGGATTCATCGCGCAACGCGGCGACGGGCGGCGTGGGATTAGGATTGCCGATTGCGATGGAAATCGTGCACGGTCATGGCGGCAAGATATGGCTTGAGGAAAGCAATCACGGCGGATTGAAAGTGATGATCCGTCTGCCGGTCTAATTCTCTAGGCCGCTTCTTTTTTCTTGGTTTTCTCGATGGAAGACTGGATTTCGTTCATCGTCGCGGCAACGCGCTTGTTGATGATCGCGGACGCTTCCTGGTTCGATTTGTTGATCATCTCGGACAGGTCTTTCATGTTGCCGACCGTGCGCTCGTAGATGTTCTTGAACAATTTTGCGTTCTTGGCGATTTTTTCCTCAGGCGTGCCTTCGGTCATCAGCTCTTTCGCAAGCGATGAATTGTCCTCGACGATCTGGGAAAGAATTTCTGTCTGGCGCTGCGCGATGGTTTGCAGGTTGCCCATGGAAACCTGGTTGGCTTCGGTGATGGCCTGCACATTTTTGCGCTGGGTTTCGAGAAGTGCTTTCAGGTCGAATGCGCTGGTTTGATAGTTTTCAAACAGCTTTGCGAAGTCGTTTTGAGCGAAAAAATCAGCGAATGGGTTCTTCTGGGCCATGGGTAGCGTCCTCGTGTTAATAAATCCGGTTAATACGCCTCAGTAACGCAGGAAAGTGTAATAAATACAGCATTTTCCGGCCCTGCGCAAACTGTTTTGCCTGTCATCGTTAATATTCCGCATTGCATTAAAAAGGCCGAAAAATGGCCGTTTTTGGGCAAAATTAGCAAGTTTTTAATGGCTTTAGGGCATTTTAGTGTGGGGCAGTATCTTTTTGATTCTGCACCGCTTTATCGTTTTTTATGCACGCATGACAACAAAAAATAAAATGAAAAGCCGGAGGCCGGCAGCAGAACAACCAACGTCGCGAAAAACGCTGACGAAGGCGAGCTTTGCCGAATTCGCATCGGTCCTGACCGGTGTTGCGCTGACGCTCGCGGCATTTCTGACCATGAATTTCTTCGTCAAGAATATTACCGGGACAGAATACGAAGGTATTTCGGATTCCGGTGCGAAGACGATTGCTGAAAAATTCAGCCAGTTCGAAAACACCATGAATACGCTCGGGACGATTTTCTCAATTTCCGGCGAGATGGATAAGGAAGAAGTGGCGAGCAGAATCCGCGAGTCAAAAATTCCGGTCGAGAAGTTTGACCAGATTTTCCTGGCTTATAAAAAAACCAGCGGTGCATGGTCGTTCAAGACATTGTATAAAACCGATGCCCAGGACAATCCCAGGCCGGTTTACAGTCTTAATCCCGACAAGATCATGTTGTCGCGCATTCTGAAGCCGGCGCATTTTGAAATTTTAAGCCCGCAGATTCTCAGCGACACGGAATTATTTACGCTGCCGAAAGACGGGCAGGCTACGACGGGTTCAATTCCTTTCCTGTTGATCCGCCCGATCAAGCAATATGACCAGAGTGCGGGATTGCTGGTGGGTATTGCGCAGGCGGACGGCGTGCTGGATCAGAGCTGGCAGGATAACCCGACACTGGCGCATATCAGTATCCGCGATCCGGAAAAGAACCACGATATTTATCTCCTGAGCCGTTACGAAGAAGGCGGGAAGCCGTGGACTTATGACCGGGTTTATGAATTTTCATTCGGCGACCGGCTGTGGGAAGTGCGCACGGAATACATGAAGAAGGACGGTACGGCGTTCCTCGAGGCTATTCCCGGCATGACGGTTCTGTTCGGTTTCGTGCTAACCCTGATTGGCGCGGGATATTTACGCACCCATAAACTGCAGAACCAGAGGATGATGGGTTTGAACCGTGTACTCGAGGGTAAAAACATCGAGTTGCACGAAGAAATGGTCAAGCGCGAAAATCTGACCTCGACGCTTATCAAATCGGAAAGCGAAAACCGCGCGGTTATCGACTCCGTCAGCGACGTTATTTTTGAAACCGATATCAACGGAAAAATACTGTTCCTGAACAAGACATGGCAGAAGATCACCGGTTTCGAGATCGAGCAATCGAAGGGGCAGGAGATTTTCAAGATGCTGCACCCGCAGGACCAGGAAAAGCAGGCCAAGGATTTCCAGCTGATGGTCCGCAGCCAGAAGCAACCTTACCGTTCGTTTACACGTCTCCGCACCGTCGATGGCACGTTCCGCGCTGTCGAGTTGGCGATATCGATGTTGCGGCAGGATGAATCGCGCGCGCAGCGCGTCGTGGGTACTTTTACAGACGTTGAAGAGCGCCGCCGCGCCGAACGCGCGCTTGGCGAAGCGGAAAAGAAATTCCGCGCTATCGTTGAAAACGCCGCCGGAGGAATTTTCCAGCTTACGCCTGAAGGCATGTATTTAAGTGCCAACCCTGCGCTGGCGCGTATTCTTGGGTATGATGGGCCGGAGCAGTTGCTGCGCCAGATCAAGAATGCCAACGAAACGGTTTACGGCGGCATCCGCGAGAGACAGGCCTTCCTGAAAGAGCTTGAAGCGAAAGGCGCGGTGTACAACCACGAAACACAGGTCAAGAAGCTGAGCGGGGAGTCAATCTGGGTCAATGAAAATCTCCGCGTCGTGCGTGATGAATCGAGCAACACGCTCTATTACGAAGGCAGTATGGAAGATATTACGCAGCGTAAGGAAGGCGAGATTGCCCTGCGCGAAGCGAAGATCAGGTCCGACCTTGCCAACCGCGCGAAGTCGGAATTCCTTGCGAATATGAGCCACGAACTCCGCACGCCTTTGAACTCGATTATCGGCTTCTCAGAGATCATTCACAAAGAGACGTTCGGGCCGATTGCCCAGGATCCGTATAAAGAATATTCCCGCGAGATTTACGACAGCGGTAAGAGGCTTTTGAAAGTTATCAACGAAATTCTGGATATTTCGCGTATCGAGGCGAACGAGCGCCGCCTCAATGAAAGTTTGGTAACGGTGCCGGATGTCGTGAAGGCCGCCCTGAGATTGCTGGAAAGCAAGTCGGAAGCCAACAAGCTGACAATTACGAATACGCTGGGCAATTTGCCGCAGGTGGTGGGTGAGGAGCTTGCGATCAAGCAGATCGTGCTAAACCTGCTGTCGAATGCCATCAAATTCACGCCGCCCGGCGGGCGCGTTACGATCAGCGGCGAGGTGGATCGCCAGGGTTCGCTGCGCCTGTCCTTTACCGATACGGGCGTTGGTCTTGACGAGCATGAAATCGAGAAGGCGCTTTCGCCCTTTGGGCAAGTGGACAATGCGCTCAGCCGGAACACGGCGGGTACGGGTCTTGGACTTACTCTCGTCGATGCGCTGATCAAGCTGCATGACGGTAAGCTCGAATTGTTCTCGAAAAAGGGTATCGGTACGACGGCGACGATTATTTTCCCGCCGGAGCGCGTGCCGCAGCAGCAGAAAAGGCCATGGTCGAATACACCTGCAGCGCCCGCTGCATCTACGAACGCCGCCAAAGACGGCGAAAAAGTCTCCTAAGATTCCAGAATTTCTTCGGCCTCGACGCGGTCCATTTTCATGGCGCGGCCAGCGGTGTCGTATGAAAAACCGGCGCGGGCGAGGGCGGCCAGTGTTTTTTCAGTGTCACGATCTCCGAACGGACCGGCTTTTTTACGACGAAGAACTGTCAGCGCAGCACGGAGTTCAGAATCTTCCGTATCCTGCGCGCCCAGTGTTTCAGTAACAAGCGTGGCGGCAACACCGCGTGTTTTCAGTTTTGAGACTATGGCGTTTTTGGATTTACCCTGCCGGCGCAGTGAGATGACAGCGCCGCGCGTATATAACTCGTCATTCAGCAGGCCCGCGCGCTCGAATTTTTCGACGGTCTCCTCGACCAGCCGCGCGCAGGCTTCGTAATCCTGGTCCCGGTGCTCCATGCAGGAGCGCTTTATTTTACGGAGCATGACGGAGCGGAACTGGCCCCGGCTGGCAGCGAAACGCTGCAAATAATAAAGCCCGGCATTGTGGAGATACTGGGCGGTGATTTTTTTCGGCTTCTTGCGTCCGGTTTTTTTCTGGGATTTTTTATTTTGGGCAGAATCCATTCTGGAAGGCTAGCAAACTTTCGGTATAATGGACACATGGCACGGCGGAGTGCCCCGGACGGGGCGATAAACGATAACGCAGACGGTTTCGACAAGGCGGACGATAATATCGTCCAGCCTTTTCAGCTTGAAAAGACGCAGCTGCGCGGGCGGGCCGTGCGGCTGGGCGCTGTGCTGGACGAGATATTGGGCCCGCATGATTATCCGCTTCCCGTGGCGCACCTGGTGGCCGAGACGATAACGTTGGCCGCGCTTTTATCCTCGATGCTCAAATATGAGGGGATTTTCACCCTGCAGACCAAGGGCGATGGGCCGGTCGGGATGCTGGTGGCCGATATGACGTCGAAGGGTGAGGTTCGCGGCTGCGCGTCTTTTGACAAGGAGCGCGTTGCCAAGTTCGGGAATGATACTGACCTGCTGCCGCTTTTCCTGGGGAAGGGCTATATCGCCTTTACCGTCGACCAGATGGCCAAGACCGACCGTTACCAGGGTATTGTCGAACTCAAGGGCAAGTCGCTGGTCGAATGCGTCCAGCATTATTTCACCCAGTCGGAGCAGATCGATACCGGGATCAAGATCGCCGTGGGACGCAAGGACGGAAAATGGCGGGCCGGGGGCGTGATGCTCCAGCTTATGCCGGAAGAGGCGAAGGAAGACAGTCTGTCGGTACGTAAAGAGGACTGGAGCCGTTCGATGACCCTGCTCGGGACCATGAAAGACAGCGAAGTTCTTGACCCTGCCCTGCATTCGCGGGAATTGCTGCTGCGGCTGTTCCACGAAGAGGGCGTGCGGGTTTATAAACCCCTGCATCTTACAAAGGGATGCCGTTGCGATTCAGAGAAAATCGGGAAGGTGCTGGCGACCCTCGCGGATGACGATATCGAATATCTCTCGGAAAGCGGAACCATCCAGATGCATTGCGAATTCTGCAGCCGCGATTTTACGCTTGATCCTGATACGGTTAAAAATCGTACCAAGAAAAAGAAACCCAAAAAGAAGTAAGGAGATGTCTATGGCCAGGTACAGATTTTTGAGTTTTGCATCGATTGGCGTTCTCGCGGCATGCGCATCGGGGGCGGGGTTGCCGCATCCTGATATCACGTTCGATCATCTGCAGCCGATGCCGGTGAGTGTCGCGCAGATAGAGACCGAAGTTCTCGGCGGCAGCGAGGCCGATGGTTTCGCGGTTTCGCCCTCGGAAGCGGCGGAGCGTTATCTCTCCTCGCGGTTTAATGCCGTGGGCGGTAACGGGACATTACGGGCGGTGATGGAAGAGGCAACCGTGCGCCATGTCTATTCGCCCTCGAAGGGCAGGATGACCGGTTACCTGAACGTGGCCGGGCATGATGTTTATGACGTGAAGCTGATCCTGCGCTTAGAACATATCAGCGAGAGCGGTGTGGTTTTGTACGGCAATACGCTGAAGGCGCAGCGCACGATGAACATTACCGAGCATGCGTCGGTTGCCGAGCGCGAGCAGCACCAGCTTGAAGGGATTGAGCAGTTGTATGCCGATCTAGATCGCCAGGTGGTGCGGGTGGTGCTGACGGATATGCGTCTTCAAACCCAATAAGAAAAACGCGGACAATAAAAAAGGCCGGAATTTCTCCCGGCCTTTTTAAATTCTAAGTTCCGCTTACTGGAACGAGATGTTCACGCGGCGGTTGGCCGGCTCGCGGACATTGTCCGGCGTAGCAACCAGAGGCTCGGTCTCGCCTTTTGCATCGACCATGATGATCGAGGCATCAACACCGCGCTGGACGAGGGCGTCCTTGACGTTGTTGGCGCGTTTCAGAGCCAAGCGCTCGTTGTAGTCGGTCGGACCCGAGGTGTCGGCGTGGCCGACGACGCTGATGGAAGCGGGCGGGTTTTTCGCGACTTCGGCGGCGACTGCGTCAAGAACGCTTTGCGCGCCGGAACCGATGTTCGAACGGTCCCAGTCAAAGAACACGAGGTACATCGCGTTCTCAGCGGCCATCGGTGCATTCGGGTCAACGCCGTAGTTGTTCATCGGCTCGACGACTTCCTGAGCGGGAGCCTGCGGCTGGAGCTGGCCTTCAAGCTGCGCTAACGCATCCATGAAGTCCTTTTTGCAAGGAACGTCTGTGTCGTTCCAGTGCTCTTCCTGCGATTCAATCCAGCAGTCAAACTTGGCTTGAGCGCGGGCGGAGAGAGCGGGAGCGGTTTCACGCGCGCCGAGATCGTAAGCAACGATCAGGCGGCCACGGGCTGCGCCGAGTTCCTGGATGTGTTTCTCGCTGAGGTTCCAGTCGGCAACCGGTTCAGGCAGAACGGTTTCGCCAGAAGCTGTGGCAAGGCCCTTGCGCGCAAAGTGCAGCGCATCGGGGTAATCAAAGTTGTCTTTCTCGGCGTTCGAGAATTCGCGGTACTCACCGGTGAGCGCCTGTGTGAACGGGCTGCCGACGGGCTGGGCGTCATTCAGCGCCTCAACTTCGCTAAAGCTTGTGAAAGCAGTACAGCCGGACAATGCGACCGTTGCTGTAACCAGAATGACGTTACGAAGAATATTCATTGAATTTCGCTCCTAATGGGTGCCTGAGTTACTGGTAAAATCCGTATAGATAAGACTTTTAATGACCAGAATACGGAATGTAAAGACAAGTTATTCATTTTGCACCCATTTTTTTGAAAAAGGTGTGGATTTTTAAGGATTTGGGAGTTTCTGGCCTTCCCGTGAAAGGCCGGGGTCCGGATAATGCGGCGTTAATATAGATTAATTCTTGACTTTCATGGGGGAAAAAGCCAAGTCTTCCTCCGCTTTAAAAAAACAAAAAAATACTTCTCTCTTCCTGCGGGCGCCCGTTCGTACGAAGGCGGTATTACAACTCAGGAGTTCTACTCGATGACCAAGGCACTTCTCGGCCAAAAACTGGCTGTTCTTGTCGCAAACGGATTTTGTGAAAAAGACCTCACCGAAATGCAGCGTGCGCTGCTGAAGACCGGAGCGAATGTCCGCATCATCGGTATGGACCAGGGGCTTGTGAACAGCTGGAACGAAAATGGCTGGGGCCTGAATTTCGCGGCGGACCAGATGCTGAGCGAGGCGCTCGGCGCGAATTTCTCGATGCTGGTTATTCCCGGCGGACAGCGCAGCGTTGATAAACTGAAACTCACCGCGCATACGCGCCGTTTCATCGGCAGCTTCATTGATGCGCGCAAGCCTGTTGTCGTGTTCGACCAGGCGGTTGATCTCCTTGCGTTCGCGCAGCGCATCTCGGGCCGCACGGTTACGGGTCCGGACAATGTGAAAGACGAAGTTACGAATGCAGGCGGCACGTGGGCGGAAGAAGCTTTCGTCATCGACGGCAACCTGATGACCGGCGGCGAAGCCACGGGCCCACGCGCGGAATTCGTTGCTGCGGCGCTGGAATTCCTGACGGAATCCGCTATTGTAGAAAAAGCCGCTTAAGGCTTTTAAAAAGGATTTCACTCACCATGCGTGCCGAAACGCAGGCAGTTGTTACGGACATCGAAAGCTCCCTGGCGCTGCTGAGGAGGCATCTTTGACTGGGATGTTGCGCTCAAGCGGCTCGAAGAGCTGATATCCCTTTCTGAATCTCCCGATCTCTGGAATAGCCCTGAAAAAGCGCAGAAAATCATGCGCGAGAAAAACCGTCTTGCAGCGCAGATCGACAGCGTCCGCGCCATCGAGCAGGGCGTCAGCGACAATGCCGGCCTGATCGAAATGGCCGAAGAAGAGGGCGATGAATCCCTTATCAACGAGGCGCACACGGCGCTTGAGAAAATCCGCGAGGACGCGCGCCAGCGCCAGATTGAAAGTTTACTTTCCGGTGAAGCAGACGGGAATGATGCATACCTGCAGGTGAATGCGGGCGCGGGCGGTACCGAGGCGCAGGACTGGGCGCAGATTTTGCTCAGGATGTATACACGTTGGGCGGGGCAGCGCGGTTTCGGCGTTTCGCTGCTGGATGAAAGCCAGGGCGAAGAAGCGGGATTGAAATCGGCGACGATCAAGATCGAGGGCGATCAGGCCTATGGCTGGCTGAAGACGGAAAACGGCGTGCACCGTTTGGTACGGATTTCGCCGTTCGATTCAAACGCGCGGCGTCACACGAGTTTTGCCTCGATATCAATCAGCCCGGTTATCGATGATGAAGTCAAAATCGAGATCGAGGAAAAAGATCTGCGGATTGATACGTACCGCGCGCAGGGAGCGGGCGGTCAGCACGTCAACAAGACGGAGTCCGCCGTCCGGATCACGCACATCCCGACCAACACAGTTGCCGCCAGCCAGAGCGGCCGCTCGCAGCACCAGAACCGGGCCGAGGCCTACGAGATGCTGAGGGCCAAGCTCTATGCGCTGGAAATTCAGAAGCGTGAAGACGAGAAAGCTAAACTGCAGGGCGAGAAGACGGATATCGGCTGGGGGCACCAGATCAGGTCGTATGTTCTGCAGCCCTATCAGATGATCAAGGATTTACGCACAGGTGTGGAAAACACCGACGCGCAGGCTGTTCTGGACGGGGATATCGACGAGTTCCTGGAAGCGTCCCTGGCGCAAAGGCTTGGAAACAAGTAAACCCCGTCAGTTATTTTTCATATCATTATTCTTAATGAATCTTTTACGGAATCTATTGTCTCCGTGGATAAAATGTGTGATTCTGTGGATAAGAGTCTCTATCTAATTCCCAAACCGTTCATCTCGCCTGTCACGATTCGGAGCATTGCCATGAGCAAAAGATCCTTTTTGTATTCCGCAGCCATCATCGGCCTAGTGGGCGCCAGCGGCGTCGCGATACAGCCAGCGCTGGCACAGAAGGGGGTTGCGCTCCAGCCCTCGACACAATGGGCGATCAACAAAGTTGAAACCAGCAGCGATGGCAACGGCTATTGCGCGGTGGCGCGCCGTTTCCGCCCGAACACGATTTTAACGTTTGCACGCAACGCGAGCAACGAAGCGTCCTTCGCCCTTGATTTCCAGCAGCCGCGTTTCCGTCAGGCGCAGGGTATGGAAGTGATGCTGGATCCCGGTGCGGGCCAGCAGCGCGCGTTTGAAGTGTTCCCGGTATCGAACCAGGCTTTTGTTATTCGTCTGGGTCAGGACGAGGAGTTCTTTGAGGCGCTGGGCCAGACAGGATTCCTGCGCGTGGCGTTCGGCGACAAGGCGTATCATTTCGACCTTTCTGATATCGACACCGGCCAGGCGAAGCTGGCGACCTGCGTTGCCAGCACCGAGGGACCGGCCGTGGCCGAAGATGAGTATTACCCGGAGGTGGATCAGGCGTCGGTAGAGGATTCATCTGAAGATTTATCCGCGGATTCAGTCGAGGATAAAGAGTTCGAGCGCGTGCGTCGCCAGCTTGCAAAGTTGCAGGACGACAACAGGCGTATGACCAGCGGAATCATTGAAGCCAAGGCTGGTTCCGAAACGGGCAGTCCTGAAATAAATTCTGACCAATTATCCGGTCGTCTGAGCATGCTGGAGCAGGAAAATGACGAGCTTAAATCGAAGCTCCGGAATGTCAGAAGAGGCGACAAGGAATCGCTTCGCTCGAAGAAAGATATCGAGACGATTTCAAGGCTGGAGACGGAAAACCTGCAGTTGACCGCGGCGCTGGAGACGGCGCAGGCGGGCGACATTCAGGGCGAGGTCCTGAACGACCAGGTTGCTGAATTACAGGTGCAGAATGAGCAGCTCCGCAATGGCGAGGTTGCTGTCGATTCTTCCGGCGTCGATCCCAATGATATTTTGTCCCTGATCCAGGAAAACGAACGTCTTAAAGAACAGCTGACGCTCAAGAATGCCGATGCGGACCGCGGCGATACGTTGCGCTCGATCATCGATAATCTTGAGAAAGAGAATGAGGCCCTGAAAACAGGGGCGACGGCTGAAAGCGAAAAATTGCGCGCCGAGAACACCAAGCAGATTGAAGAGCTGCAGAAAGAAAACAAGCGCCTGCAATCTGCTGTCGAGACGACGCAGATTACGGGTGATGCCGGTTTCGTCGTCAAGGAGCTTAAAGGTAAAGTTGATGCGCTTTCCGAAAATGTAGAAGAAAAAGAGCGCAAGATCGTCGAGATGTCGAAGCTGACGACCGAGGTCGAGCTTCTGAAAGCCACCAATGAAGAGCTGGAAAAGCAATTGATTGAAAGTGCTCTGCGCGCGCCTGTCCATGCGCGCGGCGTAACGCACAAAATCGCAGCGCTCGAGACGCAGAACGATTCATTGCTTCAGAAAATCCAGTCGGAGTCGGAAGAGACTGTTGCTGCCGATGCGGAGTCGATTGAATCGCTGAAAGCCGAGAATGAGAAGCTGAAGCAGACCATTGCCGAAGGGCAGACTCTCGTCGAAGAAAATAAAAGACTGCAGAGCGATTTGGAAAATCTCCGCAAGGAAAATGAAGAATTAAAAACAAAAGCCGCTGCCGCGCCGGGTGGTGGGGGCGATCTGGCCGCTGAACTGCAGAAGGCTAAAGACGACAATGAAACGCTGCGCACGCAGCTTCAGCAAAAAGAAAACGAGATGCGTGAGCTGACTTCGCTGAAAGAAGAAGTCACGCAATTGCGCGCCGAGAATGACAAGCTGAGAGCCAATCCGCAGGTCGAAACAGTGAACAGCCCCATCCCGGGCGGTGCGCCGAACCCTGAAGTTGATTTGCTGACACGCGAGAATGAAACGCTTCGCC
>Ga0073903_10000621_pt1 | contig 18309 bp, 15 predicted proteins | sample KloWWTKNB14_bulk_FD_66665 | JGI IMG/M metagenome (GOLD analysis project Ga0073903, IMG submission 66665) | Active sludge microbial communities from Klosterneuburg, Austria, studying microevolution and ecology of nitrifiers - Klosterneuburg... | ecosystem: Engineered > WWTP > Aerobic digester >... | reverse complement strand
ATGGCCGATACGACAGCATGGTTCATGTCGGCTCGCTGTCGTTGCGGTTCAATTACTGAGTCTATCCCCTCCCGCGCAGCGCGGTTCTCACATCGGTTTCATTTCCAGAACGCCGGCGGCACAGCGGTTGCTTCTCCAACTTACATGCAGGTGTTGTGGACGTGAATAGTGTTTCAAATTGCTCGACACGTATGTCGACGTGGTATCGAGCCGGTTTGCTGTCGCCGGTGAGAGAGTAGCCGGCCGCATGTCACGGCCTCCTGGATCGTGCCCATCCAGCGCTGATCGAACCGCCTCCTGCCACGCGACCAGCCGCGTCTTCGCCATCAACGAAGACGCGGCGCCTTTTCACCCGAAAGACTTTGGCAAGATGTGAAAAAAGTCCGCCTGCTGCGTTCTCGCAAGACACTGCCGCCTCACCGGCTCGGCGGCGTTCACAAACGTGACGCGCGTTATTCCGCACGTCGTGAACCTTAGCAGCTCACCGTACAGCCACGGGACAAGAGCCTGTCTTGGCAGGCTCGGGGTGGGTAAGAATGAACGATTCGCCTCTTCGCTCGCTGCGGGCATGCTGGACGGCCTTTTTGCGCATCCTGCGGTGATGCTGCCGCCGACACGGCATGTGAGTTGATCGCGACGTATTCTGCAAAAACTGAGTTTTCCGCATCTTGTTAGATAGTCACTCCGGATCTGTCCCGCCATGTGATCTGATCAATACGTCTTTCGATCGAGCGAGATGAGCGCCTCATGCGTATCAGATCAGATACGGCCTGAATCTGATCAGATACACCTCACGTGTCAGTACGTACATCCGTCTCGTGCTGAATAGAATGAGCCGGACGGCAGATGTCCTTACAATCTCTACAAATCTTTTCGCAGGAAGGGATCCGGAAATCCACCGCTCGCACGGCACAACCCTTGCGCACTGAAGAGGCGAACCAGCAGTTCGAATCCACCAAGAGCACCACGATGAAAGAAGGAGCAGGCGATGATCTTAGTCATGTCTCTTGTCACCTTCGCGTTACTTGGGGTGCTCATGTTATTCGCCATACTCTCCCGAATTTGGCGAGACCAAACCATGGGTATCCCGCAGGCCGATGAAAAGGATACATGCGAGCTTGCATCACAATCGGCTGCGATCGACGACGTCGCCGAAAAAGAGAACACATTAACCTGAGCGGGCAGTGAGCGTCCCGTTTGTGAAATGATTTGGTGACGACACCCCCCTAGGTGGCGTTTCTCGCAGAGTGTCTCGACATCCAGAAGCAGCAGGGTGCGGTCAGTATCGCGCTCGGTGATGCCGGCCGCGAGGGGAGTGGTTTGGTGCGAAGCGCGGGAGAAATGTTGTCGGGAGTCGCAGGGAAACAATCAGACGGATAATTCGTTGATTGTGCCGAAGTTCAAGAATCGAATCAAGCTCAGAAATAAGGGCCTGAGCCCGCCAATATTCAGGCCTTGCAAAAATATGTGAAACGGCCTATCTAAGCAGCCACCACAGCCATTTTCCGGGCACTCCGGTATGGCTCTGTGAGAAGGCCGGAAGGAGTAGGTCATGGATGGCTACTCAGGTTCCGCCGTCTTTTCGCCTCAGACGTTCTATCTCCGCAGCACCGATCTACCTATATCAAAGCTGTTCCGGCCGGTCCCATTGAATATAGATACGCTCTGTCCGTCAGAGTCGATCTTCTTGTGCAGAAACACAAGCAGCCGCTCGACCTTCAATAAAAGGCCCATCGTCGAAAGACCGGTAGTACTTATCCCGTTTGGGGAACAAGTCGGTCTCGCCTATTTCGGAGTCGGAAGTGATTAAGAAAAACCATTTCCTAGACGACACGAAACGCCTAGGTTTCTGCCGCTTTTGTGTTTCGAGCAAAGTGGGAACCGCATGAAGATGCAGAAGCTTGGGGCTGTTGCAGTAGGGCTTTCTTTGTTGCTCGTGTGGGCATGCACCGAAGTGCACGTGAGGCTGTCAAACCGCATTCCTACCGGGACCGATGAACCGGCTCATCTGCAAGCGAAGGAGCCCATTTCCCTTGCAGAACTCATTGAGCGGCAGAAAGAGAGGGAGCAGCAGAGAGACAAGGACCAGCAGCGTGACAAGTCGGTGCGAGATCAAACCAGTCTTCCCTCATCATTGTGTGATTCTCCGGGAAAGCTGAAAGATGAGGTTCAACCGTATAACCAAGAAGCCGCAAGCTGGTGCTGGGCGACAAGTGCGCAGACGGTCCTAGCGTTCCACAAGGAAATCAAAGGGCAATGCGATTGGGTCAATGGCGCCCTGTCGAGGGGCGACTGCTGCGGGAGACGGGACTTCCTCGACTCTCTGAACCGCTGGTTCACCGATACACCTTCGGTTTGCGATGAAGGCGGCTGGCCGCACTGGGTCTTCAGCACATCGGGGTTCGAATACGAGCGGGTTAGGGCACCTGGGACAGCCAATGCGAATGAGTGGACTGCCTACTTCGATGCCTTGAAGACACAACTTTGTCAAAACGGTCCGTTCATCAGCGTGATCCGGTGGGCGGAGGGGGGAGGACATAGTCAGGTCGTACGTGCAATCAATGATGTTCTCCAAATCGTGGAGGTGAACGATCACCGTGATGCAGACTTTAATACTCAGCCATTCGACGTATTCATAGGAGACGATGTGAATGACCCATACGGAGAATTTGGACATGCACAAGATGTGTTCTATGTTGAGATCCGCCGTCAGTAAACACAGCGTGATGCGCCCAGGATGCTCCCACATTCTGCTTCTCGTCTTTCTGCTCTTGGTCTGCATCATGGGGGTGGAAGCCACCGCAGAAAACGAGGTCTCCCAGCAGCAGGGCAACCTGACTATTCAATCTCTCAAGACTCTGATCGCGTCGGAAGAACGACTTTCGCTGGCTAAGACCTTAGCTGAAACAGCCGGGGTAGAGATCTTGCGACGGTTTGTGGAAAAGGATGAGTTGTACGCGAAGAGGTTAGGCTTTGAGTCCTTGTCTCAGGTGACAGACGGAAAACCTGTGGCTTTACCTCCCTTCCCGGTCTTTCGAATCGGCCTCACACAATTACAGAGCTATGACGGTAACGCGGCAATGCTCCTCGCACGAAAGGGAGTGGCTCAGTTTGTCGTCCCCATTACAGTCGAAAAGCAAGAAAACGCCCTCTCTGCCATCACGGTGCGGCTAGGCGGCGACAAAAAGAGCGACAAAATCATCCAGTGGGGCTCACGGAACCTCATCAGGCAACTCTCCAAGCGACGGGGTGAACTTGGAAAGGATCTCGCTCTATTCGTCATTGAAATCCCAGCTTTCAATCGATTGTATCTGGGCTACATAAGAGCGCCGCAAACAGTCATGCTCATTCCGATGTCCGGAGTGCAAGCAAGTAAGGGCATTGTGGAACAACCCATCGAGGAAGTCTTCAAGGCACTCGCTGTGGAAGCGCGAATGGCGAGCGATGATCCACGATGAGCAACCAGGTACGAGAATCGCGCCACATCTCAACAAGGAGAAGGACTATGTTGACGTTACGAGACGTCTTGAGAGTTTGCCGGGGCGTTTTGTTGTCCGGCATGCTTATAGCTGCCATGCAGGCCTGTACCACGGTCACCCTCGACTGTGGTGGGCCAGAAGCGGGAGCTGGGAGCGGGGAACGAATACATGGCTGGTGTCCTGGCCCGCACCCGAACGCAAACCCTGGGGACCAAGCGGTGAATGGAACGTGTCAATCAGGGAAGAAATGTAGAAGCGAAGGGAGCCAATGTGTAGGCGGAGGTGGATCCTGTAAAACCTACGTTTCGGGATCGGGTACGTGTTCGTGTCAGTGCACGCCATGATGACGAAAGGAATTACTTCATGAGTCCTTTCTTTTAGAGCCGAGCAGTGGTCATGTTCGGATTCAAATGGGGAAGTGGCGAGGTGTGTGAATGACGAGGTGTCCCCAAAACACTGGCCGTTGCCAAATAACGCATCAGCATAGGTTGCACTGTTGGCGATTCGTGGGCGGCTGTTGGCTTTGTCTGCTTGCCATACTGTCTCCAAGTTTACCCGTCGATGCACAGACTCCCCCGATCACATCCTCTGGTCTGAACACGCAGGTCAGTACGCCGATCGCAGGTCCTTCCGGCATCACGCAATTCAATATCACCGGAGGAACCAGGCCGGGTAGCGGACCGAATCTCTTTCATAGCTTCGGAGAGTTCGGCGTCCCCAATAACAACATCGCCAACTTCTTGAACGACACCGCGTTGCCCACCTCCAATATCCTCGGTCGGGTCACCGGTGGCAATCCATCGAACATTTTCGGGACCATTCAAACGACCGGCTTCGGCAGCGCCAACCTGTTCTTGATGAACCCGGCTGGGATTGTCTTCGGGCCGAATGCGTCATTGAATGTCGGCGGATCGGTGAGCTTCACGACGGCCGATTACTTGAGGTTGACTGATGGCGCTCAGGTCCAGGCGAATCCCGGACCACAGGATGCTTCTATTTCCAGCGCGCCGGTAGCGGCATTTGGCTTTCTCGGAACGAACCAAGCTGCCATTACCGTTCAAGGCGGGCAGCTCGCTGTCCCGGGAGGGCAAGTCATCTCACTCATCGGCGGGGACATCACCATTGAAGGCGCCACGCTCGCCCCGGACAATGTTCAGCCTGCTCGAATCTCCGCCTTTAGCGGCCAGATCAACTTGGTAAGCGTGGCGTCTCCTGGTGAAGTCCTCGCTTCAAGCCTGCAATCCGAACCGAACATCAATGGGCAAGCATTCACGAATATGGGCAACATCTCACTCTCAGGTGGCTCGACATTGGATGTCTCGGCCGAGGCGGCCGGCATAGTAAAAATTCGAGGCGGCCGGTTAGTGATGGACAATTCCACCATCTCGGCTGATACCGGGAGTGCTCCGGGAACCTCCACCGCGATCGATATCCTCGTAACCGACGATCTGTCGATAACAGCCAGCACGGTCCCCGCGCTCACCGCAAGGACATCAGATTCCGGAAATGCAGGCGAAATTCGAATTGAGTCAGCCGCTATAGAGGTGAACGCCCAAGCGGAAGACTTCTTGACCCTCATTGACACCCATACATCCGGCAACGGTCGGGCCGGAGCCGTCAGCCTTACAATTGGGGAACTTCAGGCAACCCTCACCGGCTTGGAAACCTTTATCGACAGCGGCACAATCGGACAGGCGGGAGGGCAAGCCGGCGACGTAAACATCACCGCGACGAATATCCGGTTGGAGAACGCTCTCATCAATACCGGAGTATTTCCCGCTCTTATTTTAGGCCAGGAAGCCGCGGGCTCTGCCGGGAAGGTGACGATGACGGCGGATACCATCCAGCTCACGTCGTCGACAATCTTGACCATCGCCGATTTGGGCGGCAGCGGTGGCGACATCATTCTTTCAGCCCGTGACATTCAACTGACGAATTTGTCTGGTCTCGGCGCCAGTGGGTTCGAGCGCGCAGGGAATATCCACGTCGATGGACGGAACGTCATCGCTGACTCCTCACAGATGGATGTGACAACGTGGCTCAACCCGGGCGGAGGGATCACGATTACGGGCAATACAATTGAGCTCCAGAACGGCAGCACGATCACGAGTCAGACCAGAGGAGACGGAACTGCAGGAGCGATTCGGATAACGGCAACCGACCACCTCACGCTCTCAGACGACCCTTCCAGCCCTGAAGCCGGGGTACGGCCCACCGGTCTCTTCACGAACTCATTTGGAGACCCGATGGTCGGTACTCGGGGGGATGCCGGCGCAATTGTCATTACGACACCACGCCTCGAAGTCATGGGCGGTGCCAGGATAGACAGCAGCACACAAACCAGCGGGCATGGCGGCAACGTGACCCTTACGACCAATCAAGCCTCCCTCTCCGGAGAACGGCCCACAGAACCGAACGAACCATCGTTTAACCTGGGGAGCCGCCGTGGCAGCGGTATCTTCACCAGAACGGTAGGGAGTGAATTTTGCACTGGCCCTTGCGGCGATGCAGGCACCGTTTCCATCACCACCGACTCCTTGACTCTCGCCAACGGGGCCCAAATCAACAGCGGGACGACCGGAAGCGGTCGCGGTGGAGACGTGACCATTCACGCCGCAAATCAAATCTCGGTTGCTGAAACCATGGTCGATGGTACGCCCAGTGGAATCTTCAGCCTTTCGATCGGAACGGCTGAAGATTCTGGCGTGGGTGGGGATACTCGCCTCACCGCCGGTCAATCCGTCTCCCTGAGCAATGGCGCTGCCATATCCGCCAGCAGCACCGGCCCTGCCAACGCCGGCAAGATTGCCATCAATGCCGGCGCGCAGTTCCTCAGTCAGAATGCTGCCGTGACAACGGAAGCGACCCAAGCCAGCGGCGGCGATATACTCATTCAGGCCATCGATTCGATTCGGCTCATCAACAGCCAACTGAGCACGTCCGTTCAGGGCGGGCCCAATACATCCGGCGGGAACATCGTCCTCGATCCGGCCATCGTCACTCTGCAGAATAGCCAGGTTACGGCTCAAGCCGTACAGGGGCAAGGCGGCAACATCAACATCATTGCGGGGACATTTCTGGCTGACCCAACGAGCGTCGTCAGCGCCTCCTCTCAATTTGGATTGAGCGGGACGGTGAACATTCAATCCCCGGTCTCCAGTTTAAGCGGCAGCCTGGCCACGCTATCGCAACGCCCGCTGCAAGTCCAACAGCTACTCAGTCAACGCTGCGCCGCACAGGTGTCCGGTCACCTGAGCAGCCTGGTCGTCGCGGGACGGGATACGCTGCCGACCGAACCGGGCGGCTGGTTGATGAGTCCGCTGGCGGGGATAGCTGACGACGAGTCGGCTCCGCAAGCTCGCAGAGTCCCCGACGGAGCCTTCGAGCTCTCGCGTCAAAACCAGGAACAGACAGTGGACTCGCCATTACAACAAGGTGTATGGGACCGGGCCACCGGCTGTGGGTCCTAACAGCGGCCACGTCGAGAGGCGTGTGACGAGAAGGGCTTCTATGGTCAGAGTGCGATGCTTCCACATGGATCGCCCACATCTCTCGACCGCGCTGCTCGCCTGTTGGCTGATCCAACCGTTCGTGCCTGACACGGGCTTGGCCCAAGTATCTCCGCCCATCACTTCGTCGGGACTCAACACGAGCATTACGCAAAGCGGCCACGTCTATGACATCACCGGCGGCACGCGCCCCGGCAGCGGGGCGAATCTCTTTCACAGCTTCGGCGAATTCGGCGTTCCCACCAGCCACATCGCCAACTTTTTGAACGACGCCGCGCTGCCCACCGCCAACATTCTTGGGCGCGTCACCGGCGGCAATCCGTCCAACATCTTCGGCACCCTTCAAACCACCGGCTTCGGCAGCGCCAACCTGTTCTTGATGAACCCAGCCGGAATCGTCTTCGGGCCGACTGCGTCGTTGAATGTCGGCGGATCGGTGAGTTTCACGACGGCGGACTATTTACGTGTCACCGATGGCACTCACTTCAATGCGCTCCCCGGACCAGCAGACGCATCCATCTCCAGCGCGCCGGTGGCGGCGTTCGGGTTCCTAGGATCGAATCCAGCTGCGATCACCGTTGCGGGGAGTCAGTTGGCTGTCTCGGAAGGGCAAGGCATCTCCTTGGTGGGAGGGAACCTCACCGTTCAGAACGGAACGCTCGGCAATGCCACAGTCCAACCGGCCCGGCTTTCAGCTCCCGCTGGGCACATCAACCTGGCAAGCGTCGCCTCGCCAGGCGAGGTACTGGCGGCAGGGGCGCTGCCCACTGAACCGACCTTGAGTGGCTTCACCTCGATGGGAACCATTGCGCTCACGCCGGGCGCCGTGGTCAGCACAAGCGGCCATACGGCAGGCCGCATCGTCATCCGCAGCGGGCAATTCAGCATGGAGGGCGCTACGCTGGAGGCGAGCACGACGGCCCTCGCGCCGAACGTCCCCGCCTCTGCGCCGGCAACAGGGGGAATTTCGGTCCAGGCGGAGGAGATGGTCCTGTCGCATGGGTCTGACATCAGCACCTCCGCCATCGATGGGACGGCGGGGAACATCACCTTGGAGGCGGGCACCCTCCGCAGCAATGTCGCCCTTGACGGCACGCCTCTCACCGGCGCGTCGCCGGTCACGATTACGAGTACCAGTACCGGCCAGGGCGGAGCCGGGACTATCACCATCACAGGAAAGACAGGGGGGCCGGCTGACGCTGTCTTGCTGAGTCGTACTCATGTCGTGACGGACGTGACCAATGCGGCAGACCCTACGGTGGCCCCAGGGAACATTGCCATGGCTGCACAACAGGTGGAGTTGACATACGGCACCGTCATCTCTGCCGGCACGACCGGCGGGGCGGATGCCGGAGCGATCACGTTGAACCTCGCCACGCTGAAGACCCAAGCCGGCCCGGACGGGCGCGTCTTCATTTCAAGCAGCAGCAACTGTGGTGGATGCCGCGGCGGACAGGCTGGTGACATTACCATTCAAGGCCTGCCGGGCATTACCACGTCCAGTACGCGCACCTACAGGCATGTCACCACTCCCAATTCGGAACCAAATAGATCCGTCACCTATCATTTCGCGCGCGACTTTGACATCCAGGGCACGGATATTCATTCCGACGCCTTCGGCAACGCCCCGGGCGGCAAGGTGATCATGCGGGCGGAAGCACAGGCCTCGTTTGCAGACACGAACATTTCGGTCGCGACGCAGGACTTCAAGATCGAAGGGAGTAAACCAAACGGTCAGCCCGCGCGCTATCAGGGATTCAGCAACATCGATATCCTGGCAAAGGATATCGTCCTGCAGGACAGCACGATCAAGGCGGATGCGCTCGTATCGGACATCGGCACCTGTCCATTGTGCCTGGGCGGGCCGAGCGCAGGTGAAATCTGGTTACGGACGGAGAACTCGTTGATCGCCACGAATTCATCCATCACCAATACGAGCCGGGGAAGAGCTCAAGCCGGGATCACCAAAATCATCGGCGATCATTATTTTTCAGAAGGCGCCCTCTGGGACACGTTATACCCCGATAAGGGAACCCGTCTGGTTCAGCTGACCAATTCAGAAGTGACCGTCGAAGCACAACACAGCGGCCTTCCAGGCTACCTCAGAATCCGGGCCGACCATACCATCCTGGATCATTCGATAGTGAATTCCAAGGCCAACGACGTCTCGAACGTGAAGACTCTCGCCGGAGAACTGATCGACGTGGTGGGCGCGGGGGAACGGAGCGTCGTGGTGTCGGATGGGCGCAGCGTCCAAGGCAGTCTGCTCCTGGTGGCAGAGAGCCTGGACATCATCGGCGGGGGTATTATCGCGCCGACCCAGGGAAACCGCGTCGCCAGCCGAATGGATTTGCAGGTTGATAACCTCACCACTCGCCCGGGCACCAGGCCCGGAGGACCATTGGACTCCCCACAAATACTGAATGCAAGCGATCCGACCAGAGTCGTCATTTCCAGCAGCAGCACGGGGGCCGGAGGCGCAGGAACGATCACCATCAGTGGCCGAAGGCAGCCTGCTCCGGGAACCGCCCCCCTTACTCCAGCCAAATCAATTCGCCTGGATGCAACCGATGTGTTGACCGATACCAGGAGTGATGCCCTGGGGGGAAAAATCGAACTGAACTCGGGAGGTCCTATCGAACTGCGCAATTCGACGATCTCCTCCAACGTGCACGACGTCCGACCACCGTCTGCAACCGTCAGGGATCAAGGCGGGAACATTGCCGTGTCCGCTGGAGGCTTGATAATGCTAGGAGGGGAGGTCTCGGCCCGTTCTACCGGAACCCAGACCGGCGGCAATATCGTCTTGACCGCTCAAGATACGATCTCAATGGGTGACGGCGCGACCATTTCAGCCGGCAGCACCGGCCATGGCAATGCCGGCAACATTGCCATCAATGCCGGTACGCAATTCTTCAGTCAGAACGCATCGATCACCACACAAGCAAACCAGGCGAGCGGCGGCAATATCACCCTTCAAGCTACCGATTCGATCCGGCTCGTGAACAGCCAGCTCAACACTTCGGTTCAGGGCGGGCCGCACACCTCCGGCGGCAATATCCTGATCGATCCGGCAGTCGTCACGCTGCAGAACAGCCAGGTGCTTGCGCAAGCCTTGCAGGGAACAGGCGGCAACATCAACATCATCGCCGGGACATTCCTTGCCGATCAAACCAGCGTCGTGAGCGCATCATCTCAGTTCGGGTTGAGCGGCGCCGTGAATATTCAATCGCCGGTGTCGAGCTTGAGCAACACCTTGACCACGCTGCCCCAGCAGCCGTTGCAGGTGCAGCATCTCATGCGACAACGTTGCGCGGCACAAGCCCATGGCCAATTGAGCAGCCTCGTGGTGGCAGGGCGGGATGCGCTCCCGGTCGAACCAGGCGGCTGGCTGATGAGCCCTCTGGCCTTCGTGGCGGACGACGATCCTTCCTCGCATGCCGCTCTGGCCGCCGGGGAGTCTTTCGATCTTGTGGAGCAGAAGCAAGCGCTCGCGGAACCCTGGGGTGAACAGCTGAATGTTCCGCCCCAACGAAGATTTTCCGACTGGGTAATTGGTTGTCGCTCATGAGCGATCACGCCGGCCCTCCCGCAGAGAGGTGGATGAATTGGGGTTTCACATGTTCAATACTCGGTTGTGCGCGAGCGTTGTGATGAGCCTCTGTCTCATCGAAATGCCGGCCCTGGCTCAAGTGGCGCCCCCGCTCCCGCCGATTTTCGACCCCACCGGTCGATCAGGAAAACCCCCGGCCCCCTTGAAAGAAGAATTCAAAGCCCCGCCCACGGAGCCCCCACGCTCGATTTTACCGGAGGTGCCGACCACACCTCAGAAACCGTCCGACAATCGATTGGGGAATATCCGTGTTTTTGTGCATGACATCCATGTGGCCGGAAGTACCGTGTTTTCGGACGCAGAACTGGCCGAAGTCACCGCTCCCTATCGCAACCGCGAACTGACCAGCGAAGATCTGGAACGAGTTCGTCTCGCCCTCACCCTCCTGTACGTGAATAAAGGCTATCTCACCTCCGGGGCCGTCATTCCCGACCAGGACGTCTCATTGGGGACCATCGTGATTCAGATGGTTGAAGGCAAACTCTCGCGCGTCGATGTGGAAGGCAACGAATGGTTTCGCAGTTCCTATTTGCGTGATCGGGTGGCGCGCGGCGTGTCGACGCCTCTCAGCATCCAGCCGCTCCAGGAACGTATCCAATTGCTGCAGCAGGATCCACGCATCGAACGGATCAATGCCGAACTGAAACCGGGAGACATTCGAGGTGAGAGCATCCTGAACGTGCGGGTAAAAGACGCCAATCCCTTCAGGGCCTGGCTGGAGTTCAATAACTATCAAACGCCGGTGGTCGGCGCGGAACGGGGCCTGGCGACGGTCGCGCATCAAAATCTCACGGGCCATGGCGATCAGTTTGTGTTTACCTACGGTCGATCCAGCGGCGTGAACCCTATCATCGATACGTCCTACAGCCTGCCCCTCAATGCGTACGACACGACCCTCACGGCCTATTATCGAAAAAACGCGTTTCTGGTGGTGGAGGATCCGTTTCGTACCCTCGATCTGAATGTCGATACCCAAATCATCGGTCTCGCTCTCCGTCAGCCAGTGTACCGCACCGTCACCGACGAGTTGTCGGTATCCCTCGTGGGGGAGCATCTGTATCTCAAGACGACCTCCGCCTTCGACGCGCCCGGCCTTCCCTCCCTGTTTATCCCTGGTTCGTCAACCACGGGGGTCGCCACGGTCAGTGCCCTGCGGTTCTTGCAGGAATATACCCATCGCTCTCCCTCATTCGTCTTTGCCGCCCTGTCCCGGTTTAGTGTCGGGCTGGATGTCCTGGGAGCGACGACCAACAGCGGGCCTCTGCCGGACGGCCAATTTTTCTCCTGGTTGGGCCAGGCGCAGGCGGTGAAGCGGCTGGATGACTGGTGGGGCGTGCAGTTGTTGGGACGCGTGGCGGCGCAGGTGGCCAACGACCGCCTCTTTCCTCTGGAGCAAATGCCCGTCGGCGGACGTTTCAGCGTGCGCGGATATCGTGAGAATACCCTCGTGCGGGACGATGCCGTGCTGGCCTCATTTGAATCGAGATTTCCTCTACTGCGGTTCGCATCCGGCGAAGACCGGCTGCAGTTTGCGCAATTCGTCGATTTCGGCCATGCTTGGAACGCCAAAGGCGAGACACCCGACCCTCAAACCCTGGCGAGCGTCGGAGCCGGGTTGCGTTGGATGATCCTGCCCCAAGAACGTGCGCGCTTCGAAATCTATTGGGGGCAACAGCTCAATCATGTCCGGGGCGGAGAAGGTAACCTGCAGGACCACGGCATCCATCTTCAACTCGTCGTGCAGGTGCTCTAATAATAGGATGCTGAAAAAGTCCGCCAGCGTCGTTCTCGCATCGCTCAAAGGCTCAACGTACCGCAAGGGTACGCCTCGCCTCCTCGCATCGCTGCGGCCTCGCTGGACGGCCTTTTTGACAATCCTACGAGCTTTCTCGATGGCGTCTTCGACTCAGCACTCTCTTTTCGGAGGTGGAAAATAATTGTTCCGCAATCTGCTGAACGAGACGACCGCAGCAGAAAGGTCTGGAATGGTATCACGGCTTCGCGCTTCACTTCAGGCGGTGCTCAGATTCGGGATCGTGCTCCTGCTCCTCTGCCCGGTCTCGTCCGCCGCTGACACCGGGGCTTCGCCCGAGGAGCTGATGCAGCGAGGCCGTGCGGCTGCGCAGCGAGGCGATCTGGAGCAGGCGCTCGTCGCCTGGAAAGAAGCCGCGCAGCTCTACGACCAAGCCGGCCAGACCAAGGGCCATATTCAGGCGCTCTCCCATGCCGCGCATGCGGCCCGCAGCCTCGGGCACTTGAATCAGGCCTTCCTGCAGCAGGAATTGGCCCTGCAACTCGCGCGCAGGCTCGGCGATCCCACCTGGCTTACCATGACCCTTTCCGAGTTGGGCAAGACCTATGTGATCAGCCGGCAATACGACACCGCCGCGGACTATCTGACTCAGGCCGCCGCTCTCGCGCAGACACAGAAGCTGCGGACGCTTTCGGCGGCAATCCGGAATGACCTCGGCATGGTCCTGGCGCTACAGGGTCGGTTTCCGGAAGCGCTTGCCGCCTTTCAAGACAGCGCGACAGCGGCGACGGAGAAGCAGCTCGCCATGCTCTTCGTGCATGCCCGCGTCAACGCCGCACGGGTCGCGATGCGGTTGACCCGATTCGAGGAGGCGGCCGCGGCCTTGAGTGAGGCCGACAAGCGCCTGGCAGGAATGCCGGCTTCGCACGACAAGGCCGATGGGCTCATCAATTTGGCGTTGGGGTATCGTGACCTGTCGGCCGATCATCCGGAAGAGCAGGCGCGGGCGCTGCAACAGTCGGCGACGCGGCTGCACGAGGCGGCCGCGATGGCGGAGGAGTCCGGCAATACGCGCCTCGCCTCCTATGCCTACGGGCATCTCGGACATCTCTATGAGGGCGAGCACCGGCTGGATGAAGCCCTCCGACTCACCCGTCGCGCCGTCTTCGCTGCGCAATCCGTCGCCGCGCCGGAATCCTTGTACCGGTGGCAGTGGCAAAGCGGCCGCCTCCTCACAAGCCTGGGAAAGCTCGACGACGCTTTATCGGCCTATCAAGAAGCGGCGGCCACCCTGCAACCGATCCGCGCCGAAGTGGCCTTCGCGTCGCATGCCTCGCTGGAACCCGACCACCGATCGATCCGTTCACTCTATTTCGAATTGGCCGATCTGCTGCTGCAACGGGCGGCCCTGATGCACGATGACGTTGAGGCCGCCCCCTATTTGCGAGCGGCGCGCGATGCGATCGAGGCCTATAAAGCGGCCGAACTCCGAGACTATTTCCGGGATGACTGCGTCGATCAGATGCAGGCCCGGCTGACCAAGCTGGATGCGGTGTCCCCTGCGACGGCCATCATTTACCCGATCATCTTCGCCGATCGCACGGAGCTGCTCGTGAGTTACCCGGACGGCCTCAGACGACACTCCGTTCCGGTGACGGCGTCGATCCTGACGGATGAGATCCGCAGTTTCCGGCGCATGCTCGAAAAGCGGACGACCCGCGAGTACCTTCCCCACGCGCAGCAATTGTATGAATGGTTGCTCCGCCCGCTTGTCCAGGACCTGCGCCGACTCAAGGTTGACACGCTGGTCTTTGTCCCAGACGGACCGCTTCGCACCATCCCCATGTCGGCGCTTCATGACGGAGATCGATTCGTAATCGCGCAATACGCCGTCGCCATGACGCCGGGCCTCGATTTGACCGATCCGCGCCCCATCAATCGAACGAGAGCGCAACTACTCTCCAGCGGGTTGACCAAGGCGGTGCAAGGGTTCCCTGCTCTCCCGCATGTCGCCGAGGAGATGGAGTCCATTCATTCGCTCTTCAAGGGCGAACAGCTCCTTGACAACAATTTCATCGCGCCACGCCTGGAAGGGGAATTGAAAGACGGCCGCTACAGCATCCTCCACATCGCCACACACGGGCAATTTGCCACGGACGTGAATCAATCGTTTCTGCTGACGTTCGACGATCGGCTCACCATGACCCAGCTGGAACGATTGGTGGGTTTGTTTCGCTTTCGTCAGGACCCGCTGGAGCTGTTGACGCTGAGCGCCTGTCAAACCGGGATTGGTGACGACCGGGCGGCGCTCGGGCTGGCCGGCATTGCGGTGAAGGCAGGAGCCAGGAGCGCACTCGCCACCCTCTGGTTCATCAACGATGACGCGTCGTCAGAATTGGTCTCGGAATTCTATCGTCAATTGCATGACTCATCGATCTCGAAGGCACGTGCTTTGCAACTTGCACAACTGAAGTTGCTATCGGACCGGCTCTATGAACATCCGGCCTATTGGTCGGCATTTCTGTTATTGAACAATTGGCTGTAGCTCGTGCGGGGGACCTCGCTGCGGCCTTGCTGAGCGGCTTTTTTGAGCATCCTGGGGGAATAAGCCTGCTCACGCCACTGAGGAAAGGTGTCATCATGGCACCATGGACCCATCGCAGAGGGGCTCAGGCATTAGGCGCCGCGTGCCTCCTCGCCCTGCTGCTCGCAGGGACCGGAATGGCGCCGGCGGAAGGAGAGCCGGGGATGCCGACGTACCGGGCTCCTCAGCAGATGACACCCAGGGCCCGCATCGGAGGGAGTTTGCGGGGAAGCGAGGGAGAAGACCCAGCTGTTGCCGCCCTCGTTCCCGACCATGTCGGAATCACCGTCAAGCAGCATCCGGTTCTCAACTGGTTTTTGTCCAAGCACACCTCGTTGCCGGTTAAATTCACCCTAATCGATGAGCGCTCGATCCGCGCGCTCGTCGAGCGGCTCATCGTGCCCCCGAACCACGCCGGTGTGCATGCCGTCAACCTCGAAGACCTCGGCTTCACGCTGCAGGCAAATGTCCAATACCGGTGGTATATCTCCGTGATCAAAGACGAGAACTCTCCTTCACGCGATATCGTGACCGGCGGAATGATCGAACGTTGCGAGTTCAGCGAGTGTATGGTGTTGGGCGCCACGACCGCCTGTTCCCATGACGCGGTGATGGCGAGTGCCGCCATGGGTTTCTGGTACGATGCCATGGCCTGTTTGTGCGATCTCATTGCATCCGAACCGGGCGATACCGGTCTGCGCAAACAACGGGCGGCCTTGCTCAAACAAGTCGGCCTGCATGACGTGGCCGAATGGGATCTGGCGCAAGCCCATGCCGGCCTGCGCTGATAAGATACCTGAGTCCGTCGAACAAGAAATCGGCACAGCATGTTCTGCCTCAAACTCACTCTGTTGGTGGTGGTCACGCTGACGTGGGCGCTGTCGTGGCGCCACGCCGTCTGGTTTCAGGCCACGCTTCCCGACAGTCACGCGGCAGACGTTGTCATGGCTCCTGAATCCCCTCTGCCCCTGTATAAACCGCGAAAAGAGCATGGGCCGCGGGCGCGCATCGGAGGACAGAGCCGGGGCGCCGAGCCGGGAGTTCCCCTGTTGATCGCCTTAGTCCCGGACCATGTCGCCTTTACGATCAAAGGCGATCCGTCGCTCTGTTGGTACCTGTCACTGCAGACGACGCGCGCGATAACCATTACGGTGATCGACTCCCGCGGAATTCGCCCTATTCTTGAACGCACGCTGCCATCACCCGTTCCTGCGGGCCTCCACTGCACCAGGCCTCGAGAATATGGAATCGAGCTCAGAGAACAGGAATCCTATCGATGGTTCGTAACATTGGTGGTGGACCCAGATAAACCTTCGCGGGACATTGTGGCAGGCGGAACCATCGAACGGATTCCCTTCAGTGAAGCCTGCGCGCTGGGCATGCCCTGCACATGGACGACTTGCGATCGCGACGCAATTTATCGCTATTCCGAATCCGGCCTCTGGTACGACGCCATCGCCTGCCTGCTCGACCTTATGACGCAGGAGAGCGATACCCATTCGTTGGAACGAATGCTTCATCACCTCTTGCAACAGTCCGGAGTGGACTTGCCGACGTAAGCTCCTCTCCCTGACTTGCCGCCGCGTTATCCAATCCGATACGCAGTGAACGAGATCCGATACAGCCGCCGCTCGTCATGCCCCCGCTCGACGACAAGGTTCTTGTTCGACTGGGTTCATCCAATGCGGAAATTCCCTAAATGTTGAGTGACTACGCGACATCCTTTTCTCCCGCGCCGACGGCACGGCTGTTGCTACTTAGAAGAGTGTACAAAGTCTTTTCGTTCCCTGTGATAACCGGAAAGACTCATGCAGTACAGAAAGGAGCCAGACATGGAACTCGTCATGGGCGGTCTCCTGATCGGAGTCAGTGGCATGCTGGCGCTCTTGATTGTGGCCGTATGGAAAAATGTCCCGCCGCAGCCGGAAACACATCCGCCGCAACGGGGAACATAAGGTCGGGGACCAGAGCGATGCCCAGCGGACTCGCGCATCGCTCTGGCAGGGAGCAACCACAGGCTCACCATCCCTGTTCTCGTGCAAAGGAGTTGCACTATGAATCGATTTATTTATTTGCGATCCCAGAAACGCCAACGTATGACCGTCAGCCTGCGGACCGAGCTCTTGGAACGCATGCGCGACGCCGCCTATTGGACCTCGGGCACCACTATGGCCGGCCTCATTTCATCCGCGATTGAAGAGCTCCTTCACAATCTGGAGTCGCAAAACGGCCGCCCTTTTTCACCACGGCTTCAAGATCTGAAACCAGGTCGTCCCCGCGCGAATAAAACCGATCGAACGCCTGTATCTGAAGACATACAGTCTGTATCCAACTAGATACGCGCATCGATCCCAGGGATCCATCCTCTCTCGACCTCGCTCCTGGCGAGGTCGGCCGAAATTGCATGGATCCCCTCGTAATTCACGCGCCGGCCATCCGCGTACCTTGCATCCCATAAGCATGCATTTTGCGAGAGAGTCCCTCTAAGCACAGGGTCTTTGTGCTTGTCTTCTGTCCAACCATGCCCGACCGCGCCGGGCGGGGATCCACGGTATGCCATGCGCCCTCTGATGCACCCCCCCGGCACCGTCCCCCCCCCCCTATCTCCCTCTCCGCCGGCTAAGCAACACCCTGTGGCGACAGGACCGATCAGGAATCGGTTACGACACTCTGCCCCTCCACTCTGTGGCGGACTCCTGATCTCCTGCGGTGCCATCGACGCTCACGCTCAGGACGCATCGCCTCCCGCGACGGTTCCAACAGCAGCGGCACCGGTCAGCGAAGAACTCGAACTGCTCAAAGAGGAAGAAACCGTCAGCATCGCCACTCGCCATGAGCAACCCATCTCGCAACCACCCTCCAACGTCTACGTCATCACCGACGAGGACATTCGGCACTCAGGCGCGACCGACATTCCCACTATTCTCCGCCGCGTACCCGGGTTGGATGTCATGCAAGTCACCGGGGCGGAAGTCAATGTCAGCGCGCGAGGCGACAATCAACTCTTCGCCAACAAAATTCCCGTGATGGTGGACGGTCGATCGATCTACATCGACGGCCAGGGCCTCGTGTTCTGGAAATCTCTTCCGGTCACCCTCCCGGAGATTAAACGCATCGAGGTACTCAAAGGACCCGCCTCTGTCGTTTACGGCTTCAATGCCTTCGACCGGGTGATCAACATCATCACGAAGTCCGCTCAGGACATGAAGGGCACGACGTTGCAGTTCGACGGCGGGGAATTCGGCACCATTTCCAGTTCCGCTGTCCAGGCTGGATCAGCGGGCAAACTTGACTACCGTCTCTCCATCGGCCATGACCAGAATCAACAATGGCGCAACCATGACGCACTCGCCTTCCGGTCGAACAAGTTC
>Ga0073903_10000620_pt1 | contig 18320 bp, 11 predicted proteins | sample KloWWTKNB14_bulk_FD_66665 | JGI IMG/M metagenome (GOLD analysis project Ga0073903, IMG submission 66665) | Active sludge microbial communities from Klosterneuburg, Austria, studying microevolution and ecology of nitrifiers - Klosterneuburg... | ecosystem: Engineered > WWTP > Aerobic digester >... | reverse complement strand
GGCAAAACGGCTGGCCCAGACGGTGGCCGCGGTGCAGGCCAGGTCCAGCTCCGGCAGGCGGGCCTGCAGATCGGTCTCCCGCCGGCGCAGGCCGCCCAGGGCCTGTTTGGTGGCGCCGACCTGTTCGCGCTCGTCACTGTGGCGCTCGCGCAGTGCGGCGATGCGTCCGGTCAGCTCCTTCTGTTCGGCCAGCAGGGCGTCGATGGCCGAGAGGTCCAGGGCCTTGAGCGCCAGCTCGGCCGAGGCGTGCTGGGACTGGCTCTCCAGCACCGCGATCATCAGCGGTGTGAGCGGCGTGAAGACCGCGCCATTGAACAGCCGGGTGATGGCCTGCAGCGACTGGCGCAGGCCCTCCAGGCGGCGGCTGTCCTGCGCCAGTCGCTGCAGCTCGGCTTCGCACCACTGGCGGCGGCGCTGCCGGGCGGCTGCGCCGAAGGCCAGCTCCTCGTCGCGCGCGCGGCAGGCGAACATGCCGTAGCCGCGGCTGCCCAGGCCCTGCTCCATCAGGCCCTGGCCGGTGCGGGCCAGTTCCTCCTCGCTGTCCACCTTGCGCACCCGGCCATACTGCGCCAGCAGGAAGGCGTTGGCCACCGGGTGGTCACACTGCAGCTCGTGCAGGATGGAGCGGGCCTCCGGCTCGCGCTCGACCGTGTCCTGCATCGCCTTGCGACCCTGCACCACCTTGGGCGAACGCAGCGGAAAGTGTCGCTTCACCAGCCGGGCGCAGCGCGCCTCTTCACCGGCCTCGACGATGATGGCAAAACGGTCACCGCCCAGGTAACCCTCGATGGCGTTCTGCCAGGTGCTGCCGGGCAGCGGCTCCACCAGCTGCGCCAGCAGGTGCGGGTGGGCGCCGGGCAGCTCCTGTTCGATCAGCGCCACTGCCTCGTGGGCGTCCTTCGGCCCCTGCGATCGGCCGGCCTGCAGGCGGCGCAGTTCCGCATCGAGCTGCACCGCCTCGTCCTGCAGCCGCGCCAGTTGCATGCCGACCTCGGTCAGGGCCTGCAGCGCCGCGGACTGCAGCGATGCGTCGCCCTCGTGGATGCCCTGGCGCAGCAGTGCGAGCTGGGCGTCGAACAGCTCCAGCTCGAAGGCGGGCAGCTCCACATCCAGCTGCGCCGCGCGGGCATAGGCACTGTCCATGGCCGGCCAGGCCTTGAGCACCTGCGCCGCAGCCGGCCGCAGGGCCTGCACCGCTGCGGCCAGCACCGGCACCACCACCAGATCCAGCGCCAGCAGCCGGCTGAGCTGCATGACCATGCCACCGATGCCGCGGGCCGCCTCCTGCACCCGGCCCCAATGCAGGCGGAACTGGTCGGCCTGCTGGCGGATCTGGTTCTCCAGCGCCTGCTTCTCGCGCGCCACATCGCTGTCGTCCAGGCGCTTGTCCACCAGGCGCAGCTGTTCGCGCAGCTGGGTTTCCTGCGCCTCCAGCGAGGCCAGCTTCTCCTCCAGCTGGGCCTGTTTGCGCTCCTGTGCGGCGATCTGCCGCTGCACCGAGGCCAGCTCGTCGCCCGCCTCGCTGCGTGCGCGCAGGGCATGGGCGATGGTGGTGGTGACGAAGCGCCGCGCCTCGTCCAGCACCTGGTCGGCCGCAGCCGCGGCGGCGTCGAGCCGCTCCAGGTTCAGCGCCAGGCGTTCGGCCTCGGCCTTCAGCCCGGCGATGGAGCGCATCAGCTCGCGCATCTTGTCCAGGTCGCGGCTGAAGTCGTGCGGCTCCAGGATCTCGTCGCGCACCAGGTCGTTGACGTTGCCCAGTTCCTTGTAGGCCATCGCCTTGACGATGGACTTGGCCGCCCGGGTGGCATCGCCCTCGCCCACCGCGGTCTTGCCCATCAGCGCGCCGTAGAGGTGCTGCAGGTAGCCGCCCTTGTCCGCAAAACGCTGCACCGCCGCGGCGGACTTGTCGCCGCGGGCGGTCGGCCCGCCCTGCAGGCGGTGCTGCAAGCGGTGCTGCAGCTGCACATACAGCTCCTTGAGCGGCAGCGGCGCGGCCGCTAGCGCCTCACCGCCGCGGCGGGCCAGGTGATCCAGCGTGAGCGGGTGCCGGACGATGAAGAAATGCGGTGCGCCCTGCAGCACGGCGCGCCGGCCGTCCTCGAGGGCCTCCACCCCCACCAGCGCGGTGAAGGGCTCCAGCGTCTCGCCGGCCTGCGCCGAAGGCCCGAACACGATGGCCGCATAGCTGGTCGAGCGGCTGCGCAGGAACACCCCGTCGGCCTGCTGCCCCAGCGCATAGGCGGCCAGCGTGCGCGGCTCCTTGCCGCCGCGGCGGCTCTGGCTGGATTCGTCCTGGCCGATGTTGAACTGCACCACATGCTGGTGGGCGGCGGTCAGCACGGTCTGGATCGCATCGAGCAGCGTGGACTTGCCCGAGCCCGACTCGCCGGTCAGCAGCACCGTGTCGGCAAAGGGCCACTCGCGGTCCTCCAGCGAACCCCAGTGCCAGGTGAGCAGGCGGTCGATCTTCACCGGGAGCGCCCCACCAGCCGCAGCGCGTCGTCCAGCGCCTCGTCGCTGACGAAACTCATCACCGGGCGCAGCACCGCCAGACCCATCTGCATGTCGCCGGCATCGTCACCTTCGACGAAGTGCAGCACCCGGTGTTTGCGCAGCTCGCGCAGCAGCGCCAGGCGCTCGCTGGCCGCGTTCGGCAGCTTGTGCGCCAGCAGCGAGACCACCGTCTGCGACAGCTCTTCCAGGGGGATGGCCAGGCGCTCGTCCACCAGTGGGCGGCGGCCGGTGAGCGCCTCGGTGTAGAGAAACCGCAGCGCCAGCACCGCCGCCACAAAGTCGCGCGACAGCCGGGCACGCAGGCGGCGCACACCGTCCTCCTCCTCCTCGCCGCCGGCTTCGCCGGGCGGGTACAGGCGCAGGAGCCGCGCGTCGCTGTCGTGCGCGAGCACAAAGCCCATGCAGGCGAACCACTCGCGCAGCAGTTGCTCGCACTGCAGGGCGTCGTCGTAGAGCGCCGCCTCCGGCCGGGAGAAGTCCCGCCACAGCACCCCGCTGGCCAGCAGCCGCGCGGTCAGTTCGGCAAACCGCGCCGGCCGCACGGCGCCGGAGCCTTCGGTGGACAGGCGCTGCTCCAGCACCTGGGCGATCGAGCTCAGCATGGCCGGTCGCTCCGGTCAATCCGCTCGGCCCAGGGCCGCAGGCGGCCGCTCGACCGGCGCCAGCGGCTCGACCCGCAGCTCATAGTCGTCGGCCTGGAAGTACGGCGTCTCCACCCTGCCCGCCAGGCGCCGTGCCTGGAGCAGGCCGCGCCCTTCGGTCGAACGCGCCGCACCCACCGCATGCAGCACCCGCACCGCCTCTTCGGCCGTGCGCACCGGCAAGGCCGCCAGCGTGATCGGCCCGGCCGCCAGTTGCGGGAGCAGCCCCTGCAGCACCTGCTGGTCGCTGAAGGCAAAGGCCTCGGCCTCCGCCCGGCGCAGCAGGGCGTTCAACCGGCTCTGCTCGTCCACCACCAGGGGTGCGGACTCGACGGCGGCGGCCTCGCGTTCGCGCAGCGTCCAGCGCAGCAGGCCGCCGGCCAGGCGCACCTCGCTGGTGGCCAGGCGCTGCGCCAGGGCGTCCAGCAGCGCCTCACGCTGCGGGGGCGCCTGCTCCTTCAGCCAGGCCATGCTGCGCCCCAGCGGCGACTCGGCGCCGTAGTCCAGCGACAGCGCCTGGCGCAGCAGGCTGGTGAAGCGGCGCACGTAGTTGTTCATCTCCGAGCGCAGCATCGGCAGCTTCAGGCCGCAGGCGGCCTCCACCATGCTCTCGATGCGGTCGCACAGCCACAGCATCGGGCTGCGGCCCTGCACCTGCGGCTCCAGCCAGGGCGCACGCTGCAGCAGGTGGCCGTCCACGACGGTGCGCTGCTCACCCTCCAGCGCACGCACCACCTCCAGAGCCTCGCCGATCTGGCCGCGGTGGCGCTCGGCCGAATCCGCCACCAGCCGCACCGCGTACTCGCGGGCAAAACGCGTCTCGATGAACTCGTTGAACTCGCTCCAGGCCACCTTCTGCGCCAGCGCCTCGCGCGTCAGGCTCTGGATCAGCTGGCGGAAGTACTCGATGTCGTCCTGCAGGTCCTGCACCACCCGGCTGGCGAATTCATGGGCATCCAGCAGCTCGTCCGCATCACGTCCACTGAGGAAGGCCGCCAGCGCCTTGCGCGCCGAACGCATGTTGCGCTGGCGGGTCTTGGCGCGCGAATCGTCCAGGCCGGCAAAGGTCTCGCTGAAGGCCCGGCCGGCGCGGCTGAGCTTGAGCGTGGGCTTGAGGTCGATCGGGTCGCGGTAGTCCTCCAGCCAGCCGTGCTCCTTGAGCTTGCGCAGCAGCTCGCCGGCGTAGGCGCGCTCCTCCTCGGCCCGCACCGTCTGCCCGGCTTCGAAGGCCAGCGCCCGCAGTGCCGGCTCTGCCAGCGCCCGCAGGATCACCTCCAGCACCAGCTCGCGCGTCAGCACCTCGGCATAGTCCGCATTGGCCCCATGCACCCGCTCGTGCAGCGCCCGCAGCACGGCGGCGCAGAGCTCGCGGTTGTCGTGGGTGAGCGGGCGGAAGAAGTGCTCCCGGGGTGGGGTGAAGAAGATCACGGTGCAGGGGCCCGGTTGAATCAGGCCGTCTTCGAGAACAAGCGGACCTCCGGCAATCCGCCGAAGTGCGCGTCACAGGTCAGCAGTTGCGCCCCGACTTGTCGCGCCGTGGCATACACGATCGCGTCGGCCGTGGCCAGCCGGTACTCCCGATGCAGTTCGGCGGCCAGCAGAGCGATCGAAGTATCCAGCGGCACTACAACACACTTCTGGGTGTAGGCGATCACCTCGTCGGACTGCGCTTCACCGACCTCCCGGACCAACCACTTCGACAGTTCCAGCTGCACGATGGTCGGGACGACGCAATGGGATCGGCCCGGGAACTGCTTACCGACAGCTTCACCGGTGGTACTTCCGGTCAGCCACTCGATCCAGGCTGAGGTATCGACCACGCAGCGCGGGCCACTCATCAGAAGCGGTCCTCACGATCGCGGTAGTCGCCCTTGTTCGCACCCTTGGCGATGCCGGCCAACTCCTCCAGTTCCGGCACGGGCATCACCAGCACCCCCTTGCCTTTGGGAATGAAGACAAACTCCTGCCCCGCCTGCCATCGTTGCTCCTCCCGAATGGCCTTCGGGATCGAGATCTGGAACTTGCTGGACAGGGTGGCGGTCGCAGAGGCGGTCACTTATGTTCTCCAGATTGATCGATGGTCAGATGGTAAGAATACCTGAACGCCGTCACAACGCCTCCAGCGCCGCCCCCCGCAGTCCCACCAACAGCGCCCTGCCGTCGGCGTCCACCCGGAACTCGCCGTACCTCGCCTTCTCCCAGCGCTGGGCCTGGCCCTCGGCGAAGAACCAGGCGTCGCTGACCAGGATCCAGTGCCCGTCCTTGGGGGTGAGCTCGATGTGCATCTCACCGGCCGCCAGGGGCTGGCCGTCGGCGATGCGCAGCAGGCGGGCCACGCCGCGTTCATCCCGCACCGCGACCACGTGAGGGCGCTCGCGGCGCAGCAGGCCGGCGCGGCGCTCCGCGGGTTCACCCGGGATGTTGAAGTTCAGGCGCATGAAGTCGCCCTGCATCAGCGAGCGCGGATCCACCGGCGCCAGTTCGACGAACACCGGCTGGCCGTGGTGGATCAGCGCCTCCTTGTCGCGGATGCCCAGGTTGGCCACCGTCAGGATGGCGATCAGGCTGAGGGCGATGCCGGCACGGGCCCACCGGGCAGCGTTCACGGCAGGACCATCGGAGGGATCGGGTGTGACCGCCGCGGCCGCCCCAACACCTTGCCCTGAACCGCGACGCTTCGCCATGACCCAGCCCGCCAGCAGCGCCAGCAGCGCACCCGCCGCAACCAGCACCAGCGCCTTGCTTCCCAGCGGCCAGGCCAGCTGGTAGTAGAAGGCGCCGACGATCCAGGCCGCCGCCACCGCCGCCGCAACGGCCAGGCGGCGCCGGCCGCTGGTCACCGTCTGCACCAGCAGCAGCAGCGTGGCGCCCAGCGAGGGCATCAGCGCCGCCAGTGCCACCAGCACGCCGGCGGCGCCCAGGTACGGGGGCTGGCGCAGGCCCGGCCAGCGCCGCAGGGCAACGCCCCCTCCCACCGCCGCCAGCAGCGCAGACAGGGCCTGCATGCCGATCCAGCCGGCCGAGGTCGCGCTGCGCCAACCCAGCTCCCGGCCGATCTCGGCCACCGGCCCGCCGCCCAGCACACCGCCGACCAGGAAGGTCATCCCTGACCACCCGGCCAGCCCCACCAGCAGCGCCAGGCCCGCGCCGGCGGCCAGCGACTCCAGCGCCGGTGCAGCACGGCCGCCGTGTCCACGCTGCAACCACCCGTGTGCCCCCAGCCAGGCAAGGAGCAACAGGTGCCAGCTCACCCACCAGAACTGGAGCGAACCACCGGGTCTCAGGTCCCAGCGCTGCGGCGTGAGGGCCACAGACCACAGCACTGCCACGGCGGCCCCCAGCAGAACCCGCAACCAGGCCACGGGCACGACCAGGGCGACCACCAGCGCCACGCACCCGATCAGGGTCGCACCTCCGCCAACGCCGGCTTCACGGAACAGGCCGAAACCCAGCGTCCCCGCCCCCACCAGCAGCACCGGCAGCGCCAGCTGCTCCACGAACAAGGCCACCCCGCGGGAGCGCAGCACCACCACTGCGCCGGTGATCAGCAAGGCCGCCACCAAGTACGGACCGACACTGCGGTTCATCAGGTCCCCCAGCAGCATCCCCACCACTCCCAGCAACGGCAGCGCCGCCAGCCAGGCGCCCAGCGCCGTCAGCAGGACCACCGGCCAGGGCCGTGAAGCGTCCTCGGGCGCCTGGGCATGCGCAGGCAGCAGGCCCTGCTGACGGGCCGCCTGCAGCACCTTCTCCAGACTTGCGCTCAGCCCCTCCATCTGCGTCTTCATGCTGCGTCTCCGGAAGCCTCTGCCCTGCGCGCCAACTGCAATACCACCTTCACGCTGCCGGCCAGCAGCGCCGCGGCCCCACAACCGAGCAGCAGCAGGCGGCCGATCGGATCCCCGGCGCCACCCCCTTCGAACAGCAGGCGACCCAGCCCCGCCACCAGCAACGTGTTCAACCCCAGGGCCACCGCGCTCAGCACAAACACCTCGAAGTGGCGCCGCGGCACGAACACCGCCGCCATGCCAGCCAGCACCCCCAGCCCCAGCAGATAGTGGGCGCTGATCGTCCTTGCGAACAGGGCCGCCAGCGCCGTGCCCGTCACCACCACCACCGCCAACGTCGCCGCCGTGCGCAGTGCCCAGGGTCCGGCACCGGTGACCGACCGACCAGGCGCCCCCATGGCCCCCACCAGCAGCAGTGCCACAGCCCAGCCTGCCGCATGCACGGCCAGGTCATCCGGCCCCACCTGCCAGCTGTGGCCACTGTGCGCCTGGATCCACAAGGCGATGCCGACGAAGGCCCCCAGCACCCAGGGCGCCCACAACAGGTCGGAGCGCAGCGCCAGGGCCAGCGGCAGCGTCAGCAACGCCCACAGTGCAAACAGCGACCAGGGGTCCGCCCCGGTTTGGTAGGTCTGCCCGAAGTAGGCAAACAGCGCCCCCGTCCCCAGCCACACCAGCAGCCCCAGCGGTGCCCGCCATGCAGGTCGCCAAAGCGCCCCCAGGCCGAACAGCAGCACAACGCCCTGCAGCAGCGCAAACCGACCGAACCGCCCCAACACCTCCCAGTTCGCCGCCACCCAGAAGATCAACCCCAACCCGAGCAGCGCCGCCGCCAGCACGGCCATCCCGATCGGCAGCCAGCGCCGCAGCGCCGCGGGTTCGGCATCGAAGCCGGCCAGCGCCTGCAGCCGCCGCGCCGCCGCGGCATCCAGACGGTGCTGGGCGGCCAGTTCATGCAGGGCAAGTCGCAGGTCCATCGGGGGTCTCCTGGGGCGGTGGATCGGCCGGATGCCAGCGAGGAGGACGTTGCGCAGCGTCCAGCACCACCGGCGAGCTGGGAGAATGCTGCCCAGCGATGCACAGCCTTCGCCAGCCCTGATCATCGTAGCCCTCCGACACCCTTTGCGAGTACGCTCTTTGCGATTCAGGTACGCCGCCGCTCCATGACCTCCACCCTTGCGTCGCTCACCGACTACCAGGACGGGCTCCGCGCGCTCAAGCAGCGCGTGGTGTCCGCCCGTCTGCGTGCGGCGCTGGCGGCCAGCAGTGAACTGGTCGCCCTGTACTACGAGATCGGTGCACAGATCGCCGACAGGGAAGTGCACGCGCGCTGGGGCAGTGGATTCATCGACGCCTGCAGCCAGGACCTTCGGCGGGCCTTCCCGGAGGTGGGCGGCTTCTCCCCTAAGAACCTGCGCTACTGCCGCGCCTTCTTCCGCTTCTACTGCGACCCTGCAATTTGGCAACAGACCGTTGCCACATTGGCCGAGAGGCCCTGGGCTGGCGTGGATGCTGCGCTGGCGCCGCAGTTGGGCCGCATTCCCTGGGGCCACCACATACACATCTTCACCAAATGCGGCACCTTGGCGGAGGCCGGCTTCTACATCGCTCAGAGCATCGAACAGGGCTGGAGCCGCGACGTGCTGGCCTTGCAGCTCAAGTCGAGGCTGCACGAGCGTGCTGGCAAGGCGATCACCAACTTTTCACGCACCCTGCCCGCACCTCAGTCGGATCTGGCACAGCAGGCACTGAAGGACCCTTACACCTTCGACTTCATGGCCATGACGGCCCCTTTCAACGAGCGGGACGTGGAGCAACAGCTCACCCGCCACATCACCCAGTTTCTGCTCGAACTGGGCAAGGGCTTCGCTTTCATCGGCCGCCAGTACCACCTGGAAATCGCCGGCAACGACTACTACCTGGATCTGCTTTTCTATCACGTCACCCTGAAGTGTTATGTGGTGGTGGAGCTCAAGAACCGCCGTTTCATCCCGGAGTACGCCGGCAAGCTCAACTTCTACCTCTCGGCTGTGGACAGCCTGCTCAGAAGAGAAGACGACCGCCCCACCATCGGCCTGCTGCTGTGCCGCGACAAGAACAACATCGAGGTGGAATTCGCCCTGCGCGACCTGAACAAGCCCATGGGAGTGAGCGAGTACAACCTGGTGGAGTCACTGCCTGACAACCTCAAGGGCGCGCTGCCGACGGTGGAGGAAATCGAGCTGGATCTGCAGCGGCTGCAGGAGCCGCACGCCCCCGCGGGTGAGTCGTGACCAACCAACCACCGGAACCCCTCCCCTTGCGCTTCATCCACACCGCCGACATCCACCTCGACAGCCCGCTGCGAGGGTTGAGCGCCTACCCGGACGCCCCCGCCGAGCAGTTGCGCGGCGCCACGCGCGAGGCCTTCCGGCAGCTGGTCACGCTGGCCATCGAGGAGCGGGTGGACTTCATCGTCATTGCCGGGGATCTGTACGACGGCGACTGGCCGGACTTCAACACCGGGCTGTTCTTCTGCGCCGAGATGGGGCGGCTGCAGCGCTCGGGCATTCCGGCCTTCGTGCTGTTCGGCAACCACGATGCAGAGAGCCACATGACCCGCGCGCTGCGGCTGCCGGACAACGTGCGGCGCTTCTCGGCCGGCGGCTGCGAGGTGCACCGGCTGGAGCACCTGAAGGTGGCGCTGCACGGGCGCAGCTTCAAGAAGCGCGACACCCCCGAGAACCTGCTGACCAGCTATGGCGAGCCGCTGCGCGGGTACGTCAACATCGGCGTGCTGCACACCGCGCTGGAAGGCCATGCCGACCACGCCAGCTACGCCCCCTGCACGCTGGAGCAGCTGCACGCCAAGGGTTATGACTACTGGGCGCTGGGCCATGTGCATGAGCACCGGGTGTGGACCGGGCGCTCGACGATCTGCTTTCCCGGCAACCTGCAGGGCCGCAGCATCCGCGAGACCGGGCGGCGCGGTGCGGTGCTGGTGACGATCGAGGACGACGCGCCACCTCAGCTGGAGCGCCTGTACCTGGACGTGCTGCGCTGGGAGCATGTGGTGGTGGACGTGTCGGCCTGCGACAGCCTGGACGCGCTGGGCCGCGCCACCGGGCGCGCGCTGGCCCGGCTGCTGGAAGAAGATGCCCAGGTGCCGCGGGCGCTGCGCCTGACGCTGCAGGGCGAAACCGGCCTGCATGGCGAGCTGTTCCAGCGCGGTGGCGAGCTGCGCGCCCACGTGCTGGCGGAGATCGCGGCGCGGGGCCCGGACAGGTTCTGGCTGGAAAAGGTGAGGCTGGCCACCCGGCCCGCCGCGGTGATGCCCGACCCCCTACAGCCCGGCTCGATACAACCCGGCTCGATACCGCCCGGCGAGCAACCGCCCGGTGCAGTGCCGCCCGGCAGCGACGCCCTGGCCGACCTGCAGGCCCTGCTGGCCGAGGCCCGTCACGATGCCGATCTGCTGCAGGAGCTGCGTGCCGACTTTGCGCAGATGCTGGGCAAGGCGCCGGAGCTGGCCACCGTGGCGGGCGCCGAGCTGCCGCTGCTGCGCCAGGTGCGCGAAGGTGATCTTGCGGCCCTGTTCGACCAGGTACTGCCCGGCCTGCTGGCGCGGCTGGCTGCACGCGGCTGATCGCAGCAAGGACACAGACACCATGCGACTGCAAAGCCTGGAGCTGATCCGCTACGGCCGCTTCACCGACCGGAGCCTGAACTTTCCGCCATCGCACTGCGATTTCCACCTCATCGTCGGCCCCAACGAAGCTGGCAAGTCCACGCTGCGGCGGGCGGTGGCGGAGCTGCTGTTCGGCATGCCCCTGCGCAGCGAGATGGACTTCGTGCACCCGCTGGCGGAGCTGCGCCTGGGGGCGGTGATCGAGTCGGCCGGCGTGGCACCGCTGGCCTTCCACCGGGCCAGGGGGCGCAAGTCGCTGCGGCGACCGGACGACAGCCCGCTGCCAGACACCGCGCTGGCCGATCACCTGGGCAGCAGCAGCCAGGGCCTGTTCGAACGCATGTTCTGCCTGGACCTGCCGGGGCTGCTGCAGGGCGGGCAGAGCATCCTGGACGCATCGGACGACATGGGGCAGCTGCTGTTCCAGTCGGCGGCCGGGCTGGCCGACCTGGGCCGGCTGCGCGACGCCCTGGCCCAGGAGGCCGACGGCCTGTACGCACCGCGCCGCTCCGAAAAACGCGCCTTCTACCTGGCACTCGACCAGGTCGAGGCCGCCCGTAGAACCCTGCGGGAGTGCACCGTCAACACCAGGGTCTGGAGTGCCGCGGTGGCCGAAGTCGAACGGCTGGAAGCCGCTGCCGCGCAGGCCGACGGGCGCTGGCGACAGCTGGCCACCCAGCGGCAGCAGCTGGAGAGGCTGCGCCGCATCGCCCCCCGGGTGGCGCAGTGGCAGGAGCTGCAGGAACAGCTGGCGGCCCTGGGCCCGACACTGCCCCTGCCGGCGGACGCTGCGCAGCGCCTGGCCGAGGCTGAAGTGGCGCTGGCCACACAGGCCGCCACGCTGCAGCTGCAGCGCCGCAGCGCAGCACAGCTGCAGCAGCAACTGCAGGCGCTGACGCCGGACGACGCCGTGCTGGCACAGGCCGCCGCGGTGAAGGCGCTGGCCGAGCAGGGCCAGGCCTGCGCCCATCACCTGCGCGACATCGGCCGCCGCGAGGACGAAGTGCAGCAGCACCTGCGCGAAGCAGCCGCACTGGCCGCCCAGCTGGGCTGGCCGGGCGAGGAGGCGGCACTGCGCGAGCGGCTGCCCTCCCCGCTCATGCTCAAGGCCCTGAGCGGCCTGATGCAGCAACGCGGCGCCCTGCTGCAGGCGCAGGAGTCGGCCGAGCGGGCGCTGGCCCGCACCCAGAACGACCTGGCCCGGCTGGAGACCGCAGCAGCGGGCCCCGGCCACACCCAGCACACCAAGCACACCGACCAGACCGGGCAGACCGGGCAGGCCGAGGCCGCAGCGCCATCCCCCCTCGACAGCCGGGCCAGAGATCTGCAGACCGCCCTGCGCCAGGCCCAGCCGCTGCTGGCGGCCGCGCACCTGCGCAGCCTGGAGACGGCAGCGGCACAGGCCAGCGACCAGCTGGACCAGGCCCTGGCAGCGCTGGGCCCCTGGCGGCAGGAGGTGGTGCAGCTGGCCGGCTTGAGCCTGCCCAGCGAAGAAAGGCTCAGTGCGCTGAAGGCCGAACATGCCACAGCGCAGGCCGCCTGCGCCACCGCCTTGCAGCAGCAGGCGCTGGCCCAAGAGCAGGCCCGCCGCGCCGCATTGGCGCTGGCGCAGTTCGGCGCCGCCCAACAGGTGGTCACGCCGCAGGAGGTGTTTCAGGCCCGCCGCGCCCGCAACACCCTCTGGCAGGGCATCCGGGAGCAGCCCCAGACGCTGGACGAGGCGGCGCCCCGGCTCGACCAGGCCATCGAACAGGCCGACACGCTGGTGGACCGCCTGCGCGACCAGGCCGATCAGGCCGCCCGGTTGATCGGCCTGCGGCAGGCGGCCGAACGCGAAGAAGCCGCGGCACTGGCGGCAACCCGGCAGGCCGATGAGGCGGCCCGGCGTTGCGCCCTCCTCGACAGCACCTGGGCCGACCAGGCCGCCGCCATCGGCCTGCCGGGCATGCCGCTGCTGGACCTGTCGGGCTGGCTGGGGCTGCGCCGCAACGCGCTGCAGGCGGGAGCCACGCTGGACCAACTGCGCCGCGAGCTGGCCGCCAGGCAGCAGGCCGAAACCCAGGCCGCCGCCGCGCTGGCCCAAGCGTTGCGCGCCTTCGGCCCGGCGCTGCCGGATCCCGATGACAGCGGTGGCGCCGGTGCTGCCCTGGCGGCGCTGTGCAGCCGGGCAGAACAGCTGCTGGCCGAACACCAGACCCGTTGCGCCCAGGCCGCAGCCCGCGCCGAGGAGCTGGCCCGGGCGCACCAGGACCAGGCGCAGCAGGCCCTGCAGCTGCAGCATTGCTGCGCCGCGGTGGCGCAGTGGCAGCAGCGCTGGCAGGCCGCACTCGCGGCCGCATCCCTGCAGACCCAGGCGTTGCCGGCCGAGGTGATGACCCCCGACCTGGCCCAGGCGGCCGTGGAACGGGTGGAACAACTGCGGGAAAGGCTGGGCCAGGTGGACGAGCTGCGGGTGCAGCGCATCCACACCATGCAGCGCGACCTGGCGGACTTCGACCGGGCGGCTGCGCAGCTGCGCTGCAGCCTCGCCCCGGCATCGGCGGGCGGCCCCAACGATGAGCATCAATCCCCGGCCGACACCCCGGACAGCCATGCCTGGGCCGCGGCCATGCTGGAGCGCCTGCAGCGCGCCCGCGACGTCCACAAGGAGCAGCAGCGCCTGCTCAACGCCCAGCGCGAGACCCTGGCCGCCCTGCAGCGCTGCGAAGCCGCGCTGGCGGCCAGCCAAGCCGCGGTGGCGCCGCTGTACACCCTGGCGCAGACCGCAGAGCCGGCCACACTGCGTGAGCGCATCGCCGCCAGCGACCAGCAGCGGCGGCTGCAGGCGCAGCTGCAGCCGCAGCGCCAGGCCCTGCTCGAAGCCGGCGACGGAGCCTCCTTCGAGGCCCTGCTGGCCGAACACGGCGCCGCCGCCACGCAAGACCTGAAGGCGCAGCTGGAGCTGCTGGACGGCCAACTGGAGGCCGTGGCCGAGGAGCGCCGCCGCCTGGCCGTCGAACTGAACCGGGCCCAGGCCGAGCGTGACCACATCCACGGCGGTGATGCCGCGGCACAGGCCGAATCGAAGCGGCTGGAGGCACTGTCGCAACTCGGCGATGTGGCCGAACGTTACCTGCAGGTGGCCACCGGCCATCGCCTGCTGCGCTGGGCGGTGGACCGCTATCGCGAGCGCCGCCAGGGCCCGCTGCTGCAGCGCGCCAGCGCCCTCTTCGCCCAGCTCACCCTGGGCGGCTTTGCCCGCCTGGCGCCGGACTTCGAGCACGACCCGCCCCGCCTGGAAGCGGTGCGCGCCAGCGGCGAGCGCGTCGGCATCCACGGCCTGAGCGAAGGCACACGCGACCAGCTCTTCCTGGCGCTGCGGCTGGCCGCACTGGAACTGCACATTGCCGCCGACCGGCCCCTGCCCTTCATCGCCGACGACCTGTTCGTCAACTTCCACGACCAGCGCTCCCGCGCCGGGCTGACTGTGTTGGGCGAGCTGGCGCGCAAGACCCAGGTGATCTTCCTGACCCACCACGAGCACCTGGTGGAGGTGGCGCGCGAGTGCATCGGACCAACCATCAACGTGCTGACGCTGGAACCTCGATGAGAAGCAGACAAGAAAAAAGCCGTCACACCAGACAGTGCAACGGCTCTTCAAAAACACTTTGGCGGAGTGGACGGGACTCGAACCCGCGACCCCCGGCGTGACAGGCCGGTATTCTAACCAACTGAACTACCACTCCGCGTCCGTGACGATTCTGCAGCACCCGAAGCGCCAGGCGCCTCAACTACCCGCCAAGTCTCGTCGAACTTGGCGACCCCTAGGGGATTCGAACCCCTGTTACAACCGTGAAAGGGTCGTGTCCTAGGCCTCTAGACGAAGGGGTCAGGAACTTTCAAAAAAACACAATCGTCCCAGGCGGATTGCTGGTGGAGGTAAGCGGGATCGAACCGCTGACCTCTTGCATGCCATGCAAGCGCTCTCCCAGCTGAGCTATACCCCCTCAATCGACAATCGCCCTGCTCGAAGCAGCACGAATGCCGGGGCAATCCTCTGGAACCCACTGTCAAACACCCAAAACTTCAGGGATCGACATTCAAAAGCTTTGGCGGAGTGGACGGGACTCGAACCCGCGACCCCCGGCGTGACAGGCCGGTATTCTAACCAACTGAACTACCACTCCGCGACAGCGACGATGATGCGGCACTCAAGATGTTAACCACCTTAACTGCCCGCCAAGTCTCGTCAAACTTGGCGACCCCTAGGGGATTCGAACCCCTGTTACAACCGTGAAAGGGTCGTGTCCTAGGCCTCTAGACGAAGGGGTCAGGAACTTGATGCAAGAACGTCGAAGCGCCGCGTTGGTGGAGGTAAGCGGGATCGAACCGCTGACCTCTTGCATGCCATGCAAGCGCTCTCCCAGCTGAGCTATACCCCCAACGACAGAACAATTGCTTTTGACAAAGCTCTGCTGCTTGGCGTCGTTTGCTTCGCCGTTCAAGCGAGACCGAAATTATGAATCAGTTTCCACCGGCCCGCAAGCGTTCATCGAGAATTTTTCGATCAAACAGCGCCAGCACCGCATCGACCGACGGTGTCTGGGTCCGGCCGCAGACCAGCACCCGCAGTGGAATGGCCAGCTGCGGCATCTTCAGCCCGTGCGCTGCCAGCACCTGCTTCAGTGCAGCGGCGATGGCAGGGGTCGTCCACTCCTGCAGCGCATCCAGTTGGGCACGCAGAGCAGCAATGGCCGGACGCACGGCGTCGGTGAGGTGCTGCTGCAAGTCCGCCGCCTCAGGCTGAGCTGGCCGGAAGTACATTGCCAACCACTGCGCCAGCTCCACCGTGGTCGAGCAGCGGTCCTTGAACAGGGCGCACATGGCCGGCAGGCGGCTGTCCCGCGCCGCCTCCGGGATGTCCAGGCGCTGCAGCTGCTGCGCCACCAACCCGGCCAGCACCTCGTTGCTGCACAGCTTCATGTGTTGGGCGTTCACCCAGCGCAACTTGGCCTCGTCGAACTGACCGGCGCTGCGGCCCAGGTGGTCCAGGTCGAACCATTCGAGCAACTGAGCCCGGCTGAAGATCTCGTCATCGCCATGACTCCAGCCCAGACGGGCCAGATAGTTCACCACCGCATCGGCCAGGAATCCTTCGTCACGGTACTGGGTCACCGGCTTGGCGCCGTGGCGCTTGCTCATCTTCTCGCCCTGCTCGTTCAGCACGGTGGGCAGGTGGGCATACACGGGCGGCTCCTGGCCCAGCGCCCGGAAGATGTGGATCTGCCGTGGCGTGTTGTTGACGTGGTCATCGCCGCGGATCACGTGGGTAATGGCCATGTCGATGTCGTCCACCACCACACAGAAGTTGTAGGTGGGCGTTCCGTCCGGACGGGCGATCACCAGGTCGTCGAGCTCGTCGTTGCTGATCTCGATGCGGCCCTTGACCTTGTCCTCCCAGACCACGGAGCCACCCTGAGGTGTGCGGAAACGCAGCACCGGCTTGACCCCTTCGGGCACCGGCGGCAACAGCTTGCCGGCTTCGGGGCGCCAGGTGCCGTCGTAGCGCGGCTTTTCCTTGCTGGCCATCTGACGCTCGCGCAACGCATCCAGCTCTGCCACGCTCATGTAGCAGGGGTACACGAGGCCCTGGGCCTGCATCTGCGCCAGCACCTCCTTGTAGCGATCCATGCGCTGCATCTGGTAGAACGGGCCTTCGTCGTGGTCCAGTCCCAGCCACTGCATGCTGTCCAGGATCACGTCCACCGCAGCCTGGGATGAGCGCTCCACATCGGTGTCCTCGATGCGCAACACGAACGTGCCCTCTGACGCCCGGGCAAAGGCCCAGGGGTAGAGGGCGGAGCGGATGTTGCCCAGGTGAATGAATCCGGTGGGGGATGGCGCGAAGCGGGTGCGGACCGGTCGGCTGCCGCTGGAGGTCGGGGAGGACGTCATCGGTGAAACGAGCAAGAAAATGGGCACAAGGGCGTTCAGGCGGCCGTCGGGTTGGGCAGCGCGAGCCGGCCCCGATCGGCGGCATCTTCATCCTGCGGCTGGGATTTGCGCTGCTGCTCCATCGCCGCGAAGTCTTCCACACTCACATCACCGGTGACATAACGCCCGTCGAAACAAGAGGCCTCGAAGCCGGTCAGTGCAGGATTCAACGCCTCGACCGCGTGTTTCATCGCATCCACATCCTGATAGATCAGCGCATCGCAGCCGATGTACTGGCGGATCTCCTCCAGGGTGCGGCCATGGGCGATGAGCTCCTCCCGGGTGGGCATGTCGATGCCATAGACGTTCGGAAAGCGCACCGGCGGCGCGGCCGAGGCCATGTAGACCTTGCGGGCACCGGCTTCGCGGGCCATCTGCACGATCTCCCGGCTGGTGGTGCCCCGCACGATGGAGTCGTCCACCAACAGCACGTTGCGGTTCTTGAATTCCATGCCGATGGCGTTGAGCTTCTGCCGCACGCTCTTCTTGCGCACCGCCTGCCCCGGCATGATGAAGGTGCGGCCCACGTAGCGGTTCTTCACGAAACCTTCCCGGTAGGGCTTGCCGAGCTTCTGTGCGAGCTGCATGGCGGAGGGGCGACTCGATTCCGGGATCGGGATGACCACGTCGATCTCCGAGGGCGGCATCGCGTTGATGACCCGCTGGGCCAGCGTCTCACCCATGTTCAGACGGGCGTGGTAGACCGACACGCCGTCAATGACCGAATCCGGCCGGGCCAGGTAGACGAACTCGAAGACGCAGGGGTTGAGCAAAGGGGCCGTTGCACACTGCTGCGCATGCAACTGCCCCTGCAGGTCGATGAAGACCGCCTCGCCGGGTGCCACGTCACGCAGCAGCTGATGCCCGGTGCCTTCCAACGCCACCGATTCACTGGCCACCATCCACTCGGTGTGCTGGGAACCGGTCATCGAACCGATGCACAGCGGGCGGATGCCGTAGGGATCCCGGAAGGCCAGCAGCCCGTGCCCGGCAATCAGCGCCACCACGGCGTACGAGCCCTTGACCCGGCGGTGCACCGCCGAGACGGCCTTGAAGATTTCCTGCGGCGTGAGCGGCAGGTCCCGAGCCGCCAGCTCCAGCTCGTGCGCCAGGATGTTGATCAGCACCTCGGTGTCGCTCTCGGTGTTGATGTGCCGGCGGTCGATGTCGAACAACTCCTGCTTGAGCGCATGGGCGTTGGTCAGGTTGCCGTTGTGCACCAGCACGATGCCGAAGGGAGCGTTGACGTAGAAGGGCTGGGCTTCCTCCTCGCTGTAGGCATTGCCGGCGGTGGGGTACCGCACCTGTCCCAGTCCGAGCATGCCAGGCAGCGCTCGCATGTTGCGGGTACGGAACACATCACGCACCATGCCACGGGCCTTGTGCATGAAGAACTTGGTGCCCATCGCCGTGACGATGCCGGCAGCGTCCTGGCCCCGGTGCTGCAGCAGCAGCAACGCGTCATAGATCAGCTGGTTCACCGGTGATGCAGAAATCACCCCCACGATGCCACACATCGTTCACTCCATCGATGAAGGCCTCTGCGAGACGGCCTCGAACCCAAAAAAGAACCTGAACCCAGAACGGCCCGCGCTTCGCCCAGGGCCAAGGGCAGACCTTCGAAGAATGCTCATCGGCCGATCGACGCCCCGCCTGAGCCCGTCCCCACCCCTGGAAGCGTCGGCAGCACCGGTGCGAGCGCCTGGTGCAGCGAGCGCATCCAACGCACGCCTGTCG
>Ga0073903_10000615_pt1 | contig 18373 bp, 17 predicted proteins | sample KloWWTKNB14_bulk_FD_66665 | JGI IMG/M metagenome (GOLD analysis project Ga0073903, IMG submission 66665) | Active sludge microbial communities from Klosterneuburg, Austria, studying microevolution and ecology of nitrifiers - Klosterneuburg... | ecosystem: Engineered > WWTP > Aerobic digester >... | reverse complement strand
GACGTGCCGTGCTCGCAGGTGAACGCGCTCATGTTCTCGATCACGCCGCACACGCGCAGGAAGCTGCGCCGGGCCATGTCGGCGGCGCGAGCCGCCACCTTCTGCGCGGCGAGCGCCGGCGTGGTGACGATGAGCAGATCCGTGCGCGGCAGCATTCGCGCCAGGCCCATCTGCACGTCGCCGGTGCCCGGCGGCATGTCGATGAACAGGTAGTCGAGCTCGCCCCACTCCACGTCGTTGAGGAACTGCTCGACCGCTTTGGTGAGCATCAGGCCACGCCACATCAGCGCGGTGTCCTCGCCCACCAGGAAGCCGGTGCTGACCACCTTCAACAGCCCCTTGGAGAGCCCGCGGCCGACCACCAACTCGTTGGGGATGATGCGTGGCTTGTCGCTGCCTTCCACCTTCTGGGCCTCGAGTGGCTCGTCGATGCCCAGCAGGCGGGGCACCGAGAAGCCCCAGATGTCGGCGTCGAGCACGCCGACGGTGAACCCCTGCGCGGCCACGGCGGCAGCCAGATTGACCGTGACCGAGCTCTTGCCCACGCCACCCTTACCGCTCGCGATGGCCAGCACCCGGGTGGTGACGGCGATAGCCGTGTCGGCGGCGTTCTCGCGGGCGTTCCAGCGCGCCTTGAGCATCACGTCGGTGCGCTCTTCGCTGCTCATCTCGCCCCACTCGATGCGCACGTCGCGCACGCCGGGGTGCACCGCCACGCGGCTCTCGACGTCCTTCTTGATCTGCGCGCGCAGCGGGCAGCCGCCGATGGTGAGCTTGATGCCGACGGTGACCACGCCGTCGGCGGCCACCGACACGCCCGGCACCATGCCGAGGGTGACGATGTCGGCCCCCAGCTCGGGGTCGATCACGGCCCGCAACAGTGCGGTGACCTCATCGACGGACGGCGGGTCTGTAATCACGAAGCCAATGCTACGGTAATTCCTGGTTACACTCTCGACCAGCCCTGGAAAGCCAGCTCACGCCACTCGGCACCAGCCCACACGTTCCAGCTCACACGATCCAGCTCACACGACCCAGCTCACACGACAAGGAGCCCCCATGATCACGGTCACCGACAGCGCCGCCCGCAAGGTGAAGGAACTACTCGAAGCCGAAGGCGCCACCGATCTCGCCTTGCGCGTGGCTGTTCGCCCCGGTGGGTGCAGCGGTTTCTCGTACGAGATGTTCTTCGACGGCGACTTCGCCGACGACGACGAAACGGCTCAGTTCGGGCCCGATCAGGTGAGCGTCGTCGTCGACCCCGCCTCGGCGCAACTGCTGCTGGGCGCCACGCTCGACTACAAGGACGGCCTCAACCAGGCCGGCTTCGCGATCACCAACCCCAACGCCACTCGCAGCTGCGGCTGCGGCCAGTCGTTCAGCTGACTCGGGTCAGCTGATCCGGTTCAGCTGAACCGGTCAGCCGGCCAGCAGCAGGTCGATGCGTTCGGTGAGCTCGCCACGGTCCCACACGGCGTCGAGGCGATCGACGATGGTGCCGTCGGCGGCACAGAAGTAGATGATCGGCTCGTACTGCACGCCCAGCGCCTCCACCGCAGGAGCAACGGTGGTGGCCTCCGCATCGGCGTACACGTCGGCGTGCACCATCACGATCTCGTCACCCACGCGCTCGTGCTCGGCCATCAGGAACTGCAGGCCCGGCGTGCAGGTGCCGGTGGTGCAGTGCGCGGGGGTGCCCACCATGTACACCACCCGCTTGCCCGACTGCAGCGCTTCGGTGAGCGTGACTGCGTGCAGCGGGCACGGGTCGGGCGTGAGCGAGCAGTACGGCTCGACCCCGCGGTGGTCATCCTTGGTGGGCGTGTCGAACGGCTCGAGCGCGGTGCCCGTGGCAGGAGTGATCACGTCGGCAGGATCGAACAGTTCGAAGGTGGCGCCGAACCCGTCGTCGCCGTCGATGCGCATCGTGTACACCACGGCTGCATCGAGCGTGGCTCGCACCTCCCAGTACGGAGTGGGGAGGCCATCGCTGCGGCGGGTGCCCACCACGTCGGTGACTCGTGTGCCGTTGAAGTCCTCGATCCAGCCGGTGATGGTGGCCGGCCCGTTGTCGAGCATGCGGTCGGCGTCGGCCAGCGAGACCGGCAGGCGCACGTCGCCGGGGGTGAACAACGGATGGTTGGGGAAGCGTTGCACAAGCGCCCAGCCACCTTCGGGGGGTGTGGTGGGATCGCTGGCAGCAGCGTCGGTGCCGGTACTGGCGCTGGAGTCGGAGGCGTTCGAGTCGCTGCCACATGCAGCGAGTAGGGCGGCACTGCCTGCGGCGGCGAGCACCTGGCGTCGGGTGATGTTCACGGCAGCAACGGTACTGCTGTTGCGTTCGCGATTCCCAGCGTGCGAGTCTCACCGTTGATGACGAACGTGCCGGACCATCGCAGCACGCGTTCGCGGCGCCGGATCCTGGTCGCGGCGGCGCTCGCACTCGGCGCACTGTTCGTGGTGGGGGCGGCGGTGCAGGTGCCGCGCCTCCAAGCAGACTTGAGCCGACGGGTCGAGCAGCGGTTGGCCGACGACGGCGTGGTGGTGGACGCAGCGTTCTCCGGGCAAGACGGCTCGCTGCGGTGTCCGGCGCCGCTCGCCGACCCAGCGTCGGCGGTGGCGGCCGCCGAGTCGGTGTGGGGGGTGCGCACCATCGAGATCGACGCCTCGTGCGGCGTGACCGGTGGTGCCGACGCGCCCACCACCTTGCCCACCACGTTGCCCACCAGCACGGCAGCCACCACCACGGCGCCAGCGACTGCCACCACCGTTGCCACCACTACCACCACGCTCGGGGCAACGACCACGGTGGCACCGTCCTCCACCGCCATCGCGCAACCGGTGCTGTTCAATGCGCAGTTGATCGACGGGCGGCTCGTGCTCACCGGCACGATGAGCACCGACCTCGAGCGTCTCGCGCTCGTGCAGGGGGCAGCCGCGGCGGTCGACGCCGGCAACGTCGACGACCGGTTGACGGTTGGCCCGCCGTCGGTGCTGGTGCCCAGCGACCAGTTCGATGGTCTGCTCGCTCTGCTGGCGCTGATGCCGGTGAACCTGGTCGCCGGCGATCTCGGCTGGAACGGCAGCAGCGTGCTCGTCAGCGGGTCGTATGCCGACGACGCGATGCGCGCAACGTTCACCACGGCAGCAGCAGAGGTGGGTATCGCCGCCGACCTCGTCCCGCGTCCCACCGCGACCCCCGAGCAGGCGGCTGCGCTCGAGGCCGAGCTGAACGCACTGGTGGCCGCCGAGCCGATCCTGTTCGACAAGGGAAGCACCACCATCGGTGCGACGTCGGTCGCCACCGTGCAACGCGTGGCCGGCATCGCCAAGCGCTATGCGGGTGTTGCCATCGAGGTGCAGGGCCACACCGACAGCGAAGGCGACCCGGCCCGCAACCTCACCCTCAGCGAGCAGCGCGCCGCCGCGGTGCTCGACGCGCTCGTCGCACGCGGCGTGCCGACTGCCGACCTCAGTGCCAAGGGGTTCGGGATGACAGAGCTGATCAGGGATGCCGACGGCAACGAGTTGCCCGAGAAGAGCCGTCGCGTCGTCTTCGGGGTGACTGCTCTTTGAGCAGGTCAGCACGCCACCACACTGCACTCGACAGAAGGAGCACGACCGTGTCGTACACACTCGCCAAATGGGCACTCTGGCTGGTCGCCGCCGCGGCGATCGGCTGCGTCGCAGGCTGGATGCTGCGCGGGCTCAAGACCCCGAAGCGCGCGACCGAAGGGCCGGCACCTCGAAAGGAGGATGCCGACCAGATGGCGTCGACCGCCCGCGACGAGCTCGAGCAGGTCGAGCGCGAGCGGGCGCGGTTGCGCATCGAGCTCGACGAGTGCCGAGCGACGGCTGCCGCGCTGCGATCGGCGGCGGCGAGCGCTGCGGCGGCCGGTGCGGCCGACGTCAGCGCTGTGCGCAGCGCGCCGCCGACCGAGGACGCGTCCGAGCGCGACCGGCTGGCTGCAATGGTGGGCGACCGCGAGGCCACGATCGGCGACCTGCGTGCTCGCCTCTGGAACCAGGAGGCCAAGATCGGCGAGCTGGAGAGCCTGCTGGCAGCGCACATCGCAGCCAGTGCGCCGCCGGAACCGGATCTGGTCGCGGGCGAAGCGGCGCTGGGCGAGAAGGTTCGCTTCAACGATCTCACCGTGATCGAGGGCATCGGGCCCAAGATCGCCGACCTGCTGCACGCCAACGGCCACATCCGAACCTGGTGGGAGCTGCACCACACCGACGTGGCGATCCTGCGCCGCCTCATCGACGAGGCCGGCTCGAGCGCTCAGCTGCACGACCCGAGCAGCTGGCCGCAGCAGGCCGGCCTGCTCGCGCGCGGCCAGTGGCACGAGTTCGCGGCGCTCGTCGACCGCCTGCGCGGCGGCACTCGCGGGCAGTGAGCCCGCCGGCCTACGATGCCGTCATGACCAAACCCCTCGGCCCCTACACACCCGTCGTTCGTGCGGGCGACTGGATCATCGTCAGCGGTCAGCTGGGCCTGAAGGACGGTTCGCTGGTCGACGGAGGCGTGGCCGCGCAGACCGCGCAGGCCGTCGAGAACCTGAAGCTGCAACTGGCCACGATGGATGCCACGGTCGCCGATGTCGCCAAGACGTTGTGCTTCCTCACCGACATGGACACGTTCGCCACCTTCAACGAGGCCTACGTCGCCGGCTTCGGCGACAGCCGCCCCGCACGCAGCACCATCGGCGTTGCCGCGCTGCCAGCGGGTGGCGCCGTCGAGATCGAGGCCTGGGCCTTCAAACCGTTGCCCTCGAAGCAGTAGGCTCACATCGTGCCCGGTGCCATTGCCATCATCGTCGTCCTGCTGGTGTTTCCCGTGATCGCCATCATGGGCTCGGTCACCATTGCAGCGTTGCTCGGTCACCTGCTCAACCGCGATGGTGAACAACGCAACGAGGGCAGCGAGCTGCTCGACACCAACTACTGAGGCGTTCGGTAGCCTGGCTGCGTCGTAGTCTCCACAGGCTGCGACCACGACCCCGGGCCGCTTGTAACGGTGCCGGGGTCACTCGCGCCGGGCAGCTGGCAGACTGGCTGCCATGCACCAGCACGATGCCTCCATGGAGGTGCTCACGCAAGCCATCGTTCGCTACGCCGTCGATCGGGTGCGCATGGAGCCGCCGCTGGATGCGCCCCGCACACCGGCCGAGCTGAAGGCGATGGCGGGGCGCACGGTCACCGAACGCGGCCTGGGCGGCCTGGAAGCGCTGCGCGTGTTCGGCGAGGTGCTCGCCCCCGCCTGCATCTCGGCCGACCATCCTCGTTTCTTGTCGTTCGTGCCGACAGCGCCCACGGAGGCGTCCATCCTGTTCGACCTCGTGGTGGGCGCCTCCAACATCTATGCCGGCTCGTGGATGGAAGGTGGAGGAGCCGTCTTCGCGGAGAACGAGGCGCTGCGCTACCTCGCCGATCTGGCCGGCATGCCGGCGGCGGCCGGTGGCGTGTTCGTCAGCGGCGGCACCGCCGGCAACCTCAGCGCCCTCATCGCCGCCCGTTGGCGTTGGCGCCAGCGGGCAGGTGGCAGGTTCGATCGCACCCGCGGACTCATCATCTCCTCCAAGGGCGCGCACAGCAGCATCGCCCAGGCGTGCCGCGCGATGGACACCGACGAAGTGCAGGTCACCTCCGACAGCGAGGGTCGGCTGCACGTGGAGAACCTGCGCGAGGCCGTTGCCACGTTGGCGCCGGAGGATCGTGAACGTGTCTTCGCCGTCGTCGCCACCTGTGGCACCACCAACGCCGGCGTGGTCGACGACCTCGATGCTGCAGCCGACGTGGCCGCCGAGCTGGGGGTGTGGTTCCACGTCGACGGCGCCTATGGCGGCGCCGGCCTGGCCGCACCCAGCGTGCGCGCCCACTACCACGGCATCGAGCGTGCCGACAGCTTCATCGTCGATCCGCACAAGTGGCTGTTCGCCCCGTTCGACTGCTGCGCCCTGCTGTACGCCGACCCGTCGGTGGCGCGGGCGGCGCACACGCAGCACGCCGAGTACCTCGACGTGCTGCACGCCGACGAGGGTCACGAGGAGGACTGGAACCCCAGCGACTTCGCGCACCACCTCTCGCGCCGTGCGCGCGGCCTGCCCTTCTGGTTCAGCCTCGCCACCTATGGCACGGGCGCATACCGCGATGCGGTGGAACAGTCGCTCACCGTCACCCGCGAGGCAGCGCGCCTCATCCGCGAATCCGATCATCTCGAGCTGATCATGGAGCCCGAGCTCAGCGTGGTGCTGTTCCGCCGGCGCGGCTGGACCCCCGCCCAGTACCAGCAGTGGAGCGAAGAGATGCTCGCAGCCGGCACCGCGTTCGTGGTGCCGACGGCGTGGGCCGGCGAGACCGTGCTGCGCATCTGTGTGGTCAACCCGCGCACCACGGTCGACGACGTTCGGCTGATCCTCGACTCTCTCACCTGAACGGAGCACCCATGGCCGATCTGCTCATCCGCAACGCGCTCACGGTTGCCACCGTCGATGCGCAACGACGCGAGTTGCACGGTGGGTGGGTGGCTGTCACCGGCAACCTGATCGAGGCAGTCGGCGCCGGCACCGACCCCGCGCCGGCGGCAACGCGCACCATCGATGCCACCGACTGCCTGGTGACGCCGGGTCTGGTGAACGCGCACCACCACATGTACCAGAACCTCACCCGCGCCTACCCTCCGATGACCGACAAGCCGCTCTTCGGATGGCTGCAATCGCTGTACCCACTGTGGCGCGCGATCGACGAGGAGTCGGTGTACGCCAGCGCGTTCGTCGGGCTCGCCGAGCTGGCGCTCAGCGGTTGCACCACCAGCAGCGACCACCTGTACCTGCACCCCCGGGGCGCCGGCGACCTGCTGAGCGCGGAGATCGCGGCTGCTCGCGAGTTGGGCATGCGGTTCCACCCGACTCGTGGCTCGATGAGCCTCAGCCAGAAGGACGGCGGCCTACCACCCGACGACGTGGTCGCCGACGACGACGAGATCCTCGCTGCCGGCGAAGCAGCGGTGCACCGGCACCACGACCGCAGCCATGGGGCCATGGTGCGCATCGCCCTGGCGCCGTGCAGCCCGTTCAGCGTCACCGAGCAGCTGATGGTGCGCAGCGCCGAGCTGGCCGAACGGCTCGATGTGCGCCTGCACACGCACTTCGCGGAGAACGCCGAGGACGATGCGTTCTCGTTGGCCACCTTCGGCTGCCGGCCGATGGAGTACCTCGAGCGCACCGGCTGGTGCACCGACCGCACGTGGGTGGCGCACTGCGTGATGCCCGACGACGATGAGCAGCGCCGCCTCGGCGCGGCGGGCATCGGTGTTGCTCACTGCCCCAGCAGCAACCTCATCCTGGCCTCGGGCATCGCGCCCGTGGTCGCGATGCGGGCAGCGGGTGTGAAGGTCGGCCTCGGCGTCGATGGCTCGTCGTCGGCCGACAGTGCATCGCTGTGGATGGAGGCACGTCAGGCCATGCTGCTGGCCAAGCTGCGCGGCGGCGCCCACGCCGGCACGGCCCGCATGGCGTTGGAGATGGCCACTCTCGGCGGTGCAGGGTGCCTCGGTCGCGAGGGCGAGATCGGTGTGCTCGCCGCTGGTGCAGTTGCCGACATCGCGGTGTGGAAGCTCACCGGGCCCTCGTTCGCGGGCGCGTTGGCCGACCCGATCGAGGCGTGGCTGCGCTGTGGACCGGTGAGCGCCTGGCACACCATCGTCAACGGCAGCTTCGTGGTTCGCGACGGCGAGATCCTGCACCCCGATCTGTCGCACGTGTTGCACAGCCATGCTCGGCATGCAGCACGCATCCAGCAGCTGCCCCGATGATCGAGGCCTTCTTCGTTGCCTTCGGCACGGTGTTCCTCGCCGAGTTGCCCGACAAGACGATGGTTGCCTCGTTGGTGCTCACCACCCGCTTTCGCCGCCCGTTGGCGGTGTGGGTGGGCGTCTCCTCAGCGTTCGTGCTGCACGTGGTGCTGGCCGTCAGCATCGGCTCGCTGCTGCGCCGGTTGCCCGAGACACCCGTGAAGGTTGCAGTGGCAACCCTGTTCCTGGTGGGCGGGTGGCTGCTGCTCCGGGGCGACAGCGAGCCGGCCGAGGATGCCGCCGACGTGCCCGCCGACGTGTCGTTCCGGCGAGTGGCGCTCACCGCGGCATCGGTGGTCGGTCTCGCCGAGTTCGGTGATCTGACGCAGCTCGCCACCGCAGGCATCGCGACTCGATACTCGGCACCGATCGCAGTGGCCCTCGGAGCGTGGTGCGCCCTCGCCAGCGTCGCTGCACTCGCGGTCACCGCCGGTCAGTGGATCGTGCGGCACGTGCCGCTGCGGGTGGTGCAGCGAGTGGCGGGTGGCGTGTTCCTGGTGTTCGGCATCGTCACCCTTGTGTCCATCTTCACCTGACACACGCGTCCCGCGGGTTTGTCGACGCCGATGCCGGGGTACCGTGCAGGCGATGAACGACAAGCCCGACCAACCCGATCAGTACCTGGTGGGTGTGTCGCTGCCCGATGCGCTGCGCGCCCAAGAGTTCCTCACGGCCGCCACCGGCCTGTCCGTGAAGGGTTCGCTGAAGCTGCGTGATGCCGTCATCGTCAGCAAGGACGACAACGGCAACACCGCTGTGCGCGAGACGATCGACCCGCAACCCGGCCGTACCGCGCTGTCCAGCGCGATGTGGAGCGGCCTGCTCGGCCTCATGTTCGGCGGGCCTGTGGGCTGGCTGGTGGGCGGTGCCGTGGGCGCCGGCATCGGCGCCGGCGCGGCCAAGATCATCGACCTCGGTGTCCCCGACGAGTGGGTGCAGTGGTTCCGCGAATCGGTGCAGCCCAGCACCACCACCGTCGTGCTGTTGCTGGAGAACCTCGACGTCGGCGCGCTGGCCACCGAGCTGCAGCGGTTCCCCTTCGCCCGCCTGGTGCACACCACGTTGCCCGAGTACTCGCTGCGCCGGCTGGAAGCCGCGCTCGGCCAGTCACCCGCAGCCCCGGTCGCCGAGGCCCCGGCCGAGCCCGCTGCGGCTGCCACAGAGCCGGCCGACAGCTGAGGTCTGCTGCCGCCACCCGGCGGCGCGGCCACCCTACGATTGGCGAGTGACCAACATCGACCGGCGACGCTTCCTCGCGCTCGGCGTGATGCTGGCCGCAGGGTGCTCGACCACCCGCTCTGGCACCGGCAGTGGTGAGGGCAAGCTGGTCGGCGTGCCGGGCAGCACCCTCGGGTCGTCGCGCCGCGCCATCACCTCGGTGGCCATGGTCGGCGACTCGATCACCGAGGGCAGCAAGCCGGTGCTCACCACCACGCTCACCGATGCCGGCGTGGAAGAGCTGCGCATCGAGGGCAAGCACAGCCGGCGCATCGAGGTGGGCAACGGCAAGGGTGATGCACCGCTCAGTGGCATCATCACCGTGTACAACCTGCTCGCCGAGGGCGTCGACCCCGATGCGTGGGTGATCCAGCTGGGCACCAACGACGTGGGCAGCTACGAAAGCGCCGAGCAGTACGGCGAGCTCATCGACAAGATCACCGTCATGCTGCCCGAGAAGCCACTGGTGTGGGTGAACACCTTTCGCAAGCAGTACCTCGACGACACCATCGTGTTCAACACGGTGCTCGCCGAACGGATGAAGACCCGTGGGGATGCCGCGGTCGCCGACTGGTTCACCATTGCCTCGGCGCCCGACGAGAGCGTGCTGCGCAGCGACCAACTGCACCCCAACGACAACGGCCAGCTGGCCTTGAGCCTGCTGGTGCTGGAGGCCCTGCAACAGCTCTGAGCCGGCTGTGGCATCATCCCGTCGTGGTCGATCGGCGCACCTTCGGGATGTGGGCGAGAGGGCGCCGGCGCGCACTCGATCTCACGCAGCACCAGATGGCCGAGCTGGTCGGCTGTGCGACCGTCACCATCCGCAAGATCGAGGCGGACGAGCGGCGCCCCTCGAAGGTGATGGCGATGCAGTTCGCCAAGGTGCTCGGCATCGATGCCGGGGATTTCGACGGCTTCGTCGCAGCGGCGCGAGGCTTTCGAGCGCCTGCGACAGGTGTCGGTGCGCCGCACGAGATCGAGGCGCGACTGCCCGTGGCACTGACGCGGTTCGTGGGGCGCGAGGGCGAGCTCGACGAGCTCGAGCGCACGTGCTCGGTGGCGGGCGGCCCGGCTCGCCTGATCACCGTGATCGGGCCCCCGGGTGTCGGTAAGACTCGCTTCGCCCTCGAAGCCGCATCGCGGCTGGCCGGGCGTTACGACACCCCAGCCGTACTGGTGCAGTTGGCCCACCGCAGTGCCGCGGAGGAGATCGTGCCCGCGGTCGCGGCGGCGTTGGGCGCTGATCTTGGCGACGTCCGCGACGAACGCACGTCGCTCATCGCTCGCATCCGCACCGGCCCGCTGCTGCTGGTGCTCGACAACCTCGAGCAGATCCAGGGCGCGGGGCAGGTGGTGGCCGACCTGTTGGAGACCTGCGACTCGCTGAGCTGCCTCGTCACCAGCCGGCGTCCACTGCTTGCATACGGCGAGCACGAGTTCGAGTTGGCGCCGCTGACCGAACCCGCTGCAGTGCAGCTGTTCATCGATCGCAGCAGCGCGCTGCTGCGCAACCGGATTGCCGACCACGACGAAGTGGCCGCGGTGTGTCGTCTCCTCGATGGGCTCCCGCTGGCCATCGAGCTCGCCGCCCGTCGCGTGCGCGATCACTCGGTGGCCGAGTTGCGCGAGAGGATCGGCTCGTCGCTGTCGGCCCTGGGCTCCGGGCCGCTCGACCGCGACGGGCGCCACGCCACGATGGAGGCCACGGTGGCCTGGAGCCACCACTTGCTCGACCAGGCGACGCAGTCGGTCGCGCGGCATGCGGCGGTCTTCCGAGGAGGTTTCACCGCTGACGCGCTCGCCGCGGTGGTGCCCGCACCGCTCGCCGCGTCGGTGCCCGCTGCGCTGCAGCTGCTGGCCGAGAGCTCGCTCGTCGGCACCGACCCGGTGTTGCAGCGCTACCAGATGCTCGAAGTGGTGCGCTCGTACGCGCTGGATCAGCTCCGCGAGGCGGGCGAGGACCTGAACGCATCCGCGCGCCACGCGGAGTGGATGGTGGCGGCGCTGGAGGCGGCCGGGCCGCGCGGCGTGTCGGCCGACCTGCCCGCGCACTCGCTGCCGCTGGTGGAGGATGCGAACGTCAGAGCGGCGCTCACGTGGACGCTCGCGGACGGACACGACCTCGCCAGCGGCCGTCGGCTGCTCGCCGCGATCGGCATGGCCTGGTACATGATGGGCCGCGGTGAGGAGCTGCTGAGATGGCTCCCACTGGCCGGGTCGGAGCGCGATGACCAGGCCGTCGCAGTGGGGTTGGCCGCAGTAGAGGGACTCGTTCGGTGGTCGCTCGGGGAGAACGACCGCGCGGCCGAAGTGTTGCGTGGCGTCACCTCACTCGCCGACTCCGCCGAGCCGACTGTCGCTCGGTGGCAGGCCGAAGCGGCCGGCATGCTGGCCATGACCCACATCATCAGTGGCGACCTCACCGGTGCCGGCGAGATGCTCTCACGGTGCTGCCGCCTGTTCGACGTGCACCGCGACCCGATGCCGTTGGGTCTGACGTACCTGCGCCAGGGCCGCATCGCCCTCCTCGAGGGTTCGTACGCTGAGGCTGCCGAGCGCATCGAGGCCGCCACTGAGGTCTATCGCGCTGCCGGCTCGGCATGGGGTGTGGCCAACAGCGTCGGCTCCCTCGCCGAGGTCGCGCTCGCAGAAGGCCGCCTGCCAGCGGCTCAGGAGCTGTTCCTGTGCGCCGTTGACGGGCTCGTCGAGGCCGGTGCCGAACCGTACGCCGTGTTCCGCCTCACCGGGCTCGCCAACACGCTCACCGCCGCCGGCCGCCACCGGCAGGCGGCACTGGTTGCCGGCATCGCCGAGCAGTGGATCGACGAGCTGGGCGTGCCGCTCTTCCCCTTGGGAATCGCGCCGTACCAACGGCATCGCGGCTGGACGGCGGATGCGCTCGGCGCCGAGTTCGCGACCACGGTCGAGGAAGGTCGCGCAATGGCGCGAACCGACGCTGCGTTGCGGCACCTCGTGGCCTGACCGCGGCTTGTATCGCTGTTCGTATCGGTGGCGGATACCCACGCCAACAGCAGCGATGGTTTGCTCGCCGCATGAGCAGCAACGACTCCGACAAGATCCGCCTCGTCGAGGAGCACTACCAGAGCTTCTGGCACGGCAACCTCGACGACTTCGACCAGCAGCTCTCGCCCGACTTCGTCGACGAGAGCGCGCCCCCCGGGGCCCGTCAAGGCCCGCTGGGCGTGAAGGAGTGGGCGGCGGTGGCGCGCTCGGTCTTCTCCCCGATGGCCGTCACCATCGACGACGCGATGGTTGCCGACAACGTGGTGGTCGTGCACGCCAGATGGCGCGGCCGGCAGGTGGTGGAGTTCATGGGGCGCCAACCCGCCGATGGCGACGTGACCTTCGGTGGCATCGTCGTGTGGCAGTTCGGTGACGATGGCCGCATCGCCCGGCGCACCGCGTTCTTCGATCCGCAAACGGCAATGAAGGTGGTACCGGCGTGAGGTGCCAGAGGAGCGCCTGGGCACTCATCGGGGTGGCGGCGTGCACAGCGCTCGTCGCGTGCGCGCAGGACTCGGCCCAGCCCAGCCGCGCCAGCGGTGCCGTGACCGTCGAGCCGACGGCTGCATCCGCCGCGCCACCCGCCACCTCGACGACCATCGGCGCACCCGCTGTCCCATCGACGGTCGTTGCATCGACGGCTGTTGCATCGACGGCCGTTGCGTCCACCGCGCCGGCCGGACCCGCCTCGGGCGACATCGCGATCACCGGCTTCGAGTACGCGTACGGCGGGGTGCCGGCGAGTGTGCTCGCCGGTTCGCGGTTGGTGTTCGACAACATCTCCACGACGGAGGTGCACGAGATCGTGGTCTGGCGACTCGCGGCCGGCGAGACGCGTGGTGCCAAGGAGCTGATGGCGTTGCCGGCCGAGGAGTGGACCTTCTTCGACGGCCCACCCTTGGCGGTGTCGGTCGCCGCGCCCGGCGAACCAGGTTCCTTGGTGGAGGGCCTCGGGGATGGCACCCTGGAGTTGCCCGGCCGGTACCTCCTCTACTGTGCGATCCCGGCGGGCCTGGAGCCGGCGAGGTTCTTCGAGCTCTCCGCGCAGTCGGGCGGGCCGGTCGTGATCGACGGCGTGCCCCCGCACTACACGAAGGGCATGGTCGCCGAGCTCATCGTCGAGTGAGCCTGCTCACAGTGCGAGCAGCACGCGGCGCGTACCTCAGTTGCCCCACCGGCTCTGGCCGAAGCGGTAGCCCACGGAACGAACGGTTTGGATGAGGTTGGCGTGTTCTTCGCCGAGCTTGGCGCGCAGGCGGCGGATGTGCACGTCGACGGTGCGGGCGCCGCCGTAGTACTCGTAGCCCCACACTCGGCTGAGCAGGATCTCGCGGGTGAACACCTTGCCGGGGTTCTGCGCGAGGAACTTCAGCAGCTCGTACTCCATGTACGTCAGGTCCAGCGGGTGGCCTTCGATGGATGCCTGGTAGGTCTCCAGGTTCAGCGCCAGCCCGCTGTACTCCACGATCTCCGGGCGGGCCTCGGTGCCGCCGCGGAAGAACAGGTGGCGCAGCCGGGCCTCCACTTCCACCGGGTGGAAGGGCGTGAGGCAGAAGTCGTCGAACAGCTCGTCGCGCAGCTGCAGGTCGGCGAGCTGGCCGCCGCTGACCAGCACCATCAGCGGGCTCACCGGAGCGTCGCGCTTGCGCAGCGCGCGGCACAGCGCCCAGGCGCCGTCGGGGTCGGCGTCGCAGGCGATGATGGCGCCTGCCCAGCCGGTGGGAGGTTCGTTGCGCGCCGCATCCTCCGCCGAGCTGACCGCCTTCCAGCGATAGCCGGCAAGGTCGAGCGTGCGCGCGAGATCGGAAGGCGGTGGCTCGGGGAAGACCGCCACCAGTTCCATCTACCGGGTCCTGTTCATCGGCCGAGTCGTGTTCATCACAGCGCTCGCAGGTAACGATCGAACTCGAACTGGCTGACGTGCGTCTTGTAGGCACGCCACTCGCTGCGCTTGTTGCGCAGGAACCACTCGAAGATGTGCTCACCGAGCGCCTCGCGCACCAGCGTCGACTGCTCCATCACCTTCAGCGAGTCGCTGAGCGACTGCGGCAACGTCTCGATGCTGAGCGCCGCGAGCGCCGCATCGTCGAGCTCGAACAGGTTGGCAGCGGCCTCGGAGGCCAGCTCGTACCCTTCGGAGATGCCCTTCAGGCCGGCGGCGAGGATGACGCTGAACGCCAGGTACGGGTTGCACGCGGGGTCGGGGCTGCGGTACTCGATGCGGGTGGCGCTGGGGTTGCCACGCTTGGGGATCGGTACTCGGATGAGCCCGCTGCGGTTGTTGCGCGCCCAGCTGATGTGCACCGGCGCCTCGAAGCCGGGCACCAACCGCTTGTAGCTGTTGACCGTCTGGTTGGTGATGGCGGTGATCTCGGCCGCATGGCGCAGCAGGCCGGCCATGAACTGCTTGGCGGTGGGCGACAGGTTGTACGGGTCGTCGTCGCTGTAGAACGCGTTGTCCTCGCCCGCGAACATGCTGAAGTGCATGTGCATGCCGCTTCCTTGCACACCTTCCAGCGGCTTGGGCATGAACGTGGCGTGCACGCCCTGCTTGGCGGCAACCTCCTTCACCACCAGCCGGAAGGTCATCACGCTGTCGGCCATGGTGAGCGCATCGGTGTGGCGCAGGTCGATCTCGTGTTGGCTGGGGGCATCCTCGTGGAAGCTGTACTCCACCGGAATGCTCATCGTCTCGAGCGTGCGGATGGTCTCCTTGCGCAAGGTGCCGGCGATGTCGGTGGTGGTGAGGTCGAAGAAGCCGCCTTCATCGAGCGGGGTGGGGGCCTGCCCCTTCTCCGGCGGCGCGAAGTAGAAGAACTCGATGTCGGGGGCCACGTAGAACGTGAAGCCCTGCTCGTGCGCGGCCCGCAGGTTGCGGCGCAGCACCTGGCGCGGGTCGCCTTCGAACGGCGAACCATCCAGGTTGTGGATGTCGCAGAACACGCGAGCCTCCACCGACTTGGGGTCGCCCCATGGCAGCACCTCGAAGGTGTTGGGATCGGGCATGGCCAGCACGTCGGCTTCCTGCACGCGGCTGAAGCCGTCGATGGCGGAACCGTCGAAGGTCATGCCGTCCTCGAGTGCGTTCTCCAGCTCGGCCGGGCTGATCGCGAAGCTCTTCAGGTTGCCGAGCACGTCGGTGAACCACAGGCGGATCAACCGCACGCCGCGTTCCTCCACGGTGCGCAGCACGTAGTCGCGTTGTTGGTCGAGCATGAACGAACTCCCTCAGGGGCTCAAGGGACGCCTCAAGTGTGCCACGCGTGCTGGTCAACGGCCCCGCCGGCCGTGTGAACGGCGTGTGAACGGGGCCAGGTCAGGGCACGCACGGCGTGCCGCGTGCGGCCAGCAGACGAGCCACGCGGACCGCCGAGTCGTCGATGTCGGCCTCCGTCAGCGCCCTGTCGGCAACGGCCTGCTCGATGGCCGCGATGACGTCTGCGGTGTCGGCAGTGGAGGTGAAGATGACCACGTCGACGCCCGCCTGCAACGACCGCACGGCGGCAGCGGGGACCGAGATGTCGACTGCGCCCATGCCGAGCGCATCGGTCATCACCAGTGCATCGCCCCAGCCGAGCTCGTTGCGCAGCAGTGAGACGGCGGCGGCGCTGAAACCGGCTGGTTGCCCGTCGGTGAGGCCGGGCACGTCGAGATGGCCCACCATCACGCCCGCGCCACTGCCGGCAAGTTGCCGGTAGGGCACGAGGTCGCGCTCGAGCAGCGCTGCGAGGGGAGGGGTGACCGCGAGCGACTGGTGCGTGTCGGCGGAGGCAGAACCGTGGCCCGGGAAGTGCTTGAGGATGGGCACCAGCCCTGCCGACTGCCACGCGCGCACGTACAGCGCGCCGAGGTCGGCCACCTGCTGCGGGTCGCCGGCGAACAGCCGGCCCTGCCCCAGCGGGTCGTCGCCTTCGGTCGGGCGCACGTCCACCACCGGCCCGAGGACGACGTCGATTCCGGCGTCGGCGATCAGGCGCGCGTGCCGTTCGATGACGCTGGTCACCTCCGCTGCCGCACGGGCCGACATGTCCTGTTGCGACGGGATCTCTTCGAGCGCCCGCAGCCGCTGTACGGCGCCACCTTCCTCGTCGGTGGCCACCGCCAGGCCGTGCGCGCCGAGTGCGGTGAGCTCGGTGAGACGGTCGCCCAGTTGCTCGGCGAACGCGTCGGAAGGAGTCATCAGCACGACGCCACCCACACGCTGCTCGCGCACGATGCTCTCCGCCAGCGACCACTGGTCGGAGTAGACCGACGGCCACACCAGGAGCGCAATGCGATCGCGCAGCGGCCACTGCGTGACGCAGGCCAGCAGTGCTGCCGAGTCGCCGGCCGGTTGCGTCGTGACGGGTTGCGTCGTGGCCGGTTGCGATGTCGCCGGCCCAGTCGTCGCCGGTTCGGTCGCGACCGTGCTGCTCGCCGGCGTGCTGCTCGCCGGCGTGATGGCGCCGGTGTCGAGCGTCGCCGGTCCGCTGGAGGTGGCAGTGCACGCTGCGAGGAGCATGGGCAGTGTGAGCATCACGAGCCGGGCGGGCGTGGAGCGCGGCATCAGACAGCCGGTTTGAACTCGCGTCCGAAGCACTCGTTGGACGCGAGGCCGCGATCCGTGCACCACTTCGCTGCCGCCTCCTGAGTGGCGAACGCCTCCGGCACGATGGAGAGGAACCAGCCGGTCATCGGCTGCCCGCCGAACTCGAAGGCGAAGGCGCCACCGTCGACCAAGATGGCGCCGTAGGCATCGCGGCGCACCATGTGGTCGGCAAGGATCTCGACGCTGCCGTAGGTGATGGGCTCCTCCACCAGGCCGACGATCTTGGCGCTGAGCTGCGGCACGAACTTGCCCACCAGGGCGGTCGCCGTCGGCAGATCCTGCTGCAAGAGGTTCTGCAGCTCTTCGGCTGCCGCGACTGCCGGGTCGGCGGGCACGGTGTTGCCACCGGTGGTGGCGGTGGTGGCAGCGGTGTCGGCCACGGCCGTCGTGTTGGTCGCACCGGTGTTGGTCGCCCCCGTGTTTGCCACCGCCGTGGTGTCGGTGGTGGTGCCGTTGTCGCCGCCGGTGAACAGAACCAGCGCACCCACCGCTGCGGCCGCGACGAGCAAGACGACGAGCAGCAACATCCACTGGGAGCGCGGCTTGCCGGGTGGCACCGAATCGCTGGGCGGCGGTTGGATCGGCTTGGCCGGCGCCGGCGCGGCCGGGGCCGTCGCGGCGACAGCCGTCGCCGCGACAACCGCCTTCGAGACCGCCGCCGGTGCGGGCGGCGTTGCTGCCGCGGCCACCGCTGGAACCGGTGCCGGGGGTGCCGGTCGAGGTGCCGGTGCCGGGGGTGCCGGTGCCGTTGCTGGGGTGGAGGGTGCGTTCGCAGCGAGGACACCAGCCCCGTAACGAGCGGCGCCCATCGCCACCGAGTGCTTCGGATGCACATCCGACACCACCGGCCGACCCAACTCACCACGCACCATGTCAGCCACCAACGGAATACGCGACGAACCACCCGCCAACAACACCACCTTCACCTCACCCAACCCCACACCAGCAGCATCCACCGCCCGACGCACACACTCCACCGTCTCCCGCAAAATCGGACGAATCATGTCCTCGAACTCAACACGCGTGATCCGCACCTGCATCTGCACATTCGGCAACAACACCGACACCGACGCATCCGAATCAGCCGACAACGACTCCTTCGCCAACACACACTCCGCCCGCAACCGCGCAAACGCCGCCCGCACCCCCACATCACCAGCATCCAACCCACCAATCACATCACCCACCACACCACGCACATGCGTCAACACCGCCTCATCAAAATCAATCCCCCCCAACCGCTCAATCCCATGCCCACGACCCAACACCTCGAACCCACCCACCGACTTGCGCAACACCGCCGCATCAAAGGTGCCACCACCCAAGTCATACACCGCCACCACCTCACCAACCTCCACCCGCGCACCCGCCGCGAACTGCAACGCCGCAGCCACCGGCTCCGACAACAACAACGCCCCCGGCACCCCCGCCAACACCACCGCCTGACGCAACAAATCCAACTTGTACTCACCCCAATTCGCAGGATGCGTCACCACCACCACATCAGCCACACCCCCCTGACGCTCCACCACATCCACCACCACCGCCCGCAACAACAACCCCAACAACCGATCAGCCGAAAACGGCGTCCGATCCAACATGATCGGCGCCGTATCACCCAACCGCCGCTTGAACTCACGCGCCAACCGCGACGGCTCACCCAACCCCCGCCGCTCCGCCACATCCCC
>Ga0073903_10000614_pt1 | contig 18393 bp, 16 predicted proteins | sample KloWWTKNB14_bulk_FD_66665 | JGI IMG/M metagenome (GOLD analysis project Ga0073903, IMG submission 66665) | Active sludge microbial communities from Klosterneuburg, Austria, studying microevolution and ecology of nitrifiers - Klosterneuburg... | ecosystem: Engineered > WWTP > Aerobic digester >... | reverse complement strand
CCGGGGCGCAGCAGGGTCCACAGGGTGGCGGTGATCGCGCCCATGCCGGAGCCGAACGCGATCGCGGCGGCGCCGCCTTCCAGCACCGCCAGCCGCGACTCCAGCAGGGCCAGGGTCGGGTTGGCGATGCGCGTGTAGATGTAGCCGTCCGCCTCGCCGGCGAAGCAGCGCCCGCCCCCGGCCGCGCTGGCGAAAGTGAAGGTGGCGCTCTGGTACACCGGCGGCACCAGCGCGCCGTGGTGGTCGCGCGGGTCGTAGCCATGGTGGATGGCGGTGGTGGAGAAACCGGGCATGCCCATGCTCCGCTATTCGATGCGGATAGCGTATGCCTCCCCTGGCGGAAGCATTTTCCGAAGATGCAGCCATTCACCCACAACCGGGGTAAATTGTTCCCAACTTGAAGATAAACGAGGTTGATCCTTCCATGACCAATGACCTCGACCGCACCGACCGCCGCCTGCTGGCCGCGCTGCAGGACGACGCGCGCCTGACCGTGGCCGAACTCGCCGAACGGGTGGCGCTGTCGACCTCGCCATGCTGGCGGCGGGTGCGCCGGCTGGAGCAGGCCGGCTACGTGACCGGTTACCACGCGCAACTGTCGGCGGAGCGGCTGGGTTACGGGATCACCGCCTTCGTCAGCGTGGTGATGGGCAGCCACACCCAGGAGGTGGCGCGCGCCTTCGAGGCGCGCCTGCGCGACATCCCGGAAGTGATCGCCTGCCACAACGTGTCCGGGCGCTACGACTTCCTGCTGGAAGTGGTCGCCACCGACCTTGCCGCCTACGGCGAGTTCGCGCGCAACGTGCTGCAGGCCTTGCCCGGCGTGACCGAACTGCACTCCAGCTTCTCGCTGAAGTCGCTCAAGGCGGAACGCCGGCTGCCGCTGCACGGCACCTGAGCGGGCTCAGCCCAGCAACCGCTCCAGCAACGCGTGGTAGAGGTCGGGCAAGGCCTCGAGGTCGGCTACCGCGATGTGTTCGTCGACCTTGTGGATGCTCGCGTTGACCGGCCCGATCTCCACGCACTGCGCGCCGAGCGGGGCGATGAAGCGCGCATCCGAGGTGCCGCCGCCGGTGCTTTCCTCCGGCGGCGCCCCGGCGAACCCGGCCAGCACCTCGCGCGCGGCGGCGCGCAACGGGCCCTCGGGGGTGTGGAACGGTTCACCGCCGCGCTGCCACTGCACGCTGAAGTCCAGCCCGTACTCGCCGAGCAGGGCCTCGCATTCCGCCTCCAGTTGCGCAGCGGTCCAGTTGGGGTTGTAGCGCAGGTTGAACAGCACCTGCAGCTCGCCGGGGATCACGTTGTTGGCGCCGGTGCCTGCGTGGATGTTGCTGATCTGCAGGCTTGTCGGCGGGAAGCTCTCGTAGCCCTGGTCCCAATGCTTCCAGGCGAGCTCGGCCAGCGCCGCCAGCGACTGGTGGATCGGGTTGCGCGCCTTTTCCGGATAGGCCACGTGGCCCTGGATGCCCTTCACCGTCAGCGTCGCAGACAGCGTGCCGCGGCGGCCGACGCGCAGCAGGTCACCAATCGTCGATGTCGATGACGGCTCGCCGGTGATGCACCAGTCGATCCGCTGGCCGCGTTCGCGGAACAGCTCGGCGACCCGGCGCACGCCATCGACGGCATCGCCCTCCTCGTCCGAGGTCAGCAGCAACGCGACGGTGCCGGCATGGTCCGGATGCACGGCCACGAACCGCTCCAGCGCCACCACGAATGCCGCCACGCTGCCCTTCATGTCCGCCGCGCCGCGGCCGAACAGCACGCCGTCGCGCACCTCCGGCGCGAACGGATCGCTGGCCCAGGCATCGCGCGGGCCCGGGGGCACCACGTCGGTGTGGCCCAGCAGCACCAGCACAGGACCATCGCCGCCGCCATGCGTCGCCCACAGGTTGTCGACCGCGCCGAAGCGCAGGCGTTCGCAGGCGAAACCGGCGCGCCCCAGGCGCTCCGCGACCAGTTGCTGGCAGCCGGCATCGTCGGGGGTGACCGAGGGCCGCGCGATCAGGTCGCGGGTGAGTTGGAGAACGTCGCTCATGGGTTGCCCGTCGTAGGCGCGGCGCAGGCCGCGATGTGGTTGTTCGTGACTATTGGTCGCGGCTTGCGCCGCTCCTACAGGAGTCCGAACAGCTTCTTGAATCCGTTGTCACTGAACCCCTGCGACACGCTGCCGCCGTCCAGCACCACCACCGGCCGTCGCACCAGTTGCGGATATTCCTTCAGCAGCAACTTCCATTCGGGATCGCTGCCCGGCGCCTTGCGGTTCGGCGCCAGCTGGCGCCAGGTCGTGGAGGACTTGTTGACCAGTGCATCCCAGCCGCCCACCGCATCCTTCCAGGCCAGCAGCGTTTCCGGCGGCTGCCGCTGCTCGCGGTAATCCACGAAACGGTGCTCGATGCCGAAGCGCAGCAGCCAGTTGCGCGCCTTCCGGCAGGTGTCGCAATTGTCGAGCCCGTACAGGGTGGCGGCCATGCCCGTATCCGTTGCGTGGAGTGCGGGCATGATGCCGAAAGCCATGGCCGGCGGCGAGCCGCGGCTCAGCCGCCGACCACCGGCAGCTCGATGTAGCTGGCGTTGTCGGCGTCGTGGTGGATCGCGTTGTCGGCGACCACCGGCGTCGACTCGGTCTCGTTCGGGCCACCGGTGTTGAGGTTGCGCGCGAACTTCGGGAAGTTCGAGCTGGTCACCTCGACCCGGATGCGGTGGCCCTTGCCGAACTGGATCGAGGTGGTGATCGGGGTTGGCCGGATCGTGTACACCTGGCCCGGCTGCATCGGCGCGGGCGCGGTGTAACTGTCGCGATAGCGCGCGCGCTGGATGGTGTCGCCCACGATCCACGCGGTGCCGTCGGGGGCCACGTCCACCAGCTTCACCGCGAAGTCGGTGTCGCGCGCGGAGGACGAGACCTTCAGCACCGCATCGACGAACCCGCTGACTTCCATCGGCGCCTGCAGCGGCTCGCTGTCGTAGACCAGCACGTCGTTGCGCGCAGAGATCTGGCGCTGGTCGAACGCGCCGGCGGTGACCAGCCCGCCGTTGCAGCAGTCGCCGCCGCCGATGGTCTGGACCGGGTTGCGCGGGTCGTAGCGGTAGCTGTCCTTCGCCTCGCCTGCAGGCGGTGCGTCCGCGGCCAGGCGGCCGTCGCCGAACATCGAATTGGCGCGGCCACCGGAGCGCAGGTACATCCGCAGCGTGCGCGCCGCCTTCGGCGGCCACTCGGCGTCGGACTGCCAGCGGTTGGCGCCCATCGTGAAGTAGCGGACGTGCGCGGTGCCGTCCGGGAACGCCGCCGGCTTGCCCTTCAGCCAGCGGTCGAAGAAGGCCCACAGCTGCTGGTCGACCGGGAACCGGGCGTCGCCCATCGCGCGCTCGCCGACCTTGTAGTCCTCGCTGAGGCGGGCGAACTGGCAATGCGGGTTGGGACCGACCACCACGTACTGGTTCGCGCTCGCCTCGCGGTCGCTGGCGACCGTGCGCGCATGGTTGTACAGCGCCATGTTCGGCCCGATCGAGACGTCGTACCAGCTGTTGAACCACAGCGCCGGCACGCCCCAACCCATGTCGTCGTGGTACAGGCCGCCGGTCTTCCATGCGGGGTCGGCGGGGCCGCGCGCGATCAGCGACTCGAACGTCCCCGGCGGCTCACCCAGCGAGGACAGCAGCTCCGCATACGGCAGGCGGCGCACGTGGGTCTTCCAGTCGACGTCCGGCTTGTCCGCATCCAGGCTGTTGTAGCGGGCGACGCGCGCGCGCATCGGGCCGTTGAGGTCCTGCGGCAATTCCGCCCGCAGCGGATTGTCGACGCCGTACAACCACACCCCGAACAGGGTGCGCGGGACCCCGCCCGTGTAGAAGTTCCCCTGCTCAAGGAACCGGCCGACCTTGCCGATCCCCGCGCCTGCGGCCATCGGCACCATCGCCGCGTGCGCCGGGTGGTTCATCCCCGCCAGCGCCAGCTGCCACTCCGCCGAGGACGAACAGCCGAGGGTGCCGACCTTGCCGTTCGACCACGGCTGCGCGGCGATCCAGCTGAGGGTGTCGTAGCCGTCGGTCTGCGGACGTCCGAGGATCTCGTAGGTGCCCTGGCTGAAGTAGCGTCCGCGTTCGTTCTGGACGATGAAGGCATAGCCGCGCCGCACCGCCTCGAGCGCATAGCGCGCAGTGCCGCCCGCTGGCACGTGTTCATCGTAGGGGGTCTTCCAGAGCACCACCGGCAGCTTGCCGCTGGCCCCCTTCGGCCGCCAGATGTTGGTGGACAGGCCCTTGCCGTCGCGCATCGGCACCAGGACCGCGGTCTCCGCATCGGCGATCCCGGCGAGCTCGGCGCGCAGGCCCTCGTCGCTGTAGCGCGAAAGGTCCTGCGCCGGCGCCGCGCTGGCCGCGGTCACGGCGGCGGCGAGCAGGCAGCAGGCAAGGCGTGTCTTCATGGCAGGTCCCCGGGCAGGCAATGCCTCCTGTTTGGCACGAAGCGCGCACCGCCACCCCTGCCGGAAGTCACGCCAGCGGGTCAATCCGCCAGGCCGCGCAGCAATTCGTTGACCGACGTCTTGCTTCGCGTCTTCGCGTCGACCTGCTTGACGATCACCGCGCAGTACAGCGAATGGCTGCCATCGGCCGCCGGCAGCTGGCCGGAGACGACCACGCTGTAGGGCGGCACCCGGCCGTAGGAGACCTCGCCGGTGGCGCGGTTGTAGACGCGCGTGCTCTGGCCTAGGAACACGCCCATGCCGACCACGCTGTGGTGGCCGACCACGAACCCCTCCACCACCTCGGAGCGCGCACCGATGAAGCAATGGTCCTCGATGATCGTCGGGCTGGCCTGCAGCGGCTCCAGCACCCCGCCGATGCCGGCGCCGCCGGACAGGTGGCAGTGCTTGCCGACCTGCGCGCAGCTGCCGACCGTGGCCCAGGTATCGACCATGGTGCCTTCGCCCACGAACGCGCCGATGTTGACGAAGCTCGGCATCAGCACCACGTCCTTGCCGACGTGGCTGCCCGCGCGCACCACCGCACCCGGCACCACGCGCACGCCGAGCTTGCGGAAATCCGCCTCGTCGAAGCCCGCGAAACGCGCCGGCACCTTGTCCCAGAACGGCGCCGGGTAGGCTTCGACCAGCTCCATCTGCTGGGTGCGGAAATACAGCAGCACCGCCTTCTTCAGCCATTCGTTGACCCGCCAGCCGCCGTTGCCGTCCGGCTCCGCCACCCGCAGGCGGCCCTTCTCCAGGCCTTCGATGGCGCGCTCGACCGCCGGCCGGGTGGCGCCTTCAATCTCTTCCGGGGTCAGCATGGCGCGGCGTTCCCACGCGCTCTCGATCTCGAAGCGCAGGGTCTCCAGTTCCGCGGCGCGCGCGGTGGCGCGCGCCTTCGCGGGTGACGGCCTGGCGGGGGCCTCGGCGGCGGTCTTCTTCGGCTTGGCGGGGCTCATCGCGGGTCTCCATCGAGTGCGGCCAGCAGCGCATCGCGCAACGCCTGGCGTTGGTGGTCGTCATGCAGCGGGCGGTCGTGCTCGTCGCTGATCCGGAACATGTCCTCGGCGCGCTCGCCGAAGGTGGCGATGCGCGCGTCGTGGACGCGCAGGCGCTGCTCGCGCAGCACCCGGGCGATGTCGGCGAGCAGGCCCGGGCGATCGTTGCAGACGATGCTGACCAGGGTGCGTTCGGCATCGGCGTCGGCGAAGCCCACCTGCGGCACGATCCGGAAATGGCGCAGGTGCCGCGGCTGGCTGCGCCGCGCCGGCGCCACCCGGCGGAGGTCGCCGGCGAGCACGCGCTGCAACCCGGCCTCGATCTGCGCCGGCGCCGGCGCATGCCGCAGGTCATTGGGCAGCACGTGGAAGCTGTCGAAGATGGTGGCGTCGGGACCGTCCAGCGCGCGCGCCTGCAGGATCGCCAGGCCGGCGCGGTCCAGCGCGATCACGATGGCCGCGAACAGGCCGTCGCGGTCCGGCGCATGCACCAGCACTTCGTAGCCGCCGCCGGGCAACTGGCGCGCGCGCGCGACCACCTCGCCGGCGCCGGCCGCGCGCAGTGCGTTCGCCTGCCAGGCGATCTGCTCCGGCCGGCTGCGCAGGAAATTGTCGCGCGGCATCCGCGCGAACATCGCGTCGATCGCCGGATCGCCATGCCCTTCCGCGACCAGCAGCGCGCGCGCCGCATCACGGTTCTCCCCGATCCGCTGGTCGGCCGCGACCGGGTGCTCCAGGCCGCGCCGCAACGCCAGCCGGGTGGCGGTGTGCAGGTCGGCCAGCAGCCGGTCCTTCCACGCGTTCCAGAGCTTGGGCGAGGTGCCGGCGATGTCCGCGCAGGTCAGCAGGTACAGGTAGTCCAGGCGCTGGCGGTCGGCGACCACCGTGGCGAAGCGGTGGATCACCTCCGGGTCGGTGATGTCCTGTTTCTGCGCGGTCACCGACATCAGCAGGTGCCTGCGCACCAGCCATTCGACCAGCGCGGTGTCGGCCTCCGACAGCCCCATCGCCTCGCAGAACGCGCGCGCATCCACCGCGCCGAGTTCGGAATGGTCGCCGCCGCGGCCCTTGCCGATGTCGTGGAACAGCCCGGCCAGCAGCAACAGTTCCGGCTTGCGCAAGGCCGGCCACACCGTGTGCGCAACCGCGAAGCGTTCGTCCGCGTCGCCCGAGGCGAACGCCGCCAGGTTGCGCAGCACCGCCAGCGTGTGCTGGTCCACCGTGTACACGTGGAACAGGTCGAACTGCATGCGCCCGGAGACCTGCGCGAACGCGGGGATCCAGCGCCCGAGCACGCCGAGCCGGGTCATCCGTTCCAGCGTCTTCACCGGCTGCGGGCCGCGCAGCAGTTGCATGAAGGCTTCGCGCAAGCGTGGCGATGCCCTGGTGTAGTCGCTGATCCCCGGCAACGCACGCGCCAGCTCGCGCGCGGTCTGCGAATGCAGGCCGCGGACGCCGCGGTCCGCGGCCCACGCCGCGAACAGCGCGAACACGTGGCCGGTGTCCTCCAGCAGCCAGCCCGGCCTGCGCGAGGCGAGGTAGCCGCGCCGCAATTCGAGATCGTCGTCCAGCGGTTGCGGTTCGGCGGCACCGTCGAAGTGTTCCTCGAAGCGCTGCAGCAGGCGGTCGTTGATCCGCCGCACGATCGCCGCGCTGCGGTAGAAGCCCTGCATCATCTTCTCGACCGCCAGCGAATCGGCATCGTCGAGGTAGCCCAGGCGTTCGGCCAGCAGCTTCTGGTAATCGAAGCGCAGCCGCTCCTCGCGCCGACCGGCGACCAGGTGCAGGCCGAAACGCAGCCGGCCCAGCGCGCGGCGTTCGCGATCCAGCGCCACCGCCTCGTCGGCGCCAAGGTGGTCCAGCCCGACCAGCGGATCCAGTTCGCGCACGCCGAAGCTGCGCAGCGCCATCCAGCCCAGGGTGTGCAGGTCGCGCAGGCCGCCGGGGCCGTCCTTGAGGTTCGGCTCGAGGTTGTCGCTGGTATCGCCGAAGCGCGCGTGCCGCTGCGCCTGTTCGCGCACCTTGGCCTCGAAGAAGGCACGCGCGGGCCACACGCATTCGGGCGAGACCGCGTCGCGCAGGCGCTGTTGCGCGTCCGCGTCGGCGACCAGCGCGCGCGCCTCGATCAGCGCCGTGAGCACGGTCTGGTCGGCGGCGGCCTCGGTGCACTGCGCGGGCGAGCGCACCGCCTGGCTGGCCTGCAGGCCGGCATCCCACAACAGCGCGAGGAAGCGCGCCAGCGACTGCGCGCAGGCCTGCTGCGCGTCGCTTTCGGCCAGCACCAGCAGGTCGATGTCGGAATGCGGGAACAATTCGCCGCGGCCGTAGCCGCCGACCGCGAACAGGGCAAGACCGGCATCCGCGGGAATGCAGCGCCGCCAGCCGTCGAGGATCATTTCATCGACGGCGCGGGCGCGCAGCGCGACCAGCCTGTCGACGATCTCGCCGCCATCGAAGCGTTTCGCCAGCCTGGCGTCGACCTGGGCCAGCAGCGCGCGGGTGGCGGCGGCCCAGGCGGCATCGCCCGCCGGACCCGCGGGGACTTCAGCGGGAGCCGGGGCGTGGTCGGCTGCCGCAGGCGCGCTCACAGGTCGTTGTCGTCGCCGGGCAGGCGGGTCAGGATCTCCACGCCGTCGGCGGTCACCGCCACCGTGTGCTCCCACTGCGCGGACAGCTTGCGGTCCTTGGTGACCACGGTCCAGCCGTCCGGCAGCAGCCGGGTGTGGCGGGCGCCCTCGTTGATCATCGGCTCGATGGTGAAGGTCATGCCTTCCTTCAGCACCACGCCCTCGCCGGGTCGGCCGTAGTGGAGCACCTGCGGGTCGTCGTGGTAGACCTTGCCGATGCCGTGCCCGCAGTACTCGCGGACCACGCTGAAGCGCTCGCGCTCGACGAATTCCTGGATCGCGTGGCCGATGTCGCCGAGGGTCGCGCCCGGCCTGACCACCCGGATGCCGCGGAACATGGCCTCGCGGGTGACGTCCACCAGCCGCCTGGCCATCACCGACGGGGTACCGACGAAGTACATGCGGCTGGTATCGCCGTGCCAGCCGTCCTTGATGACGGTGACGTCGATGTTGACGATGTCGCCGTCCTTCAGGACCTTGGCGGCGCTCGGGATGCCGTGGCAGATCACGTTGTTGACCGAGGTGCACACGGTCTTCGGATAGCCGCGGTAGCCGACGTTGGCGGGGATCGCGCCCTGCACGTTGACGATATGGTCGTGGCAGATGCGGTCCAGTTCCTCGGTGGTCACGCCGGGCTTCACGAACGGCGCGACCACCTGCAGCACTTCGGCGGCCAGGCGGCCGGCCTGGCGCATCTTCTCTATGTCGGCGGCGGTTTTCAGGTTGATGCTCATGCCCGGATTATCGCCGATTTGCCCGGAATCCGCGCCGCGGGCTATACTTCCGCGGCTTTACCGCCGCCATGTCGGGCGCTACCGACAAATCCACACCTGTCGACAACCCCTGCGCCGGGGTGCTCCGCAAGGAGTTCGGACGCAGTGACGACAGGGAGGCCCAACCCCGGGATCCAGCGCTCCATGCCACGCGGCATGCGGCGCAGCGCCTTCATCCAAGCCGGCGCGGATTCCACCCATCGGAGTTTTGCAATGCCCCAGATCACCATGCGCCAGATGCTGGAAGCCGGCGTCCATTTCGGCCACCAGACCCGTTACTGGAACCCCAAGATGGGCCCGTACATCTTCGGTGCCCGCGGCAAGATCCACATCATCAACCTCGAGAAGACCGTCCCGCTGTTCAACGACGCGATGAACTTCATCAGCGGCGTGGCCCAGAAGCGCGGCGTGATCCTGTTCGTCGGCACCAAGCGCAGCGCGCGCGACCCGATCAAGGAAGAAGCCACCCGCTGCGGCATGCCGTTCATGACCCAGCGCTGGCTGGGCGGCTCGCTGACCAACTTCGCCACCGTGAAGAAGTCGGTCGCCCGCCTGAAGGAGCTGGAGGCCGCGGAAACCGACGGTACCTTCCAGAAGCTGGTCAAGCACGAAGTGATGGGCCTGCGCCGCGAGCGCGACAAGCTGGACGCCTCGCTGGGCGGCATCAAGGACATGAACCGCCTGCCCGACGCCCTGTTCGTGATCGACATCGGCCATGAGGACATCGCGATCAAGGAAGCCAAGAAGCTCGGCATCCCGGTGATCGCGGTGGTCGACACCAACTACGACCCCAGCCTGGTCGACTACCCCATCCCCGGCAACGACGACGCCATCCGCGCCGTGCAGCTGTATGCAGGCGCCGCCGCCGACGCCGTGCTGGAAGGCAAGGCCGCCGCGCCGTCCGCCGCCAGCGTGCGCGAGGAAGACTTCGCCGGCGCCGACGGCGACGACAAGAAGCAGGGCCGCCGCGCCCCGGCCCGCAAGCCGGCCGCGCCGAAGGCCGATGCAGCGGCACCTGCCGCCGCCGAGGCCGCCGCGCCGAAGGCCGAGTAACACCCGCGTCACGCCGCCGCGCCACGCTGCGCGGCGGCTTCCCCTTCCGTAGGAGCGCCCGATGGGCGTGCGCTGGCGCCGGCGCCTGCCGTTCGCGCCCATCGGGCGCTCCTACATCGAACATCGAGGTAATTCCCATGGCTGAAATCACCGCTTCCCTGGTCAAGGAACTGCGCGAGCGCACCGGCGCCGGCATGATGGAGTGCAAGAAGGCGCTCACCGAAAGCAACGGCGACATCGACGCCGCCGCGGAGGCCCTGCGCAAGTCCGGCCTCGCCAAGGCCGACAAGAAGGCCAGCCGCGTCGCCGCCGAAGGCCGCATCGCGGTCGCCCAGGCGGGTGGCAAGGCGGTCCTGGTCGAGATCAACTCGGAGACCGACTTCGTCGCCAAGGACGCCAACTTCGTCGCCTTCACCGACGCCGTCGCCCAGGCCGCGCTGGCCGCGGGCAGCACCGACGTCGAAGCCCTCAAGGCCGCGACCCTGCCGGGCGGCGAGACCGTCGAGGAAGCGCGCGCCGCCGCCATCGCCAAGCTCGGCGAGAACATCCTGGTCCGCCGCATCGCCACCATCGACACCGGCAACAACGTGGCCGCCTACTCCCACGGCGGCAAGATCGGCGTGCTGGTCGAAGTGGCCGGCGGCGACGCCGAGTTCGCCCGCGGCGTGGCGATGCACGTGGCCGCGATGAACCCGCCCTACAACAAGGCCGCGGACGTCCCGGCCGAGTTCGTGGCGAAGGAAAAGGAAATCGAGCTGGCCAAGATGTCCGAGAAGGACAAGGCCAAGCCGGCCGAGATCCTGGAGAAGATCATCGGCGGCAAGATCGCCAAGATCGTCAACGAGGTCAGCCTGTACGGCCAGCCGTACGTGCTGAACACCGACCAGAGCGTCGAGCAGGCCGCCAAGGCCGCCGGCGCCGACGTGGTGTCCTTCACCCGCCTGGCGGTGGGCGAAGGCATCGAGAAGGTGGTCGAGGACTACGCCGCGGAAGTGGCGAAGGCGATGCAGGTCTGATCCACCGCACCATCGCGACGCGAAAAACCCGCCGGCGACGGCGGGTTTTTTGTTGGCCGGCCCGGGTCCCGCCCGGCGATCGGCTAGAATTCCGCTGTTTGCCCGCCCGCCTGGAGCCCTTCGCATGTCGCAACTCGCCTACCGCCGCGTCCTGCTCAAGCTCTCCGGCGAAGCCCTGATGGGGGACGAGGACTACGGGATCGACCCGAAGGTGATCGGCCGGCTGGCGCGCGAGGTGATCGAGGCGCGCGAGGCCGGCGCCGAGATCGCGCTGGTGATCGGCGGCGGCAACATCTTCCGCGGCGCCGGGCTGGCCGCCGGCGGCATGGACCGCGTCACCGGCGACCAGATGGGCATGCTGGCCACGGTGATCAACGCGCTGGCGATGCAGGACGCGCTGGAAAAACTGGGCGCCAAGTGCCGGGTCATGAGCGCGCTCAAGATCAACGACGTGTGCGAGGACTACATCCGCCGCCGCGCCGTGCGCCACCTGGAGAAGGGCCGCATCGCGATCTTCGCCGCCGGCACCGGCAACCCGTTCTTCACCACCGATTCCGGCGCCGCGCTGCGTGCGATCGAGATCGGCGCCGACCTGCTGCTGAAGGCGACCAAGGTCGATGGCGTGTACGACAAGGACCCGAAGAAGCACGCCGACGCGGTCAAGCTGGACACGCTGACCTACGACGACGTGCTCGCCCGCAACCTGCAGGTGATGGACACCGCCGCGTTCGCGCTGTGCCGCGATGCCGAACTGCCGCTGCGGATCTTCGACATGGCGCAACCGGGCGTGCTGCTGCGGATCCTGCGCGGCGAGCAGGTCGGAACCCTGGTCCACGGCCGCAGCTGAGCGCGCCACCGCGGACCGTGATTGTGTCCGCGCCGCGCGCCGGGCACCCTAGCGCCATGCATGGCCACCCGCACGCAGATGGCACCCGCGCGTTCGCGTGGGTGACCCTGATCAACCTCGCCTACACGTTGCTGGAGGCCGGCTACGGCTTCGCCACCAATTCGCTGGCGCTGCTGTCGGACGCCGTGCACAACCTCGGCGACGTGCTCGGGCTGGCGCTGGCGTGGGGGGCCGCGGTCCTCGCCCGGCGCCCGCCGACAGCGCGCCATACCTACGGCTGGCGCCGGGCCACCCTGCTCTCGCCGCTGGCCAATGCGCTGCTGCTGGTCGCGTTCTCCGGCGCGCTCGGCTGGGAGGCGATCCGCCGCTTCAGCGCCCCGCCCGAGGTCCCCGGGCTGCCGGTGATGGTGGTCGCCGCCCTCGGCATCGCGGTCAACCTCGGCGCGGCCTGGCTGGTGCGCGACGGCCATGCCCACGACCTCAACCGGCGCGGGGCGTTCCTGCACCTGGTCGCCGATGCCGCGGTCTCGCTGGCGGCGGTGCTGGCCGGCGCCGGCATGTGGTGGCTGGGCTGGACCTGGCTGGATCCGGCGATGGCGCTGCTGATCGCGGTGGTGGTCGCGGCCGGGTCGTTCGGGCTGCTGCGCGATGCCTTCGGCGCGGCGATGGATGCGGTGCCGCGCGGCATCGACCAGGCGAAGGTGCGCGAATGGCTGCTCGCGCAACCCGGCGTGTCCGCCCTGCACCACCTGCACATCTGGTCGCTGGGCGCGGGCGAGATCGCGATGACCGCGCACCTGGTGCGCGCCGGCGAAGCCGACCACGACGCCTTCATCGACCGCGTCAACGACGGCCTCGACGCCCACTTCGGGATCAACCACCCCACCCTGCAGATCGAGCGGGGCACCGGCTGCGAGCACGACTGCAACGACCGCGCGCCGCACGGGCATGCGCACGGTCACGACGACCACGACGGTCACCGCCACTAGCGCCTGCATCCACGGTCGCCGGCCCGCGGCGCTGGCCGCGATGCGGCCTCGCATATAATCCCGCGGTTACCCAGCAACCCGGAGCGACACGATGCTGAACGAAATCAAGAAGGATGCCCAGGCCCGCATGGGCAAGAGCATCGACGCCCTGCGCCACACGCTGATCAAGCTGCGCACCGGGCGCGCCAGCGCGGCGATCGTCGACCACCTGAAGGTCAATTACTACGGCTCCGAGGTGCCGCTGTCGCAGGTCGCCAGCGTGGCGGTCACCGACGCCCGCTCGATCACCATCACCCCGTGGGAAAAGCAGATGGTGGGCCCGGTCGAAAAGGCGATCCTGGCCTCCGACCTCGGCCTGACCCCGAACACCGCGGGCACCGTGATCCGCCTCAACATCCCGGCGCTGACCGAGGAACGGCGCCGCGACCTGTCCAAGGTCGTGCACAGCGAGGGCGAGGACGCCAAGGTCGCGATCCGCAACATCCGCCGCGATGGCAACCACCAGGTCAAGGAACTGCTGAAGGACAAGCAGATCACCGAGGACGAAGCCAGCCGCACCGAGGCGGAGATCCAGAAGATCACCGACGGCGCGATCCGGGACGTGGATGAAGTGGTGAGGGCCAAGGAAGCGGAACTGATGGCGGTTTGAACCGCGCCCGCGACGTCCCTGCCGTGACGGTTCCCGCAACGCGCGTTCCGCGCCATGTCGCCATCATCATGGATGGCAACGGCCGCTGGGCGCAGAAGCGCCATCGCCCGCGCATCATCGGCCACCGCGCCGGTGCGCGCGCGGTCAAGGCCTGCGTGGAGTTCTGCCTGGCCAGCGGGGTCGGGGCACTGACCCTGTTCGCATTTTCCAGCGAGAACTGGAACCGCCCGGCGGACGAGGTCGGCGGGCTGATGAAGCTGTTCCTCGGCGCGCTGGAGCGCGAGGTCGAGGAACTGCACCGGCTCGGGGCGCGGCTGCGCTTCATCGGTGATCGCAGCCGCTTCGAGCCGGCCATCCTCGCCCGCATGCAGGCCGCGGAAGCACTGACCGCCGGCAACGCGAGCCTGCAGCTGAGCATCGCCGCCAGCTACGGCGGCCGCCAGGACATCGCCCGTGCCGCGCGGGCGCTGGCCGAGGACGTGGCCGCCGGCCGGCTGCGTCCGGAGCAGGTGGACGAGGACGCGATCTCCGCGCGGGTGGCGCTGGCCGGGCTGCCGCCGCCCGACCTGTTCATCCGCACCGGCGGCGAGCTGCGGATCAGCAACTTCCTGCTGTGGCAGCTCGCCTATACCGAGCTGTGGTTCACCGACACGTTGTGGCCGGACGTGGATGCCGCCACACTGCGCCGCGCACTGGACGATTACGCCGGTCGCGAACGCCGCTTCGGGCTGACCGGCGCGCAGGTGGCGGGCCACGCAACCGGGGGAACCACGTGACCAAGACGCGCCTGCTGGCCGCGCTGATCATGGCGCCGATCGCCATCCTCAGCGTGCTGTTCGTGCCCACCCCGGTGCTTGCGGCGCTGGCTGCGCTGCTGTTCCTGACCGCGCTATGGGAATGGCTGAAGCTGGCCGAGGTCGACGACACCCTCGCCCGCACCATCCTGCTGCTGTGCAACGTCGCGGTGATGGCGGCGCTGGTGTGGGGCTCGCGTTCGGCGCAGGGCGGCTCGTTCGCGCTGCTGCAGCTGGTGGTGGTGGTCGGCGTGGCCTGGTGGCTGCTGGCGATGCTGTGGATGAAGCACTACCACTTCGCCTCCGACCACGATTCGAACGCGCGCGCCTTCAAGCTGCTCGCCGGCACCCTGGCCGTGGTCCCGGCCTGGTGCGCGCTGGGCCTGATCCATGCCAGCCAGCCGAACGGGCACCAGTGGCTGCTGCTGGCGCTGTTGCTGGTCTGGTCCGCGGATACCGGTGCGTATTTCGCCGGCCGCCACTTCGGCGGGAAATTCTTCGCCCGCAAGCTGGCGCCACGGATCAGCCCCAACAAGACCATCGAAGGCCTGCTTGGCGGCCTGTTGCTGGCGCTGGCGGTGGCGATCGCCGGTGCGTTGCTGATCGGCGCGCGCGTCGAGCAGTTGCCGGCGATCGGGGTGGTGGCGCTGGCGACGGTGCTGTTCTCGGTGGTCGGCGACCTGTTCGAGAGCCTGCTCAAGCGCCACGTCGGGGCGAAGGATTCCGGCGACCTGATCCCCGGCCACGGCGGCGTGCTGGACCGCGTGGACAGCGTGCTGGCCGCGCTGCCGGTGTTCGCGCTGGGCAAGGCCTGGCTCGGGTTCTAGGGGGAAGCGCCAGGCCATGCAGCGGGTCGCGATTCTCGGCGCCACCGGTTCGATCGGCGCCTCGGCGCTGGACGTGGTCGCGCGCCATCCCGGGCAGATGCGCGCCAGCGTGCTGGCCGCCGGCAGCAAGGTCGGCGAACTGGTCGCACTGTGCCGCGTGCACCAACCGGAACACGCGGTGGTCGCCGATCCGGCGCGCTTCGCGGACCTGCGCGCGGGCTTGGTGGAGGCAGGGCTGGACACCCAGCCGCACGCAGGCGGCGCCGCCCTCGACGCACTGGCCGCCAGCGACGCCTGCGACAGCGTGGTCGCGGCGATCGTCGGCGCCGCCGGGCTGTCCTCCACACTGGCAGCGGCGCGCGCCGGCAAGCGCCTGCTGCTGGCCAACAAGGAATCGCTGGTGCTGGCGGGCGAGCTGCTGATGCAGGCCGCGCACGCAGGCGGCGCAACCATCGTGCCGATCGACAGCGAGCACAATGCGGTGTTCCAGTGCTGGTCGGCCGCGCACGGGCGCGCCGATGGCGGGCGCCACGGTTCGCTCGAGGATCCGGCGGCGGCGGTATCGCGGATCACCCTGACCGCGTCCGGCGGCCCGTTCCGCGGCAGGCCACGGGCAACGCTTGCCGAGGTCACCCCCGCGCAGGCAGTGGCGCACCCGAAATGGTCGATGGGGCCGAAGATCTCGGTGGATTCGGCCACCCTGATGAACAAGGGCCTGGAGGTCATCGAGGCCCACCACCTGTTCGGGCTGGATGCGGACCGGATCCGGGTGCTGGTGCATCCGCAGTCGCTGGTGCACGCCATCGTCGATTTCGTGGACGGCAGTTCGCTGGCGCAGCTGGGGCTGCCGGACATGCGCACCGCGCTGGCGGTGGGCCTGGGCTGGCCGCGGCGGATCGCCTCCGGGGTCGCCCCGCTCGACCTGCTGGCGCAGGGCGGCAAGCTGGAGTTCGAGCCGCCCGACCTCGACGCCTTCCCCTGCCTGGCCCTGGCCTGGCGCGCGCTGGCGGCCGGCGGCACCGCCCCGGCGGCGCTCAACGCCGCCAACGAGGAGGCCGTTTCAGCCTTTCTTCAGGGCCGGATCGGTTTCCTGTCGATTCCCGACACCGTCGCCGCGACCCTGGACGCCATGCCCACCCAGCCCGCCGATTCGCTGGACGCGCTGCTGCACGCGGACGCGCGCGCGCGCGCCGTGGCGCTGGCGCGCATCGACGCCCTTGCCAACCGGAACCACGCGCAGCCATGACCACCTTCCTCGGATCGCTGTGGTGGCTGCTGGTGGCGCTGGGGGTGCTGGTGACCTTCCACGAGTTCGGCCATTTCTGGGTCGCCCGCCGCTGCGGCGTCAAGGTGCTGCGCTTCTCGGTCGGCTTTGGCCGCGCGCTGTGGTCGCGGCGCGGCAAGGACGGCACCGAGTACGTGATCGCCGCGATCCCGCTTGGCGGCTACGTGAAGATGTCGGACGAGCGCGAGGGCGAGGTCCCCGCGGCTGAGCTCGACCAGGCCTTCAACCGCCAGGGCGTCTGGAAGCGGATCGCGATCGTGGCTGCCGGCCCGCTGGCCAACCTGCTGCTGGCGGTCGCGTTGCTGTGGGCGATGCTGGTGGTCGGCCGCCCGGACTACGCCCCGGTGGTCGGCAAGGCCGAGGGCATCGCCGCGCAGGCCGGGCTGCGCGCGGGCGATTCGATCCGTGCGGTCGACGGCCGCGACACCCCGACCTGGAGCGAGGCGCTGATGGCGCTGACGGTGGCCGCGCTCGACCGCAGGCCGGTGCAGGTGCAGGTCGCCCACGCCAACGGCGCCGAATCCACCCACGCGCTGGCGCTGGACCGCCTGCCTGCGGCCTTCGACGAATCGCGCGCGGTGCAGGCGGTTGGCCTGACCGCCCGCCACGACCTGCTGCCGGCGGTGGTCGGCAAGGTCAGCGAGGGCCTGCCGGCCTGGGGCGTGCTGGCCGAAGGCGACCGCATCACCGCGGTCGACGCCCATCCGGTCGGCAGCTTCGACGACATCGCCCCGCTGGTGAAGGCGCTCGGCGAACGCGGCGGCCCGGGCATGGTCGAGGTCGAACGCGACGGTGAGCGGCTGGCGCTGGAGCTGACCCCGGCGCGGCGCGGCAACCCCGACGGCAGCACCAGCTGGCTGCTCGGGGTGGCCAATGCGGGCGTCGCCCGGCCGGCGCCCGACGCAGTCCTGCGGCTCAACCCGATCGCCGCGATCCCGGCGGCGATCGACGAAACCGGCTACCAGGTGCAGCAGTTGTTCGCGATGATTGGGCGCGCGTTCAGCGGCCGGGTTTCGGTGCAGAACACGGTCTCCGGGCCGATCGCCATCGCCCAGGCCGCGAATGCCTATGCCAGCGGCGGCGTGGCGTGGTTCCTGAACTTCCTGGCCCTGCTGTCGGTCAGCCTTGCGATCCTCAACCTGCTGCCGATTCCCGTCTTGGACGGTGGTCACCTGCTGTATTACCTTATCGAGCTGGCCACCGGCCGCCCCGTGGGCGATCGCGCGATGGCCATCGGCCAGTACCTCGGCCTCGCGTTGATCGCGGGGCTGACGGGGCTGGCGTTCTACAACGACATCCTGCGCCTGGTGTCGTGACGCGTCGCTCCCCCGCCGCTGGCGCCACCCGCGCCCGCCCAGCACCACGTTCCGCAACCGGATGTTCCGAATGACCCGACCCTTGTCCCGCCGCCTGCTTACCCTTGCCCTGGCTTCGGCGCTTGCGCTGCCAGCCTGGGCACAGGCGGCGTTCGCACCGTTCACGGTCAGCGACATCCGCATCGAAGGCCTGCAGCGCATCGGCGCCGGCACGGTCTTCACCTACCTGCCGGTCGAGCGCGGCGACACCCTCGACCAGGCCCGCGCCGGCGAGGCCATGCGCGCGCTGTACAAGACCGGCTTCTTCGAGGACGTGCGCCTGGACCACCAGGGCAGCATCCTGGTGATCACCGTGGTCGAGCGCCCGGCGATCAACAAGCTGACCCTGGTCGGCAACAAGGACCTGAAGTCGGAGGACCTGCTCAAGGGCCTGAAGGAAATCGGACTGGCCGAAGGCGAGACCTTCAACAAGCTCAACCTGGACCGGGTCACCCAGGAGCTGAACCGCCAGTACAACAACCGCGGCAAGTACAGCGTCGAGATCGAACCGAACGTGGAGCGGCTGGACCGCAACCGGATCAACCTGACCCTGAACATCAAGGAAGGCAAGGCCGCCAAGATCCGCCACATCAACCTGGTCGGCAACGAGAGCTACAGCGACGAGGACATCACCAAGGCGTGGGAGTCCAAGACCAGCAACTGGATGTCCTGGTACAAGCGCGACGACCAGTACTCGCGCGAGAAGCTGTCCGG
>Ga0073903_10000606_pt1 | contig 18526 bp, 20 predicted proteins | sample KloWWTKNB14_bulk_FD_66665 | JGI IMG/M metagenome (GOLD analysis project Ga0073903, IMG submission 66665) | Active sludge microbial communities from Klosterneuburg, Austria, studying microevolution and ecology of nitrifiers - Klosterneuburg... | ecosystem: Engineered > WWTP > Aerobic digester >... | reverse complement strand
CGGTCGTAGGCCTTGCCATCTGCAGGCTCCACCACATCACAGTTCATGATGAGGGTGGTTTCTTCAAAGAAAGGGTCGATGTTGGCCGTGTTGGGATCGGGCATCAGCAACATATCCGAGGCTTCAATCCCCTTCCAACCCGCAATGGACGAGCCGTCAAACGCGTGGCCAGAGGAAAATTTGTCGTCATCAAAGTGCGACACGGGCACCGTGGTGTGCTGCTGTTTTCCACGGGTGTCGGTGAAACGGAAGTCCACAAACTTGACTTCGTTCTCCTGCACCATCTTCATCACGTCTGCAACGGTCTTGGCCATCGGGTACTCCTGGGTAAAGCGTTGGTTAAAAAATTTCTACAGCAATTAAAGCAGTTTGCGTGCCAGCCAGACCGGGTTCGCACCTTCGCAAATCAAGGGACTTGCAGCGTGCGACACGCCGCGGGATGCATCAATTGAGTGCAGAGCGACAGAAAAAGGCCCCATTCAGAGAGTTCGCACCAATTCAGTGCCACACCTTGCACCAACTTCGTGCAAACCATGGGCCATATCCGTCCAGGCAGCGGGGACCAGCGCAGCAGGTCCCTTGACGCCCAGTTCGATATGCCTGCCATGCTGAGGGTGATCCACGCTCGGGAGGCTAAACACCCGGACTTGAGGATGGGCGCTCTCTATCTGTTGCATGAGCGGGGTCAGCAAGGCCTCTAATCCGCCGAACACAATGATCGAATGCTCCTGCTGTGGCGCACGATTGAAACAATGCGGGTAGCCGGTATCCAGTGCCCACTCAATCATGGGCCAGGCCATGACAGGAAAACCCGGAACAAAGAACACCCGCCCCAAACCTGCACCAGCGCAACTGAAGCCCGGTATCTTGTTGTAGGGATTGGGAACAATCGCAGCCCCCACCGGGAACACACCCATGTTCAGGCGATGCACGTTGTCAGGCCGATCGGCCTCATAGGCCAGCCCCTGCTCACGCGCCATTTCCTGCATGCGCTCACGAATCAGTTGCTCCGCTTCGGGGTGCAGTTCCAGCCCCACGCCCAGGGCCCGCGCTGCACAATGGCGCGTATGGTCGTCCGGCGTAGCCCCGATACCGCCGGTAGTGAACACCACATCACCCGAGGCAAAAGCACGTTGCAAGGTACGCGTGATCCGATCAGGATCGTCGCCCACGTAGTCGGCATAGGCCAGCGCAAGCCCCCGCGCCGACAGTATTTCAATGACCTTTGAGAAGTGCTTGTCCGTGCGCTTGCCCGAGAGAATCTCATCACCGACGATGATGAGGCCAAATTGCGGCGTCATTTGTCAACAGGCTCCAGAAGCAGAGGACGACTATCCGGGGATCGCGCCGACGGAGAAGGCGCGTCCAGCACTTCTACAATGCCAGAGGGTGCAGGTGACACAGGAACCTCGGCCCTGAGCCGCTCCAATGCAGCCAGGCAAAAGTGCGCAAACCACAGGGAAGAGAAAGCGAAGACCAGCGTGTAGATCCAGATAGCCAGTGGAATCAGCACAAAAAAGGCCGTAGCAAACAGAACCCCGGAAGCCCAAACGATTGCTGGTGCGGCCCCCAGATAGCCACTGAGCACACCGATACCCAGCAACGACATGCGGTAACGACGAAAAATCTCCGCCCGTTCGGCGCGGCTGGCATGCTCTGCCAGAGCGTCAAAGGCCATGACTCGGTAGGTCAACCATCCCCATATAAGCGGGGGAAGAATCAACACGAGGGGGGGTATCAACCACAGGGGCATAGAAACCACCATCGCCACCAAAGCAAGGACTGTGGAGCCGAGCGACCACCCCAGGCTCAAGACAAAGGAGCCACCCTTCTTGCGTTCCAGCGTGTGGAAGCGCCGCTGCGCTACCAACGAAACCAAGGCAGGCGTCATCAACACAGCCACCAGCAGCAAAGAAAAAACGACGACCAGAGGGGTTACCAGAGCCACCACCATCAAAGGGGCTACATACGACTTGGCATCACCCCAGCCCAAATCGGCAAGCCAGCCCCAAAAACTGCCAACCATGCCCCAGGAGTCCAGCCATCCACGCGCCAGCGCGACGGCAGCATCCCAGTACCAATGGCTCAGCCCCAATGCCAAGGCACCCATCAGCAGCAGCGGCATCAGAGACAAGGCAATCACACGCGGATGCATGCAATACACCACGGCACGCCAGAAAGAATCAAGCAAAAAGGCCATGGTGGCAAGCATACCTTTAGTCGGATAGTGCCGCGCCGACCACCACAAGCCCGCACCAAATATAAAAAAGCCCCGACCAGACAAGGTACGGGGCCTGCTGCAGGCCACAAAGGACCTGCATAACGCTAAGGCGCGCTTACTTGGCAGCAGAAGCGGCGTCGACGGCTGCGGAAGCAGCATCGGTTGCGGCCTGGGCGGCTACGCCAGCAGCAGAAGCAGCGTCGGTTGCAGCGGCAGCGGCGTCGGTTGCAGCAGCAGCGGCTTCCGATGCGGGAGCAGCAGGCGCTGCAGCAGGCTCAACAGCCACCGGAGCGGGAGCAGGAGCCGGCTCCTCCTTCTTGCCACAGGCGGCCAGGGCAGCAGCGGCGATCAGGGAGGCGATGACGAGAGACTTGTTCATTTCAGTTTTTCCTTGAGGACGATCAAAAAAACAAAAAAAGCCACAACGTCCAGCCTCTTGCAGCCCGGTTCGCTCTGGCAGAGTGCGCTCCTATGGAGCACGTTTTCAACTCAGCGCGAATTATATTGGGTATTCGTCAATACTGGATAACACCGAGCAGCGCAAGAAATGCCCCCATGTTGCAAACAACTGACAAAACCCTGACTTTCGCAAACAAAAGTCTGACGCAACCTCAAAGTCCCAGCGTCGTTGAAGGAAAACCGGGTGAGCTCTTGCTCCGCACCCACTCGACCAGAACTTCATGCAAGAACACGCGGCGCTCCGGTTCACTACCCGTCACTCCCACACAGCGCTCGGGATCCAACCGGTGCAACACCCAGTCGGGCGACCAGATGGCACTGGGAATGTCCAGCGGGTCTGCCATCGGGCTGACCCGGCAGGTCAGTATGTGATCCCAGGTTCCCCGCCAGCGCACCAGGCGCGCATGTCGGCGGATCACGTCATCGTAGGTCCGCGCCAACAAAGTCATCCGGCGCCCACTGCGGGCCCACTCCTGCAGCGATTCGATCACGGCCCGCTCCCCCAGAGGCCAGTCATGAAAATTGGCATCACTCAGGATGATTTCGCGCCAGCCGTCACGGGCGGCAGTAGCCAAGGCGTCACGCACCAGTTGCTGGAAGGCTTCACGACCACTGAAACGCCCTACGGGCAAAGCGGGCGGTACTTGGGCAGGTACATCGGCGTTCATCTTGATCTCCTTGGTCTATCGCAAGCATAGCCCGGCAAAACCCCTGCTTCGCCGCCGACCAGCGATCAAACTGCGACAATTCTCCTATGGAAATCACTGAACAATGTGTGGTCGCACTGACCTGGACGCTCAAGGACACCCTGGGCGAAGAACTCGACATCCTCGACGAACCCGTCGAATTCCTGGTGGGCGGCAGCGACCTGCTGGCCCGCATCGAGGAGGCCCTACAGGGCCACAGCGTGGGCACATCTCTGTCGCTGCACCTGGAACCCGAAGACGCCTTTGGCGACTTCCAGGAACACCTGCTTTTTCTGGAACCCCGCACCCTTTTCCCGGCCGAGCTGGAAGAAGGAATGACCTTTGACGGCACAACCCTGCCTGCAGGCTGCAACCCCGACGCACCGCGCGATGTGTTCTACACCGTGACCGAAATTTATCCGGAGCATGTCGTTCTGGACGGCAACCATCCGCTGTCGGGCATTGCGCTGCGGCTGCACCTGAAAGTGTGCGGCGTGCGGGAAGCGACCGAAGAAGAAGTGGGGCGAGGCACTGCCGGTACAGGCTTCTTTCGCGTGCAACCCCAGTCCCCAGGCAACACGCTACTGCACTAACGCACCCTTGGGCCTTGCAAAACCAGGCCCCCACCCCGCTACCGGGGGAGCGATTCAATAGCGCGAAATCTGCCCGTTGATAGTGCGCACCCGGTCGCCCACCCGCAGCCCCCCCACCGAACTGACGTCATAGGCGCGATAGCCTCCCTGGTCGAGCTGGATGGAAATGCGATAGACCGTCTCGCCATAACCTGCGTTGTTGCGCTCTTCGATGGCATTGCCTGCCAGGGCTCCCCCCACCACACCCACGGCGGTGGCTGCGGTACGGCCGCTTCCCTTGCCAACCTGGTGACCCAACACACCACCGACCACCGCGCCAAGAATCGCACCAGCACCCGTGGACGATCCGCGCTGCTGGCCTTGCAGCATTTCTATATTGGCCACACGCCCATATTCCGTCCCGGCGGGCGCCTGGGCCGGATAAGCCCCCCCTTGATACGAGCCTGCGGGGTACTGGGCAGGCGCCTGGCGATAAGGAGCACAAGCAGCCAGCGCACCGGCCAACAGGATGGTGCCCGCGAACAGGGCCATTCGGGAAAAATTCAATTGCCGCACATTGCACTCCTCAAATCATCGAGTTAAAAAGTTCTGATTCGAGACCATTGAAGCATGCGACAACACCTTCCTGATGCAGGGCGATGGCCGCGCCCCACGCCAGACAATGCCGGGCCTGCGCGTAGGCGAGCGCTTACAGAAGCCGCGCGCGATTGCACCGCTTGTCAGGCCGTACCGGTGGAACCATATCCTCCTTCGCCCCGTACGGTGGGGGCAAAATTCTCGACCACATTGAACTGTGCCTGCAATACCGGAACGATAACAAGCTGCGCCAGCCGCTCAAGAGGTTCCAGCGTATAGCGGGTCTGGCTGCGATTCCATGCGCTGACCATGAGCTGGCCCTGGTAATCGCTATCGATCAAGCCCACCAGATTGCCGAGCACGATACCGTGCTTGTGGCCCAACCCCGAGCGCGGCAGGATCAGCGCGGCATAGCCCGGATCACGCAGGTGGATGGCGATTCCAGTGGGTACCAGTTGCCAGGCGTTGGGTTCCAGCACCAAGGGTGCCTCCAGACAGGCGCGCAAGTCCAGCCCGGCACTGCCGGGCGTGGCATAGGCCGGCAATTGTTCCGCCATGCGCGGATCGAGAATGCGGACGTCAATCTTCACTTCTTCTTCCCTGTGCTTCGTTGTTTTGCCAATTGCGCCAGCCGCTCTTGCAACTGGGCCATTTCGGGCTTGCCAAGCCCTCGTACTTCTGACGTGAGCTTGCTGGAAACCCGTTGGACCGCCGAGCCCAACCCCCACCACAGCGCGCCCGTCGCCATTACCCCCACCAGGGAGCCCTTGCCCCAGACCAGAATGGCCACGCCCTGCACCACCGTAAACAGCAGCAGCAAGGCACGTACCGTACCCAACACGCCCCGCAACGGCGCCAGCACCTGTATCAAATCGGGTGGTAGCCCTGCACCACCCGCAGTGGTGGCCGCATTGCCCGTGCGCTCCATCGGCAGGCGCGCTTCGGGGCGCTGCGCTGCGGGCGTGCGGCTCAGGCGTTCCACATAAGTCGCAAAGTCGCCATCGGGCGGCGTATCCCATTCGGGTTTGCTGGGGCCTGGCATGGGATGGTCTCCAGTAACGCTTAAGTCTGCATGGCAGGCAGTCGGCCCGCGATCTCTGCGATCAACTGCTGGGCCAGGGCGCGCTTGGACGCATGCGGCAGTTCGCGATGACCCTGGGCGTCGACCAGCAGCAGGGCATTGTCGTCTTGCCCGAAAGTGGCCGGGCCAATATTGCCCACCAGCAGGGGAACGCCCTTGCGCACTCGTTTAGCCTGTGCATGCTGCAACAGATCGTGACTCTCCGCCGCAAAACCCACGCAGAAGAGATCGCCTACCAGCGCATGCTGCGACTGCGCCACCGCAGCAAGGATGTCCGGGTTCTCCACAAACCCCAGCACCGGCGTCTGGCCCGAACCGTCTTTCTTGATCTTTTGCTCCGACGCTATCGCTGGGCGCCAATCGGCCACCGCTGCAGTAGCTATAAAAACAGTAGCTTGTTGCGCCCGTGGCACAACGGCTGCGAGCATTTCCTGGGCAGACTGCACATTGATGCGGTGCACACCACGCGGCGTGGCCAGGTGCACAGGGCCTGCCACCAGGGTGACCTCGGCACCGGCCTCACGGGCGGCGCGGGCAATAGCAAAGCCCATCTTGCCGCTCGAATGGTTGGTGATACCGCGCACAGGATCGATGGCCTCGAACGTGGGGCCGGCTGTGACCAGCACCTTCTGGCCTGCCAGCAGCTTGGGGGCGAAGAAGGCAACGACCTCTTCCAGCAATTCGACGGGTTCCAGCATGCGACCGTCGCCGGTTTCGCCGCACGCCTGATCGCCATGGCCGACGGCCAGCACTGTAGCGCCGTCTTGCACTACCTGCCCCAGATTGCGCTGCGTTGCGGGGTGCGCCCACATCTCACGATTCATCGCTGGCGCCAGCAGCAGCGGAACACGCTCCTGGGGGCGCGCCAAGCACAGCAGGCTCAGCAGTTCATCGGCCCGCCCCTGGGCCAGTCGCGCAAAAAAATCTGCGCTGCAGGGCGCGATCAAAATGGCGTCGGCCTCGCGACTGAGATTGATGTGCGGCATGTTGTTGGCCGCACGGGCATCCCATTGCGAGCCATACACGGGCCGACCCGACAGCGCCTGCATGGTCACCGGCGTGATGAATTGGGCCGCTGCATCGGTCATGACGACCTGCACGGTGGCACCCTCGCGAATGAGTGCACGGCACAGCTCGGCCGATTTGTAACAGGCTACGCCTCCACTGAGGCCCAGGACGATGTGTTTGCCAGCAAGCTCGTTCATGGGTGCAATTTAGCAGACCGGATACCCTTCGAGCGCGCCGGGCGCCGCAGCACCATGGAGGCGGCCTCTATAATCAGAATTTCCCACCACCTTAAAAAGACATGACCAAATTTGTCTTCGTCACCGGCGGTGTGGTGTCTTCCCTGGGCAAGGGAATCGCCTCAGCCTCCCTTGCCGCGATTCTCGAATCGCGCGGCCTCAAAGTCACCCTCATCAAGCTCGACCCGTACATCAACGTGGACCCGGGCACCATGTCCCCCTTCCAGCACGGCGAGGTCTTCGTGACCGACGACGGCGCGGAAACCGATCTCGACCTGGGCCACTACGAGCGTTTCATTGAAACGCGGATGAAGAAGACCAACAACTTCACCACCGGCCGCATCTACCAGAGCGTGCTCGAGAAAGAACGCCGCGGCGACTACCTCGGCAAGACAGTACAGGTGATTCCGCACGTCACCAACGAAATCCAGGAATACATCAAGCGCGGCGCGGGCGTGGGCACGCCCGACGCGGTGGATGTGGCCATCGTCGAAATCGGCGGCACCGTGGGCGACATTGAATCGCTCCCGTTCCTCGAAGCCGTGCGGCAGCTCAGCCTGAAACTCGGCCCGAACAACGCCGCCTTCGTTCACCTGACCTACGTGCCCTTCATCGCGGCCGCAGGCGAACTCAAGACCAAGCCCACCCAGCACACGGTACAAGAGCTGCGCAAGATCGGTATCCAGCCCGACGCCCTGCTCTGCCGCGCCGACCGCGTCATTCCCGACGAAGAGCGAGCCAAGATTTCGCTGTTCACCAACGTGCCCGAATGGGGCGTGATCAGCATGTGGGATGTGGACACCATCTACAAGGTGCCGCGCATGCTGCACGAGCAGGGGCTGGATGGCCTGATCTGTGACAAGCTACGCCTGAACACTCCACCCACCAGCCTCAAACGCTGGGACGCGCTGGTGTACGAAACCGAGCACCCGAAGGGCGAGGTCAACATCGCCATGGTAGGCAAATATGTCGATCTGTCCGACAGCTACAAGTCGGTCAACGAGGCCCTGCGTCACGCCGGCATGCAGAACCATGTGCGCGTGAAGATCGACCATGTCGACTCCGAAACCATCACCCCCGAGGGCGTAGCCAACCTGGGCCGCTACGATGCCATCTTGGTCCCCGGTGGCTTTGGCCAGCGCGGCGTAGAAGGCAAGATCAGCACGGCCCAGTACGCCCGCGAGCACAAAATACCCTACCTTGGCATCTGCCTGGGCATGCAGGTAGCCACCATCGAATATGCGCGCCACGTGGCAGGCCTCACAGGCGCCAACAGCACCGAATTTGCCCCCGACTGCAAGCACCCGGTCATTGCACTCATCAACGAATGGAAAGATGCCGACGGCAGCATCCAGACACGCAGCGCCAGCTCGGACCTGGGCGGCACCATGCGCCTGGGCGCTCAAAGCTCGGACGTGGAACCCGGCACCCTGGCGCACAGCATTTATGGCGACGTGGTGACCGAACGCCACCGCCACCGCTACGAAGCCAATAAAAATTACCTGGACCAGCTGCGCGCTGCAGGCTTGGTGATCTCCGCGCTGACGCAGCGTGAGCACCTCACGGAAATCGTCGAGCTGCCCCAAGCAGCGCATCCCTGGTACATCGGCGTGCAGTTCCACCCCGAATTCAAATCCACACCCTGGAATGGCCACCCGCTGTTCAACGCCTTCATCAAGGCCGCCGTGGAGCACCAAAAACAGCGCCTACAGGCCCATTGAAAGGGAAAACCGCCATGAAACTCTGCGGCTTCGACATTGGCCTGGAACACCGCCTCTTTCTCATTGCCGGCCCGTGCGTAATCGAGTCCGAGCAGTTGCAAATGGACGTGGCGGGCCAGCTCAAGGAAATCACTTCCAGCCTGGGCATCCCGTTCATTTTCAAAAGCAGCTTCGACAAGGCCAACCGCTCGTCGGGCAGCACCTTTCGGGGCCCAGGCCGTGATAAAGGCCTGGAAATTCTGGGCAAGATCCGGCGTGAGCTGCAATTGCCCGTGCTCACGGATGTACACACTGAAGAAGACATCGTCGAGGCCGCCAAGGTGGTGGACGTGCTGCAAACACCGGCCTTCCTGTGCCGCCAGACGGACTTCATCCGCGCCGTGGCCCAGTCAGGCAAGCCGGTAAACATCAAGAAGGGGCAGTTTCTGGCCCCGCACGACATGAAAAACGTCATCGACAAGGCCCGCGCTGCCGCGAAGGAAGCGGGCCTCCCCGAAGACAACTTCATGGCCTGCGAGCGCGGCGCGAGCTTTGGCTACAACAACCTGGTCAGCGACATGCGCAGCCTGGCCATCATGCGCGAGACCGCCGCGCCAGTGGTCTTCGACGCCACCCACAGCGTGCAACTGCCCGGCGGCAACGGCACCAGCAGTGGCGGCCAGCGCGAGATGGTGCCGGTGCTGGCCCGCGCGGCTGTGGCCGTGGGCGTGGCGGGCCTGTTCATGGAAACGCATCCCGACCCGGCCAACGCCATGAGCGATGGCCCGAATGCCGTGCCCCTGAAACATATGCGCGCGCTGCTGGAAACCCTGGTAGCGCTGGATGCCGTGACCAAGAAGAACGGTTTTCTCGAAAACAACTTTGGAGCCTGAACATGCCCAGTGGATACGTCATCGCCAACGTCCGTGTCACCAATCCCACGCAGTACGAGGAATACAAGAAATGGTCCACCGCAGCGTTTACTTCGCACAACGCTGAAATCTGCGTGCGCGGCGGCCAGGTCGAAGTCATGGAAGGTGACTGGACGCCCGATCGCGTAGTGATCGCCAAATTCGAAAGCTTCGAGGCGGCCAAGGCTTTCTACCATTCACCCGAGTACGGCAAGGCCCGCGCGGCACGCGAAGGCGCGGCCATCATGCGGCTGGTGTGCGTGGAAGGCGTCTGACAGCCGCTTCAATATTAATAGCTACTAACGCTTACCAGATAAGCGCTAGAGGCCGATTTTATCTAAAATTTCTGCTTAAGGAACCCCATGAGTGCCATTGTTGACATCGTAGGCCGTGAAATTCTCGACAGCCGAGGCAACCCCACCGTCGAATGCGACGTACTGCTCGAATCGGGTGTGATGGGCCGTGCGGCCGTGCCGTCCGGCGCCTCCACCGGCTCGCGCGAGGCCATCGAACTGCGCGACGGCGACAAGTCGCGCTACCTGGGCAAGGGCGTGCTCAAGGCCGTCGAGCACATCAACACCGAAATTTCGGAAGCCGTGCTCGGCCTGGATGCCACCGAGCAGGCTTTCCTCGACAAGACCCTGATCGACCTCGACGGCACTGACAACAAGAGTCGCCTGGGTGCCAACGCCATGCTGGCCGTCTCGATGGCCGTGGCGCGTGCGGCAGCCGAAGAATCAGGCCTACCGCTGTACCGCTACCTGGGCGGCATGGGCGGCATGCAACTGCCGGTGCCGATGATGAACGTGATCAACGGCGGCGCGCACGCCAACAACACGCTCGACATCCAGGAATTCATGATCATCCCCGTGGGCGCACCGAGCTTTCGCGAAGCCGTGCGCTGGGGCGCTGAAGTGTTCCACGCGCTGAAAAAAATCATCCACGACAAGGGCATGAGCACCGCCGTGGGTGACGAAGGCGGCTTTGCCCCCAGCGTGGCCAACCACGAAGCGGCCATCGAACTGATCCTGCAAGCCATTGACGCTGCCGGCTACACCGCAGGCGAACAGATCGCTCTGGGCCTGGACTGCGCTGCCAGCGAGTTCTACAAAGACGGCCAATACCATCTTGCGGGCGAAGGTCTGGCCCTGAGCGCGCAGGCATGGACCGACATGCTCGCCACCTGGTGCGACAAGTACCCCATCATCAGTATCGAAGACGGCATGCACGAGGGCGACTGGGACGGCTGGAAAATTCTATCGGACCGCCTGGGGAAAAACGTGCAGTTGGTGGGCGACGATCTGTTCGTCACCAACACCAAAATCCTGCAGGAAGGTATCGACAAGGGCATTGCCAATTCGATCCTCATCAAGATCAACCAGATCGGCACCCTGACCGAAACTTTCGCCGCCATCGAGATGGCCAAGCGCGCGGGCTACACCGCCGTCATCAGCCACCGCTCGGGCGAGACCGAGGACAGCACGATTGCCGATATCGCCGTGGGCACCAACGCCGGGCAGATCAAGACCGGAAGCCTGAGCCGCTCGGACCGCATGGCCAAGTACAACCAGCTGCTGCGCATTGAGGAAGACCTGGGCGACATCGCCCACTACCCTGGTCGGCGCGCCTTCTACAACCTGCGTTAAACAGGCACCCGCACCGTGCGCTCCCGTCTCCTGCTGGTCATTCTGCTGGCGCTGTTGGCGGCCCTGCAGGCCCAGCTCTGGCTGGGCCGTGGCAGCATTCCACGCGTTACAGCAATGAAAAGCGAGCTGAACGAGCGAAAGACGGCGAACGCGCAGGCGGGTGAGGCCAATGAACGTCTGGCTTCCGAAGTGCATGACCTGAAAGAGGGCCTCGACATGGTCGAGGAAAAGGCCCGCAGCGAGCTGGGCATGGTCAAGCAGGGCGAGATCTACGTTCAGTACACCCCGCCAACGCGCTGACCAAGCCTCCGTGTTTACTGAACCTTGGACGACACTGGCGGCTGCGTTTCGGGCGCGGTAAACAGACGCGCTGCATCCACGGCATCAAACGGGTAGTGCTGGCCACAGAACTCGCAGGCCACATCGATGCTGCCACGCTCGGCCAAAATGTCTTCGGCCTCGGCAGCGCCCAGGTTCTGCAGCATGCGACCCACCCGTTCACGACTGCAGCGGCAGGCAAACCGTGGGCCTTCAGGGCCCTGCAGCGGCTCGAACCGCAGCAGTTTCTCTTCCCAGAACAGGCGGTGCAGGATGGTATCCGCGTCGAGTGTGAGCAGCTCTTCCTGCGTCAGGCTGGACGCCAGGTGGGCAATGCGGTTGTAGTCCTCATTGCGACCGATCTGGTCTTCGTTATCGCTGTGTGATAGGGCTGCGCCCAGGTTGCCTTCACCCTTGAGGGGCATGCGCTGGATCAGCAGGCCTGCGGCCACCCGGTCGTCGGCGGCCAGCACCAGCACGGTATCGAGCTGCTCGGACTGCAGCATGTAGTGCTGCAGCACATCGCTCAGGCGTTCCAGCTTGCGACCCTGGGCATCCTCCAACGGCACCACGCCTTGGTAAGGCTGCTGCCCAGGGTGGCGGTCTTGCGGATCGAGCGTGATAGCACAACGCCCGCCACCGGCCATATTCACCATATGGCTCAGACAAGCCGTATCGTCCACCGAGGCCGTCATCGTCGCCGTCGCGCGCAGCCCGAGGTCGGACTGCACCTCGGCCACTGCCAGCTTGACCGGGCCATCGCCAAACACCTGCAGCACCAGGGCGCCATTGAACTTGATGTTCGATTGCATGAGGACCGCCGCAGCCGCCATCTCACCCAGCAGGGCACGCACCGGTGCGGGGTAGGCACCGGTATCGACGTTGGCCGCCCTGCGCTCTAGCAGGTCCGTCCAGGCGTCGGTCAAACGCACGAGCATGCCGCGCACGGGTAGGCCATCAAAAAGAAACTTGTGAAGTTCAGACACGCAGGGTTCCAGAAAAAAATCAATCGAGCTTGCGCAGGCCGCTCTTGAAACGGCGGGCATTCTCGATGTAATGCAGCGCACTCATGCGCAGGCCATCCATTTGCTCGGGTGTGAGCTGGCGCACCACTTTGGCGGGGCTGCCGATGATCATGGAACCATCGGGAAACTCCTTGCCTTCGGTGACCAGGGCACCCGCGCCCACCAGGCAGTTCTTGCCAATCTTCGCCCCATTGAGCACCACAGCGCCGATTCCAATGAGCGTCTCATCGCCAATGGTGCAACCGTGCAGCATCACCTTGTGGCCCACTGTCACGCGCTCACCTACCACCAGGGGCTTGCCAAAATCGGCATGCAACACGCTGGCATCCTGAATATTGGAGCCCGCGCCGATGGTGATGCTCTCGGTATCACCCCGCACCACGGTGCCAAACCAGACGCTGGCATCCTCACCCAGCACCACCCGGCCCATCACCTGGGCGCTGTCCGCCACCCAGCTTGAATCGGCCACCTGCGGCGCTATGCCGTCGAGTTCATACATCGCCATGCCCACAATCTCCCAAAAAAAGATGCTGCCTTTGGTTACACAAAGCCATGCCCGTGTGGGATGGGGCAGCACCTAGAATTGTAAGGATGGAGCTCCGCCACCGCGCATTGCAGGTCTTGTGTCTTTCTGATATTGAGGAAAAAGTGACTCAAACGCTTGCTATGCAAGCGCAAGCAGCTCTTCTTACGATAGCAGAAAAACCCCCTACACCCCCCACCAACACGCAGGCCTTGCCAGGTCACCCTGAGCGGCCCGAACTGCGCAGCCACACAGAAATGGCCCGCCGCTCACCGGCCACCCCGGAGGGGCGCGCCGTGCTGCTGCATGCTATTGCGCACATCGAGTTCAACGCCATCAACCTCGCGCTCGATGCCATCTGGCGCTTCGATGGCATGCCGCGCGCTTTCTATCTCGACTGGCTGCGCGTGGCCGCCGAAGAAGCCCAGCACTTCAGCCTGCTGCGCGCGCACCTGCAAACGCAAGGCCATGACTATGGCGACTACCCGGCCCACCAGGGCTTGTGGACGCTGTGCGAAAAAACCGCGCACGACGCAACAGCCCGCATGGCCCTGGTACCGCGCACCATGGAAGCGCGGGGGCTGGACGCCACCCCGCTCATCCAACGCAAGCTCCGGCAAGTGGGAACGCCCGACGCCCTGGCAGCAGCCGACATTCTGGATGTGATCCTGCGCGAGGAAGTGGGCCATGTCAGCATCGGGGATCACTGGTATCGATGGCTGTGCGAACGCCAGGGCCTGGAACCCGAAGCGCACTATGCTGCCCTGATAAATCTCTACCAAGCCCCTCGCCCCAAGCCACCACTCAATCACGGCGCTCGCCGCCTGGCAGGTTTCAGTGAAACCGAGTTGCAATGGCTGGAAAACGCTTGAAACAGCTTGGCACGACAATTCTTTCTACAATGACCGCCCTAGCCCCTTGGCCCCCTCTTTGACACCCATGCCCCCCGATATGCCGAGCGATTCCAGCTCTGGAAGCTCTGCCCCCTCCCTCCAGGACACCCACCCGTCGTCCGTGGCACTCATTGCCCGCCAGGCCATCGTTAACGCGCAGCAGGCCGTGATTGGCTACGAGCTGTTCAACCGCTCGCGCACTGGCCCCACGCACACCGCAGCCACCGACGTAGCGTTGGTGTTTACTGCCCTCTCTCATGCCGGCACCGAAGAACTGGTGGGCAAAAAACTCATTTTTGTCAATTGCACGCACGAGAGCCTGACGGGCGGGCATCTGGAGTTGGTAGACCCCGAAAAGGTAGTGCTAGAAATACCCCCGCTGGGCCATGTGGCCGCCGAAGAAGTCACGATGCGGCTGCCCATTCTCATGGCGCTGCGCGAGCGCGGTTTCCATCTGGCGTTTAACCACACGGTGCTGCAATCCACCTATGCCTCTTGGCTGCCGCTGGCCGACTACATCAAGTTCGACCTCTCCGCTCTGGCCCCAGACCAGCTGGCCGTGCTCATCAGCTACGCCAACCGCCACTCCGAAGCAGACCTGATCGCCGAGAAAGTCGAGACAGCCCAGCAGTACGACATGGCGTCGAGCAAGGGCATTCAGATGTTCCAGGGCTACTGGTTTGCACGCCCTTCGGTTGTGCAAGCCAAGCTGGTATCTCCATCGCAGGCCAGCATTCTTGAACTCATCAACTTGGTGCGCAAGCAGGCCAGCACCGACGCCATCGAAGACGTGCTCAAAAAGGACGCGGGCCTGGCCTTCAACCTGATGCGGCTCATCAACTCATCGGGGTTTGGTCTCACCCGCGAAATCACATCCTTCCGCCAGGCTGTGATGCTCATGGGCCTGAAAAAGCTGTTCCGCTGGGCAGCGTTGTTGCTCACGGCCTCACGCACCGGCGGCCCACCGTCGTCGGTCGGACAGACGGCCGTAGTGCGCGGGCGACTAATGGAACTATTGGCGCTGGAAACCCAAACGCAAGAGGAAGCCGACGAGGCTTTCGTGGTGGGCATCTTCTCGCTGCTGGACGCTATGCTGGGCATGCCCATGCCTGCCGCCTTGAACCTGCTGAGCGTACCCGAGGCCGTCAGCGCAGCGCTGTTGCGCCGTGAAGGGTACCTGGGCTCCCTGCTGACTCTGGCAGAGGCCTGCGAGTCCAGCGATGACGATGCTTTCAACCGGGCAGCAAGTACCGTGCACCTGAGCAGCCCGCAGATCAATGGCGCCCATCTACAAGCACTGGCCTGGGCAGATCACATCGACAGCTAACATTGTTACCAGGGTCGGCGCACCCTCGTTGGCCCTGGCGCACAAGGCCTAGAATGGCCGAATCAACACCACAAGAATCCCATGTCCAGCACGTCCGAGCAAGCTCCAGCCTCCACCTCCGAGCACACCGCACACGAAAGTGGCGCCGCCCTGATTGCACGCCAGGCCATCGTCGACGTACAGCGCGCTGTGTTCGGCTATGAGTTGTATGACCGCTCCACCGCGTTAGACACCCACACCGCAGCCAGCGATGCCGCCCTGCTGTTCAACGCCCTGTCACATGGCGATACCGAAGCCCTGGTCGGCACGAAGATCATCTTCATCAACTGCACGCATGAGAGCCTTGCGTCGGGTCACCTGGAGCTGATCCACCCCGATAAAGTGGTGCTGGAAGTGCCCACACTGCCCGAAGGCACCAGCGCCGAAGACATCGAAAACGCGGTCGCGCTTTTTGAATCGCTGACCAAACGAGGTTTCCGTCTGGCGTTCAACCAGAACGTTTTGCGCCGGGGCTATGCCCAGTGGCTGCCGTTGGCCGCGTTCATCAAGCTCGACATGAAGGCTTTCAAGCCCGAGATGGCAGCGCCGCTGGTGAAATTTGCACGCACCAATACCAAAGCCGAACTGGTGGCCGAGAAGGTGGAAACGGCCGAGCAGTTCCAGCTCATGCTCGATCTCGGTGTCAAGCTGTTCCAGGGCTTCTGGTTTGCCCAGCCTTCGCTGGTCAAGACCAAGACCATCCGCCCCTCGCAGGCCATCATCATCCAATTGATCAACCTGGTACGTAAACAAGCCAGTTCCGCTGAAATCGAGGAACTCCTCAAAAAGGACCCTACGCTCTCGTTCAACCTGCTGCGCTTCATCAACTCCTCGGGGTTTGGCCTGTCGTGCGAGATCACCTCGTTCCGCCATGCGGTGATGATCCTGGGTCTGAAGAAGCTGTTTCGCTGGGCTGCGCTGCTGCTCACCACCTCACGCGCCAGCGGTACCGCCCCTGCCATCGGCACCACGGCCGTGGTGCGCGGGCGCCTGATGGAGTTGCTCGCCCAAGAGATGCTGCCGCCCGAAGAATGCGACAACGCTTTTGTTGTGGGCGTGTTCTCGCTGCTCGATGCCATGCTCGGCATCCCTCTGGAAGAAGCGCTCGAATCGGTCGCTCTGCCTGAGCCGGTGCTCGATGCACTGCTGAACCATAAAGGCGTTTTTGCGCCGTTTCTGGCACTGACCAAGGCTTGCGAGAGTGGTGACGATGTCGCCTTCGCGCACAACACCGAATTACTCCATCTCTCAAACCACCAAGTGAACATGGCCCACTTGCAGGCACTGGCCTGGGCCGACAGTCTAGGCGCAGAATAACCGCCCAGGTCAGCCCCGTGGATGGTGCTGCGCGTGAATTTGGCGCAGCCTTTCGCGGGCCACATGGGTGTAGATGGTGGTGGTGGAAATGTCTGCATGCCCCAGCAAGAGTTGCACCACACGCAGATCGGCACCGTGGTTGAGCAAATGCGTTGCAAAGGCATGTCGCAAGGTATGCGGTGACAGCGGCGCGGTGATGCCGGCCGCCAACGCATACTTCTTCACGATCATCCAGAACATCACGCGCGTCATGCCGCTGCCACGCGCCGTCACAAACAGATCATCCGTTTGCTGCCTGCCCAGGATGGCGGTGCGCGCATCGCGCAAATAGGTCTCCAGCCACTGCTGCGCCACCTCCCCAAAAGGCACCAGGCGTTCCTTGCCGCCCTTGCCCATGACACGGAGCACCCCCTCGTTCATACCCACATTCCATGTCTTGAGCGTGACCAGTTCCGACACGCGCAAGCCGCTCGCATACATCAATTCCAGCATGGCGCGATCACGCAGCCCCAGCGCGGTGGCAAGGTCAGGCGCCCCCAACAAGGCTTCCACCTGGGCTTGCGTCAAGGTCTTGGGCACGCGCAGGGGCTGGCGCGCGGCCTGCATACGCACAGTGGGATCGGCCTGAACCCGGCGCTCCCGCAAGGCCCAACGGAAGAATCGCTTGAAAACGGTCAAGCGCCGGTTGGCCGTGGTGGCCCGGGTCTGGCTGTGGCGGTGGGCAAAATAGCCATTGAGGTCGGCTTCGTTGGCCTGCAACACATTCTTGCCATGGCCTCCCAGCCACGCCCCGAGCAAGGTGAGATCCCGCCGATAAGCGTCCAGCGTATTGCGCGACAAGCCCTCCTCCAGCCACAGCGCATCTACAAACGTCTCGACCACGGCCTGGCTAGCCGTATGGTGCGGCCCGTGGGAAGGCGTTTCAAGCATGGAGGAAGAGGACATCGCGCAGGAATAAAAAGCACAGAAAAACCACCCATGTACACCGTGCGCACCCGGGTAAACCCTTCTGCGACAAGCGACACCCCCAGGGACTGTCGCATGGCAACTTGCGTTATTCTGCCCTTTTGACCCTCAACCTAAAACAGGAGACTTATCCATGCGCTGGATTCACAAGATCGGCTTGGGCCTGAGCCTGACAACCGTCCTCGCTGCAGGCGTCGTTCACGCCCAGCAGCAACAGTTCGTCAACATCCTGACGGGCGGCCAAAGCGGCGTGTACTACCCCATGGGCGTGGCACTGTCGCAAATCTATGCCAAGTCCATTCCCAATGTGCGCGCCACCGCCCAGGTGACCAAGGCTTCGGCCGAGAACCTCAACTTGCTGCAGGCCGGGCGCGGCGAGCTGGCCTTGGCCCTCGCTGATTCGGTCTCCGATGCCTGGAAGGGTGAGGCCGAGGCAGGTTTCCCCAAGAAGCTCGACAAGCTGCGCGGCCTCTCGGGCACCTACAGCAATTACATCCAGATCGTGGCCAATGCCGATTCGGGCATCAAGACCCTGGCCGACCTCAAGGGCAAGCGCATTTCCGTGGGGGCTGCCAAGTCGGGTACCGAGCTGAACGCGCGCGCCATCTTCAAGGCCGCCGGTTTGACCTACGCCGATCTGGCCAAGGTGGAGTACCTGCCGTTTGGCGAGTCGGTCGAGCTGATCAAGAACCGCCAACTCGATGCCACGTTGCAGTCGGCCGGTCTGGGTGTGGCGTCGATCCGTGACCTGTCCACTTCGGTGAAGATCGTGGTGGTGCCCGTGCCTGCCGATGTGGTGGCCAAGGTGGGCGATGCGGCCTACCAGACTGCGGTGATTCCCGCCAACACCTACACCGGCCAGACGCAGGATGTGCCCACAGCGGCCATTCCCAACTTCCTCGTCACGCATTCCGGGGTGTCTGACGAACTGGCCTACCAGATGGCCAAGCAGATGTATGAAAACATCGACACGCTCTATGCTGCGCACAACGCTGCCAAGG
>Ga0073903_10000604_pt1 | contig 18533 bp, 18 predicted proteins | sample KloWWTKNB14_bulk_FD_66665 | JGI IMG/M metagenome (GOLD analysis project Ga0073903, IMG submission 66665) | Active sludge microbial communities from Klosterneuburg, Austria, studying microevolution and ecology of nitrifiers - Klosterneuburg... | ecosystem: Engineered > WWTP > Aerobic digester >... | reverse complement strand
CGCACAACCCCGGCTGGCCGAGCGCGACGCGCGCCTGCTCGATCGACGCCCCACTGCGCCCCACGATCGCCACCCGCGCCCCCTCGGCGAGAAAGCCCCGCGCGCAGGCCAGACCGATGCCGCGGCTGCCGCCGGTGATGAATACGGTGCGGTTGTCAAGGTTCAGGTGCATGGGGATTCCTTCCGTGTTTCAGGCGATGGCGTAGGACCGGATCGACCACCAGGGTAGCTCTTCATCGTGATGGTGAACGCAGGCTGGCACTCCTAGGATGGTCTGCAGGCGGTCTGCCTGTCGAGCGGCCGGCTGAGCACACATGAGGAGACCGATGATGACCGAGAGAATCCCGGCCGCCGCGCCGGCTGCATTGGTACTGGCGCTGGCCGGTGCTGCAGCGTCGGCCGTCTCTGCGCCCTTGATGAGTGCGCAGTGGGCGGCCTCCGCCTGCGAGCAGTGGAATCTGACCGCCGCGCTGACCGAAGGTCTGGCCGATGCCTGGATCAAGAACGATGGCGGCAAGGGCCACAAGGTGATTCAGCTCTACCGCAGCGATTGCGGTGAGGCCAGCCGGGTGGAGCTGCGCATTGCGCCCAAGGACGGTCAGGTACGCTGCAGCTATGGCGGCAAGCTGGAGACGGTGAACATGCAGTCTGGTGTGGACTACGCCATGCACGCCAGCACCGAGCGTTGGGGCGAAATGGGACGGGGCGACTACGGCCCGATGAAGGCGATGATGTTCGGTCGGCTGGAGTTCACCGGTCCCAAGATGGAGGCGATGGGGGTGATGGGACCCTTCGAGCAATTCCTCTTGCTGGTCGGCAAAGTGCCGGGTGAGGTGCCTGCCTGTCCCTCCAGGTAGGCCGCCAACTGCAGAGGCTGCGATGCCCCAGTGGTTGTCTCTCTCACGGGCCGTGCACCTGACCGGGGTGTCGCGGGGCGCGCTGCAGCGCAAGATCCTGGCCGGTGAACTGCTCGCCTTCGATGGGATGGTGTCCACCGAGGCGTTGGCGCAGGCCTTTCCGGAACTGGCCATCGAGAACCGGCTGGACGAGGCCGGAGCCTTCGAGCGCGTCGTGCGCATCAAGGAAGAGTCGTTCGGCCGGCGTGTGCGCGAGCGTGTGCTGCCCAGCCAGGAGCTGCTGGCACAGCGGCTGTTCCTGCTCAATCAGGATCTGGCGGAGCAGAGGCGGCGGCTGGGCCGGATCGATCAATGGCTGGCGGCGGCGGACCGGCGGCTGGACACCTGGCGCCAACGGGGCGATGACGCCCTGCCGCTCACGGCAGTCGAGGCACTGCTGGGTGAGGCGCGGCAGGTGTTGCATCTCCACGCGGAACCACCCAACCCCATCCTGCTCATGGACCAGCTGCTGCGCACCCTCACCGCCCGCGTCACCCTGCTGCCGGCGGGGCGCGAGTTCCTGGTTGAAGGCAACGACACCCTGTTGGAGGCGGCACTGAAGGCCGGCCTGTCGCCCAGCTACGGCTGTGGCAACGGCAACTGCGGCCTGTGCAAGGCACGGGTGCGCAGCGGCCAGGTGCAGGCGGTGCGGCACAGTGACCATGTGCTCAGCCAGGCCGAAAGGGAGCAGGGCCATGTGCTGATGTGCACCCACCGGCCGCTGTGTGACCTCACGCTGGAGGCGCTGGACGCCACCGCCGCGGCAGACATACCGCAGCAGGAGCTGGTGGCCACCGTGCGCGCCGTCACGCCGCTGGACGAGCACACGCTGCTGCTGCACCTGCAGACGCCGCGCAGCCACCGGCTTCGCTTCCTGGCCGGGCAGGGGGTCACGCTGGGGATGGCCGGCGAGCAGCATGACTTCACGGCCGACTACCAGATCGCCAGCTGTCCCTGCGACGACCGCAACCTGCACTTCCATGTGCGGCGAGACGAAAACGATGCCCTGGCCACGCGGCTTTTTGCCGGGGCAGTGCGCCCCGGAACCCCCGTGAACCTGCGTGGGCCCTGGGGCGACTTCGTGCTCACGCACGACGATGAACGCCCGCTGGTGTTCATCGCCGCCGGCCAGGGTTTTGCGCCGGTGAAGGGGCTGATCGAACACGCCATGGCGGCCGAGACCTGCGAATCCATCCACCTGGTCTGGACTGCCGATCCGGGTGGCCATTACCTGGCCCGCCAGGTGCGGGCCTGGGCGGATGCGCTGGACGGTTTTTCCGCAGTCTTGCCGGAGGCCGGCACCGGGGGCCAGGCTGCCGACGCGGTACTGCAGGCGTTGCAGGTGTTGCAGACGGCAGAGGGGCACCCGGCCGATCGGTTGGCGCGGGCTCAGGTCTACCTGGCCGGCCCGGCCGATTTCGTGGCTGCGTTGTCGCAGCGCCTGTCCCGGGTCGGACCGGCAGACCTGTACCGCTGTGTGCTGGAGCGGGCCGGTGGCCCGCAGAGCCTCGGCAGTCTCTGCGGTCCTTGACGGGGTCATCGGAGGCGCCGGCTGGCTTCAACGCCCAGGTGGGGTCAGGCGCCTCAGACCGAGCTCGAACCGACATCCCACTCCCCCCGGCCCCCGCAGCACCTGCAGCCTGCCGCCGTGTCGGGCGGCCACGCGTTGCACGAACTGCAGACCCAGCCCGACGCCACGGGCGTCCCCGGCCGGCAGGCCATCGTCCCCCTGGTTCAGGCGCTGGCGCTGATCGGCCGTGAGCCCGGGGCCCTGGTCGGTGACGCTCAGCCACAGCCGGTCAGCCTGGGGGGCGAGTTCGGCCGCCAGGGTGACGGTGCTGCCGCTCGGGCCGTGTCGCAGGGCATTGGAAACCAGGTTGCCCAGGGCGCGGCGCAGCAGGGCCACATCCAGCGGCCAGTGCAGCGGGCCGATCGGTCCGATCGGCCCGCTCGGGTGTCTGGGAGGCAGCACCTGCAGCGTCAGGCCGGCGTCCAGCGCCTGGGGATGGAAGTCGGCCGCCACCTCGCCTAGCAGCACGCCCGGATCCATCGGCTGAAGTTGCAGCGGGCGAGATTCCACATCGGCCACGCGCACGAAGTCCTCGGCCAGCTGCAGCGTGCGGCTGGCCTGGCGCTGCACCTCGGCCAGCAGTTCGTCCTGCGGCATCTGCAGTCGCCCCTCCCGGTGCAGGCTGGCCAGCAGCACGATGGCCTGGGCCGGGCCGCGCAGGTCGTGGGAGACGAAGGCCAGCGCCCGGTCGCGGCGGCGCTGGGCCTGGCGGATGGCGCTGATGTCGGCCCAAGTCACCACCCAGCGTTGCAGCTCCAGCAGTTGCACCGGCGCAAAGTGCAGCAGGAAGTCGCCCAGGCGCGCCAGCCGGGCTTCCACCACCCGCGGTGCCGCCGTGGCCGGTTCGGCCGCAAACAACGTCGCCCAGTCCAGCGCTGGGGTGGGCACGAACTCCATCAGCAGGCCGGGCAGGTCCAGGCCCTGCATCTGCTGGGCATCGTCGGCCTCGAACAGACGGGCCATGTGGGGGTTGGCCAGCAGCACCCGGCCACGTTCGTCGGTCACCGCCATCGCAGTGGGCAGGCCCGCCAGCGCGTCGGCCAGGAAGCGCCGGGCGCTGCGCACGGTCTCGGTGGCGGTGTGCAGCGTCTCCAGCCGGGAGCTGAGCGGGTTGCGGCGGGCGTTGTCGGTGTCGCCGTGGACACGGGCGCCCAGGTCGGCACCGGCCTGGGGTATCAGGGTTGTCTGGGGTGAAAGGGGTGAATGGGTGGGCGGGGCGGGCGAGCTGGCCGCTTCCATGGGTCGCCCGCCCTCGGGCTGCAGCAGGCGGATCTCGGCGTCCAGGGCGTCCACCGCCTGTTCCAGCTGCCGCCAGCTCCACAGCGGGTAGGCCAGGCCGGCGGCGATCATCCAGGGCACGGGGCTCCACCACAGGCCTGCACCCAGCGCCAGCAGGCTGGCGCCCAGCATCAGCGGCACGCACAGCAGCGCCAGCGCCAGCGCGCGGCGCGGCCCCAACCACTGGATGCCGGCCACCAGCGCCAGCAGCAGCAGCGCCGACAGGCCGGCGCCGGCCAGCGGCGGTGCAGGGCGCAGGGTGTCGCCGCTGCGCAGGGTGTAGAGGGCGTGGCCGAGCAGCTCCACCCCCGGCATGGCGTGCTGCTGGCGGTTGACGGGGGTGGCCGCGCTGTCTCCCAGGCCGGTCGCGGTCATGCCCACCAGCAGGTAACGGCCGGTCAGCGCCTCGGCGGGCACCTTGCCGCTGAGCACATCGACATAGGACAGCCGCTGCAGGTGCCCGGGCGGGCCGGCATAACGCAGCAGGAAGCGGCCGTGGCGCTGCCACCGGGCCGCGCTGGAGCCCCCGGCTGCTCCCGAGGGGGTGCCCGCGCTGGTGTGTGCGCTGGTGTGCGCACTGGTGGCGAAGCCGGCAAGGAGCCCTTCCTCCTGCACCGCATCGAGGATCGGCAGCCCGGGCGCCACAGCCTCGCCGCCCGCGCGCAGCAGCGCCAACGCCAGGTGGGGCACGCGCTCGTCGCCCCAGCCGGCTTCCAGGAAGGCGTGGCGCATCACGCCGTCGGCATCCACCGTGGCCTCCGCATGGCCGAGGGTGACGCCGGCAGCCGCGTCGGTGACCGGGCGCAGCATCTGCGGCGGCTCCCCGGTGGCGCTGCGTTGCCAGGCCACCGACAGCACCACCGGGGCGGCGTGGGCCAGGGCCCGGGAGAGCAGGGCGTCCTGGTGGGGGTCGGGGTCGGGCTCGCTGAAGATCAGGTCCAGGCCGAGGGCGAGCGGCCGGGCAGCTGCCAGCCGCTCCAGCAGGGTGGCGTGCACCGCCCGCGGCCAGGGCCAGCGGCCAATGGCGGCGATGCTGGCATCGTCGATGGCAATGATCACCGGGTCTGCAGGCACCGGGCGCTGCCACAGCGACAGGCCGATGTCGTAGATCAGCCGGTCGGCCCGCCAGGTCCAGCCGCTCAGGGCCAGCCCGAAGGCCAGCGCCGCCAGCAGCAGCGCCACCCCGGCGGCCGAGCGCCAGGCGGCCGCATTCCGGTGCGTCGCAGGGGGCGAACCTGCCGGGCCGACCGCTGCGGGACTCAGGGTTGGGTCAGTGCCCACGACGCGTCACCCGTGCCCACGCAGCGGCGCTGGGCGTCACGCAGGCAACTGGGCAGGTCGAATTGCTGCGCGGCGGTGAAGGGGCCGACGAAACCGTCCGGATCGCGGGCACGCAGCCGCACAAAGTAGCGCCCCGGGCCTGGCAGGCTGGCCTGCAGTGCCGGGGTGGTGGTCTCGCGGCTCATGACCAGGCTGCCGAAGCCGCTGTCCCGGGCGAACTGCAGCTCGAAGGTCTGGCCGGGCCGGCCCTCCCAGGCCAGGTCGATGCCGTCCTCGCCCACCCGGGGGACCGGCAGCGGCGCGGGCAAAGCGCGCAACTCGAAGCGCAGCGCGCTGCCGAAGGGGCCCTGGTCGCTGGCGCTGCGTTCGCTGGCCAGGCGCCACAGGTAGACGCCCGGTGTCAGGCCGTCCAACTGCAGCGTCGGCTCGGTCAGCCCGCGCCGGTCGTGCAGCGGCTGGTTGAAGTCCTCGCCCTGGGCGATCTGGATCCGGTAGCTGCCTGCCTGGGGCGTCTGTGTCCAGGCGAACTCCACCCTGCCGCCCGACATCACCGCCTTCGGCGCCGGGTTGCGCGGCAGCGGCGGCTCCGGCCGGGCCTTGAGGGTGAAGGCCAGCCGGCTGTCCAGCCCCTGCAGGCCCTGCGCATCTTCGGCGCGCAGGCGCAGCAGGTAGGTGCCGTCGGGCAGGTCGGCAAAGCGCAGTTCGGCCTGGCCCTGGGTGACCGGGCTGCGCTGGTCGGCCAGGATCTGCTCGAAGTGCTCCTCCGTGGCCACCTGGCCGCGGTAGGCCCGCACGCCGGGCGCGGCCCGGAGCGTGAAGCGCAGCAGGGGCCGGTCATGGTGCTGCGGCAGCCCGGACAGGTCCGGTGCGGCCGGCAGGGGCGAGGGCGGAGTCACCTCGCCGCGGCGGTCCACCACCACCCCCTGTCCGGCCGACACCAGCTGGGCGCTGCGGCCCTGCAGCCCGTTCACCGCCACCCGGCCTTCCAGCACCTCGCCGCGTGTTTGCGCCGACGCTGGCTCGACCACCACCCGGAACTCGGTGCCGCGCACACCCAGCACGCCCTGCGGGGTCTCGACGCGAAAACCCGGCGCTCCGCCTGTGCCTGCGCTGGCGCCCGTGCCGGCGCCCGTGTCGACGCTTTCGACCTTGCGGGCCTTCACCTCCAGCTGCCCCTGCTGCAACTGCACCCCGGAGCGCAGCACCCCGGCCCGCGGCAGCCGCTGCGAGGTGTCCACCTGCAGCGCGCTGGAGGGGCGCAGCCGCAGGACCGTGCCATCCACCAGCTGCACGGTGGCCTGCCCGTCACCGGTGCTCAGCCGACTGCCCTGGGGCAGGGCCTGGCCGGCGACAAGCGGGCGGCCTTCGGCATCGCGCACGTCGCCGGTCGCGGCCAGCAGCTGCGCAGGCATCGGCTCCGTGACCATCAGTCGCAGGGGAATCTGCAAGGCCGTCCCCACCGGGATGCGCCTCGGGTTGGCAACCTGGTTGAGGCGCTGCAACTGCGGCCACTGCGCCGGGTCGGCCAGGTAACGCCGCCCCAGTCCGATGAGGGTGTCACCGGCCACCGAGATGTGGGTGAAGCTGGGTTCCGACGCTGCTGCCGCCGCCGAGCCGCTGGCCGAGGCGCCCGCAGCGTCTGCGGCCTGCGCTGTGGCTGCGGGCAGGAACAGCACCAGCACGGCGGCATGCAACGCTGCCTGGCACATGACGGACCGGGCGGGGAAAATGGGAAGGGTGCGAGGTGCTTGCATCGGGTCGTGGAGCAGGCCGCCGATGGGCCCGAACTCGCAACCGATTGTAGGCAGCCCGGTCAGGGCGGCAATCTGGCTGGGCCCCGGCCCGATTTCAGCGGGTGCAGGACCCGTCGGCGCACAGGATGGCCATCGGTATACCCAGCGGGAACAGGGGCAGCGTGCCAATGAAGAGGGCGTCCTTGAGTGCGCGGCGGATCGGGGAGGGGGAAGCGCTGCCCTTGCCACCGTCAGCCGGTACGGCCAGCTCGAACACATCGAGGTCGTAGCTTTGCCGCAGGCGGATGGCGCTCAAGTCTGACAGGTCGACATCCGCCAGATACCTTCGGCCCGACAAAAACCCCTCCAGAACCCCTCCGCCACCAGAAACCGGCCGGTAGCCGTCTTCCAGGGCCTGTGCCTGCTGGAGTGCAGACAGCCTGCCGGGAGGCAGACTGAGCCGGTAGGTCAGCCCGCAACTGCCGTCGGCATCGACGCTGACTCGGCCGAAGGTGGCCACCACGGAGGCCCGATACGTTGAGCGCAAGGTGGCCGCCACGCCGCTGGGGGCCTCCAGCACGAAGTGGTGGCGCGGCGTCGTGACCACCAGCTGGCGCAGGTCCTGCGACATCAGCACGCTGTGGACGGTCACCTTCGACGCCACCACCGCCTGCGGTGGGGTCGGCGCCGGCAGCCGTTGTGCCGCGCAGCCGGCCAGCCACAGCGCGATCAGCGTCGCAGCCAGCAAGCCATGCGAGCGCGCCAGCCGCCTCATCACGGCTGGACGGCCACCGCCACCGGACGAAGCCAGGTCACTGCCGTCACCGGGGGCCGGATCGGCATTTTTCCGAGTGTGTGGATATGCCTTCATCCCAGCCGCTCCAGCCGCGCCTTCAGGAAGCCGCTCGTGCCATAGCGCGTCGCCCGGGCGTAAAAGCGCTCGGCCAGGCGCTGCACCATGGCCTGGTAGTCGTCCATCAGCTTCGGCGCGATGCTGAAGTGGTCGTAGTTCACCACCACGTGCACCTTGTGGCCCAGCGGTGCGAGGCGCTCGCTCACCTCGGCCTCGATCTCGGCGATGTCATCGGCCGTGTCCACCGCCAGCCCCTCGAAGTTGATGAACAGCACCTGGGCCTGTGCATCCAGCTCGATGCGCTCGGCCAGCGGCTGCATCAGCATGCGCTGGCGCAGGCCGATCGGGGCGGCTGTGAAGAGCCGCGCATCCATCAACTTCAACTGTGGGCTGATGGCTGGAGTGAAGTCCATCTGCGCCAGGATGTGGCGCTGCAGGTCGATGCCCGGGGCGATCTCGATCAGCTCCAGCCCGCCCTCCGGCCGCAGGCGGAACACGCCCCGTTCGGTGACATAGAGCACCCGTTGGCCGCTCTGGCGGGCGCGCTCGCCGCTGAAGGTGCGGTGCTCCACCGCCTGCACGAACTTGCGCTGCCGGCCCTCGTGGACGATGGTCACCTGACCGCCGTCCAGCCGCAGCTCCAGTTCACCCGCGGTGAAGGTGCCCACGAAGACCACCGCCTTGGCCGACTGGCTGATGTTGATGAAGCCGCCCGCACCCGCCAGCCGCGGGCCGAAGCGGCTGACGTTCAGGTTGCCCTCGGCATCCGCCTGCGCCAGACCCAGCACGGCGATGTCCAGCCCGCCGCCATCGTAAAAGTCGAACTGGTTGGGTTGATCGATGACGGCCTGCGTGTTCACCGCCGCGCCGAAATTCAGCCCACTGGCCGGGATGCCGCCGATCACACCCGGCTCGGCCGTCAGCGTCAGCAGGTCGATCACCTGCTCCTCCGCCGCCACGCCGGCCACCCCCTCGGGCATGCCGATGCCCAGGTTCACCACCGCGTTGCGCTTCAATTCCAGCGCGGCGCGGCGGGCGATCAGCTTGCGCTCGTCCAGCGGCAGCGGCGCCAGCTGGTCCATCGGCACGCGGATCTCGCCCGCGAAGGCCGGGTTGTACGGCGTGGCGAAGGTCTGCATGTGGTGCTCCGGCTTCTCGGCCACCACCACGCAGCTGACCAGCACGCCGGGGATCTTGACCTGCCGCGGGTTCAGCGAGCCGCGTTCGGCGATGCGCTCCACCTGTGCGATGACGATGCCGCCCGAGTTGTGCGCCGCCATCGCGATCGCCAATGCTTCCAGCGTCAGCGCCTCGCGCTCCATCGTCAGGTTGCCGTCCGCATCGGCGGTGGTCGCGCGGATGATGCCCACCTGGATCGGGAAGGCCTTGTAGAACAGCACCTCCTCGCCGTCGATGTCCATCAGCCGCACCAGGTCCTCGTGGCTGCGCGCGTTGATCTTGCCGCCGCCGTGGCGCGGGTCGACGAAGGTGCCCAGCCCGATGCGGCTCAAGGTGCCCGGCTTGCCCGCGGCGATGTCGCGGAACAGGTGCGCGATCACCCCCTGCGGCAGGTTGTAGGCCTCGATCTCCCCGGCCACCGCCAGCGCCTGCAGCTTGGGGCACAGCCCCCAATGCCCGCCGACCACGCGCCGGATCATTCCCGGGTGGGCCAGGTGGTTCAGCCCGCGGTCCTGCCCGTCCCCCTGGCCGGCCGCGTAGACCAGCGTCAGGTCGCGCGGCGCGCCCTGCCCGCTTTCGGCCTGCGCCGCCAGGAAGCGCTGCTCCAGCGCCACCGCAATGCCCTCGGCAAAGCCGATGCCGACAAAGCCGCCGGTGGCCACCGTGTCGCCATCGTGGATGAGGCGCACCGCCTCCGCCGCGGTGGTGATCTTGTCCGGCCGGCCGGGGCTGGCCGCGCCATGGGGGGCGGTGTTCAGGTGCATGGGCTGGGCTCCTCGTGTTCCGTGTGCGCCGGCTGCGTCGTCGGCAGCTTCCGGTCTGCCCGATCAGTCTAGGTGGGCGCAGGCGCCGAGTCATGAGGGCATCACCGGTCACACAGCCTGCCGTGGTCCTCCATCGGCGCCAATGAGCTGGAATGCTTCGCCATCAGCGGCGAGGCCGACCACCTGCTGCGCATCGTCGCCCCCGACCTGGCCACCTTCTCCGACCTGATGATGAAGCGCCTGCTCACCCTGCCCGGCGTTGCCCAGGGCAAGACCCACATCGCGCTGTCCAAGGTCAAGCAGACCCACGAACTCCCGCTGGACCCGGTGGCCCAGCCGAGGCCGCAGCGGTTGAGGGTGATGTTTGCGGGGTGAGCGCGCCCCCGGGTCTGTCGCTGCGCTTCAGCCCGCCCGCAAGCGAAGGCCGCCCCGTCGCCTTCTGCCGTCAGCGGCGCTTGAGGGTGCAGTGCTCACGCTTTTCATCACCCTTGCTGAGGCCCCCGCCAGACGGGGCGAACCTCGGCCAGCTGGCGCAGCGCCGGCACCTCCTTCGGCGGCTCGCCGGCCCAGGCCTCGAACCGGGCCCTGTCCTTTGCTGCGATCGACAGGACGCGACGATCCAGCAGATCGGCCTCGGCAGCCTCCAGGGCCCGCCGCCGGACGAAATCGCTGAGGTCGGTCTGCGCCTGCTCTGCCGCTGCCTCCAGCAGGGTGGGTTCGCTGGGGCTGACGCGGACACTCAGGAAGGCGGTGGGTATGGTGGGCATGGTGATGAGATTTGAAGAACGCGTATGACAACAGCCTACGGTGGGTTGGAGGGTCTCCGCTGCGGTCTCGCTGCTGCCGGTCGGCCAGCGCGAACCGGCTATGCCGGTCTCATAAGGAAAAGGTGGGCAGACCCTGGCTTCAGCCACTCAGGCTGACTGCGCAAACACCTCCATCGGCACCGCAAACCGCGCGGACAAAGCCTGCACCTGCCGCAGGTTCAACCGGCGCTTGCCGGCCAGCACCGCGCTGACCACACTCTGCGCGCCGACTTCCGGCAACTCAGACTGCGTCAGCCCGTGCCCGGCCATCAGTGCGGCCAGCACCTCGGCCGGCGTCGCCGCGTCAGGCCAGGGATGCACGCGCGCCTCGTACTCACGAATGCGCTCGCCCAGCAGCGCCACCAGCCCGCCCAGCGGGTGGGTGGGGTCGGCCGCGGTGCTGTCGAACAGCTCGTCCACCAGTGCCAGCAAACGCTCGTACTGCGCCTCGTCGGCGATCGGCGCGCCCAGGCCCAGGGCCTCGTGAAGTGCGACCCAGTGCGAGGCGATGTCGGTGAGGTTCATTTCCAGGCTCCTTGGTCGTACTCGGCGTGGGTCAGGACGGCCTTCACCCACACCATGCCCCGCGCAAAATCCACCACGGCCACCAGGCGGAACTTGTTGCCACCGATGTTGAACACGAAGCGCTCGCCCACCTTGTCCACACTGGCAAAGGTGGCGCGCAGCGCCGCAAAGCTGCCGTAGTCACCCTTCTCGATCAACCGTCTCCACGCCTGCAGCGGACCGTTCGCCTCCGGGTGGATGGCAGCGAACTCGCGCAGGGCCCGGTTGGAGATCAGGTGCATGTGCGGGACTATAGCAATTTGCTATATAAATGCAACCTCCGGCGTCGTCCGCTTTTGGCTGATGAAGCTTCCTGCGCAGAGATCCCCACGAGTTCAACCGATGCCAGTACGATCTTCAGCCCATGCACCCCGCAGCCGATTTGTCACGTTGGTTCCGCGACGCGGTCAGCCTCAGCGCCGAGGTGCAATATGCCGGCTGAGGAACGGGATCAGGAGCAGGAGCAGGAGCAGAAGAGGCCCCATTCGGCCGAAGAACAGCGGCGTGCGGTGCACCCACGTTGGAGCACGACCGAATGGGAAGCTTCGATCACGCCGTCGACGCGACTCCTGAATCAGATGCTCGGCGTCGCGCCTGCGCCCAGGCGATTGACGGACGACGAGATCGCACTGATGCCGGCCAGCAAACGCGAGCTGGCCGCGCTGGCCGCCGGCTGGCGCAAGACGTAGCCAGGGGTACCCTTGACAGAAGCGCAGTGACGTGGGGCTGCTTCTGAACGCATGCCGGTCTTGTCCGGCACGTCCGTCATCGGCGACCTGGCTCGGATTCCGGCGGCCCGTCCGTGACGCCGGTCCGGGCTTGGCTGCTTGCAGATGCGAGGGGCCCGCCTCCACGCTGGACTTGTCATGCGGCGGGCCTTCCTTGGCATCACTTCTTGAGGTACAGACCCCAGAGGTGCGCAATGTTGCGTGTGGAGCCGGTGGGCTCACCCGGTGTCGGCAGGCGGTCATAGCCGATCCGGGCGATGAACACGCCTACTCCTGTCGGGCTCAGCAGCAGCTTGCTCTTACCGAAGTTGATGACGCCGTCGTTGAAGACCCCCGACATCCCCGCAACGCCGAACACGTAGTCGGCGGGTGCAGCTGCGGCCGTGGAGTAGTTCTTCAGCATCCGCTGGCTCGCCATGTCGTAGGTGGCCCAACGACCGTCATGTATGTACCCCCCGCTGGCGACCAGGAAACTGCCGTCGCGTGCATGCGCGAGCTGGCTGTTGGTCCGCCCACACAGCTCCGGCATGGCCGTCCAGTCGGCGGACCAGCCGGACGCCTGCGACCAGGACTTGAACAGGCAACTGCGGAAGAGGTAGGCCGTGCCCGCGTCGGTCACCACCAGGGCCGGGCGCTCGTCCTCGTTCGCCGCGCTTTCACCCAGGCTGCGTACGGTCAAGGCGGCCGTGCTGCTTTCCGCAGTGGCGACATACAGCGCGTCCGTGCGGCTGCCGTCGTTTTGGGCCCACTGCAGCACCGTCTGGCCTTGCTGCCCCACCTTCATGCGGAAATCGCTGGCACCGTCCGGGCGGGTGTCCACCACGCCACCCACGAGGGCGGCATCGGCGACGTTGCCTCGGTACGCAACGACGTCGCGAGGGCTGCTGCTCGACGTTGTCTGCCGCCTCAAGCCTGCGAGGACGATGGTACCCGCCTGGGTCAGGCCAACGTCGATGTCTCTGACAAGGACCGGGGTTCCTGACGTATTCGCGGAAATTCCCCAGTCGCTGAAGGTCTGAAGCTGGTATGTCCCGCCCAAACCGCCTGAGCGCCAAGCCACCGCCATGCGCTGATTCCCAATTGTCGTGCCTGGGGAGACCCAGCCGACGTAGCCGACGACGACGTCGCCCTGATCATTGATGCGGGTGATCAACGGGTTGGTGGTGTCCCCGGGTGTGTCGATCACCGTCACCGGCGCTTCCCAGGTGCCGGATGCCGCGAGGTACCGCCGGGCGACCAAGCGGTTGCAGCCGCCAAGACGGCCCACGATGGTGGAGTAGGTCGTCGAATTGCAGGTGCCGCTGGTGATCCACGCCGCGACAGCATTGCCGTTGGGTGACACAGCGATGGACTGGTGGGAGTTGTCCGCTTTCAGCGGAGCGGCATCGTCGATGCTCTGCAGTCCAAACCACGTCGGCGCGATCCCAGATGCTCCTGGGCTGCCGTGCACTGCGTACAGCGCTTTGCGGCTGCCGTTGTTCTTGGTGAACGACGCCACCACGCGCCCGTCGTCGGCCATGCCAGCGTCTGGGATGTCGTTGTCGACACTCACGCTGTCATCGGTGGGCTCCAGCGCAACCCCCGCCGTCCAGCTGCGGGTATCCGTGCTGGCCGTGGTGGTGGCGCAGGCCACGCTGATGTTGGTCACCGATGCCGAAGCGACGCTGCCGCTGCCGTTGACGACGCTGCAGGTCTGGCCGCTGGGCTGGGTGGTCACCATGACTGCGTAGGCGCTTCCGTTGACCACCCGTGTGGGGAAGGTGAAGCTGCCGTTGGCCGACACGGTCACGATTTCGGTGAGGGTGATGCCGTTGGCCAACGTCACACTGCCTGCCAGGCCCGACACCGTGCCGCCGATGCTGTAGGTGGTGGGTCCCCCCGTGGTGGTGCAGGTGACCGCCACATTGCTCACATCCGCCTTGCCCACCGTGCCGCTGCCGTTGGCCACTGCGCAGGTCTGTCCGCTGGGCTGGGTCGCCACGCTCACGCTGTAGCTGTCGCCCTCTTCCAGTTCGCCGGAAAACGTGAAGGCGCCGTTGGCGCTGCGCGTGAGGGTTTCACTGCCGTTGCGCAGCGTGACCGAGCCGCTCAGGCCGCTGAGGGTGCCACCAATCGAATAGGTCGGCGACGCAGGGTTGTCGTCGTCTTTGTCCCCGCCGCCACCTCCGCCGCACCCGGCCAGGCTGCCCAGCGCCGCAGCGGCCAGACAGAGCCGCCCCATCCAGCGCGCGAGCACGCGCTGCCTTGTCGAATCGCCCATGGAATTCCTTCTGAATCACGACACGGCGACGGACGGCCCCTTTGAGCAGCCCGTCGCTCCAGGAAACAGCGGCAATGACTGCCGCAGCGAATGGCCGCAGAAAAGCCGCGGGCCGCAACCGGGCGGTGTGCCCGGACGGGTCGCTGGAGATCGTGTTGAAGGACCTCCCCTGCTTGATGGAGCCTTTTGGGCGGATCCTGGCAAGCACACACCGCGGATTCGCAGTGCACTCAAAAATGAACTTTCTCTTTATACAAAAGTGAAGTGAAAGTATCAACTGCGGCGGCTTCCCACTGAACCTCCTGTTCATGGATGAAAAGCTGGCCTTTGCGCAGCGGCTGCGCGATGCGATGCAGCGCGCCGGCTACCCGCTGCGGCCGGTGGTGCTGGAGAGGGAGTTCAACACCCGCTACTGGGGACGTTCGGTGACGCTGCAGGCCGTGCGACGCTGGCTGCGCGGCGAGTCGATCCCATCGCAGGAGAAGCTGCAGGTGCTTGCCGAGTGGCTGAAGATCGAGCCGCAGGTGCTGCGATTTGGCGACCAGGTGGCCCGTTCGGTGCGCGAACACCGCCAGCGCTGGGACGAAAAACTCACCTACCAGGAGCGAGAGACGGTCGATGCCTACCTGCAGCTGCCCGCGCCGCAGCGCAAGCTGATCCGCGAGGTGATCCTGACCTTTGCGAAGGTGCACCCACCGGAGGGTGGGGCCTGAGGGGTGATCTTGCAGGTGCGACCGCCCCTTTGGTCTTGTGCCTTGTAGGCGGGACCCATAGGCTGTTCACCAGCATTTCGATCCCCGGTGCAGCATGAACACCTCCCTCGGTCCCTGGCTCGATGCCTTCGACTCTGTCAAACCAACACTCGCGCCGTGACGTCGAAGACTGGCGATACGCCGGCTGCCGCCCTGGATGACCCCGCGATGCAAGACGACGGGAGCTTTGTCCGGCCGGAGCAGGGGGAAATGGAGCGAGGGGTGGATCTGTTTGGCTGCGAGCCGGGATCGGCGTCCCGGTGAGCATTGCCCAGCCGACCCGTCCACCCGGTTCTGAACCATCAACCCGAGAGCGGGCTCGAAATCGCGCAGGGTCCGCACCGTGGTCGGACTCGCGTCAATCGAACAAGGTGTCCCAATCCGGCCGCTCTTGCGCGGGAACCGGCCGTCCCGCCTCGACCGCCCGCCGGAAGTCAGCATCGAGTGGGCCGGCGAGCGAGTCCAGCCAAGCCCAGTCGCTGGTGCCGGCGTCAGGTGCCTGGGGCTGGCCGTCGGCGGGATGGCCGGTGTGGACCTCGCTGCCTTCCATGCGGCTGCCCCTTGATCACGTCAGTGAGAAGCCGGTGCCTGGCTGGAACCCATTGCCCGGTTTCCACCACAGCAGCTCGGCGCGCAGCCGCAGGAACTCGAAGCGGCAGCGGCTGGCTCTGCTGCGGGAGCCGTGACCGCTGCGGCGCCAGCGGCCGCACCGCCCGCCACCGGCCCAACCGCCCCCAGCGGCTTGCGCGCCCGCACGAAGCCGCTGGCGAACTTGCCGTCCTCCTGTTGGGCCAGGGCCTGGAGGTCCAGGGGTTGGCCGGCGAGGAAGTCGCGGGCGTCCTCGACGGTGTATTCGCGGGTGATTTCGATGCTGGCGTCCTCGAAGCCGGCGGCCTGGAGTTTGGCGAGGTAGTCGCTGTCGCGCAGGGCGCCGGCGACACAGCCGATCCACAGCGCGACGTTGCGGCGGAGGATCTCCGGCACCTCGCCGCGCAGCACCACGTCGGAGACCGCGAAGCGGCCGCCGGGTTTGAGCACGCGGAAGGCTTCGCGCAGCACCTGGTCCTTGTCGGCGCTGAGGTTGATGACGCAGTTGGAGATGATCACGTCCACCGAGTCGCTCGGCAGGGGGATGTGCTCGATCTCGCCCTTCAGGAAGTGCACGTGGGTCAGGCCGCTCTTGCGCTTGTTGGCCTCGGCCAGGGCGAGCATGTCGTCGGTCATGTCCAGGCCGAAGGCCATGCCGCTGGGGCCGACGCGGCGGGCGGAGAGCAGCACGTCGATGCCGCCGCCACAGCCGAGGTCGAGCACGGTTTCGCCGGGGCGCAGCTCGGCCAGCGCGGTGGGGTTGCCGCAGCCCAGGGAGGCGAGCATCGCCTCGGCCGGCACGTCGGCGGCCTGGGCGGCGTCGTAGAGGTCGGTGGTGATGGGGTCGCACTGGCCCAGGGCCGAGGCGGCGCTGGCGCGGACCGCACCTCCGCCATTCCCACCGCCGCCGCCGCAGCAGCTGCCGGCCGCGCCGCGGCTGACCCGCCGGGCCGCTTCGCCGTACTTCTGGCGCACGACTTCCTTCACGTCGACGTTGGCATCGACTTTCGCATCGACAGGGGCGTTCATTGAGACCTCCAAAGGTTCACAGGTTCATCGGGAGCAGCGCACGACACGCCGGGGCGAGGCCTGAATCCATGTTTCCACAATAATCGAAATTTTGAGAGGTCGTCAAGCCGTCAAGCCGGCCAACCGGCCGGCTCAGCGCCGATACCGCAGCAGCCGCCCTCGCCAGATCGGCCCGCCGGCCTGCACTGCCGGGCCGGTGAGCAGGGCTTCGTCCAGCTCATAGCCCTGCGAACGCATGCGGCGGGTGAAGGCCGCGCGGTTGCCGCGGTTGGGGTCGACGATGAGGACTTCGCCGCGTTCGGCGGCGTGGCGTTCGATGAAGCCGGGCAGCAGGCCGCGGTCGTCGCGTTCGTAGAGCACGTCGCTGCCCATGATGAGGTCGAAGCGGCCCTGCAGGCGTGGGCCCTGGGCACAGGTGGGGGCGAGTTCGGCGGTCTGCGGGGCGGCCCAGTCGCCGTGGCGGTAGCGCATTGGGGGCAGGTGGTTCAGGTGCAGGTTTTCGCGCAGGAAGTTGCCGGCCAGGGGGTGGCAGTCGCTGGCGGTGACGCGGGCGCCTCGGCGGTGGCAGACCAGGCTGGCCAGGGCCAGGCCGCAGCCGATTTCGAGGATGTGCTCATCGGCATCCACAGGCCGGTCGGCGACGGCGGCTGCCAGGGCCTGGCCGGCGGGCCAGACCAGGCCGAACAGGGGCCAGGCAGCGTCGGAGATGCCCAGCGCGGCGGCCTCGCCCAGAGCGTCGGCGAACTGCTGGCGGTCGAGCAGGGCGCGCATGCGCAGGTCGGCGACGCCGGCCACGGCGATCTGCTGGAAATGGGTGAGGTAACCCGGCATCGGGCGGTCCTGGCTGGCACCTGGCGCGGGGCCGGGGCGGATGGAGGTTCGCAATGCGATCCCATCCCTGCCGCATCCGGATGCGGGGCATCGGGGGCGGCAGACAGGCGAGGCAAGACGGCAGTGGGTCGCCGGCAGTTGGGCCGGCAGACCAGGGAAGGGCTGCAGTGTAGTGGGGTCGGCCGACGGCAGGGGCACACGACGGCAGGGGCACGACGGCAGGGGCACGACCGCCGGGGCCTGTCGCTGGGGCCTGCAGGCCCGCGGTGGCGGCGCGCTCAGTCGCGTTGCGGATCCCGCCGGGCCCGAGGCGCAGGTGCATGTCGCCAGACCTGCTCGGTCAGGAAGGTGTCGCCGTTCACCTGGTGCAGGCGCAGAGAGCCGAAGTGGACGCCGCGGCGGCGCTGGCGCAGCAGGTGGCCTTCATCCGCGGTGTCGGCGCCTTCGCTGTGGCGGCTGAGCAGCCAGTCGCGCCGGTTGGGGTCCCAGGTGAAGGTCCATGCGTCGCTCCAGCGCCAGCGGCTGCCGCCGTAGTGGCTGAGGCTGAAGCTCCCACGCCGGGCGCTGAGGGAATCGAAGGGCTCCGGCCAGGTGCCGCCGCAGTTCTGGCAGCGCACCAGGCCAGGGTTGCGGTTGGCCTCGCGCAGGCGCCCGTCGGCGCCACCCAGGGCGACGACCAGGGGACGGGGCTGCTCGCCGCGGTCGGGGTCATCGTAGGGGTGGCTGCCGTTGGGCTGGAGGATGAAGACGATGTCGGGCCGGCCATCGAGGTTGAGGTCGGCGCGTGCCCAGGCCAGCAGCTCCTGCCCGGCCGGGATGAGGGCGAGCAGGGCGGCGGGGGGCGCTTCCTGCTCCGGCGGTGGTTCGGCCTGGGCCGGCTCCACGCCGGTGGAAAGCCCAGCGGCGGCCAGCAGCAGTGGCAGGGCGGAGCGTTTCACCGGCCGGGCGCGCCGCAGCCCTGGAGCACCTTGCGGCCCAGGCCGGTGGTGTTGCCCCAGGGGGATTGGGTGTTGGCGCGGAAGGTGCGCACCTCGTACTGCGCCAGGCAGGGCACAACGCTGCCGTTGCTGGGCACGCGGTAGTCGTAGCGGGCCTCCACCCAGAAGCTGATGACGTTGGCGTTCTGCCAGCGCGGCTGCAGGGTCTGGGACATCTTCACTTCGCCCAGCCCGCCGGGCATGTCGCGCAGGTCGTGGCGGAACACCCGGTCCTTGGCCTGCAGGGCGAGTTCCAGCAGCTCGTCGTCGCTGGGGGCCGGGATGCCGGTGTAGCGGTTGAAGGTGGTGAGCTGCTTCTGGAACTGCCAGCTGCCGCCGCTGAGGCGGTACACCGCCAGGCCGCCGACTTCCAGCTTGGCCTGGGGGTACTCGGCCAGGCCGCCTTCGCGGGTGACGACGAAGCCGCGCTGGAAGAACCAGGTC
>Ga0073903_10000600_pt1 | contig 18663 bp, 15 predicted proteins | sample KloWWTKNB14_bulk_FD_66665 | JGI IMG/M metagenome (GOLD analysis project Ga0073903, IMG submission 66665) | Active sludge microbial communities from Klosterneuburg, Austria, studying microevolution and ecology of nitrifiers - Klosterneuburg... | ecosystem: Engineered > WWTP > Aerobic digester >... | reverse complement strand
AGCCTCGCCCCAAGGCACAGGCCGCGCCCGGATCGTTTCGCTAGCCGAGCAAGGGCGGGCCGTAGAACCGTTGCAGGTGCGCCGCGACTTCAGGCATCGCGCTGCGCAGCGTGGCCACGTCGCTGAAGTGGTATTCGCTGCACACCGCGAAGAATTCCTCGGGCGACTCCGCGGCATAGGCGTCGATGGCGGTCTCGCGGCCGGCATCGACCTGCGTGCACAGCGCGTCGTAGGCGCGCTGGAAATCGGAGGCCCAACGCTTCTGCCAGTCGCGTGGCAGTGGCGGGGTACCGTCCATCGCGCCATCCAGCGCGTCGAGCTTGTGCGCGATCTCGTGCGCGACCACGCAATAGCCTTCGCCCGGGGTGGCGATGTCGGCGCGCACGTCGGCCCACGACAGGATCACCGGGCCGCGTTCCCAGGCCTCGCCGATCAGTTCGTCGTCCCATTCGTGCAACACACCATGCGCGTCCTGGTGGCTGCGCTGGACCCGGAAGGCGTCGGGATACACCAGCAGTTGCGACCAGCCATGCAGGCCTTCGCGGCCGAACTCGAGCAGCGGCAGGCAGCAGAGCATCGCCAGCCGCAGGCGCTGTACCTCGTTCAGGGCAAGGCCGTGCAGCGGCGTGATGGCGATCCGCTGCAGGAATTCGGCGGCCAGCGGGTGCAGGCGGGCGTTGCGGTCGGCGTCGATCGTGCGCAGCCACGGCAAACCCGCGGCAGCCTGCCGCCATGTACCTGGATCGATCACGACCGCCGCCGCCTTGCGGCGCGGCCAGAACCAGCTCACCTAGCGGATCATGCCCGGCAGGAAGCTGTGCCAGCGCGGCGCGCTGCTGCGCTGGCTGCTGCTGCCACCACCGCGTGCCGCTGGCGCGGCTTTGGCCTTCTGGGCGCGGCGCACCGGCGTGGCCGCGGCGTCGCCGTCGGGGTCGTCGACCCCGTCGTTGCTTGCGGGGGCAGCGTCCGGGCAGTTGCCATTGCCATCCGGTTCGATCTCGCGGGATTCCGCGGCCAGCACCTGGGAGGATGCGCACAGCAGGGCAAGGCTCAGCAGGATCGGGCTCAGGCGCATTCGACTCACCGGGGATTGGCTGGAGGCGCACGCAAGGCACCTTTCCACCTCCCACTATAGCCTGACTGCGATGGCACGCGATGCTGCATCGCAGCAGGCATTGCGGCGCGCGCCGCTGCAGACTTCGCGCATGCTCGAGCCCGCCATCCCCGCGCCTGCGATCCCGGTGACAGAGGTCACCGCCGCCGCCCTGCGCCGCGCCTTCATCGCCGGCGCCCGCCGGGTGATCGCCGCCCGCGACGAACTCAACCGCATCAACGTGTTCCCGGTGCCCGACGGCGACACCGGCAGCAACCTGTCCTCGACCCTGGGGCATGTGCTGCAGGGCGCGTTGAGCCGGCGCAGCCGGCACATCGGCGAGCTGCTGGTGCGGATCGGCAACGACGCCATCGACGGTGCCCGCGGCAACTCCGGCGCGATCATGGCGCAGTTCCTGTATGGCCTGGCCGAACATGCGCGCAACGCGCCCGCGCTGGATGCGCGGACCCTGGCCGATGCCGTGCGCCGCGGCGCCGACAGCGCGCGCGCGGCGCTGGCGCACCCGGTGGAAGGCACCATCCTCAGCGTGATCTCGGCGTTCGCGGACGCCCTCGACGAGGCCGCGCGCAAGCACGGCGCCAATCCCCGCGGCGGGTTCTCGAGCGCGCTGCAGCGCGCGCGCGGTGCGCTGGCGGATACCCCGAAGCAGATGGCGTTGCTGCAGAAGGCGGGGGTGGTCGATGCCGGTGCGCAGGGGTTCGTCGACTGGCTGGAAGGGATCGCCGAATACGTCGATGGCGGCCCGCGCGCGTTGCGCATGCGCGGCGCGATGGCGGCCGCGAACGAGCCCGGGGCGATGCCGGCGCACGTGCACGAAGACGTGGACCCGGCCCGCCGCTACTGCACCGAATGCCTGGTGCTGGGGGAGGCGATCGACCGCGCCGCCATGCAGGCGGCGCTGACCGCGCTCGACATCGATTCGCTGGTGGTGGCCGGCGGTGCCACCCGGGTCCGCGTGCACGGCCATGTCGGCACCCCGCAGCGCCTGTTCGACGCCTGCGCGGGGTTCGGGCAGGTGGAGGCGATGAAGGCCGACGACATGGTGCTGCAGCAGCGCAGCGCCGAGTCGCCGGAGCGGGTCGCGGTCGCCACCGACAGCGCGGCCGACCTGCCGGCGGCGGTGGCGGAGCGCCACGGCATCCACATCGTGCCGGTGCGGGTCAGCCTGGACGGGCGCGATTACCTGGACCGGCTCGGCCTCACCGCCGGCGAGTTCTACCGGCGCATGGCGCGCAGCGAGAAACTGCCGCAGACCAGCCAGCCGCCGGCCGGCGATTTCCGCCGCCTGTTCGAGCACGTGCTGGCCTACCAGCCGGCGGCGGTGTATGTCGGCCTGTCGCGGCCGTTGTCCGGCACCCTGCAGGCCGCCGAAACCGCGGCGCGGGGCTTCAGCCGCCCGCTGCGGGTGTTCGACAGCGGCCACGCGAGCGCCGGGCAGGCGCTGCTGGCGTGGCGCGCCGGCGAGATGGCCGATGCCGGCGCCGATGCTGACGCCATCGCCGCCGAACTGGCCCGCCTGCAGCCGCTGACCCGGACCTGGGCGATGGCGCGCGACATCTCGCATGCGGTGCGCGGCGGCCGCATCCCGCGCTGGGCGGAACCGCTGGTGCGCTTCAGCGGGCTGCTCCCGATCGCGGCGATCAAGCCGGACGGGCGGCTGGGGGTCACCGGTGGCCTGTTCGCGCGCAAGCGTGCGCCGGAGGCGTTCGCGCGCTACGTCGCCCGGCGTGCGCGGGGCGCGAACGGGTGGCGGCTGATCGTCGGCCACAGCGACGTGCTGGACGACGGCCAGCGCCTGCTGGCGGCGCTGCGGGAACGCCTGCCGGTGGTGGAGGCGCACCTGGTCGAGGTCGGGCCCGCGGTCGGCGCGCATGCCGGGCCGGGAACCCTGCTCGTGGGGCTGCAACCCGCGCCGGTATGATCCCCGGCATGTCGCCGCACCTCCTGACCGCATCGCTGCTGCTGTCCGCCTACCTGCTTGGCTCGGTCTCCGGCAGCCTGCTGCTGGGGCGCCTGCGCGGGGTCGACATCCGCCAGCATGGCAGCGGCAATGCCGGCGGCACCAATGCATTCCGGACCCTGGGCTGGAAGTTCGCACTGGCGGTGGCCGCGTTCGACATCGGCAAGGGCGTGCTGGCGACCTGGCTTGCGCTGCGGCTTGCGCCAGTTGGGCAGCCGCTGGACGCGGCCGCGCATGGCTACCTGGCCGCGACCGCCGCGATCCTGGGCCATGTCTGGCCGCTCTGGCACGGCTTCCGCGGCGGCAAGGGCGCGGCCACCGCGGTTGGCGGCCTGCTGGTGCTGTGGCCATTGGCGGTCCCGCCGCTGCTGCTGGCGTGGGTCCTGGTGCTGACCGCGACCGGCTATGTCGGCCTGGCCACGGTGGTCGCCGGTGCCTGCCTGCCGCTGCTGGCCTGGTGGAGCGATGCCGAACCCGCGCGGCTGTGGTTCTGCATCGGCATCGGCCTGTACCTGCTGTTCACCCATCGCAGCAACCTGCAGCGGCTGCGCGAAGGCACCGAATCGCGGTTCGAACGCGCGCGCCTGCTGCACAAGCTGGTTCGCGGGCAGCAGCGGTGAGCGATGCGGCCGCCGAGCGCGCCCTGCTGCAGCGGTTGGCCGCGGGCCCGGTCGGCGGCGACGTGCTCGCGCGCGAAGCCGGACTGACCCGCGCCGCGGTGTGGAAGCGGGTCGCGGCCCTGCGGGCCGCCGGCATCGCGATCGCGGCATCGCCGGGGCGTGGCTACCAGCTCGAGCAGCCGCTCGACCTGCTCGACGCGGCGGCGATCCGCGTCGCGCTGGCGGAACCCGCGCTTTCGCAACTGGCGGCGCTGGAGCTGGCGTGGTCGCTGGATTCGACCAACAGCGAACTGCTGCGGCGCGAGCCGCCGGCGCGTGGCTGCGCGGTGCTGCTGGCGGAGCGCCAGACCGGCGGCCGCGGGCGCCGCGGGCGGGCATGGGCCTCGCCGCTGGGCGCGCACGTCTACCTGTCGCTGGCGCGTCGTTTCGAGGGCGGGCTGGGGCGGCTGGGCGGATTGAGCCTGGTCGCCGGGATCGCCGCCTGCGAGGCGCTGCACGCACTCGGCCACGCCGGGGTCGGCCTGAAATGGCCGAACGACCTGGTGGTTGCCGATGGCCGCGGCCTGCGCAAGCTCGGTGGCCTGCTGGTCGAAGGCGGCGGCGAAGCCGCGGGCGCGGCGCGCGCGGTGATCGGGCTGGGCCTCAACGTGCGCATGCCCGCGCATTCCACCGCCGGCATCGACCAGCCGTGGACAGACCTGGCGTCGATCTCGCCGTCGCCGCCGTCGCGCAATGCGGTCGTGGCGATCCTGCTGTCGCACCTGCTGCCGGCCCTGCAGCAGTTCGACCGCGAAGGCCTGGCGCCGTTCCTGCCGCGCTACGCGGCGCTGGATGCGCTGGCCGGGCGCGCGCTGCAGGTGCACGCGGGGACGGATGGGTGGCCGGCGACCGCGCTCGGCATCGCCGGGGATGGCGCCCTGCGGGTGCGCGACGGCGATGGCCGCGAACGCCACGTGCATGCCGGTGACGTGAGCGTGCGCGCATGAGCACGTGGCTGTTCGACCTCGGCAACACCCGCCTGAAGTTCGCCGAATTGCGCGACCACGCCGCACCCGGCGAGACCCATGCGCTGGCCCATGACGATGGCGAACGCTGGCTGGACGGCCTGCCGCGGGGCGCCACCGCCTGCATTGCCAGCGTGGCCGCGGGCGAGCGGCGGGTGGCGCTGCTGGACGCCTTGTGCACGCGCTTCACCCGCCTGCACCTGGTGCGCACGCAGCCGCGCTGCGCCGGCTTGCGCATCGCCTATGCGGACCCGCGCCACCTCGGGGTGGATCGCTTCCTCGCGTTGCTGGCCGCGCGCGACGCCGGCGACGTGCTGCTGGTCGGGGTTGGCACCGCGCTCACCATCGACCTGCTGGATGCCGATGGCCTGCATCGCGGCGGCCGCATCGCGCCTTCGCCGATGCTGATGCGCAAGGCCCTGCACGCGCGCGCGCCGGTGTTGCCGGACACCGGTGGCAGCTACGCCGAATTCGCCGACGACACCGACCACGCGCTGGCCTCGGGCTGCGAAGGCGCTGCGCTGGCGCTGGTCGAACGCAGCCTGGATCGCGCGCAGCGGCTGCTTGGCGCGGCGCCGGCGCTATGGCTGCACGGCGGTGGCGCGGATGCGCTGCGCGAGCGCCTGCCGCCGCACCTGTGGGTGCCGGACGTGGTGTTGCGCGGGCTTGCGCGCTGGCAGGCGCATGCCTTCGCGGCGGCACCACCGCGGCCGGCGCCGGCCGGCGACCCGCTTACACTGCACGCATGATCCTGCGCGCCGCCATCGTGTTCCTGCTGGTCATCAACCTCGGCGTCGGCGCGTGGTGGATGGGTGGCGGCAATGGCACGCGCAGGCCTGCCGCAAGCGCAACGCCGGCGGGCGTCCCGGGCTTGCGCCTGGTCGATGAGGCCGCGCCCGCCGCACCGCCCGCCGCGCCATCCGCCACGGCTGGCGCGCCGGCGTCGGCGCCGGCAACCGCGGCGGCGCCGGCGCCGGTGGCGGCGCCCGCTGCGCCGGTCGAACAGTGCCTGCGTTTCGGCCCGTTCGCGGATGACGCCGCACGCGATGCCGCGCGCACCGCGCTGGCGGCGGCGGGCGTCGAGGCGCAGCCGCGGCAGACCCCGGCGCGTCCCGCGCGCGGCTGGAAGGTGCATGTCCCGGCCTTCGCCACCCGCGAGGAGGCCAATGCGATGGGCGAGAAGATCAAGGCCGCCGGCATCGCCGACTGGTACGTGATGAACGCGGGCGGCGATGCCAACAGCATCGCGCTGGGGCGCTATGCCAGCGAGGATGCCGCGCGCCGCCGCGAGTCCGAGCTCACCTCCAAGGGCATCCCCGCGCAGGCCGAGCCGCTGGGCGATACCGCCGCGCAAGCGTGGCTGGAGGCGCGCCTGCCTGCGGCGGCGGATCGCGCCGCGCTGGCCGCGATCGCACCGGCGAAAGCGGTCGACTGCGCGCCGCGCCGCTAGCGCGGCCCCGGCCTTGGCGCGCATGCGCGCAGGGTAGAATGGCCGCCCGCACGCCGCTTTAGCTCAGCAGGTAGAGCAACCGCCTTGTAAGCGGTAGGTCATCCGTTCGATTCGGATAAGCGGCACCATCTCGAGACCTGCCGATGACCCGCAGCTACCCGCCCGTATCCGTGTTCGGCGTGCCCACCGACATCGGCGCCTCCCGCCGCGGTGCCTCGATGGGGCCGGAAGCCCTGCGCGTTGCGGGACTGGTGGAGGCGATCGCCGCGCGCGGCATCGAGGTCCACGACCTCGGCGACGTGCAGGGACCGCGCAACCCGGCCCGCCCGCCGGTCGAGGGCTACCGGCACCTGGACGAAGTGGTGGCCTGGAACCGCGCGGTGTTCGATGCCAGCACCCGCGAACTGCAGGCCGGGCGGATCCCGATCATGCTCGGCGGCGACCACTGCCTGGGGATCGGCGCGATCGCCGCGGTGGCCGCGCATTGCCGCGCCACCGGCAAGAAGCTGCGGGTGCTGTGGCTGGATGCGCACGCGGACTTCAACACCCGCGAGATCACCCCGTCCGGCAACATCCACGGCATGCCGGTGGCCTGCCTGTGCGGGCTGGGCCCGGAGCCGCTGACCGCGATGGCCGGGTTCACCCCCGCGATCACCGCCGACCAGGTGCGCCAGGTCGGCATCCGCTCGGTGGATCCGGGCGAGAAGCGGCTGGTGCAGGAACACGGGCTGGACATCTACGACATGCGCTACATCGACGAGGTCGGCATGCGCCGGGCGATCGAGGAAGCGCTGGACGGCGTGGATGCCGATACCCACCTGCACGTGAGCTTCGACGTCGACATGCTGGATCCCGCGATCGCCCCAGGCACCGGTACCCGCGTGCCCGGTGGCATCAACTACCGCGAAGCGCAGCTGATCATGGAGATGGTGGCCGACACCGGCCGCATGGGCTCGCTGGACCTGGTCGAGGTCAACCCGGCGCTGGACAAGCGCAACGCCACCGCGCGGCTGGCGGTCGACCTGGTCGAGAGCCTGTTCGGCAAGTCCACCCTGATGCGCGACTGAACGCCGCCGCCGCAGGTTTGCACCGCGGCGCAGGCGCTGGCTACCCTAGGCGCAAGCAGGGCACGCCCGGTGCCCCGCGCCAACCGGAGGAAACCATGAAGCGCATGACGCTCCTGATGCTGCTGGCGGCGACCGCCGTGCTTGCGCTGGCAGGCTGCAACACCATCGAAGGCGCCGGCAAGGACATCAAGAAGGCGGGCGAGGCGATCGAAGGCGCTGCCAAGTAGGCCCCGGCGCGGATGACGAATGGCCGGCGGATGCCGGCCATTCGCGTTCGTGGGCCTACCAGCGTGGCGGATCCGCCACGAACCCGTCCGGGAACGCGTTCGGGGTGGCGCGCGCATATGACGCATGCGGCCGCGGCAGCACCCCCAGCGCGACCAGCGAGTCGGCATCGTCGTAGCGCAACTGGGTCACCTGCTGCGGGCGCGCGCTGGCGCGCACGAATTCGGTCTGGCCGACCGGCGCCCATTCGCGCTGGCCGTGGCCGGTGCCCAGCCGTTGCGGCGCGGCTTCGGCCATCGCGCTGTCGGCGGCGGCGGCGGCCGGAGCTGCGGCCTTGGCGGCATTGCCGGCGCGGCGCTCGCGCGCGGCATCCGCCTGCGCGGCGACCGGCGGCGACAGCGGCGGCGCATATTGCTGGCGCTGCACCCGCTCACGGAAGACCGCGATGCCGATCACGCCGACATCGGCCGGGCGCCCGGTGCGCGCGGCATAGCTGTCCGGCAGGTCGGTGAACAGGAACTGGGCGACGTCGTCCATCGACTTGCGCCAGCCGGCGATCTCCGCGCTCTCCCACGGCGCCAGCACGTAGCCTGCCTGCGACGGCGCGGCGGTCTGGCCACTGACCGCGTTGACGCCATCGACCGAGAGCACCACCAGCACGCGCTGGCCGGTGGTGTTGGTCAGGCGCACCGAATAGCGATGCCCGGGCACCCCGGCGATCCAGCTGTCGCCGCGATGGCGGTATTCGGGCAGCCACTGGCCGTTGTCGCGGTCGATGACGTCGACCTCGACCAGGTCGCGGGCGGACAGCGGCGCGCAGGCCGTGGTGGAGGCAAGGGCAAGCACGAGCAAGAGGCGGCGGAACATGGCAGGTCTCCCGGTTGGGTGGGGTGCCGCGTGCTGCGGCGGGTGCCTGCATGCGAACGCGCGGTGCCGGCAAACGGGGTCGACGACGTCGCCAGTTAGAATGCGTGCCGACCCCGCATCGCACCCAAGCCGCCCTTCGCATGAGCAAGTCCCGCGTCCTCACCGGCATCACCACCTCCGGTACCCCGCACCTCGGCAACTACGTCGGCGCGATCCGGCCGGCGATCGCCGCCTCGCATGCGCCGGGGGTGGAGAGCTTCTACTTCCTCGCCGACTACCATTCGCTGATCAAGGTGCAGGACCCCGCGCGGGTGCAACGCAGCACCCTGGAGATCGCCGCGGCGTGGCTGGCCTGCGGGCTGGCGCCGGACAAGGTGTGGTTCTACCGGCAGTCGGACATCCCCGAGATCCCCGAGCTCACCTGGCTGCTGACCTGCGTGGCCGGCAAGGGCCTGCTCAACCGCGCGCATGCCTACAAGGCGGCGGTCGACCGCAACCGCGCCGAGGGCGAGGACGACGATGCCGCGATCAGCGCCGGCCTGTTCATGTACCCGGTGCTGATGGCCGCGGACATCCTCCTGTTCAACGCGCACAAGGTGCCGGTCGGCCGCGACCAGGTGCAGCACATCGAGATGGCGCGCGACTTCGGCCAGCGCTTCAACCACCTGTATGGCGAGCCGGCTTCACGGGCGTATTTCACCCTGCCCGAAGCGGTGGTCGAGGAGCAGGTGGCGACGCTGCCCGGCCTCGACGGCCGCAAGATGAGCAAGAGCTACGACAACACCATCCCGTTGTTCGCCCCGCGCGGGGAACTGAAGAAGCTGGTCGCCGGCATCCTCACCGATTCGCGCGCGCCCGGCGAAGCCAAGGACACCGAGGGCTCGGCGCTGTTCCAGTTGTACCAGGCGTTCGCCTCGCAGGATGAAACCGCGGCGTTCGCGCGGGCGTTCGCCGACGGCATCGGCTGGGGCGATGCCAAGCAGGCGTTGTTCGAGCGCATCGATGCCGAAGTCGCGCCGATGCGCGAGGCGTACGAGGCCCTGATGGCGAAACCCGGCGAGATCGAGGCGATCCTGCGCGACGGCGCCGCGCGCCTGCGCGTGCGGCACGCCACCCCGATGCTGCAGCGCCTGCGCGAGGCGGTGGGCCTGCGCGACCTGTCGCAGGTGCCGGTGGCCAACGCCAGGCCGGCGAAGAAGGACGCCGCGGCCGCCACCCCGGTGTTCAAGCAATACCGCGACGCCGACGGCAAGTTCTACTTCAAGTTGATGCAGGGCGAACGCGTGCTGCTGCAGAGCACCGGCTTCGCCTCGCCGCGCGATGCAGGCCAGCGCATCGCCGCGATCAAGCAGGGCGAGATCGGCGATGGCGCCAGCGAGTTCAGCCTCGGCGACGGCGTGACCGACGAAGAGGTGAACGCCGCGCTGGCCGCGTTCGTGGCCGCGCAGCTGGACGGCGAATCCGGAAAGGCCTGAGCGGCCCGCCCGTCGCCGCGGGTGCGTTCCTCCGCACCCGCACCCACGGACCGGTCAGGTCGGCTGCGCGAGGTCGTCCAGCAACGCCGCCAGGAAGCGCGCGGCCTCGCCGCCGGTGCAGGCGCGGTGGTCGAAGGTCAGGCTGATCGGCATGCGGCGGTGCACCTCGATGCCGCCCATCACCGCCACCACGTCGTGGGACAGCTTGCCCACGCCGACGATGGCCACGCACGGCGGTACCACCACCACGGTGCCGTAGCGGCCGGCGAACACGCCGAAGTTTGATAGCGAGATGGTGTAGCCGCTCAGTTCCGATGCCGGGATGGAGCGGTCCTCCACCTGCGTGCGCAGGCGGTTGATGCCTTCGCGCAGGCCGCGGTTGTCCAGCAGGTGGGCATTGCGCAGCGCCGGCACGAACAGGCCGTCGGGGGTGTCCACCGCCAGCCCGAGGTCCACGTGCGGATGCTTGGTGAGGGTGAGGTTTTCGTCGTCGAACCAGGCGTTGAGCGCGGGCTCGGCCCGGCAGGCGGTCACGATCGCGCGGATGGTGCGCGCGGTGATGTCCTGCTTGCCAAGCCACTGGTGCAGGTCGGCATCGTCGACGAGGGTGGTCTGCACCACCCGGTCGCGGGCGTCGGCCATCACCCGCGCCATGTTGCGGCGCACGCCCTTGAGCTGCTCGGGCTGGCCGCTGGCGGCCGCGCCCGGTGGCTGGGTGCGCATCGGCTTGCCGGTCTGCGACAGCGTGCTGCGCTGGGCGGGGGCAGCGGCCGGCGCGGCCGGTGCCGGTGCCGCGGCGCGCGCGGCCGGTGCGGCGCCCGGCTTTGCCGAGCCGTCCGCCGCCGCGCGCTTCACGTCGTCCATCGTCACCGTGCCATCGGGGCCGCTGGCACGCACGCGGGCGATGTCGACCCCCAGCTTGCGTGCGGTCGCGCGCACCGCCGGTACCGCCTTGACGCCGCCAACGGCCACCGCCGCCTCGGCAACCACGGCGTTGCCGACCTGCATCGCGCCGACCACGGTGCCGGCATCTTCCGGTTCGGCCTTCGCCGCGGCGGCCGGGGCGGGTGCCGCCGCTGCCGGTTCCGGCGCGGCGTGCGACGGGCCGTGGTGGTGGCCGGTGTCCTGGCCCTCCGCGCGCTGCGGCAGGCTGGGGTCGATCTCGAATTCGGCCAGCATGGTGCCGGTGACGATCACGTCGCCGGCACCGCCGGCCAGCTTCAGCACCTTGCCGGACACCGGCGAGGGCACGTCCACCACCGCCTTGGCGGTTTCCATCGAAACCAGGTTCTCGTCGAGGCGGATCACGTCGCCTTCCTTGACGTACCACTCGACGATGGTCGCGTCCGGCAGGCCTTCGCCGAGGTCGGGCAGGAGGAACTTCTTGCTCATGGGGCGTCCTTTACGAATAGGCCATCGCGCGCCTGGCGGCGGCGACGATCTTGTCCACGCTCGGCAGGTACTTCATCTCGAGGCGGAACAGCGGGATGTGGGTGTCGTAGCCGGTGACGCGCTCGACCGGCGCCAGCAGGTCGAACAGGCATTCCTCGGCGACGCGGGCGGCGATCTCGGCACCGAAGCCCGCGGTCTTCGCGGCCTCGTGCACGATCACGCAGCGGCCGGTCTTGGCCACCGATTCGGCGATGGTGGGGAAGTCCAGCGGGGTCAGCGTGGCGACGTCGATGACCTCCGCGCTGATGCCCTCCGCGGCCAGTTTCTCGGCGGCTTCCAGGGTTTCCTTCACCTGCGCGCCCCAGGTCACCAGGGTGATGTCGCTGCCGTCGCGCAGCACGAAGCACACGTCCAGCGGCAGCGCCTCGCCATCGTCCGGCACCAGTTCCTTGTACTGCCGGTAGATGCGCTTGGGCTCCATGTAGATGACCGGGTCCGGGTCGCGGATCGCGGCCAGCAGCAGGCCGTAGGCGCGCTGCGGCGAAGACGGCATCACCACCCGCAGGCCGGGCACGTTGGTGAAGATCGATTCGTTGGCTTCGCTGTGGTGTTCCGGCGCGCGGATGCCGCCGCCCCACGGTACCCGCAGCACCATCGGGCAGGTCAGCCGGCCGCGGGTGCGATAACGCATGCGCGCGGCGTGGCAGACGATGAAGTCGACCATCGGGTACATGAAGCCGTCGAACTGCGCCTCGGCGACCGGCTTCATGCCCTGCGAAGCCATGCCGACGGTGAGGCCGGCGATGGTGGTTTCGTCCAGCGGCGTGTCCAGCACGCGCTCGGTGCCGAACACCGCCGACAGCCCGGCGGTGGCGCGGAACACGCCGCCGTTGACGCCGACGTCTTCGCCCAGCACCACGACCGACTCGTCCGTGCGCAGTTCGTACGCCAGCGCCTGGGTGATCGCCTCGATGAGCGTGATGGGAGCCGGGGTGATCGGTTGCGCGCTCATGCCCGGCCCTCCAGCGCGATCGCGGCATCCCGCTGCGCCAGCAGATCGGGTGGCATGTCGCCGTAGAGGTAATCGAACATCGCTTCCACCGGCTGCACCGGGGTTTCCAGGTAGGCGTTGATTTCCACGTCCACGCGCTTGCCGCTCTCCTCGATCCAGGCCTTCTCCTGCGCTTCGTCCCACAGCCCGGCATCGGTCAGGAACTTGCGCAGGCGCAGGAACGGCTCCCGCAGCCAGGCGTCCTTCACTTCGTCCTCGCCACGGTAGCGGCGGGCGTCGTCGGCGGTGGTGTGGTCGTGCAGGCGGTAGGTCATGAATTCGATCACGCTGCCGCCTTCGCCCTTGCGCGCGCGCTCGTGGGCGCGGCGCATCGCTTCCAGCACCGCCACCAGGTCGTTGCCGTCCACCTGCAGGCAGTGCAGGCCGCCGGCCAGGCCCTTCTGCGCCAGCGTTTCGGCGCCGGTCTGGGCCTTGCGCGGCACGCTGATCGCCCAGCCGTTGTTGACCACGCACAGCACCAGCGGCAGCTGGTAGGCGCCTGCGGAATTCACCGCCGCGTAGAAATCGGTCTTCGAGGAGCCGCCATCGCCACAGACCGCCACCGCCACCCGGTCCTGCTTGCGCAGCTTGAAGCTCAGCGCGGCGCCGGAGGCCATCAGCATCTGGGTGGAAATCGGCACGCACCACGGATAGTCGTGCGCCGGTGCGCCGGTCAGCAGGTTGCCGCGCTCGTCGCCGCCCCAGTACATCAGCACCTCGCGCGGGCGCATGCCGCGGGCGAACTGCGCGCCGTATTCGCGGTAGCTGGGTGCGAACACGTCCTCGGGCTGCATCGACGCGCCGATGCCGACGTGGGTGGCCTCGTGGCCCAGGCAGGCGGCATAGGTGCCGAGCTTGCCGGTGCGCTGCAGGGCGATCGCCTTGCTGTCGAAGGTGCGCAGGAACAGCATCTGCCTGAACAGCGGCAGCAGCGCCGCCGGTTCCGGGACGGCCGGCGGCAGCGGCCTGGAGAGCGTGCCGTCCGGGGTGAGGAACTGCAGGTATTCGATCTCGAACGTCGCGGCGGTGGTCATCAAGCGCCCTGCTGGTAGCGAAGCCGCGATGATACCGGCTGGCAAGCACGGGGCCGTTGCGCGCCGCAAAAAACAAGGCGCAGCCTGGGCTGCGCCTTGCGGGTCAAACGGATCGCGACGGTCAGGGCAGCACGAGCACCGCGCTGTTGTCGCCGGAGATCGGATCGGAGACCACCGTTGCCTGCGCCTCGAAGCGGATGCGGTCGGTGGCGGCGAAGCGGACCCGCGGCCTGACGGTCACGCTGAACACGTCCCTGGAACCCGGTGCCAGGGTCTTGGTGGCGGTGCACAGGAACGATGCGTCGCCCAGGCGCTGGCAGCTCCAGCCCGAGGGCGGGCCGACCGCGGCAAGCGACTGCGCCGGGATCTCCAGGTCGATGCGGACCTGGGTGCCGGCGATGTAGTTGCTGCCGGTGTTGTGCACGGTGAGCGTGGTGAACGCGCCGCGCGAGGACATCGAGGTGGTGGCCCAGGTCAGCACCAGGTCTGCGCTGAGCGGACGCACCACGCCGATGCTCAGGCGCACCGGGTCGTGGTCGGACACGCGCAGCGGCGGGTTCCCGGCGGTGTACGGCAGCGAGAAATCGCCATAGCGGCCTTCGCGGAAGTCGGCGTTGATGCGCGCATGTTCCACCACCAGGCCGGACACGGCCGGGTCGTTGACCAGCGCCTCGTTGACCACCGCGTGGTCCAGCGTCTGCGCATTGCCTTCGAACACGTACGAGTAGCGCTGCTGCGGATCGGCGATCAACTCGTCACCCAGCACCATCGGGGTGGCGACCGGGCTGGCGCGGTACTCGATGACCTCGTCCTCGGGGGCGGCGTTGCCGGTGATGATGCCCATCGAGTCCACGTAGCCGTCGTTGAACGGGAACGCATTGAAGTCGCCGACCAGCACGATCTTCTCGTTCGGGTTGGCGGTCTGCAGGCTGTTGACCAGGTTGGCCAGCTCCATCGCCTGCTCGGCGCGCTTGTAGCGCACGCGGCCGTCGACCGGGTCGTCGTTGCCGCCCAGCGAGCGCAGGTGATTGGTGATCACGGTCAGCGGGTAGGTGCGGCCGTCGGCGAAGTTCACCGCGCCGCGCAGCACCAGCGAGGGACGGTCGTTGAGCAGGGAGGAGGTGCAGCCCGCCGCACCCGGCGTGCAACCGAGCGGGTTGGTACCGTACTCGGTGTCCTTGCCGTGCTGGGCGACCGACGCCACCTGCACGCGGGGCACCCCGGCGCGCACCGTGCGGGTGCTGACCAGGAAGCCAACGTCGATGCCGCCGACGTCGTTGCCTTCCAGCAGGTAGGGCGCGTAGGCCGGCGCGCTGGCGCAGTTGCCGTTGATGTAGTTCGCCAGCTCGGTCAGGGTGCCGAGGTTCTCGACTTCGACCACGCCCAGGATGTCCGGGGCCTTGACCCAGTCGCAGATCGCCGCGCCGGTCTTTGCCAGGCGGTTGGCGAACGCGGCCGGCGTCAGTGCCACATCGTTGACGCCCGGGTCGTTGACGGTGTCGAAGAAGCGCAGCAGGTTGAAGCCGGCGACGGTGATGTCGTTGGCGCCCGGGTCGCTGACCGCGCTCGCGGTGGGTTGGCCGATGACCGGCGGGTTGGCCACGTCGTACAGCAGTTCCCACGAGTCGCCGAAGTAGGTCAGCGGGCCGACCAGGCCGCTGACCGGTGCGCCGGCATCCGCGACCAGGCGGGTGCCCAGCAGCGGGAACGCCTTGATGCGTTCCTGGTTGGCGTCGAAGTACGGGATGGTCGCCTGCTTGGCTGGCGGCACCGGGAACGGATCGAAGATGCTGATGCCTTCCTCGCGCAGCGGGCGCGGCACGTCGGTGATCACGAACTCGAACGCGGTATTGCTGTCACCGGAGGTCGCCGAACTTTCGTTGATGAAACCGTTGGTCTGCGCGGTGACCACGCCGTTGGCCACGCTGACCAGCATGCCTTCGAAGGGCTCCAGCGCATCCGGCAGGCTGCCGGGGCCGGCCATGGCCGCGGTCAGTTCCACTGGCGCCGGCAGGGCGATGCCGGTGGCCAGCACCGCAACGCTGGGCGAGACGATTTCGGTGGTCGGGGTCTCGGCGCTGCCGAAGAACTCGTCCACGGTGCCGGTGACGCGGGCATGGTCGCCGACCACCACCATCGCCGGTGCGGCCGAAGTGAACACGAAGATGCCCTCGGACGTGGCCGGGTCGCCGTCATTGGCGGCATCACCCTCGCTGGCGAACGACTGCAGGAAGAAGCCGTTGCCGCGCTTGGCGGTGACCACGCCCTCGGTCATCACCAGCTGGCCGTCGAGGCTGGACAGCTCGCCGTTGCCCTGGATCGTGCTGATCGCGGTGATGACGATGTCGTCGTTGCCGATGGTGCCGGTGCCGCTGGCGTCGCTGATCGTCGCATTGGCCGAGGGGTTGCTCAGGGTGACCAGGAAGGTCTCGTTGATTTCCAGGTCGCCGTCGCCGGTCACCGGCACGGCGATCGTGGTGCTGGTGTTGCCCGCGGTGATGGTGGCGGTGCCGCTGGTCGCGGTGAAGTCGACGCCGGATGTCGCGGAGTCGCTGCTGGTGGCGTAGGCGACGGTGACGTCGGCCGCGGCGGCAGCGCTCAGGGCGATGGTGAACACGAAATCGGTGGTGCCGCTGTTGCCCTCGACCTGGCTGACATCATTGATCGACAGGTTGGGCAGCGGGACCCCGGCCACGGTGATCGAGAAGTCGTCTACGGCCAGGCCGTCATCCGCGCCGGAGGCGTTCAAATCGTTCCAGCGCACGCAGAAGGTGGCGCCGCTGGCGATCGAAATGCTGCCCACGGTCGCGCTGATCGCGGTGCGGTTGCCGGCGGCATTGCCGTCCTTGGCGCCGGTGGTCGCGGTGTTGGGGGTGGTGAAATCCAGCGCATCGGCGTCGACCCATGTGCCGGTAGTCAACGACGTGGCATTGAGGCTGTACTGGAAGTCGATGCGGTCAGTGCGCGCCGCAGTGCCGAGGCGCCACTGTTCGCCGGTGTAGGCGACATCGAAGCTGCTGAGGGCACTACCGGTGCCGTTGGTGAAGCAGGCGCCGAAGGTCGGTGTCAGGCTGCCGCTGAGCAGGCCGCCAAGGGCGCGTTCGGCGTTGGCGGCCGCACCAAAGCTGTAGCTGTCGCCGGCATTGCCTGAACCCGTGCCCGCGGTATAGGTGGTGTTCGCATTCGCGCCGGACTCACTGAGCGCCCAACCCGCGGGCAGGCTCGAATTCGTTCCGGAGTTGGCCAGCGTGTTGAAATCCTGGCTGTAGGTGCCGCCGGTCAGGTTGACCTGCGCCTGCACCGCGAACGGCGCGCACAAGGCCAGCGCCAACAGCGCGGCGCGCTGGAATAGCTGTTTCATCAAGTGGATTCCCAGGGTTGCCGCGAACCGGCCCCCGGCTCGCACCGCGTGATTGTGCTGCATTTTCGTGACAGTTGCGTGGCGTATGGAACGGCCCGGCCGGGTCGCGTGCGAGAATCCGGCGATGGGCATCGACGACAACCGGCGCGACCTGGAAGCGGGCATCCATACCGATCTTGCCGGCCGCATGACCTATGGCGGCTACCTGCAGCTGCCGACCCTGCTGTCCGCGCAGCAGCCGCTGTCGCAGCCGCCGCACCACGACGAGATGCTGTTCATCATCCAGCACCAGACCAGCGAGCTGTGGCTGAAGCTGCTGATCCACGAGCTGACCGCCGCGGTTGGCCACCTGCGTGAGGATCGGGTCTGGCAATTCGGCAAGGTGGTGGCGCGCTGCAAGCGGGTGCTGGACCAGCTGACCGCGCAGTGGTCGGTGCTGGAGACGCTGACGCCGTCCGAGTACATGGAGTTCCGCGCGGTGCTCGGGCCTTCCTCCGGCTTCCAGTCCCTGCAGTACCGCAGCGTCGAATTCCTGATGGGCAACAAGAACGCGGCGATGCTCAAGGTCTTCGCCCACGACCAGGCCGGCCATGCCGCGCTGGACGCGGTGTTGCGCGCGCCCAGCCTGTACGACGAGTTCCTGCGCTACCTGGCGCGCTGGGGGCACGCGGTGGCGGATGCCCACCTGCAGCGCGACTGGTCGCAGCCGCACGCGCTGGACCCGGCGCTGCTGCCGGTGTTCGAGCGCATCTACGAGGACACCGGCCTGTACTGGCGCGAATACGCCCTGTGCGAGGACCTGGTCGACCTCGAGACCCAGTTCCAGCTGTGGCGGTTCCGGCACATGCGCACGGTGCAGCGGATCATCGGCTTCAAGCCCGGCACCGGCGGTTCCAGTGGGGTGGCGTTCCTGCGCAAGGCGCTGGACCTGACCTTCTTCCCCGAGCTGTTCGAGGTGCGCACCGCGATCGGCCCGGGTCGCGCCGATGCGGCGGCCGATGCCCCCTGAACCCGCGTCGCTGCTGCATCGCAGCAGCCTGGCCTGAATGCGCGAGGTTTGACGTGGGATCGCCGGTTCGGTGATGCTCCGCCGGTTCCGCGCACGCCGCGGACCGACATTCCGACTTCTTTCCACGAATCAAAGACGGGGGAAACCGCATGAGCGGTGCCGCAACTTCGACGCCGGGCCCGATCCCGGAATACACCCAGTTGATGGGTCATCCGCGTCCGCTGTGGATGCTGTTCATGACCGAATTCTGGGAGCGTTTCGCGTTCTACGGGATCCGCTGGGCGCTGGTGCTGTACATCGTCGCCCAGTTCCACGGCGGCGCCGACACCGGCGAGGCCTCGGCCAACCAGACCTACGGCGCCTACCTGGCGCTGGTGTACGCGGCGGCGATCTTCGGCGGTTACGTGGCCGACAAGATCATCGGGTACCAGCGCTCGATCCTGGTCGGCGCGATCATCATGGCCGCCGGCCTGTTCATGATCTCGATGCCGGACGAGAGCGTGTTCAAGCTCGGCCTGGCCACCATCATCGCCGGCAACGGCCTGTTCAAGCCGAACATCTCGACCATGGTCGGCAAGCTGTATTCGCCCACCGACGAGCGCCGTGATTCCGGCTTCACCCTGTTCTACATGGGCATCAACCTCGGCGCGATGCTGGCGCCGATCCTGACCGGCTTCCTCGCCGAGCGCATGCTGGGCGGCTCGTCCGACAGCCCGGCCTACAAGGTGGTGTTCATCGCCTCCGGCGTCGGCATGCTGGTCTCGCTGGTGTGGTTCTGGTTCGGCCGGGCCCAGCTGAAGGGCGTGGGCCGTCCGCCGGAGGGCGCCGAGGGTGGCGGCCGGGTGCTGATGACCGCGATCGGCGCGCTGGTGGCGATCCCGGTGATCTACTTCCTGCTGTCGATGGGCGCCAGTTCGCTGCAGTGGGTGCTCACCGCGATGTTCGTGGGGCTGGGCGTCATGCTGCTGGTCGAGGGCATCCGCGAGGGCTCGGTGGCGCGCGACAAGGTGATCGCGTTGCTGATCATCTTCGCC
>Ga0073903_10000596_pt1 | contig 18710 bp, 18 predicted proteins | sample KloWWTKNB14_bulk_FD_66665 | JGI IMG/M metagenome (GOLD analysis project Ga0073903, IMG submission 66665) | Active sludge microbial communities from Klosterneuburg, Austria, studying microevolution and ecology of nitrifiers - Klosterneuburg... | ecosystem: Engineered > WWTP > Aerobic digester >... | reverse complement strand
GGGAGCGACCGGATTGCTCAGGCCCGCGGCATCAAGCGTGACCGTATCGTCCTCACGCGCTACCTTGACCCCCATCTGTCCGAGCAATTCGAGCAGGGTACCGATGTCCTTCAGGCGCGGCACATTGGTAAAAGTGACCGGCTCGGCCGTCAGCAGCGCCGCACACAGGATGGGTAACGCGGCGTTCTTGGCGCCGGAAATGGCGACCTCACCCGAGAGGCGGGTACCGCCTTCGATCAGCAGCTTGTCCATCCCGGCCTCACATGCCCAGATCGCCGCGACCTTCTTCCCACTGCGCGGGGGTGAAGGTCTGCAACTGCAGCGCATGGATCTCGTTGCCCATCAGGCGCCCGAGCGTGGCATACACGGCCTGATGCTGACGCACTCGCGGCTTGCCCTCGAACGCATTGCTGACCACCACGCCGGTGAAATGCACGCCGTCTTCGCCTTCGATAACAACGAAGTCGCAGGGCAAGCCCTGCTCGATGAGGCGCTTTATCTCGCTTGCTTCAAACATGATTCATCCTTTACGAACGCAGCTTGTAGCCCCGGGCGAGCATGGCCAGGGCAAGCGCTGCGAGAAAAACGAAACAGACCGACACCACGGCGAGCGACAGCCAGGGCGAAGTGTCCGATTGACCGAAAAATCCATAACGGAACCCGTCGATCATGAAGAAAAACGGATTGAAATGCGATAGGTCCTGCCAGCGCTGAGGCAGTGAGTGAATCGAATAAAAGACGCCGGACAGCATCGTCAGCGGCATGATGAAGAAGTTCTGGAAAGCGGCGAGCTGATCGAACTTGTCCGCCCAGATGCCGGCGATGACACCGAACGAGCCCAGGATCGCCCCCCCCATCACACCAAAGGCCAGCACCCACAGCGGGTTGGCAATGCTCAGGCCAACGAAGGGCACCGACACCAGCAGCACGCCCATGCCGACGAACAGGCCGCGCAGGGTCGAAGCGATGACGTAGGCCGCGTAGAACTCGCGGTAAGACAGCGGTGGCAGGAGCACGAAAATGATGTTGCCGGTGATCTTGCTCTGGATCAGCGACGAGGAACTGTTGGCGAAGGCATTCTGCAGCACCGACATCATCACCAGGCCGGGCACCAGGAAGCGTGCATAAGGCACATCGCCATAGACGGTGACGTGGCGATCGAGCACATGCGAGAAGATCAGCAGGAACAGCAGCGCATTGAGCACCGGCGCCGCGACGGTCTGGAACCCCACCTTCCAGAAACGCAGCACTTCCTTGTACAACAAGGTGCGAAAGCCGGTCAGGGGTGAATCGACCGCCACCGGCTCGATGCGCGACACTGCCCCGGCGTGCATGGCTTTGTGCATCTCAGGCACGATGCATGACCTCCACGAACACCCGCTCGAGATCCGGCTCGCCCAGTTGCATCTCGCGCAGGCCGGCGCCCGACTCGCGCAAGCGGGCCAGCAAAGCCTCGACCTCACCATAGCTATCGAAGCCAAATTCGACCCAGTCATCCTCGACCGCAACCCCCCCAAGGGCCAACGCAAGCTCGATCTGATCCACGCTGACGCGCAGACTGTGGGTGGCAAAACGGCGTAACAGATTTTCCGTCGTATCCAGCGCGACGACCTTGCCCGCCTTGAGCATCGCAATACGCCCGCACAGGGTTTCTGCCTCTTCGAGGTAGTGCGTAGTCAGCACAATGGTGTGACCATCCCGGTTGAGCTTGCGAACGAACTGCCACAGCCCCTGGCGCAATTCGACGTCGACGCCGGCAGTCGGTTCGTCGAGCACGATCACCGGCGGACGGTGAACCAGCGCCTGCGCCACCAGCACCCGCCGCTTCATGCCGCCCGACAGCGTGCGCATGTTGGCACCGGCCTTGTGCGTCAGGTCCAGACTGGCCAGGATTTCGTCGATCCAGTCGTCGTTACTGCGGATACCGAAGTAGCCCGACTGAATGCGCAGCAGTTCGCGCACCGAAAAAAAGGGATCGAACACCAGTTCCTGCGGCACCACGCCAAGATTTCGCCGGGCGTTGCGGTAATCACCGACGACGTCATGCCCCATGATCTCGAGCGAACCGCCATCCGGGCGTACGAGACCCGCGAGCGCAGAGATCAGCGTGGTCTTGCCCGCGCCATTGGGGCCGAGCAGACCGAAAAACTCGCCCTGAGCGATCTCGAGATCGACACCCCCTAGCGCCCTGAGCGTGCCGTACTGCTTGGTGACACCGCGGACGCGAATGGCCGGTATTGTCATGCAGCCGAATCCAGCGGCAGCAGCGTGTCGATGTCATACAGCGCGGCAAGGCTGGCAAGCCCCGCCGGCAGCTTGCGCAGGCTGAGTCGATGGCCGGCGCCACGCGCGGCGCGCAGCCAGTCCAGGATCAGGGCGAGTGCCACCGAATCGGCAGCCGTTAGCGCGCCCAGATCGACGACCAGTTCGCCCTTCATGACCAGGCGACGCCCCTCTTCCAGCACCGCCGCTGATGTAAACAGCGTCAGCGGCCCCTGCGGTGCAAATACAGTCGGCACGAACGCATCGCTCATGAGCGCTTCTGATCAGCCTCGAGCGAACGGTTCTTCGCCTCGAGCGACTTGATCAGCCCATCGACGCCACCGCTACGAATTTCCTGGGTGAAGCTGCCCCGATAGTTGGTGACGAGGCTGACCCCGGCGACGATCACGTCGAATACTTTCCAGCCCGCATCGGATTTTTCCAGCATGTAGTCGATGCCGATCGGCTGTGCCCCACTCTGATGCACTTCGGTACGGACCTGCACGCGCGTTTCGGTGGCGGCAAAGCGGGTCGGCTTGAACTCGATCGTCTGGTCGCGATATTGCGTCAGTGCATTGGAGTAGGTGCGCACCAGCAAGGTACGAAAAGCCTCGATCAGACGTCCCTGCTGCTCGGCTGACGCATCACGCCAGTCGCGACCCACGGCGAGCATGGTCATGCGCCGGAAGTCGAAATGCGGCAAGACCTTGGCATCCACCAGTTCCATCACACGATGCGTCTCACCGGCCTGTATCGCCTTGTCCGCGCGCACGATCTCAAGCACCTCGGTGGTGACATCGCGCACCAGTGCATCGGGCGCCTGCTGGGCCGCAGCGTTCGCAAGCGGGATGAGCCCCACGATGAGCAGACCGCATAGGGCGATCAGTTTCCTGAAGTTCATATCACTCTCCGGTTTGCGTTGCAGCCTTAGCAAGCCTGTCGCCAACGATTCCACTCAACTCGAGACGCTCGACTGCCGCAGCAGCAGTCGCATCGAGCATCTCACCCGGCGCCGGCGCGCGGCGCGCATCGAAATCTTCGTACTCGCGGGCCACCTTGCCATCCAGAACCTTGTAACGGCGTTGTTCAAGATAGAAGTCACGCGTGTACGCGTATTTGTCGGTCGTTGCCTCATCCAGGGTCTTTTCGGCACCGAGGAAGGTGGAGCGCACATGCGTGATGCGCACAGCAGTAAAGCTGTTGCGCGTTGGCACGTGATCGACCTGCAGGGGATTCTGGGCCATCTGATCGGCGGGCAGAACCACCGCATCGCGCACGGTGCGCGGACCAAAGAAAGGCAGCACGATGTACGCCCCCTCGCCCACGCCCCAGCGCCCCAGCGTCTGGCCAAGATCCTCATCATGCTTGGGAAGCCCCATTTCAGTGGCGATATCGAGCAAGCCGAGCAGGCCGAAAGTCGAATTGAAGGCGAAGCGCATGATGTCCGACAGGCCATCTGCCGCCTTGCCCTGCAGCAGGTTGTTGAGACCGATCCACGGGTCTTCGAGGTTGCCGATGAAGTTGCCGACCCCGGTGCGCACGAGATCCGGCAGCACGAACTCATAAGCCTGGGCGGCCGGCTTGACGACGACCTTGTCGAGCTGTTCGTTGAAGCTGAACATCGCCCGGTTGTAGCCCTCCAGCGGGTCGTTCGGACTGTTCGTCGTGGCACAGCCCGTCAGCAGCGCCAGCGACAGGCCGAGCACAGGCAGCGATTTGTGCGGAGCAAAGAAAATGGAGTTCAGGGCATTCATTGCTGTTTTTCTCCGGCAGGGGCAACGGCGGCTCAATGGACGGCAGGCGCAGCTGCCTTGTCGAACAGGAACTGGCCGATCAGTTTCTCGAGCACGACTGCTGACTGAGTAAGCAGCACCCGATCGCCGTTCTTCAGCGGCTCGATGTCAGCCCCCGCTTCAAGACCGATGTATTGCTCTCCAAGCAGTCCGGAGGTCAGGATCGAAGCGGACGTGTCAGCCGGAAACGCGAAGCGCTTGTCGAGTTCCATCTGCACCACTGCGCGATAAGTGGTGGTATCAAAGCTGATCGATTGCACGCGGCCAACGAGCACGCCGGCACTCTTGACCGGCGCTCGCACCTTAAGCCCGCCGATGTTGTCGAAGGGCGCCTCGATGCGATAGGTTTCACTGCCGCTGATGCCAGAAAAATTGCCCACCTTCATCGCCAGAAAAACCAGCGCAGCGAAACCAATGGCAACGAAAATGCCGACCCACAGGTCGAGTGCGGTACGACTCATCATTAACCCCGGAACATAAAAGAGGTGAGCACGAAATCAAGCGCGAGAATGGCCAGCGCCGACGTGACGACGGTGCGGGTAATGGCGCGCGACACACCCTCTGCCGTGGGCTTGCAATCGTAGCCTTCGAAGACCGCGATCAGCGATACCACCGCACCAAAGACAAAGGATTTGATCACGCCGTTGAGCACGTCGTAATCGAATTCGACCGCAGCCTGCATCTGCGACCAGAAGGCACCGTCATCGACACCGATGACCACGACCGAAATCAGCCAGCCGCCGAAGATTCCCATCGCCGAAAACAGCGCCGCAAGCAGCGGCATCGACAATACGCCGCCCCAGAAGCGTGGCGCCACGACCCGGGCAAGCGGATTGACTGCCATCATGTCCATCGCCTTGAGCTGCTCGGTGGTCTTCATCAGGCCGATCTCGGCCGTGATTGCCGTACCCGCACGACTCGCAAACAGCAGCGCTGCGATCACCGGCCCGAGCTCGCGCAGCAAAGACAGCGCCACCATCACGCCCACCGCATCGGCCGAGCCATAGCGCTGCAGGATGTCATAGCCCTGCAGGCCGAGCACCAAGCCAACAAAGAGGCCGGACACCGAGATGATCAGCAGTGAAAGCACGCCGCTGAAAAACAGTTCGCGAATCGTCAGGTGGATGCGACGTACCGACTGCCCCGACGCCAGCAACACCGCGAACAGGAAGCGGGTGATGAAACCCAGACGCCAGATGCCGTCGATGGTCAGCTTGCCGATGTGGCGCAACCCCCCAAGAATGCCGGTCAGCAAGCCGTTCATGCGCCTCTCCCGTCCAGCAGGCTATCGATCGGTGGCGCGGGGTAATGGAAGGGCACCGGACCGTCCGACTCCGCATTGACGAACTGATGCACGAACGGATCCGTTGAGGCCCGAATCTGCTCGGGTGTCCCCTGGGCGACGATGCGTCCGTCCGAGACGAAATAAATGTAGTCCACAATCTCGAGCGACTCATGCACATCGTGCGTAACCATCACTGAGCTGGCGCCAAGCGCATCGTTCAGGCGCCGGATCAGCTTCCCCACGATACCCAGCGAGATCGGATCCAGACCGGCAAAGGGTTCGTCGTACAGGATCAGCATCGGATCGAGCGCCACCGCACGCGCCAGGGCCACGCGCCGCGCCATGCCACCGGACAGCTCGCCCGGTCGCATCGTGGCCGCACCGCGCAGCCCCACCGCCTGCAGCTTCATCAGCACCAGATCACTGATCACGGAAGGCGGCAGGTCGGTGTGCTCGCGCAAGGGGAAGGCGACGTTATCGAACACGCTCATGTCGGTAAACAGCGCGCCAAACTGAAACAGCATTCCCATGCGACGACGCATTGCATACAGCTGCGCTTCGTTGAGCCGGCCTACATCTCGACCATCGACCTCGACCAGACCCGCGCTCGCCTTCAGCTGCCCGCCAATGAGGCGCAGCAGCGTAGTCTTGCCGCAGCCACTGCCCCCCATGATCGCCACCACCTGGCCGCGATGCACGCTCAGGTCGATACCACGCAGCACCGATCGTTCGCCGTAGGCGAATCGGACATCACGGAGTGAAACGAGGGGCGCGCCGCGCTCGGCTTTAGTAACCACGATCTGCGTTCTGGATTGATAACCGCGCATTCTAGCAGACAGAAAGCTGCCACCTGGTCGGGTGCTGCATTGCAGCAACAAACTGATGTCAGGGTGATGAATGATGAAAGGCACGATCAGGCCTCGGTGGTCGATGCTGGAGTCGGAGCCCAATAATGCCATTCGTGTATTTTCTTTTGTCATAAATGCGATTAGCATCCCCGCATGGACTTACGATCTTCACGTCATATCAACCTGCTGCCAATCGCCTGCACCTTGTTGCTGAGCGCGTGCACTGGCCTCACGGCACATCAGGCACCGGGCGGCCACCTGACGGCCAGCCCTGCCGCGAGAACCGCCGCCGTATCGACACCAGCCTCACCTGCAATTCGCCAGCCCGCGCCCCCCACCGCCCCGGCACCCGCGCCTGATGCATCGAAAGCGGCCGCACGCGAGAAAACCTACTCGGTAGCAGTACACAACATTCCGGTTGCACAGTTGCTGCTCGCAATCGGCCGAGACGCGCAACTCAACCTCGACCTGCACGATGGCATCGATGGCCGCATCACGCTCAACGCCATCGACCAGACGCTAGCCCAGTTGCTGGCACGCATCTCCCGCCAGACACCGATCCGCTACGAACTTGCCGCAGGCCTCCTTAGCGTGCGCCCCGATACGCCCTTCCTGCGCAGCTATACGCTCGATTACGTCAACCTGAGCCGTGCCATGCGCGGCACCGTCGCCACCAGCACGCAGATCGCCACCAGTGGAAGCAGCGCGGACGGCCGCGGCAGCGCGGCAGGCAACACCTCGATCACCCACATCGAGACCCGCTCGAGCAACGATTTCTGGCAATCGGTACACAACAACATCCGCGCAGTAATCGACGACACCACAAACAGCGGAGGCCGTTGCGGCAATGGCGGCAGCGGCAGCGGTGAATGTCAGGACAGCGACATCATGATCAACCGTGAAAGCGGCCTTGTGATGGTGCGCGCCACGGCCCGCCAGCACGAACACCTCTCCACCTTCATTGATCAGGTGCAGCGAGCCTCACGCCGCCAGGTCATGATCGAGGCCACGATCGTCGAAGTCACCCTCGCCGACGGCTACAAGCAGGGTATCGACTGGACGCACCTCGGCCTGCCGGGCTGGAATATCCGCCCCCAGGGCAGCGACGGCGCCGGTGCCACCTCGCCGACACTGAGCTATGCGTCGGGCAGCACCGAGCTCAAGCTCGAACTGCTCGAAACCTTCGGCACGGTGAAGGTCCTCTCGAGCCCGCGCCTGTCGGTGCTGAACAACCAGACCGCGATGCTCAAGGTGGTGGAGGAATACGTTTACTTCCTGGTCGATGCCTCAACCACCGAATACGGCGACAGCGAGCGCGAAAAAATCACCGCGACCACCACGCCACAATCCGTCTCGGTAGGCATGGTCATGTCCGTCACACCGCAGATCAGCGCTGGCGGCGACATCACCCTCAACGTACGGCCAACCATCTCCGGCATTTCTGGCTTCAAGGACGACCCCAACCCCTCGCTGCGCAACATCCCCAACCGCGTGCCACAGATCCGCACGCGCGAGATCGAGTCGATGCTGCGCCTGCGCAGTGGCGAGATCGCCGTGCTCGGTGGCCTCATGGAAGACCGCATCGACCACGACACCGGACGCATTCCGCTGCTGGGCGACATCCCCGTGCTGGGCGAGCTGTTCACCCGCCGCGACAACGCCGTCCGCCGCACCGAATTGCTGATCTTCCTGCGCCCCCTGCTGGTCGAGGATCCGAGCACACGCGGCGACTACGCCAGCTACGCGCCACACCTGCCAGGCCCCGAATTTCTCGTCGCCAATCCTTCACCCGGCCAGCGCAACCTGCCCTCGATACCGCTGCGTCCGCTACTGCTGCCTTCCGAACCGGGAGTCATCCAATGAATGCACCCTTGCCCATCGGGCAGCTTCTGCTCGACGCCCGGCTGATCGGGGCCGACCAACTGCGCATCGCACTGCACGAGCAGCAACAGCGCAGGCGCCCGCTGGGTCAGGTTCTGGTGGAGCTCGGCTTTGTCAGCGACACCGCACTGCGCGATGCCCTGGCCGCACACTGCGGCCACCCCAGCGTCGACCTGGGCGACACGCTGGCCGACCCCGCCGCGCTGGCCCTCGTCCCGCAGGCGCTGGCGATGCGCCATCAGCTGCTGCCTCTGCAATATCGCCATCTCGAGCGCAGCCTCATTGTCGCCACGGCCAACGCCAACGACCTCGTCGCCCTCGACCGCCTGCATGCCGAACTCGGCGCCGACATTCGCGTCGACCTGCGCCTGGCCGCCGACACCCAACTCAAACGTGCCATCGACCGTCACTATGGCCAGGCCGTGGCCATCGACGACATCGTGCGCGAAATCGAGCAGCGCGACAGCCGCGGCGAAGCACGCGCCACCAGCGGCGCTCGCGACGGCCAGGCCGTGGTGCGACTCGTCGACGCAATGCTGGCCGAAGCCGCCGTGCGCGGTGCCTCCGACCTTCACTTCGAACCCGAATCCGGCTTTCTGCGCATTCGCCAACGCATCGACGGCACGCTGCGCCAGGTGCGCGCGCTGCACAAGTCGTTCTGGCCCGAACTGGCGGTACGTCTCAAGGTCATGGCCGGGCTCGACATCGCCGAATCACGCTGCCCGCAGGACGGGCGCATCTCACTCGCGATTGCTGGCCGACCCATCGATTTCCGCGTCGCCACTCAGCCCACGCTGCATGGCGAAAACATCGTGCTGCGCATTCTCGATCGCGAAAAGGGCATCGTGCCGCTCGATGCACTGGGCCTCAGCACCTCGCAACGCAGCACGCTCGAGCGCATGCTGGCCCGCCCCGAAGGCCTGATCCTGGTCACCGGCCCCACCGGCAGCGGCAAGACCACGACGCTCTACTCGGTGCTCAGCCACCTCAACACCGAGGCGGTGAACATCATGACGCTGGAAGACCCGGTGGAGTATCCCCTGGCGCAGATCCGCCAGACGCCGATTGGCGAGGGTACCCGCCTCGGTTTTGCCGACGGCGTGCGTGCCCTGCTGCGGCAAGACCCGGACATCCTGCTGGTGGGCGAGATCCGCGACGCCGACACCGCACAGATGGCCTTGCGCGCCGCACTCACCGGCCACCAGGTGTTCGCCACGCTGCACGCCAATTCAGCGCTGGGCGCAATCCCGCGCCTGCTCGACATCGGCCTGCGTGCCGACCTACTCGCCGGGAACCTGTCCGGCATCATCGCCCAGCGCCTGGTGCGGCGCCTGTGCCCCGCCTGCCGCAGCGAAGTCCGCGCCTCCGCCGAGGAATCGGACCTGCTCGGCCTGCCAGCGGACGCTGCGCCGCCCGTGTTCGTGCCGGTCGGCTGCGCCCAATGCGACTTCAGTGGTTACCGCGGCCGCCGCGCCATCATGGAACTGCTGCACATCGATGCCGCAATCGACGAGCAGATTGGCGCTGGCGCGAGTCTGGGAGCGATGCGCGCGGCGCTGCGTAGCCGCAGCCACTCGGGCCTCGCCGACGACGGAGTGCGTCGTGTGCTCGATGGCACCACCTCGCTCGCCGAACTGGCCCGCGTGGTGGATCTCGCTGCCCATGTCGCCGAAAGGGAGCGCGCAGCATGACCACTTTCCGTTACCGGGCCATGACCGCAAACGGCCGCCGAGTTCGTGCCGAAATGGAGGCAAGCGACCTATCCGAGCTTGAGGCAAGAGTGCACAGCCAGGGCCTCGTCTTCATCAATGGCGAAGCCTTGCGCACACCCCGCTGGCTACGTAAAGGTGTGCCGCGCCGCGAACTGATTCACTTCTGCTTTCACCTCGATCAGCTGCTCGAAGCAGGCGTGCCGCCGTTCGAAAGCCTCAGCGCGCTGCGCGATGCAACCACCCATCCACCCATGCGCGCCGTAGTCTCCACCCTGCTCGCCGACATCGAGCGCGGCCAGCCTCTATCCGAAGCCGCAGCTCGACAGCCCTCCGTGTTCCCACCCGTTTCAGTCGCCCTGCTGCGCGCGGGCGAACAGGCCGGCCACCTTCCCGACGCGGTCCGCGACATCGGCAAGGCACTCGAGCAAGAGGAAGAACTCATTGCCTACGCACGCCGCATCGCAATCTATCCGGCGATTGTGGCCGCTCTGATGGTGCTTGCGCTCGTCGTCGCCCTGGTTCATGTCGTCCCTGAACTGGAGAAGCTGTTTCGCAGCAGTGGCCAGACGCTCCCCTTGCAGACGCGCCTGCTCATCGGCCTGTCGCATGCGCTCACGCAGGGCTGGTGGGCAATACTGGGTGTCATCGCACTCACCTTCGGCGCCGCGCGCTGGACCCTGGCACGCTCCGAATCTGCCCGCGTTCGCCTGCATGGGTTGTTGCTGCGACTGCCTGTCGCCGGCGAAATTCAGATCAAACTTGCTCTCGCCCGCTTTGCCGGGGTGCTCGCAACGCTCTACGCCTCGGGCATCACCGTGATCGACGCTCTGCGAATCACCCAGGACGCCGCCGGCAATCTCGCCCTGCGCGATGCGCTGCGCCACGCCAGCAGACAGATCGAACACGGCCACAGCGTGTCCGCAGCCTTCGAGGCCAGCGGTCTGTTTCCGCCGTTGGTGGGCCGCATGCTCAGAGTCGGCGAGCAGACTGGCGGCCTGGACCGTGCCCTGGGCAATGTCGCCGCCCTCTATCGGCGTGACGTCGCTGAAGCAGTCGGCCGCCTGCAGGCGGCAATCGAGCCCGCCCTGACACTGCTGATGGGCGGGCTGCTGTTGTGGATCGCCAGCGCAGTGCTCGGCCCCATCTACGACATCATCACCCGCCTTCCAGTCTGAGCCCGGATCCCGCCATGACGAGCCCGCTTGTTCTGCTTCGTATCGACGCACTTGGCCTGGAAACATTCCAATGCCATAAAAACGAAATCATCCGCAGTGCGGCCTTCGCCAGCGGCGAACAACGCGCGCTCGCCGAATGGCTTCGGGGCCAGGCACGCAATACCCGTTACCGCGCCATGGCGGATTTCGCCGACGAGAGCTTCGAACTCGAGGCTCTGCCGCGTGTACGTGGCAGCGATCGTCGGGCCCTGATCGCCCGCCGCCTGAGCAACTGGTATCCACAACCCGCTTACGCGACCGCCGAAACACTTGGCATCGACCGCGCGACCCGTACCGAGCAGGTGCTGTTCAGCGGCCTTGGCCGGCCAGCGAGACTGGAGGCCTGGCTGAGCGTATTGAACGACGCAGGACTGGCAAGCGAGCTGCTGATCTCGCCCAGCCGCCTGATCGCGCATTTTTTACCTGGCAGCCACCTGGTCGCCAGCTTCAGCCGCGCAGGCATGCGCCTGACCCTGGTCGAGCACCGGCTGGCACGCCTGTCGCGAATGGTGGAAGCTTTTGACGCACAAACCGTACTGAACGACGACAGCTGGCGGGCGGAAATCGATCGCACGCTGCACTACGCCAGCTCACGCCAAAGCCATTCAAGCACGGCCAATGCGGGCGCCGCGACCGACGTCGTGATACTCGCGCCGACGAGCGCGCTGGCAGCGCAGTCGAGTTCGCCCTTTGCAGGCGTCACGCTGACAAGGCACCTGGATCCGGCCGAGCGCGCCCCGCTGCTGCCCGATGCGCCCGCGACCGACAGCAGTGCACTATTGCTGCACTGGCTGGCCCGCGCACCGCGCAAGCTCGGCTGGCCGGGGCCGAACCCAGACGCTCCGCTATACCTGCCCCGGCTCACGGCCCTTGCGCTCGGCGCCGGGGCACTGCTGTGCGTTGGCGGCATCGCCCTTGCCGGCCTGCGCTGGCAGGTGATCCAGGCAACGCATGACGCACGCAGCGCGCTGCAGGCGGAAATTCTCACACTGCAGCGCGAACGCACCGAGCTGGACGTTATCAATGACCAACTGGACGCGCCGCCTGCGCAGATCATCGACATCGCTCACCAGTTCGAAAGAGAGCGCGCCTCGGCGACTCCACCACTTGCCGTCCTTCGGCCGCTGGCCGAGGCGATCGAGCAGACGCCGGAGCTACCCCTGCACACCCTGAGCTGGTCAGCTCCACGACCTGACTCCACAAACCAGCTTGCGGGTCATCCGGGTGTGCAGATCGAGCTGACCCTGAAGCCGGACAATGCGCAGCGCAGCGCCGCAATCGAAGGGCTTCTCATGCACCTGGAAGCAGGCGGCGCGCGCTCAATCGAACTTACTGGCGGCACCGACGGCTACGCCCGGCTCGCACTGTTGTTGCCCTTGAACCGCGATGAGGCACCCCGCCCGTGATCCACTCGCCCATCAGCCTTCCACCGCACACCTCTGCCAAGCTGCTCATGGCCGCTGCCCTGGCGTCAACAGGCATTGGCCTGACGATCTGGTCGAGCAGCGCACAGGATGAGGCCAGCGCAGCACGCTCCCGGACCGAGCACCAGCACACCCGGCTCAAGACCGAACTGGACGCTCTGAGACAGCAGCACCTGGCCCTGCAGCCCGCGCTTACTCAGTGGAAAACGCTCGCATCCCTTGGCGCGCTGACAGCGGCCACACCAAGCGCCTGGATGAGCGAGGCGTCACGCATCTTCGAGCGCCAGGGCATTACTGCCGAACCGCCCCGCTTCAGCTCGACCCCCACGCTCGAAACGAAAGCCGAAGCGGCCACAGCTCGCATCCTCACCCACGCTACCGAGATCGATGTCACGCTGCGTCACGAAGGCCGGCTTGCGGCGCTGATCACGGCACTGACGGCGATGCGCGGAGCCGTGGTCTTGCCCCGTGCGTGCACACTGACACGCACGGGCGAAGCCGCGAAGCACGGCATCCAGGCCCGCTGCCGCCTCGACTGGCTGACGGTTTCAGTGCCACTGCGGAACCCGGCACCATGACGCCAGCAACGCCGGGGCCAACGGCGCGCGCGCCGCGCATCCATCGAAGCACGCACCGCCTGCTCCTGCTTCTCGCTGCCGCATTAGCGACGCCCACGCAGGCTGATTTCGGCCGCCTGTTCTTTACCCCCGAGCAACGCCGTGAGCTGGACCGCCCTGCCCCGGTGACGCCAGCTGCCGTCATCGCCGACGAGGCCCCCCCGCCACCAACTCCACCGCAGCGCATCGACGGCTTCGTGTTCACGTCGAGCGGGGAAATCACGGTGTGGCTGGACGGCAAGCCGGGCCCATTGCCGCCGGATCTGCACGCTGCTCCATTTCCCGCGCTAGAACTGCTCACCCGACATCAACCACCGTCGCGACTGCGTGCGGGCGATTCATGGCCTCCTCCAGCACTCGCACGGCCTGCACGCGCGCATCAGGCACGGCCCGCTGCAGCGGACGAGCTCGCCGAATGAGCGCCTCCCGCCGAGGTGCCTCCCCCTGCCCCTACCTCAGCCCCCACTTTCACCCCCGGGCCCGCGGCCACGGCCTGATAGCCGCCCTCGCCCTCGCCCTGTTGATGGGCGCCGGTGGACTGCTTGCACAGGGCGAGCTCGATGGGCGATTCCGCGCTCAGGCCCAGGCGCGCAGCGTCGCCGCGCTCGCTCACGCGCGAGAGGCCCTGCTGGGTTACGCGGTCAGCTACGGTGAAAGCCACGCGGGTGAGGGCTATGGCTACCTGCCCTGCCCGGACGCGGGCAACAACGGCTCAACCTCACTGGGTGCCTGCGGTGCACGCGGCCTGGCCGCCGTCGGCCGACTGCCCTGGCGCACACTGGCCCTGCCCGACCTCCATGACGGCTGGGGCGAATGCCTGTGGTACGCGGTCGCCTCCAGCGTCAAGCACAACCCAAAGGCGCTTGCCCTCAACTGGGACAGCCCAGGCCAGTTCGCGCTGCGCGGCGACGATGGCCGCCCGCTGCGGACGGCGTCTGCAGACGGGCTTGCAGTAGCAGTGATATTCGCCCCGGGCCCGCCACTCGACGGACAGCACCGCGGCAGTCGCGGGTCCGGCCCTTGCAGCGGCGGCGAATCCGCGATCAACGATCTCGATGCCTTCGTGGATGTCAGCGAAAGCATCGCCCTTGCCGGTGTACCCGCCTTCCAGCAGGGCCGCATCGGCAGCACCGTGCACAACGACCTGATCGCCTGGCTCGGCATCGACGATCTCTTTGACGCCCTGCGCCGACGCAGCGACTTCGCCGCCTACCTCAACCACATCGGTGAGCGCGCCCTCGACCATCTCAGTCCTCGCCTCACCGACGCGGACTTCATCGCCGCGCATACGCAAGAGACGCCAGGAGGCGTGCTTCTGACCGGCGAACTCCCCCCGGCCGCAGCGCTGGCAATTGCCGACCCCGCTGCTGCAGCTGCACACGACAACTGGCGCGACCAATTCCGCATCGCGGTGTGCGCAGACGCCAGCGCCTGCGTCCAATTCATCGATTCGACCGCACCCGACTCCGCAAGCTGCCGCGCCGTGCTGCTGTTCGGTGGCGAACGCATCCGCAACGGCACCGAACAGCAGCACCGCAACACCCCGGCACAACGTGCCGACATCACCCAATACCTCGAAGGCGACAACCCGCGCCATTTCGTGCTTGGCATCCCCGAGTTCCACGGCGCACCCGTTGTCGACATCGGCGACCCGAGCCACCCCGCCACCCAGGATGTCATCCGATGCCTGAGCTGATCCTCGTCCGCGCAAGGACTCAACCCAAATCCCCCATCGCATTGCCGCGTCGGCGCGAGTTCGGCTTCACCCTGGCTGAACTGGCGGTGGTGCTCGTCATTCTCGCCTTGCTGTCAGGCAGCATGCTGGTACCACTGGGCAGCCGCATGGAGGCCCGTGATCGCCAGACCACGCTGGAAAGGCTGCGCGACATTCAGCAGGCACTGACCGGTTTCGCCATCATCCACGGTCGGCTTCCCTGCCCCAGCACCGAGACCGACCCCACCCACCCCGGCTACGGCGTCGAGGATCCGCCCCCGTGCAACATCACGCTCGAAGGTCGCCTGCCGTGGCGCACGCTGGCCATGCCGGCCACCGACGCCTGGGGCAGCGAGCGCGTACAAGCCACCGAGTCCTGGGCGGGGCACTGGCGCTATCACGTCGACCAGGGCTTCGCTGCTGGCCCGATCACGGTCGCCAGCCTGCCGGCGGACAACCTGCAGATCCGCGCCGCAGACGGCCGCCGCATCACCGTGACCGACTCACAGGCCGTGGCGGTCGTGTTTTCGAGCGGTGCCAATCGCAGCGCCGACGGACTCAATGCCAGCTACTCCGCAGTCCAGCCCCAGTACCAGGCGGGCGAGCCCACCACCAGCTTCGACGACCTGCTGGTGTGGATCGGCCGCCCCTTGCTGATCGCCCGCATGGCCCAGGCTGGACGACTGTAAGCCCATGACTCCAAGCCTCTGGGTCCAGGCGATTGACCCAAAAGAATGGATCCAACGATTTTTTCGTCGCACCCCTCACTTCAGGAGACAGGCCCATGAAACCCCGCCAACAAGGCTTTACCCTCGTCGAAATCGCTGTCGTGCTGCTCATCGTCGGACTATTGCTGGGCGGCGTACTCAAAGGGCAGGCGCTGATCGACAGCGCCAAGGTCAAGAACCTGGCCCAGGACTTTCGCACCTTGCCGGCCATGGTTCATGCCTACCAGGACCGCTTCCGCGCACTCCCCGGCGACGATGCCCGTGCTCGACTGCATTTGTGCCCAGGCGGCGGTGAATGCACCGCTCAAGGCAATGGCAACGGCGTGATTGACGGCAACTGGAACGACGCTGCCGACAGCGATGCGTTTCGCTTCTGGCAGCACCTGCGGCTCGCCGACCTGGCAACGGGCAGCGGTGATACCGCCAACGCGGGCTATCTGCCACAGAACGCCGTGGGCGGCCGCCTCGGCGTGCAGCGCGGCGGCGCTTTGCTCGGCATTCGCGGGGGCATCCTGACGTGCTCGGGCAGCGTCCCGGGCAAGCTCGTGCGTCAGCTCGACCTGGCGCTGGACGACGGCGACCCCGGTGCAGGATCGATGCGCGCGGGCAGCGACAACGACGGCACGCTTAGCCTCGTCTCCGCCGAGAACCCGCTGGTGGACGACGCCAGCTACACGGTCTGCGCCAGTCTGTGATGCACGGCAACCGTTCTGCGCTGCTCAGACACCGGTAAGCAGGTGCTGCTCGGCCGCCTCCAGCCCCGTCGGCAGGCCGAGCAGCACCACGACATCGCCTTCCTCGATACGGGTCTCGCTACCCGGTGACAAGCCGCGGATGCCGCGCCGGCGCACCGCCGAAACCCCGACACCGAATTGGTCGAGAGCAAACTCACCCAACATGCGCCCCACCACCGCTGCACCCGGCGGAATGGTCAGCGAACGCAGCCGCTGCTGGGCTGACTCGGGACCGTCGCTGGCGTCGCTGACTCCATGGAAAAAACCCCGCATCAAGGCGTAGCGCTGGTTGCGTATCTCGCGAATGCGCCGCACCACCCGGTTGAGCGGCACGCCGACAAGCGCCAGCGCATGCGAGGCCAGCATGATGCTGCCCTCGAGGGCTTCGGGCACCACCTCGGTGACACCAGCGTGAGAGAGCTTCTCCATGTCGGCCTCGTCCCTGGCGCGGGCGACCAGTGGCAGGCCGGGCCTCAGTGCGTGTGCGTGGTGGATGACCCGCAACGCGGCATTCACCTCGGCAAATGACACCACCAGCGCACTGGCCCGCATGATCCCTGCGGCCAGCAGGGTTTCGCGTCGTGCAGCGTCACCGTAGACCACCGTATCGCCTGCCGCACCGGCCTCGCGGACGCGCTCAGGGTCGAGGTCGAGCGCCACATAGGCAACGTTCTCCTGCTCGAGAAAGCGCGCCATGTACTGCCCGCAACGGCCATAACCACAGATGATGATGTGGTGATCAGTGGTCAGCGACTGTGCCGCGACCTTGGTGAGCTCCATCGAACGCAACAGCCACTCGGAGGCAACGAAGCGCATCACCAGTCGATCGCTCACCTGCACAATCAAGGGCGCGAGGAGCATCGACAACACCAGTGCGGCAACGGTGATCTGGGCCAGCCCGTCCGGCATCAGGCCCAGCCCCATCACCTGCGACAGCAGCACGAAACCGAACTCGCCCCCGGCACACAGCCACAGACCCGATCGCATTGCGGTGCCGGTCGGCGACCCAAATGCACGCGAGGCCGCAAACACGATGCCGAACTTCAGCACCAGCATGCCGGCAAGCAGGCCGATCACCGCCGGCAGGTTGTACAGAACCTCCATCACGTCCAGCAACATGCCGACCGTGACGAAAAACAGACCGAGCAGCACGTCGCGGAAAGGCTTGATGTCCTCCTCGACCTGGTAGCGGTATTCGGTTTCGGAAATCAGCATCCCCGCCAGAAACGCGCCGAGCGCGAGTGACAGGCCGACGAGCTCGGACAACCACGCCAAGCCGAGCGTGATCAGCAACACATTGAGCATGAAGAGCTCGCCCGAGCGCCGTCGCGCCACCACAGTGAACCACCAGCGCATCAGTCGCTGCCCGAACACCAGCACCAGCAGCAGCAGCACCACGGCCTTGGCCGAAGCAAGCCCCAGGGTAAACAGCAGCTCCTCGGCAGGCTGTGACAGGGCGGGAAGCAGGATCAGCAGCGGCACGACCGCGATGTCCTGAAACAGAAGCACGCCGATAGTCTCGCGCCCATGACGCTTGTCGAGTTCCATGCGATCGGACAGCAGCTTCGACAGGATCGCCGTCGACGACATCGCCAGCATCCCACCGAGCGCAAAGCTCGCTGTCCATGACAGCCCCGCCAGGCCGCCGACCAGGGTCACGACCACGATGCTGCCGATCACCTGCACTGCGCCGAGGCCGAACACGATGCGCTTCATCGCCATCAGGCGCCCGAGGGAAAACTCCAGGCCGATCGAGAACATCAGGAACACCACACCGAACTCGGCCAGATGACTCGCGCCCTCCGACTCCTGCATGAGATTCAGCGCATGCGGCCCCCCCAACGCACCAACGAGCAGGTAGCCCAGCACCGGCGGCAGGTTCATGCTGCGGAACAAGCCCACCAGCACGACGGCAGCCGCCATCAGCAACAGCACGAATTCAAGGGTATTGAGCATCGGCAAGGGTGGTCTGGAGATCCCGGGCGCACCGGGGGATGTGCCGACTGTTATACAATCGCGAGTCTTTCGCCATGCATCGCAAGTGCTGTGCAGCCGCTTTGTCAGTCGCCTTCAAAAGCCTTTGTGATCGGTTTATACCAGTTTAAAGCATCGAGTCGTCCGCCCCAATGACCCACTCTGCAGACAGTTCAACTCTCGCACTTGCCCGCCGCGTACTTCGAATTGAAGCCGCCGCCATAGCCGCGCTCGCCGATCGTCTGGGCGCGGAGTTCGAGCGTGCCGTCGAGCTGATTCTCGCTCGTCGCGGGCGTGTGATCGTCACCGGCATCGGCAAGTCGGGGCATATCGCCCGCAAACTCGCGGCCACCCTGGCGAGCACGGGCACGCCGGCGTACTTCGTGCATGCGGCCGAGGCCGCCCACGGTGACATGGGCATGATCACCCCCGAGGACGTCGTGATCGCGCTGTCGAACTCGGGCACCAGCGAAGAGGTGCTGACCATCGTGCCCCTGGTCAAGCGCCAGGGCGCCCGGCTGATC
>Ga0073903_10000589_pt1 | contig 18838 bp, 8 predicted proteins | sample KloWWTKNB14_bulk_FD_66665 | JGI IMG/M metagenome (GOLD analysis project Ga0073903, IMG submission 66665) | Active sludge microbial communities from Klosterneuburg, Austria, studying microevolution and ecology of nitrifiers - Klosterneuburg... | ecosystem: Engineered > WWTP > Aerobic digester >... | reverse complement strand
CGGAATGTAGGCGTAATCCGAGCGGGCTTTGTCCGAGGTTGAGAGGTGGCCGGTGAGAATCATGGATTTATACGGAGGCGCCGGGGCGGACGTGGCGCCTCCGATCACAACCTGGTTGGGCCTACAATCATCCCTGCGCGCCATTTCATGCGCGCCCTACACAATACAACGGGTGGTGAACCATGATACGCGTTGGAAATGCCCCTTGCTCATGGGGGAATGTCGAATGGGAAGACAAGAGCGGAAGCTCGTTGACCTCTTCGCGCATGCTGGATGAGCTGACCCAGGCCGGTTACACCGGGACCGAGCTGGGCGACTGGGGCTTTATGCCCACAAACCCGGATGAACTCAAGGCCGAGTTGGCGAAGCGCACGCTGACGATGACGGGGGCTTTTGTCCCGGTCAACTTCCGGGTGCGCGAGGCGCATGCGGCCGGCGAGGAACTTGCTCTGCGCACGGCCAAGCTGATCGCGGCGGTGGCTGATCCAGCCACCCCGCCCTTTGTCGTCCTCGCCGACGATTCTGCCGACATGCCGGCCCGGATGAAGAACGCCGGCCGGGTGACGCCGGCGCTGATGCTGACCCCGGCCGAGTGGTCTGTCTACGCTGAGGGCGTCAACAAGATCGCCCGGGCCGTCAACGCCGCAACCGGTCTGCGTTGCGTTTTTCATCATCACACCGGCGGCTACATCGAAACGCCGGAGGAAACCGCCCGGTTACTCTCGCTGACCGATCCGGCTGTGGTTGGCCTGGTGCTCGACACGGGCCACTACGCCTTTGGCACAACCAACCCAACTGCCCAGGGCGTCTTGGACGCGCTCGAGCGCTTCTCGTCGCGCCTGTGGTACATCCACTTCAAGGACTGCGACCCGGCGGTGGCCGCCCAATCGCGGGCGGGCGAGTGGGACTACCACGCCTCGGTCGGGCATGGCATCTTCTGCGAGCTGGGCAAGGGCTGCGTGCCGTTTGACAAGGTCGTGGCCTGGTTGAAGACCCGGAACTACAACGGCTATGTCACGGTCGAGCAGGATGTGCTGCCGGGGATGGGCACGCCCAAGGAAAGCGCCGCCCGCAACCGGGCGTATCTGCGTTCGATTGGCATCTAGCAAGTTCTCCGAATCCATCCCCCGGCGGAGCCGGGGGATGGATTCGGAAAAGGCGATTATGAAGACATTGAATGTCGCGCTAGTCGGCGCGGGGACGATCGGCCGCATGCACGCCCGCCATCTGTGGCGGGCCATCGACGGGGCGCGCCTGCATGGCGTGGCCGATGTGTTCGCCGATGGGGCGAAAGCGTGCGCGGAGCAGAACGGCGGCGTGCGTTGGACAACCGACTACAACGAGTTGCTGGCCGATCCGGCCGTGGATGCCGTCGTGGTCGCCAGCGCCACGGCCACCCACCCGGATATCGTCGAGGCGGCCGCGAAGGCGGGCAAGGCGATCTTCTCCGAGAAGCCGATCGCCAAGTCGATCGCTGATGGGGAGCGCGCGTTGGGCGCGGTTGAGCGGGCCGGGGTGCCGTTTCAGATCGGCTTCCAGCGCCGCTTCGACCCGAACTTCGCCCGGATCAAGCAGGCCATCGTCAGCGGTGAGATCGGCAAGCCCCATATCGCGCATCTGATCAGCCGCGACCCGGGCCCGCCCCACGTCGGGCCGGTTGGGCTGGGTGGCGGGATCTGGTTCGACATGGCAATTCATGATCTGGACATGGCCCGCTGGCTGATGGACGACGAGGCGGTCGAGATCTACACCCAGGCTGGGGTGATGATCGCGCCGGGTCTCGAGAAATTCGGCGAGGTCGACGTGGCGGTGATGGTGCTGCGCTTCGCCAACGGCGGGGTCGTCACCATCGACAACCACACCGACTCGGCGTATGGCTATGACCAGCGGGCCGAAGTGATCGGGAGCAAGGGCGCAATCAGCATCGACAACACCTACCCGAACAACGCCGTGCTGAGCAACGCGGCCGGGCTGCATCACTCGGTGCCACTGCCGTATTTCCTCGACCGCTATCAGGCCGTGTATCGGGATGAGATCCAGGTGTTTGTGAACTGCCTGCTGCAGAACACGCCGATGCAGGTCGGGGTCAAGGACGCTCGGGCGTCGCTGGCCCTGGCCGTGGCGGCCAAGCAGAGCCATGAGGAGAAGCGGCCGATCAAGCTCGGCTGACGCCGGATCGGTAACCGACTACCGATTCACCATTGGCAAATACGCCCCGCCGGCGTTGACGACGGGCGTCGACGTCGGGGTCGGCGTGGCTGTGGCGGTTGATGTTGGCGTGGGCGTCTGTGTCGGGGTCGGGGTTGCGGTGGGCGACTGGGTCGGCGTGGGTGTCCAGGTCGCCCCTTCAATCACCGCGATCTGAGCCGTCAGCGTCACCCGCACGCTGGGATCGAAGCGCGAGACGCCGACGAAGAGCAACGGCGTCACCCCGCTCAGGCCGGGCGGCACATTCCCGCTGAACACCGCCTCGCCGCTGGCCGCGCCGTCGAGCGTGAGCATATGGCTCGCCGGGCTCAGGAAGGCGGCCGCGACGCCGAGTGGCGCGACATCGACGTCGTCGGGCAGCGCGCCAAGGTTGTTCAGGGTGACGGTGTAGGTCACGTGTTCATACGTTTGCACGGTCTGGGTGAGCGGCGCCACGCTCCCGCCCAGACCCTGGGCGAGCACCCGCACTTCAGCCAGCGCCAGGGCCGCGATCGGCGCGCCGTTCAGAACGGCCTGCAGCGCCAGGGGATAGACGTTGGGCAGGCTGCCCAGCGGCGGGGTGAGCCAGACCGTCAGGCTGATCTGGGTCTGGCCCGGCGGCAGCGCCGCGGGTTCGAGCGCATACGCCCAGCCCGCCGGGGCCGTCAGCGTGAGCGCCGCGCCGGGCAGGCCCAGCCCGGCCTGGGTGATCGACGCGCTCAGGGCGAGCGGCACACCCGGCCAGGTGTCGCCGCCCGCCAGGGCCGCGCCCAGGCTCCCGCCGCCAATGACATTGAGTTGGGCGCTGCGCGCCACCGCCATCAGCCCATTCGTCGTCGTCACCGGCAAAGTGAACGCGCCGCCGCCGACCGGCCCGATGACGGGCCAGGCCAGGGAGGCCGTGCCCGAAGGAGGCAGGCTGAGGCCGAGCGCGAGGGTGACCGGCGCGCCGAGCGGGCCGATTCCAAGCACGTCAACGTTCCCGCCCAACCCGCTCAGGTCGCTGATGACGGCGGTGTAGGTCACCGTCTCGCCGGCGTTCGCCGACTGCGCGGCAGGGGCCAGGCCGAAGTCGAAGTCGCGCACAACGCTCAGGGTTGCGAAGTCATTGTCCTCCAGCGCGTCGCCGCCGGCGGTGATCGAAGCCTTGACCCGGACGCCGTCGGCGCGCGCCGGCATCCACTCCGGCGCTTTCACCTCGATGACGCGCTGGGTGGCGCTGCCACCCGGGACAACGACGAGCAGGCCCGGCAGGCCGCCATACGGCTCGAGACCGCTGATCGCCAACTCAAACCCGCGCTGGGCGAGGAACGGGTTGTTGATGGTCAGGGTGAAGCGGGCGGTTGCCCCGGGCCGGACGGTGACGAGGGCAGGCTCAATTCGGACCAGCCGGGCGGCCTGGACGTAGGTACCGGGGCGCTCGATGAGGCTTGGGCCGGACTCAACGGTGTAAGTCACCTGGGTGCGGGTGGAGGCAGCCCGCGCCTCGCCCGGTTGCATCGCGGGCAATTCGCTGGTGTAGGTGATGACCCGAAGCATGAGGTCTTCGGGCTGCGGATATCCCCACAGGCGCTCCTCGCCGCCGGGCAGATCCAACACGGCGTCGGGCTCGCGCGTGACGGTCTGAGTCAGCACCGTTGCGGCATCTGGCGTGTCGTGGGCGAGATCGACATACAGGCTGCCCAGGGTCTCGTAAATGAGCGGCAGAGCGATGTCGACCCACGAGGTGGCCATCGTCGTGTTGGCGTAATAGACCGAATCCCAGCGCCCGATCGAACTCTGCTGGCTGAGCAGGAAGGCCACCGCGCGCTGGACGGCGGTGTCGTTCGGCTTCACGCCCCGCCGGGTCAGGGCCCAGGTGGCGGCGGCGGTGGCCAGCACATCTGAAGCCGAGGTCTGATTTGAGCCGGCGTTGGCAAAGCGCCAGCCGCCATCGTTGTTGGTCGTGCCGGTGTAGATGTGCTGGGTGCTGCGCAAGTCCAGCTCATACGAAATGATGTGGGTGCGAACCAGGCTGGCGAAAGCCGGGTCGGTGATGTAGGGCTGGGCCTCCTGCAATGCCAGCATGGTCTGGGCGGCGAAGCCCGGATAGCGCTCGCCGCTTGGGCAGGTGTCGCGCCAGTTGATCCGGGTGAGTGTCTCGGCCGCGGCCAGGAGCGCGTCGCGGTATTTCGGATCGCCGGTCAGCGCGAACACCTCGGCCAGGGCGGTCATCGAGTTATAGGTGATGTTGGGCGAAACGTTGTATGCCGCCGGCGCCCCGCAATACAGCGCGGCCGAATCGAACCATTGCCCCAGCAAATCAGTGTTGAGCTTCCAGACGTTGGAGATCGTGCGCTGAGTGGTCGGAAGCAACTGATAGTCGGCGCTCTCGCGCAGGCGGAAGGCCAGATCGGAATCAACCGTGCCGTGGGCGCGCTGCCAGCGGCTGTGCTCGGCCCAGGCCCAGGCGGCCAGCGCATTCTGGTTGTTGTAGCCGTAGGTATCTTCTTTGACCGAGCCGTGATACTGAGTGTCCGGCGGGTTGGTGGCCTGCCAGGTCGCCATACGGTCGCTCAGCCAATCGACCAGGCGCATGTCGACGGTACTGGGCTTGACTTTGGCCCGGGTGTTGATGAGCCCGACCAGGGCCTGGGATTGCACATGGCAGCCGTAGCACTGGTTGTTCGTGTCGTTGATTTTGTTCGGATCGAGTGTGCCGACGACGTTGGAATCCCACTGGCCGGCATCGAAGCCCATCCGCTGGATGCTCTGGTTGATGGCGCCTTCGATCCGCTGGAAGAGGCTGTCGGTGATGGGTTTGACCTGGGTCAGGCGAATGGTCAGGAATCCCGAAACGGGCTGGCGCGGGGCGAGTCGGAACGTGACATAGCCGTAGTTGCCAATCAGCGTGATTGGCGTGGCGCGAAAGACCGACCCTTCCCGGTCGTTGTACTGGTCCAGATAGTCGCGGCCCGGTGTAATGCGGAGGAAACTGTCGGTCGTCGTAAACGCGTCGACCTTGGTGATGGACGAGGTGAACATGCCGGATGCGTCGGTGGTGAAAGCCGCCGAGCGTTGGAGATCGAAGGCCCGATTCCAGTTGTTTGACGGCCCGAGGGTGGTCGAATAGAGATACATCGTGCCCGTGATGTTGGAGATCGGCAACCCGCTCAGTTCATCCTGCAACGTCACGAACAGGCGTTTCAAGGGGAGGATCAGCGTCTCAGTCAGGATGTTCGTCCCGCCATGCAGGGTGATCTTTGTCGCCTGACTGACGAACGGCGTCATGCCCAGATACTGATTCTGGATGCCGTTGCCAAAACTGACGTGCTGGAGCGTGGCGAACCCGTTCACAAAGGTGGTGTAGGCATAGGTGACGGTATAGACGCCGTCCCAGTCGGTGGTGAAACTCTGCTGGGCGACCCAGGCGTTGTTGACGATCAGGTTAACCTTTCCCGTTGTGTTCGTGATGGGCTCGCCGGTGAAGTTTTCGATCAGGCGGTTGATGAGCTTGACCCGCGGCTGGATCTGAAAGGTCTGGGTGGTCGTGCCCGCAATCAGGCCGAGGTCGGTCGCCTCGGCCTGATTGCGGACCCGGTCGACGAACTGGTCGGCGTAGTTGGTGAAGCTGCGGTGCTTGAGGTTGACCGTTTGGCTGAGCGCGTAGTCGAAGGTGATGGTGTACCAGCCGTTCTTGTCGGTGGTGACGGCCTTCGAGTTGAGAGGCGAGGCCGAAAAGTCGGTGAAGACGTCAACGGTGGTGGCGGTGCTGGTGATCGGCAGCCCGGTCTCGTCGTTGATGAGCAGCCCGCGCAGGCGGGTGAGCGGGGCGATCAGGGTGGTCAGTGTGTTGAGCCCGCTGGTGAACACCCGCTGGGCGGCAAGCTGGGCGACCGGGGCGCGGTCATCCCACTGGGTGGGATAGACGAAGCTGGTAAAGGCGTGCTTGATGTAGACGCTCTGGTTGAGCAAGGGCGTGAACGTGACCGTGTAGTAGCCCTGCGCGTCAGTCGTAAAGGCGAGGGACTGGGCGGGCTGTTCGGCCAGCGCGCGCTGGGTGCTGGTGTAGACGCTGACCGTGCCCGGGCGGGCCGCGATCGGCGCGCCGGTGAGGCTGTCGATCAGCCTGTTCTTGAGCCGCGACTTTGAACGCATCCGAATGACCCAGGCGTTGTCGCCGGGGCGCAGCGGCAAATAGGTTGCCGCGCTGAACGATGGCGAACGGTCGAAGAACTGGTCGGCGTAGTTCACCAGGCCTGTGTGCAGGAGTTTGGTGAAGCCCGAGAACCAGATCGTCGCGCCAAAGGTGGCGGTGTACTGGCCATTGCCATTGGTGGTGAAGGGCTCGCTGTCGAGTTGGGCGGTGCCGGTGTAAGCGGCGAGGGTGCCGACGCTGTTGGTGATGGGCAGGCCGGTGAAATCGTCGACCAGGCTGATCTTCAGTCGAATGCGCGGGGTGAGGGCCACAGCCAGGGAGTTGTAGCCAAAGGCCACGGGCAGGCTGATCGCCTGGCCAATTGCGATCTTCTGGTCATAGTACTGATCGATGAACCCGGGCATGCCCGAGTACCTGAAACGCAGGTTCTGGGTGACGGCGCTGCTGAAAGCCAGCGTGATCGCCCCGTTTGCGTCGGCGGCAAAGGTCCGGCTTTGCAGCAGGGTGGTGTTGCTGTAGATGCCCAGGGTGCCGGTCACGCCGCTGGCCGGGGCGCCGGTGGCGGCATCGCTCAGGGTGTGCACGAGCTGCACCCCGCGGGCGAGGGTGAAGGCGGCCGTGTTGTCGCCGGAGACCAGCGGGATCGAGAGGGCTCCGCTGATCGACAGGGACTGGTCGACATACTGGGTCGGCCAGGTGATCGTCCCCGAGTGGCGCAGCACGACCACCCGGCTGATGGCCAGGGTGGGCGTCATCACCACGGTGTAGACCCCGCTGGCGTCAACGGAGAACGCCTTGAAGTCGATGAGGGTGGTGCCGGAGAAGACCGATAGCGAGCCTGCCGCGCCGAAGGCCGGCCCGCCGGTCTCGGCGTCGGTGACCGTCGCCACGAGCCGCGTGCGGGGCGTCAGGCGCACGGTCTGGGTGTTCGCGCCGTCGACCTGCACGGTGACCGGCGTAGCGCTGGCGAGGGCGAAGACCCGGTCGTGGTACTGGTTGAGATACAGCCCGAGCGCGGAGTAATTGAAGCGCACGCTCTGAGTGGTCAGGTTGGTATAGGTGACGGTAAAGACGCCATTCGCATTGGTGGTGAAGGCCTTGGCCCCCATGCTGGTCCCGGCGCTGTTGTAAACCGTCAACGTGCCGGCGCTGCTCTTGACCGGCTGGTCGGTGAGATCGTCGATGAGGGTTTGGACAAGGACGACGTTGACCAGGGGCGCGGCGGGCGCCTGGATGTCCGGCGAGTCCTCGATCGGCGCCATCCGAAGTGAAGCGGCCTCGGCGGCCTTGAGGGCCTCGAGATCTTCAACGGTTGGGTCGAGCGCTGGAAGGGGTGGCGGCTCGCGCTGGGAGGCCGTCACCGGGTCCAGGGGAAGCTCGGCCACCGCCTCCTCGGGTGGCGGCGCCTCGTCGGGCTTGTCGTCCAGCGGAGGGAGTTCATATGGAAGCGCGCCCTTGGCCGGCAGCCCGGCCGGCTCCGGCCCCAGCACGGGCACGGGCGTGCCGCCATCGTAGATCCAGAAGCGCATCTGGCTGGCGTTGGCGACCCGGACCCGGTTGAAGCTCCTGAGCCCGCCATACACGTAGGCGTTGGCAGTCTCGAACGAGGCGTGCCCGCCGGTCATGTAGTCCTCGCCCAGGCCGAGGATGTAGCGCTTCAGGTTGGTCGTGCCGCTGTAGTTGTCGGCCACCAGCGGCGAGAACCAGTAGCGCGAGCTGCCCGGCCGGACAGCGCCCGAGATGATCTGGATGTCGTAGAGCCCCGGCGGGACGGTGTAGATCTGCGCGACGCCGACTGCGGCCCCCATGTTCGCCTGGGGGGTGAGGGTGAAGGTGATCTGCAGCCCGCCCGACATCGGCACGCCCACCCCGGCGAACTCGTCGGGCGAGAAGGCCCGTTCGCTGGTCAGCACGGTCGTCACGGTCACGTCACCGGGCGGAACGATCGGCAGGACGGCCTGGGCGGTGAGGGCCTCGGCCGCATCCGGGCGCTTGATGGTGTTGGTCGGGGTCAGCGCGTCGTGGCGGGTCTGAACCTGGCCCTTGATCAGGGTGTTGACCGAGACCGTATTGGTGACGGTCTGATCGGCGCCGATCAGACGGGCGATCAGGCGATATTCGCCCGGCTCATTCTCGACAAACAGCCGGCTCCCCGCGCCGACCGCGCTGACCCCAGGCGGGATCGTGCCGGTGAACGTCTGGCTGTAAAGGTTCGTGTTCGACGCGGTCGTCACGCTAACCCGGACGGTGTAGGGCTGCTCGGTCGGCGAGCGATTCCACAGGGTTGCCGTAAAGGCGCTGGTGACGGCGCCGAGCACGTAGTCGGGCGTGCCGGCGACGGTCAGCAGGTCGACCAGCCGGGGGAGGGCCGATACGCTGGCGACCGCCGTCATGGCCGGCCCGTATGTTGAACTGCTGAGCGTGGCGGTGACGGGATGGATGCCCTGGCCGGCCGGGGTCAGGACAAAGCTGTAAGCGATGGCTGCGCCGGCGGCCAGGGAGGGGGTGAAGGCGCTCATGGCGCCCGAGGATTCGGCGAGGGTGAGCAGATAGGTATCGGTCGCCGATCCCGCGTTCGTCACCCGGGCGGTCAGGGTGATGGGTTGCCCGATCAGTCCGGAGGGCAGGGCGGGTGACCAGTCGACGCTGCCGCCGGGTGCGGCGGGTGGGGCCAGGGCCATGATCGGCTCTCTCGCGTGCGCCTCGGCGCGGGCCAACCAGGGAAGGGGCGCGGGCGCGAAGAGCGCGGCGACGATGCTCAGACGAATGAAGAAACGCCCGTTCATGGGACCTCCTGCGCAGTGATCACGCGGAGACCTTATGCCGGGAGCGTAAAGAGATCGTGAACACAATCCCCGTCATCCCGCGCGAAAGCGCGGGACGTCAGTCATCCATCGCCGCCACCGCCTGCGCCGCGGCCAGGCCGCGATGGCTGATCCGGTTCTTCTCGGCCGGTGGGAGCTCGGCCATCATGCGCGGGCCGGTGCCGACCAGGAAGACCGGGTCGAAGCCGAAGCCGCCGAGGCCGCGCCGGCCGTGGCCGATGCGCCCCTCGCACAGGCCGGTGAAGGCTTGCTCGGCGCCGGAGGGATCGATGAGGACGATGACGGCCCGGAAGCGGGCAGTCCGGCCCGGCATGGGCACCCCGCGCAATTCGGTCAGGAGCGCCGCGCAGCCATCCCCATCCGGCGCCTGGCGGTGGTAGCGGGCTGAGAGCAGGCCCGGCCGGCCGCCGAGGGCGTCGACCTCGAGGCCCGAGTCGTCGGCGATCACCCACAGCCCTTTGCCATGCGCGGCGGCCGCGAAGGCCCGGGCCTTGAGCAGGGCGTTGCCGAGATACGAGTCGGCGCTCTCGTCGGGGTCGAGCGAGAGCCCGATCTCGCGCGGGGTGACGAGGCGCAGCGCCGGAGCCAGCACGCCGAAAATCTCACGCAGTTCCTGGTGCTTGTGGGCGTTGTTTGAGGCGATGAGGAGCATGGCCGGGATTATCGTTCATATTGTTGATAACGTTGATAACGTTACCAACGTTACCAACGTTATCAACGAGACTGAGATAATCATGCCGTGAAACAAGTAACGATCTACACCGACGGCGGCTGCGACCCGAACCCCGGGCCCGGGGGCTGGGGGGCGGTGCTGATCTACGCCGGTGTAAGGCGCGAGCTGCAGGGTGGCGAGCGGGCGACGACCAACAACCGGATGGAGATGACGGCCGCCATCCGCGCACTCGAGACGCTCAAGGAATCGTGCGAGGTTCGAATGATCACCGACAGCGAATATTTGCGCAACGGGATCACCCAGTGGATGGCCGGCTGGAAGGCGAAGGGCTGGAAGACGTCGACCCGCCAGCCGGTCAAAAACCAGGATCTGTGGATTGCCCTGGATGCCGCGGTCGCCGTGCACACCGTGAAGTGGGAATGGACCCGCGGGCACTCCGGCAACCGCGAGAACGAGCGCTGTCATCGGCTCGCCGCGATGGGACGGCGGGAAGCGCTGGGTAGCCCGAAATGAAGAAAGAGGCATGCCTCTTTCTTCCACCCTATCAACTGGCGCGATAATCAGCCTCAACCATGTTCAGCCCAGATCAAATCTCCGCGATTCGCGCCCATTTCCCCTCCCTGCATCGCCAGCACAAAGGCCACACCCTGGCCTTCTTTGACAACGCGGGCGGCACCCAGGTTCCGACCCAGTGCATCGACGGTTTCGGGCGCTATCTCTCGCGCTCGAACGCCAACGTGCATAGCCCCTACATCACCAGCAACGAGACCGACGCCGTTGTGGCCGCCACCCACGAGGCGATGGCCGATTTGCTCAACGCGCCGAGCGCTGACGAAGTGATCCTCGGGGCGAACATGACGACCCTCACCTTTGCCCTCAGCCGCAGCTTGAGCCAGAGCTGGCAGGCCGGCGACGAAATCATCCTGACCAAACTCGACCATGACGCGAACTACTCGCCCTGGCATCTGGCCGCCCAGGACCGGGGCGTGATCGTTCGGGCGATCGACATCAACCCCGACGACTGCACGCTGAACCTGGATGACTTCGAGCGTTACCTCGGCCCGCGCACGCGCCTGGTGGCGGTTGGTGGGGCTTCGAACATGGTCGGCACGATCAACCCGCTCAAGCAGATTGTGGGGATGGCCAAGGCGGCCGGCGCGCTGACCTTTATCGATGCGGTGGCCTATGCCCCGCATGCCGCCATCGATGTGCAGGATCTGGACTGCGATTTTCTGGCCTGCTCGCCCTACAAGTTCTGGGGCCCGCACATGGGCGCGCTGTGGGGGCGGCGGGCGTTGCTCGAGGCGCTGCCGGCCTACAAAGTGCGCCCGGCCACGAACACGCTGCCGGGCAAGTTTGAGACAGGCACCCAAAATCACGAATCGCAGGCGGCCCTGCTGGGCACCTTCGAGTATTTGGATTGGGTGGCCAGCCTGGTGCCTCCCTCAATCGCGACCCTGCGCAGCCCGAGGGCCGCGCGCTTCCGGGCGGCTCTCGACGCCATGCAGGATTACGAGCGGATGCTGAGCGAGCGGTTGATCGGCGGGATCCTGGCAATACCGGGGGCGAAAGTGTTTGGCATCACTGATCCGGCCCGTTTTGGCCAGCGCGCGCCGACGGTGGGCTTCCGCGTGCCCAAGGGTAGCCCGGAGGAGATGTCGGTGGCCCTGGGCAGAGAGGCCATCCTCATCCAGCACGGCAACTATTACGCCCAGAACCTGTCCGAGCGGCTGGGCTTGGAGGACGGCGGGGGAGTCATCCGCGCGTCGATGACGCATTACAACACTATCCGCGAGATCGACACCGTGCTCAATGCGCTGAGTTGATCCACCCGACCGGTTTTCGGAGGAGATATGCCCCGGCGGAGCCGGGGCATATCTCCTCCGAATGAAAATGAGATTGACCTTGTTGCGCTGGCGCGCACGCATCCGGACCCTGGCCCCGGCCGCGCTGATCGCGTTGGCCGCCGCAGCGACGTGGCCGATTACGTTTGGCGGTCTCGCCATCGCCCGGGGCGATCTGCTGCTGTATTTCTACCCCCTGCGCGACTTCGCCGCCCAGGCTGTCCGCGAGGGGCGCCTGCCACTATGGAACCCCTATACCTTCATGGGCGCGCCGTTCCTGGCCAACTCGCAGGCTGGTTTCTTCTATCCACTCAACCTGCTGCTGGCCTGGCTGCCGGCCGACCGGTCGGTTTCGTGGCAGATTGGATTGCATCTGGCAATCGCGGCGCTTGGGGCGTATGCGCTGGCCCGGCGCGGATTCGGGCTGAGGCGGCCCGGCGCGTTCGCCGCCGCCCTGGTTTTTGGTCTGGGGGGCTATCTTGGCGCGCAAGTCGAGCACATCAACCAGCTCCAGGCCCTGGCCTGGCTGCCGCTGATGGCGCTGTGTGGACTGCGCCTGGTCGACGGCGCGGCGCAGGGCGCCAGCTTCCGATGGCTTGCCGGTCCGGCCGTGGCCCTGGCCGGGCTGGTTGCGCTGCAGGTCTTCGCTGGCCACACCCAGTCGTTGTATATCAGCCTGTTTGGGCTGGGGCTGATGTGCGCGTTGCGCAGCCTGAGCGGGCCGCGCATGCCGCCGATCCGGCGGGCGAAGACGGCGTTGGTTTGGCTGATTGCGTTGGGCGTGGCCGGCGCGATGGGCGGGCTGCTGGCCGCCGCGCAGCTCGCGCCCACGCTCGAGCTGGCCGGCGAGTCGGCCCGGGCGGGCGGGCTGCCCTTCAACGAGGTCGGCTCGTTCTCCTGGCGGCCGTGGGTGCTGGCCCGGGCGCTGCTCCCGCCCTTTGGCGATCCGCTCTTTCCCGAGTACATCGCCTACCTCGGCGCTTCGGGGCTGGCCCTGGCCCTGGCCGGCCTGCTCCTGCCGGGCGCGGCCGGCTCGCGCGGCGGGCGGGCGATGGCGCTTGGTCTCGCGCTCGTCGGGGTGGTTCTTGCCCTGGGCGTGGCCACGCCGCTTTTCAACCTGTTGTATCGCTTCCTGCCCGGGTTCAACCTGTTCCGCGCCCAGGCCCGTTGGCTGGTGTTGTTTGCGTTGGGCGCCGCGCTTCTGGCGGGATATGGCGTCGATGGGCTGCGGGCGGCAGCGACGGAAGGGCGTTGGCGGATGCTGTTTGCCGCCTGGATCGGGCTCGTCGTGGCCGTTTTCGCCGGGCTGCTTCTTGGCGCGCGCCTGTCGCCCGAGGCGGAGTATCGCGGGCTGCCGGCGGCAGCGACCCTGACCGGCTGGGTCGCCTTTGGCGCGGCGGTCAGCCTGGCGATGGCCGCCGCGGCGTGCTGGCCGCGCGCGCGCCGCGCGGCGAGCCTGGCCTTGCCGGCCTTGCTTGTGATCGAGCTCATGCTGGGCGCGCGCTTCCAGCCCTACACCCGCGCCTCCGATCCCGGGGCGCTGACCGATCTGCGTCCATCGACCCTGCACCTGCTGGTGGACAACGCCACCCCCGGGGCGAGCGGGCGCATCCTGGCCTTATCGGGATTGTTCTTCGACCCGGGCGACATGCCTGAACAGCGCCTGATCTATGGGCCGGGACTGAGCGCCGATGGGCTGTACGACCGGATCATCGCCTCCAAGCAGAAGGAGATCCTCTCGCCCAACCTGTCCCTGACCTATCGCCTGCCGGGCGTGGATGGCTACGACGGCGGTCTGCTCCCCCTGAAGCGCTATGTTGATTTCGTTGGACAATTCGCGGCCCGAGAGAAGGGGGGCGCGCTGGACGGCCGGCTGCGCGAGGTCCTGACCGGCGTGCCGGCCAACGCCTGGCTCGAAAAGATGGGCGTGCGCTATCTCATCGCCGACAAGACCGCCGACATCTTCATCGACGGGGTGTACTACGACCTGCTTTTCAGCGCGCCGCTCTCGCCAACATTAAGCGTGCCGCTGCGGGCGTATGACAGCACCGCCCTCGGCCTGGTGTTTGCCGTGCCGGCCGGGATGAGGGCGCTGGCTGTGACGGCGACGCTCGACTACGCCGATGGCGCGATCCGTTTCGCCCCGCTGAGCGTGATCAGCCCAACCTTCGCCGCGCGGATTGACCTGGTCGGCCGGCGTATGCCGCTAACGTTGACGCTCCAGTCCGAATCCGAAGCGTCGCTTCGCGCTCTGACCAGCATCGATGCCACGGATGGCTCTTTCCTGTCCCAGGGCGTGGGCGGCGAGCACCGAATGCGGGTGGTTCATTCGGGCGACGTCAAGATTTACGAGAACTTGAATCCTGCCCCGCGGGCGTTCGTCCTGGATGCGGCCGGGGCGCCCACGCCGGCGCTGATCGTGGACGATGGCGCCGAGCGCCTTCGGATCACGCTCCCGCCCGGCGTTTCAACGGGCCGGCTGGTTCTGCGCGATGCGTGCTATCCCGGGTGGGTGGCCCGCGTCGATGGCGCCGCCGCCCCCATCGCCTGCTTCGAGGGCCTGTTTCGCGCAGTCGAGCTCGGGCCGGGCGCGCGTGAAGTGGTCTTCGCCTATGAGCCCGCCTCGGTCCGGCTCGGCCTGTTGCTGTCAGGGCTGGGGCTGGGGCTGTGGGGGGCGCTTGCGGCATGGTTTGGGCGGGTTCGGCGAACACCTTGAAGGTGGGCCCGCAGAGAACCGCGCCAGGTTAAACCAAAGAGGGCCCACCTTTAGGGTGTTTGCGTGGAAGACCTTTTCGCCGGCGGTCCTATACTGGAATCAGATATTTTCCATCTCACGGATGATGCCGCATTCAGTGCGCCAGCGCATATCCTGATATCGGGCCTCTGAAGACGCGCATCCGCCGTCGGAGGAGGACTGATGAGCGCGCCCTTCAATCTGTCCACGATTGCCGCCCGTCTAGGTACGTGCGCGGCCCTGATGTTTGGACTGAGTGCAAGTCCGATGCCGGTCGTTCAGGGTGACGCCGGGCCCGATCCGGCCCTGTTGCCGATGGTTCCGGCCCCAGAGCTTGGGCTGAGTGGTGACGACGGCCTCGTTCCCGTTCAGCCCGAACGGCCGATCCCGGCGTTCCTGCTCGAGAGCCCCTTTTCGAAGACCGATCGGCCCGCCCTGGATCGCATCGCCCGCGCCATGCGTGACTTTGATGCCGCCCGCAACGCCGGGCCCGAGGCGGTGATCGCCTTTGATGTCGCGGCCGAGACCGATGTGCGCGGCCTCATCGCTGCTGAGGTCGCCGAGGCGCGCCAGACGCTTGCGCCTCAGCCCACTGAAGCCGGCGCAAGCGGGATGGCCGCCGTGCCGGCCGGGGCCTATCGGGTGGGTGTCGACGGGACCTGCGCGTATGAAACCATCCAGTTGGCTGTCACGGCAGCGCCCAATGGCGCTACTGTTCGGGTTTCAGAGGGTGCCTTCAGCCAAAGCATCGATATCACTGGCACCAAGACCATCACCATCGCCGGCGGCTATGACGCGACCTGCGCGAATTTCGTCGCTGGCGCGACGAGCAGCATTACCGCGACCTCCGGCAGCGCCATCGATGTCAATGCGAGCGGCGTATATCTGATGAATCTTCGGGTGGCCGGCGGCGTTGGTTTTGGGGCAGGCGTTGATGTGTATGGTACGAATGCGTGGGCAACCCTCTCCAACACGATCCTGAGCGGCAACAACGGCACTCAGGGCGGCGGGATCTACATTTCGTACGGAACTGCCGCGACTCTGACGAATGGCTCGACCGTCCGGCTCAACACGGCTGCCCTGTATGGCGGGGGCGTCGCGGTGTATGGCCGGCTGAACGCCATCGACACCTACAGCGACATCAGCGAAAACGACGCCAGCATCGACGGCGGCGGGATCTACGCCGCGACGGGCACGGCCTATCTCAACGGCTCGGACGTGATCGCAAACCGCGCCCTGGGCGCGACCGGCCGGGGCGGCGGCATCTATGCGGATTCAGCGGTCATCACGTTGACCAGCGGAGCCTATGTGGGCTCGAGCGGGCAGTGCTGCAACCGCGCCCATGACGGCGCGGGGATTTACGCCCATGGGAGCCGGATCACGACGCTCGGATCCAATGTGGTGATCATGAACAACCGCGCCAGCGGCGACGGCGGCGGAATGTATCTGGCGGGCGGCAGCGTGCTGGACGCCGTGTCCAATACGAACATCGGCCAGCAGTCCTCGCCGACCTATGGAAATACCGCCACGCTGGGCGCGGGCATGTTCATGACCAACAGCAGCGCATCGTTCGCGGGGAAGGTGTACGCCAACACCGCGAGTGAAAACGGCGGGGGGTTGTATGCGCACAACAGCGTGATCTCCCTGCCGGGCGCCGTTTTCGAAGGGAACCTGGCGAAGAACAACGGTGGCGGTCTGTATGCGGCCGGCGCGAGCGCGCTGAGCTGCGATGGCGCGACCGTTGGCACGGCCCTCGATGGCAACACCGCCATGACGGGCAGCGGCGGCGGGGTATATCTGGACCGGAGCGGATTGGCAGCCCGCAACTGCGCCTTCTCCAACAATTACGCGGCGGCCAACGGCGGCGCGCTAGCGGCCGATGCCGCGACCCTTTCCATTGGCGGCAGCGCGCCGACCGATACGACCCTGCCGGCCGTGACCGGGGTGCCGGTGTTCTATAACAACTCGGCGGTCTTCAGCGCGTCCCTGTCCACCCAGGGCCTGGGCGGCGCCATCTACGCCAATGACACCTGGCTGTCGCTGGATCGGGCGATTCTGCATGGAAACAAAGCCACCCGGGGCGGGGCGATTCTGCAGGAGGGGAGCAAGGCCATCGGGTGGATCACCAATACCCTGATCTACAGCAATACGACCAGCGCCTCGTATGGTGCGGGGATTCGAAATACCGAGGGCGCGCTGACGGTGACCCATTCGACCATTGCCAACAACGTGGGCGGCGGAGGCGTGTCGACATTATCGGCCGTCGCGCAGAGCTATGTCTACAACAACATCGTCTACGGCAACGGCACCTCAAGCGGGGGCGATCCGGTAATCGCCGTGTGCAGCATTGACCAGAGTGGGAGATACGGAACAAACACGAATCCTCGATTCGTCTCGCCGGGCGCAGGCGAGGACTACACGCTTCAGCTCGCGTCGCCAGCCATCGATGCCTGCCCCGGCGCGGGCGTGAGCGCTGACCTTGACGGGCGGGCCCGGCCGTTCGGGCCGCGCTTCGACATGGGCGCCTACGAAATGGCGGTGACGCGGGTGTTTGTGCCGGTCGCGCTGCGCTAATCCATTTCACGATCCCTTTACGCCGCACGCGTACAAGGGTCGGCATGCAGCACGCACTCCGCATCGCCAGGCGCTTCCGTATCCTGTCTGCCGCGCTGGCCTTCTTTGTCCTGACCCAGGCGCTGGCCCCGGCCGCAATCTTTGCCGCCCATGACGCTCGGGCGCGCACGGCTGAGGTCGAAGCGCTGGCCGCCCGCCTGGGCGTGGACCGGGAATTCGTGGCCAGTCCGGAGGCCTATCTCGACCGCCAGCGGGTTGAGGCCGAGCAGCGCCAGGCCGCCGCCCTGGCCGAGCTGGACCGCGAAGCCCGGCCCGACCCCGCTCGCCTGGCCCAAGCTCGCGCGGCGGTAGCCGCCGCGCGAGCCGCCCACGCCGCCAGCGCTTTTGGCGGCCTGCCCAACACCCTGGACAGCCTGGCGGGCGCCCTCATCCGCGCGCGCGAGTCGGGCGCGGTCTCGCTTCCTGCTGGTGAGCAGGCCGCCTATCGCGTCGCGCTTGCCTCATCACGCTCGGACCTCGCCCGGCTGGCTTCTCTCGAGCGCGAACGGATTGACCCCAACCTGCAGCCCCGGCTCGATGCCTTTGTTAGTCAGATGAGTGACGCCATCGCCGCCGCCGAACGGGCGATGGCGGACAGCGTCTCGAGCGCCTCCGCCCTGCCCGAGATCCGCCAGGGTTTCACCGCAGACCCGCCCCTGTATGACAAGACCGGCGCCGTGCGCTCACTGGCCGGGGCGCCGGCCGGCTCACGGCTGGAATACGGCCTGGAACAGCGCACCTTCACGGCCCAGGATTTCGTGCGGAGCTTTCTCAAGGACAACAGACGGGTCGAAGACCTCGTCCAGGTCTACAAGCAGATCCAGGCCCTGATCTCGGCGCCGACCGCCCCGCCGGTCGCCGCCGATCTCGCCCCCAATATCGATGTGCAGATCACCCAGGCCATCACCGATCTGGCCATATCGATGGGCGGCCGGCCGCTTGATCTCTTCAACTACGTCCACGACCGCTTCGACACCGAGTTGTATTACGGCTCGAAGAAGGGCAGCCTGGGCACGTTGCTCGAAGCGGCTGGCAACGACGTCGATCAGGCCTCACTGTTGATCGCCCTGCTGCGCGCCTCGGGCATCCCCGCCCGCTACGCGACCGGGACCGTGCTGCTGTCCGAGGCCCAGGCCCGCGATCTGGCCCGGCTCAACCCGCCCCCCGGCGCGTCGTCGGCGCTGAGCGCGACGAATATCATCCTGACCTCGGGCATCCCGGCCGTGCGGGTGATTAATTCCGACGGGACTCAGGATGCGCGGATCGAGCACACCTGGGTCCAGGCCTGGCTGCCCTACGACCGGTATCGCGGCGTGGCCGATGGCGGCGCGGCCGCGCCGGCCTGGATTGACCTCGATCCCTTCATCAAGCGCTACGCCTTTACCGCGCCCACCGCTGATCTGCGCGCGGTGGTCTTCAACCCGGTCACCTACATCACGAGCGCGCCAAGCACAACGCTCCCGATCGACTACTACATTGACCAGGCCCTGACCTATGCCCGGACCAGCGGCCTGACCTGCGACACCATCGACAGCGCCGGCCTCACCCGGCTGCTGGTGCCCGAAGCGATGGAGCTGCTCCCGGCCGACCTGCCTGTCCGCCTGGTGACGCTGCTGTCGACCCCCAGCGCGCTGCCGGGCGCCATGCGCTACTCGGTCAGTGTTCGGGTGCTGGACGAATTTGGCGCGCTCGACCTGTCGGCCTCACTCAACCTACCGGCGATCTATGGCCAGCGCATCGATTTGAGCTACCCGGGCGCGACGGCGACGGACCAGACCGAGATCGCCAACCGGGGCGGAATCTTCAATACGCCGCCGTATCTGG